>Ga0068711_1001446_pt1 | contig 13707 bp, 10 predicted proteins | sample MTBAKMMethaMetaG_FD_62224 | JGI IMG/M metagenome (GOLD analysis project Ga0068711, IMG submission 62224) | Enrichment culture microbial communities from Arthur Kill intertidal strait, New Jersey, USA, that are MTBE-degrading - MTBE-AKM (Arthur... | ecosystem: Environmental > Aquatic > Marine >...
TGCAGCGCGTTACTGATTTCTCCGGCCAGCAATACATTTCCGCCCGGAATCGGTAGTGGAACCGTGACCGTGACGGCAGACAGCGGTTGTAATTGGTCTCCCGCGATCAGCAACGCGAGTTGGCTGACGGCATCTTCCGCAACGTCAAGCACCGGCGGAACCGTCAATTATTCCCTGACGGCCAATACAAGCAACAGCCCGCGTACCGGTCAGATTTTCATCGGCTCACAGGTGTTTAATGTAACACAGGCGGCTCAATCATGCCTGTTTTCCATCAATCCGTCCTCTCATCTCGGTGTCAGCAGCGAAGGCGACAGCGGCAGCGTGGATGTGACGGCATCCAGCAGCGCTACCGGAGGCGCCGCAGCGAACTGTCCATGGATGGCGGTGAGTAATGATGATTGGATCGTTATAAACGGCGCAAATAGTGGCAGCGGTAACGGCACAATAAATTATACCGTATTGCCCAACACGGATTCCAATCAGCGCCTGGGTTCCATCACGATAGCAGGGCAGGAATTCTCTGTAAGACAAGAGGGCATATATGGCGTTACCGGCACATGGGATATGATCATCGACGTTCCGGTTATGAACTGTGACAATACAGGATTTACGGAATATGAAACCATGACGCTTCATGAAGATAGCGCGGGAGTTCTTACCGGTGACAATGGAACATATCCTCTGACAGCAGGCAGTCAAAGAACGGGAAGCTCCCTTGTAATCAACTACACATCTTCTATCGGAGGTCCTCAATCACAAACCTGGACATGGGATGGGACCGACACCATCACCGGCCAGATTAACTGGTTCTGTTACTGGCTGGATACGGGCGTTGTTTACCAGACGGCATCAGCGCCGTTTACCGCCACCCGTGTTGAATAATTAAAAATGGAATACAAGTTTTTCAACATGATGAAATAAGAAGAAAGGAAAGGATGATTTCTTTAAAAACAGAGCCAGAAATGGCTCTGTTTTTTTTAGCGGTAATCCGCGATCCTGAAAATGAACTGTTGATCAAACGCAGAAGATATAACCGTTCTCAATGAACATTTATCCTGTCATTTCTATCAACGACGGATCGTAATCTTCCGGTTTTTCGTACCCCAACAGATTCAGGAGCGTCGCCGCGATGTTGGACAGGCCTTTTTCCTTGAGATCCGCCATCCGGTATTCGCCTCGATACCGGGGATCGTAAATAATAAAAGGCACCGGATTCAGGGAGTGCGCCGTCTTGACCGATTTCCCCCCTTTTTTGTCTATCGTAAACATCTCGTCCGCGTTGCCGTGATCGGCGGTGACAACGGCAATGCCGCCAATCTCCCGGACGGCCGCCAGCAATTCTCCGACGCACTGATCCACGGTTTCCACCGCGGCAATGGCTGCGTCTGTTGATCCGGTATGTCCGACCATGTCGCCGTTCGGAAAATTTGTCCTGCCGAATTTATAGTCGCCGCTTTTGAGCAGCCGGATGACCTCCTCCGTTATTTCCTTTGCTTTCATCTGCGGGGCCTTGTCAAACTCAATTCGGTCGGAAGGGATTTCCACATATTTCTCCAGCGATTCATCAATGTAACCGGAACGGTTGCCGTTCCAGAAATACGTCACGTGGCCGAACTTCTGGGTTTCGGAGACTGCAAAGGTTTTGATCTTTTCCGCGCAGAGATACTCACTGATAACACGATCGATCGCCGGAGGCTGCACGAGAAAGTTGGGAGGAATATGAGCATCTCCGTCATACTCCATCATTCCCGCGTAAAAGATATCCGGCAGCGGTCCCCGGTCGAATTCGGCGAAGTCCTTTTCGGAAAAGGTTCTGGATATCTCGATGGCGCGGTCACCGCGGAAGTTGAAAAAAATCACGGCGTCGCCGTCCTGAATGCGACCGACCGGTTTTCCCGCGCTATCGGTAATGACAAACGGCGGCAGGTACTGATCCGTTGCTTTTGGATCTTCCGCGTAAAATGTCTTTACCGCCTCCGATGCCGAGGAAAACGTCCGGCCTTCGCCCCGCACATGCGCATCCCATCCGCGTTTCACGATCGTCCAGTCGGAATTATAACGGTCCATGGTCACCTTCATGCGTCCACCGCCGGATGCGATGGCGTAATCTAACCCTTTTTCATCGGAGATTTTTTTCAACTTTTCCTCGGTGGGAATAACGTAATCCAGCGCCGTTCTTTCTCCCACATCACGACCGTCCAGCAGAGGATGAACCCTGATTTTTTTGAAATTTAAATCCGCGCATTTGTCGATCATGATGAATAACTGCTCGATATGCGAGTGAACATTGCCGTCGGATAACAGGCCGATGAAATGAACCGTTCCTCCGCTTTGAGCGCGTTTTGCGATATTCTCCCAGACCGATGTCTGAAAGATTTCCCCGGTCTTCAAAGCTTTGTTGACCAGGCGGGCGCCCTGATCAAAGATCCTGCCGGCGCCGATGGCATTGTGTCCGACTTCGCTGTTGCCCATATCGTCATCCGACGGCAGGCCGACGGCCTTGCCGTGTGCCTTCAGTTGTGTGTATAGTTCGGAATTAAATAATTGATCGAGGTTGGGTGTATTGGCCTTGTACACGGCATTTGTTTCATCTTTTTTTCCTATGCCGATGCCATCCATGATAATCAGTAAAAGGGGACCTTTCCTTCCGTGAAAAGTTTTTAATGTGGCAAGACTTAATGACATTGAGATACTCCTCGGTGTTACGGGCCGGAACGGGCAAAGAGGGTGAAGAGGAACCACCCTCTTTATTTATTCACAAAGCAATTTAAACGCTTTCCAGAATCATGGTCATGCCCTGACCGCCGCCGATACAGAGCGATGCCAGACCGCGTTTCAGATTGTTCTTTTTCATCTGCATGGCCAGCGTATAGGTGATGCGGGCGCCGGAACATCCGATGGGATGGCCTATGGAAACCGCGCCGCCGTTGAGATTGCAGTTTTCAATATTGACATCCAGCTCTTTCATGCAGGCCAGTGACTGTACCGCAAAAGCCTCGTTGAGTTCGAAAAGATCGATGTCTTTCACCGTCAGATTCAATTTTTTGAGCAGTTTGCGTGTTGCCGGAATCGGTCCCAGACCCATGTAAGCGGGATCCACGCCGCCGCTGGCGTAACCGCTGATTTTGACCAGCGGTTGCAGTTTTAACTGTTTGGCTTTTTCAGCGCTCATGACCACCACCGCCGCCGCGGCATCATTGATGCCGGAAGCATTTCCCGCGGTAACCGTGCCGTCTTTTTTGAATACCGTGGGCAGCTTGCTCATTTTCTCTAATGACGTATCCATCGGTCGTTCATCCACCTTGAATACTTTGGGGTCACCTTTTTTCTGCGGAATGACCACAGGAACGATTTCATCGGCCACTGCGCCGGAATCATTGGCTGCTCTGGCTCGCTGATGGCTGCGGAAAGCGAATTCATCCTGCTGCTCGCGGGATATTTTGTAAAGCGCCGCGATATTTTCCGCGGTCATCCCCATATGGTATCCGTTGAAAATTTCATAGAGTCCGTCGTACACCATCAGGTCGGTAATCTGGGAAAAAGGCATGCTCATCCGGTATCCCCAGCGCGCCTGCGGTACGGCAAATGGCGCATTGCTCATGACTTCCATGCCGCCGGCAACAATAATGTCGGCATCGCCGGCCGCAATCGCCTGAGCGGCCAGAGCGATGGCTTTCATGCCCGAAGCGCAGACCTTGTTGATTGTATAGGCATTGGTTTCTTCCGGGAATCCCGCATAAATACTGGCCTGACGGGCGACATTCTGTCCCTGTCCGCCCTGCAGAACATTGCCCATGATGACTTCGTCCACGTAAACGGGCTGAAGAGATTGATCAAAATCGTAATTTTTTTTATTAATGTCCGTCATGTCGAAATTGCCGAAGGCATCGGGACGACAGCTTTTATGAAAATCATCAATAGCCGGCCTTAGCCCGGCGCGTTTCATGGCTTCCTTCATCACCAGCGCGCCGATATCAACCGTCTTCACACCTTTCAACGATCCGCCGAATTCTCCCACGGCAGTTCGGGCGCCGCTCACAATTACTACGTCTTTCATTTTTAACTCCTTTCGAATCCAAAAATATTTTTAGAGATTATTTTCTCTGTCTATCCGGGTCAGAACATTACCAGGCGGGTTAACCAAACCCTCAAAAATCTTTGTGTTTGCTTAGCATAATTTTTGCGGAAATGCATCAAAGGTTTGCGGTTGATTACCACCTTTTGCCGGGGAATTCGGGGCAATTAAAGCCTAGCGTAAAAAAGTTTTATAGTTAGTCCAATGCGTTAGCAGTTTGTTCCGGTTGACAACTTTTGCTGATTTCTAAAATAAAAGTTGTCAACAAGTTGTAAACGGCCTCTTTTTGCTTGCCTGGGATTTTTTTTTACCATATAATTTCTTGGTTATTGGAGGATAGACGAAAGGTGTTCAAAATCGCCCATCGTTATCCGGATCATTTAAATAGGTTTAAGAGGAGGCAAAGATGAAAAAAATAATGATTGCGATTCTGCTTGTTTTATCATTGGGCGTTTTTACGTCTTATGCGGCGGAATTGAAAGTCGGGGACAAGCTAAGTGATTTCAAACTTAATGATGCGCTTGAAAATAAGGTATACAGTCTTAGCTCGCCGGAATTCGCAGGCAGAGTTGTTTATATTGTATATGCAAGCTCGAGTTCATCAGATGACAATGATCATGTAACTGAAGCAATAAACGGTCATAAGGATATCATACGTCTTAAAAGTGAAAAGAAATACGTTGGACTGGGTATAGGAAACCAGAAAGACAGCCCGGTGCCGAATTTCATTATCAAACAGATTGCCAAGCGCAAACAGAAGCAAAGCGGCGCCATTATTCTGCTTGACCCGGATTTCACAATAGGCAAGGTTCTGGGTCTGGTGGCTCCGCACAAAGGCGCCGTGTCATTCCTCGTTGATAAGGACAGGATTGTTCGATACGTTTATGCCGGTAAGACCCCGGCGGGGAATATTCCCAAAATTATCGACCTGATAAAGCAATATTCGGAAACGAAATAGTGAGCCAAGCTGAACTATAGTGAAGCGTAAGACAAACTATACCAGGAGCGAAGTGACGTAGGATAAAATTCAAATCTCCCCTAACCCCTCTTTAAGAAAGAGGGGGATGACAATATTCTAGTGCAGTGTTAAAATAAAAAAATGTCATATCGACCAACGGCTATAGTCCGGCTCTGCTGGGGAGATATCTTATATATTCTTATGATCATTAAGATTTCTCGCTTCGCTTCGAAACGACATACTGTAAAGATATTTATGTAACACTACACTAGTTGCACATTGATACCGCCCGGCTTGCTGGACGGTTACCTTAACGTCCCCCTTTTGTAAAGGGGGAGCAAGGGGGATTTTATTGAGACAAGAAATCCCCCCATAAAGATTTGGAGAGAAAACGTTTATGGGCAGTATTATTAACGGCAATAAAATAGCGCAGGACATCCGCAATGAAGTGCGGAAAGGCGCTCAAGAGCTCAAGGAACAAACAGGAATTGTTCCCGGGCTGACTGTGGTACTTGTCGGAGACGATCCCGCCTCGCAGGTTTATGTGGGCAGAAAAGCCAAGGCATGCGCGGAAGTCGGCTTTCTATCCCGTGAATACAGACTGCCCGCTGAAACAGAAGAAAAAAAGCTGCTGAAAATTATTAAAAAACTGAACAAAGATGATCTGGTGCATGGAATATTGGTTCAGCTTCCCCTGCCCAAACATATTTCCACTGAAACAATCATTGCCGCCATTGATCCCTGCAAAGACGTGGATGGATTTCATCCTGTCAACGTAGGTGGGCTGGTTACGGGCACGCCGCTCTTTGTGCCGTGCACGCCCCGCGGTATCATGGAATTGATTTCCCGCTCCGGAATCGAACTGGCCGGAAAAGAGGCCGTCGTTGTGGGACGCAGCAACATCGTCGGTAAACCCATGGCCCTGCTGCTTCTGGCGCAACACGCAACCGTCACCATGTGTCATTCCAAAACAAAAGATCTGGCATCAGTTACCGGCCGCGCCGACGTGCTGGTTGCCGCCATCGGCAAGCCGCACATGATTAAAGCGAATATGGTGAAAGAAGGAGCCGTCGTGATTGATGTCGGCGTCAACCGTCTGGAAAACGGCAAGCTGGCCGGAGATGTCGCGTTTGAGGAAGTTGCGGCCAAAGCATCATTCATCACTCCCGTTCCCGGCGGTGTCGGTCCGATGACGATCGCCATGCTGATGCAAAACACGCTGGAAGCAGCCCGAAGATCAATCAACTCCTGAAAGTTAATTGAATTTCAATTATGTTGCTGATTATTTGATAAGTCATGACATCGGTTGAAACATGCATATCCTTTTGCTTCCGTTAAAAATAATTTAATCGATTTGGAATTTTATTGATGCTCAAACAAAAAACCATCAACGGACTCAAATGGAGTTTTATCGATAAAATCGCCAGCCTTGGATTATCATTTATTATCGGGATTATTCTTGCCCGGCTATTATCGCCGCGGGAATTTGGATTAATCGGCATGATAACCGTGTTCATTGCCATGGCAGATCCCTTTGTGAACTTTGGTTTTAGCGCTGCCTTAATCAGAAAGCAGAAATGCACGCAGGCAGATTATTCAACGGTTTTTTATTTCAATCTGATGATCGGCCTGTTATTTTATCTTTTACTTTTTTTTACTGCGGAAGAAATCAGCATTTTTTTCAATGAACCGTTGTTGAAAACAATGGTGCGCATATTGGGTCTGTGTATCATTATTAATGCGTTGTCACTGATTCAATCCATTCGTTTAAAGAAGCAAATTGACTTCCAACTGCAAACGAAGGTTTCCATTATAGCATCGGTTATCTCCGGAGCCGCGGGCATCGCTATGGCCTATGCGGGATATGGGGTGTGGAGTCTTGTAACGAAAATCATTTTAGGCTCCCTGCTCTCGGCCATCTTTTTGTGGCATTGGAATGCATGGAAGCCATCATTCATGTTCAGTATTTCATCATTTAAAGAAATGTTTTCTTTTGGCAGCAATGTGTTTGTCTCCCGGTTATTGGATATAATATACAGAAATATATATTATCTTATTATCGGGAAATACTATACCGCTGCAGAACTGGGTTATTATACCCGCGCAGAACTATTTCAGTCCTTGCCTTCATCCACGCTTCATAGTGTGATCGGCAGGGTAAGCTTTCCGGTTTTATCAACGATACAGGATGATATACCAAGATTAAAAGAGACTTATAAAAAAATAATCAGGAGTACGATGCTGATTACCTTTGTTCTGATGTTCGGCATGGCCGCCATATCCAAACCCATGATTTTGACGCTGATTGGTGAAAAATGGGAGCCCTGTGTCATTTATCTTCAGATGCTATGTTTTGTGGGCATGTTCTATCCTTTAAGCGCGCTGAACCTTAACATGCTTTATGTCCAGGGCAGGAGCGATCTCACGCTGCGCATCGAAATCATCAAGAAGGGATTGTCTGTTCCAGTCATGGTGATTGCGGTTGTTTATGGAATAAAAGCGATGATTCTAGGCATGATATTACTTGCATTGATTAGCTATTTTTTTAACAGTTACTGGTCGGGTCGTTTAATAGGCTATCCCACCCTGGAACAAATAAAAGATATTTTACCTTCTTTTTTATTGGCTGTAATCATGAGTTCCATTGTATTTGTCGAAGGCTTGCTGGTCCGGTTACCCCCGCTGCCTTTGCTGATTATTCAACTAATAACGGGTGTATTATTAACCTTTGGCTTGAGTGAAGCATTTCATTTAAAGGACTACCTTTACATTAAGGATGTAGTTAAGGACAATTTTTTTAAAAGCGGCAGCTCAACACTTATGAATTAAAGAAGCAGATCGGTCGTGGGTATGCGACAAAGAGGATGAGAAACCGTATAAAAAGCTGACAACAAAATATAACTTATGAACCATATGCCTGAAGTAACCGTAATAATCGCAACCTACAATAGCAGCAGAACGCTTTATTGTGCGCTTAAAAGTCTCGTGAATCAGACCTTTCAAGATTATGAGGCCTGGATTATCGGAGACGCGTGCACAGATGATTCCGAGAAGATAGTGATGTCTTTCTCCGATGACAGACTTCATTGGTTCAATAGAGCATCGAATTCCGGCAGTCAGGGCGCGCCGAATAATGAAGGTCTGAAAAGAGCAAAGGGAAAGTTTATCGCTTATTTGGGGCATGATGATCTGTGGTTTCCGTGGCACTTGTCCGGTTTAGTAGCATTTATTCAGAAGACAAATGCTGATTTGGTTCATCCACTGATTGCGAGGTATGCGCCCAGTGGGTTGACGTATACGGTTGGGCCGCCCAGTATGGGCAAGACTTACGAACATCATTTCATATACCCTTCGTCCTGGTTACATAAGCGGCAAATTCTTGAAGATTGCGGGACATGGGGAGACCATCTTAAACTTGGCATCGGGGTTGATATGGACTTCCAGCAACGGGTTTATCTGGCTGGAAAAAAAATCCTGTTTTGTCCGCAATTGAGTTTACTTAAATTCCCATCTGCATTATGGCGGATATATGATCAAAATTCCCAATTACCTCAAGCGCACTATTTACATTTAATGATCAGCGATCCCATGTGTCTCCAACACGACATTCTTCTTGACGCAGCTATTATGCTTGCTCGTCAAAGTAATGGCATCATTTCTTTTCCCCAGGCGCTATGCGAACTTTTAAAAAGCCTTAGACGTCATATAGGCGACTTTTATGGCAGGAATAATTGGCCGCTTTCTCAACTGAGGTTTTGGCGTCATCAGCGAAGAAAAAGACGTATAAGAAATGATCGCGGGCTGCCGCCATATCAACTCAAATAAATTATGGCGGGATTATAGCTTTGTGCCGTCACTGAAATTATAAGATATTAGGATAAGAGAAACTGGGCATAGACTCACTTTGTTTTGTTTCGTGATGTTTATCGTTGCGCGATTGGATTAATTTTTGGATATAATCGCTGAACATCGGCGGGCGATGTTTTGTGCCGATGAAGTCATAGTTATCACTGTTTAATTCATTTAATCGATTTACTCGCTGCGGATGCCATAAAAAATCATCTTCCAGATATTCATTCAGATTCAAGAGCTCGGCATTTTTACTATACTTGCATTCCGGACCGGCATAGTTAATGCCGTCCGCGCCAATCTGAATTAAAAAGTGAGCGCCATGAAGCTTCTCAAAGAATAATTGTTTTTTTGAGTACCGGTCAACCGGCACTTGAATATTAGCATCCGGCGGAGCTATTTTTTTTAGATTTTCAATCGCGTCTAAAACACCGGTCTGGTCTGCCTGAATCGGATGACCTGTTTCCCAATTAATACAATAAGGATGAAAGTAGAGCCAGTGCACACCGGCATTCAGAGCCTGCATGCCGACTGATTCATACCGGTGGTTCCATTCTTTGCGTGTCAACATGGAAGCGCCTATTTCCAGACGACTTCCTTCTTTTTCTATACGATTGCGAAGATTCTCAATCTTCTCCAGCGTATCAATAAGATATTTTGATTCATTTTCCTGCCAATCGTACAGCGAGATACGAATCGACGTAACATTCTCCAGGAGAGCATCTTGTACCATGGTTTTATGGGTATGACCCCCATTGGAGATAATCGCAATTTCTTTGAAGCCTTTTTGTCTTGCCAATGCCGTTGTTTCGGGGAAATGAGGAACTATTGTAGATTCCCCGCCTGATAACACAAGGCCCGGTGTATCAACTCCTAATATGCTGAATAACCTGTCCAGGAAAGGAAGTTCCAATGTAAGACCTTGTGTTCTCTTCAAAGTATACGGACAACCGGGGCAGGCGCGCGTGCAACGCTGGGTCAAATCCATCTCAACCGTTGTTGGAAAAATCTGGTCCCCTTCTAAATAAGCTTTTATCTTTCGTTTTTCCCCCGCTACTTTAGACGGAGCAAAGACTTTTGCCTGCTGATCCATGATAAAAATTTCTTCCCTCAATAATTTGACATTTAATCTTTTAAGCCGGCTTTCTTCCTTAGATGCAGAATGGCCTGAGTGACTTCTTTCGCGCTTTGCAGATTACAGCGCGGCCTGGGGCCGCCATCCAGGTATTCAATAAATTCTTTCAATTCCAGATAGAGGGGGAAGGTTGTATCAATTGCGATTTTCTCTTCGCCTTGATTGTTCCTCACTGTAATATGATCATCCAGGGCATCATGAAGCGAAGCGGAACCTTTCTTTCCGTGAATACTAACGCCGCTTATTTTATTGCAATGTCTGCCGCTCACGGAAAGGACAACCGCAGGCTTATCTCCCAACATGGCGGTAAAACTAACCGGTAAGGCGTCTTCATTTTTAATCACATTAATAGCCTTAATCTCGTCCGGGATATGTCCTAATATATGCTTGACAATTGTGAGGTCATGGACAGCCTGTGTCCAAAAAACATCTCCACCGTGAAAATCGTTCACCCAGTGGTGTCTTGTTGCGCATAATTTCTCTATTTCTCCTATCTTGCCTGATTGAGCAACAAGCCGCAACGCTTCGACACCCGGATGGTAATGCCACTTATGCATGGCAAAAATATAATCCACGCCGCCCGCCTTATTTAAAATCTCGAAATCATCCAAAGATCGGCACAGTGTCTTTTCCGAAAAAACAGGTCTTTTATATTTTAATAAAGCAGCACATGCTTTTGTTAAATCAGGAATGGGAACGGCTACCACATAACCATCGCAACCGGGCAAATCTGCTATTTGAGAAAACGCTTTCAAGGCGCCTTTGGTCAGAGCCCTTGACCTTGCCTGCGAATCAATATCGGCAACATATACCCTGCAATCCAGTTTAATTAAGTCTCTTAATATATTCGAGCCCCAGTTTCCACATCCTATTAATCCCACAGTTTTCATTCTTCAACACTCTGTCTGAATTTTTTGTATATAAACCAGCATACTGTATTTATAGTATCAGTCTTTTCTTGTAAAGCTACAGGAACAATCTGATCTGTATCAACATCTATCTGTCCAGCCTGTACTAATCACACCAATATATTATTAACAATCCAAAAATAATAACGACATTGGGCGCGCAGCCGCTATAGTCGTCACCCCGGCAAAGCAGACGGTGTCGTAATGATAATTTTTGTCATATTTATATCGTGCCGGATGCCGGTATTTATAACAAAATTGTATGCAAGACAACGGGAACATAGAAATTGACATTATGTTACTATTTTGATTATATATTTTAGATTTTCTGGGGAGTTACATCGCTTGGGTAATGTAACTGACGGAGCGGAGCTGTAAGTAGATGGCACCCCTTTAAAAAGTAAGGAAGCTTTACATAATACCCGTTGTGTCATTTCGAGAAGCGCAAGCGACGAGAAATCTAATGAGTCCCAAGTTTTAATGACACTCTCTGAAAGCGAATCCCGAAAGAGCTTTGCATAACTCCTCATTGTGTCATTTCGAGAAGCGCAAGCGACGAGAAATCTTTCTTTAATATTATTACTTTATAAGATTTCTCCCCAGCGGAGCTGGACTATAGCCTTCGGTCGAAATGACAATTTGACCATTATGCAAAGGTTTCCCCGAATAATCGGGATGAAGCTTGAAGCATAAGTGGCATTATCCCGCATCAAGGAATGCGGGGCAGAAACTATTTGCAGGACAAATTATCACCTGTTGGTGATTTCATTACAGCTCAATCAAGATTTCTCACATACGTTCGAAATGACACTTTGGCCATTATGCAAAGCGTTTCAGTAAGTGCTTGGATTAATATTCTATGAATAAGAGAGGTTAATTTTATAGTAATGAAAAGAAAGAACAAAAAAATCAGCGAAAAAAGTAACACAATTTCATATTCCCCCAATGGTGAGGCATTTCCGCTGCCAGCCACCGGTGATTATCTGAAGGAATTTCAACGAATCCGGAAAATTGCCGAAAAATGCCGCGAAGAGAAAAAAGAAATTGTTGTGGTGATGGGCGTGGGATTTGTCGGCGCGGTCATGGCCGGAGTGGTTGCCGATTCGGTGGACAAAAAAACAAAAAATCCCAATAAATTTGTCATCGGCATGCAGAGGCCTTCCACCCGTTCGTACTGGAAGATTCCCTATCTGAACCGCGGCGTGGCGCCGGTCGAAGCGGAAGACCCGGAAGTCGCTCCCCTTATTGATCGTTGCGTCAACAAAAAAAAGACGCTGATTGCCACTTACAATTATGATGTTTTGACGCTTGCCGATTGTGTTGTGGTGGATGTTCAGTGTGATTATTTCAAGTAAACCATGGGCAACTGCCGCAAAGGTCACGCGGAGATAAAAGCCCTGGAAGAAAGCCTGAAAATTATCGGCGAAAAAATTGACGCCCATTGCCTCGTGCTTATTGAAACAACCGTTCCGCCGGGAACGACGGAGTACGTGGCTTATCCCATCATCAAAAAAGCGTTTGAAAAAAGAGGCATCAAAAAGGAGCCGCTGCTTGCGCATTCCTACGAGCGCGTTATGCCCGGCAAAGAATACGTGGCTTCCATTCGTGATTTCTGGAGAGTTTGCAGCGGCATTAATGAAACTTCCCGTAAAAGGGTTGTCAAATTTCTTTCGGAAGTTCTCAATGTCGAAAAGTATCCGCTCACCGTGCTGGATCGGCCTGTCGAAAGTGAAACCTGCAAGATTGTCGAAAATTCCTATAGGGCGACCATCCTCGCCTTTTTGGATGAATGGAGCCTGTTTGCCGAACGAAACGGTGTTGACCTCATCAAGGTTATCAAGGCCATCAAGGTGCGGCCCACACACTCCAACATCATTTTCCCGGGCCCCGGCATCGGCGGTTACTGCCTGCCCAAAGACGGAGGCCTTGGCGTATGGTCGTATCACAAACTGATGGGTTTTGAAGATGACATCTTTAAAATAACGCCGATGGCTATTGATATCAATGATACACGCGCCCTGCATGCGTCAGAACTGGTGCGGGATGCCCTGAGGAACATGGGCAGGATTATTGCTGCTTCAAAGATTGCCGTTTTGGGCGCTTCATACCGGGAAGATGTGGGTGACACCCGTTACAGCGGTTCGGAGATTATGGTCAGAAAATTGACAGAAATGGGGGCGGAAATCAGCATACACGATCCCTATGTGAAGCACTGGTGGGAACTGGAGAAGCAGGATGCCTATCCCGCGCCGGGACATTCCTGGTCGCGTTTCTTCAGAAATCAGGATAAGCTGGCCGATATACGAATTCAAAAGGATCTTGGTGAAGCACTCAAAGGCGCCGATGCTGTGGTGCTGGCGGTTCGCCATCAGGCTTATCTGAAACTCGAACCGGAAAAAATTGTTAAAATGACCGGACGCCCCGTAGCCATCATCGATTGCTTCGGTATTCTGGATGACGAAAAGATTAAACGCTTCTTTGAACTGGGCTGCGAAGTCAAGGGTTTGGGACGCGGCCATGTCAAGCGCATTAAAGACTCGATTAAACCCAGATTAAGCAATAGAGGCCCAAGAAAATCAGTCTAATGGAGGAGTCCCGACTCGTCGGGACAACGAGAAATCTTAAAATGATGTCATTCCGATGAACGTAAGTGAAGAGGAATCTTAGAAAATGAAAACAAGATATCTCCCCAGCACGTGTGACCTTTAGGTTATAGCTGGACGATAGCCTTCGGCCGAAACGACAAAAATAAATTCAGAACATTTCAAATTCTTCTATT
>Ga0068711_1001460_pt1 | contig 13569 bp, 9 predicted proteins | sample MTBAKMMethaMetaG_FD_62224 | JGI IMG/M metagenome (GOLD analysis project Ga0068711, IMG submission 62224) | Enrichment culture microbial communities from Arthur Kill intertidal strait, New Jersey, USA, that are MTBE-degrading - MTBE-AKM (Arthur... | ecosystem: Environmental > Aquatic > Marine >...
CCCACGCTCCCGTAGTGTAGTCCGGCCAATCATTCCGCCCTTTCGACATCGCTAAAAAGCGGTGGAAGGTAGGCGAAGACCCGGGTTCGAATCCCGGCGGGAGCACTTCAATTCTATCCAGATTATTGATTTTTAATATCAATTAGGGGTCTATTGCATGCAAACCGAAACCTGAAAACCTTTTAAATTTTTTTCTATTTAATATTAGCCAATCACTATGGCATCACATATTACGCAATCTACAGGTAATTAGTATTATAATATTAGCGAAAAAAATCAATGCAAATGGTTGAAATAATCTAATTATATATATGCAAAGGGGAGAGACTCAATTGTCCAGTAATAATGCATTCACACCATTTTTTGTTGCAGATAGGCAGGCCTCTCTCCGCATTCTTGCTGGTTTGAACATTCCAAATGGAAAAAGAATGGGCATCATGACTCATGCTAATACTTATAAACCCTTTAAAACGGCCTTTAAAAATTTTCCATGCATCGAACCACAATCTTGTCCTGTAATTGGTGGAAAACCCTGCCCATATTCACAGAATCTACTACAATGTCAAAAAGGGAGAATTATTAGTGAAGGGACCATAAAAATTAGTGATTCTGGTGTATTTCAAAAGGAAGGATGTAAACAACTATCCTACAGTGATTTATTTGATAGGTATGAGGAAGCAGGGGTTGACTACGGAATAATAATGGATTTTTTAAAAGATAAGGATAAAACTCTAGATACAGCGAAAAACGCATTAATTATTCATAACAAAGAAAATAGAAATTTTCGCTTAATTGGAGTGGCACAAGGAGAAACATTAGAGGATTACATCGAGTGCTACAAAGGACTTAAAAAAATGGGTTACCAGTACATTGCCATTGGTGGAATGCTTCAAAGGAGAATAAATAGTGCAAGATACGTCCTGGTAAAAAATGAAAATTTACTTAGGCAAATATTAACGGCCATACGTGAAATTGATAAAAATGGATGGTTATTTGCATTGGGATGTTACTCCCCAAGAAGACATGCGATTTTTCTTGAAACATCGATTTCTGGTGCCGATTATAAGGGTTGGATATTTCAATATGAGACAAAATCCCCCCAGAGAGGAAATGAACGCGCTCAAATGAGAAGATTTAATCAGGTTAGAAAATTTGTAGAGAAAGATATTTTAGATAAATCTCAAACATGGAGAGATGGCAGCAAATTACTTATCGTTCAGTGTTCAGAAAGAAAAATTAATTATGGTCAATCTAGACGTGCAATTACTGTTTATGATGGACCGATGTTTAGAATGCTTAGAAAACGCGTTAATAATTTTTCAAATAATGATGGGTTAGATATATTGATTCTTTCTGCAAAATATGGAATTATCGAACCTAGTAAAAATATTTCATATTATGATATGAAAATGACATCTGACCGTGCGATACAGCTCCAAAATGACAGTACAAATATTCTAAAGAAAGTACTTCAAGATAAGAAATTCCATAGTGTTATGGTCAATGTTTCTCCGAATTATTTTGAAGCAATAGCACCAGGGTTAGAATCGACCTTAGGTGATGATTTTATTAAAGTCGAGGGGAGAATTGGTGAACGATTGAAGACCACAAAAGATTGGCTTAACTTATAATATGTATGACTTTTTTTCAATTTTATTTTAATGAAATTATTACGATGGATTTATCAAGAAGGAACGATGTTTATTCGCACGGTAGGGGGATTTGGAAGATTCATTAGAGTGTAATACATCTGAGTCAGATGCGGTATCGATAGCTACCATCCAACAACAGATTCCTTATGGTGAATACTTTAAAATCCCAATCGAAGGGAGTGAAATCTGGCAATATTTCAATCCAATTACACATATTTGGTCGTTTGTTGAACGAACATACGGGAACCAGAGTAAATTTTTACTCTTTCGAAACGGTTGGATTGTAAGAAGATTAGGAAGAGCTGGGAATAAATCTGATTATTATATGTGTTATACCAATGATTTCATTCCCATATCGATTAATGATGCTGAAATAATTGTTATTGAAAATTCAATTGGTTATATAAAACTACCAGAATTTTGTAAAGAAGGTAATTTATTCCTACTCACTCGAGATGTATATCTTCCCAGAAATTCATTTTTCGCTTTAAAAAACATGGCCATTCATACAAGTGAAAATAATGGCCTAATTGAAGTAATGGTTTTTCCGGAAACTAAAAAGGAAGAAATATATAATATATTGAATAATATTAAAATTTCAACATATCAATCTGATACTTTTCATGAAGATTTCGATGATTTAAAAAATCAACAAAAAGAGGATTTCATACTGCTTTTAAAAAATATTTCTGACATTTTCGCGTTGGCATATAGTGGTTATCTGAAATGTGAAGATAGAATTGAGGATTTAATAATACAATTATCACATCGCAATTGGGATGAGTTTCAGCCTCCCGAATTGGGAATAAAATTAAAAGAAATTTTCGAATTGGCTGATTCAAATAAAATTGCGAAAGCCGTTCTAGATTATTTTATCTATAAATTACCATTATTTTTTGATTGGAAAGAAAACGGGAATGAGGAAATTATAAACGGGGTGATAATTGAGGGCACCCCTTTAGAGTATCAAAAAAAGTGGGCGAATAATTATTTTAAACTCATTGTTCCCCATCTGGAATCTACATTATATTGGCAAACAACGATGTCACCGACCAATGAGGGAGTTGGTTGGGCCCATAGTCTTCAAAGCAGATTATTGGGGGTCAATATTTCTAGATGGCGAATTTATCCGTATTTAGGAAAAGTGAAATTTACTGGGAATAAAAAAGATATTGAGTTTTATAATAAAAGCATACCCGATATAAAATATGCCTTTAACTCCATAGCTGGAAATCCTTCTTTTGAAGTAATTCTAAGAGATTATGCATATTTTGATGGATTTAATTTGGATTATAGTATCTGGAAAGGTAGTTTTCAATTTAATCGTTATTTCTTGGCCATTGTTAAAATTGAGAATTATCTGAAGATAGATTCAGCATTTCCAATAACATTGGTCACTGATATTTTTGGAAATCATTTTGAAATTCAATGGGACATTGATAGTTATTTTCACGATAAGGAAATTATTCATCAATTTGGGAAAGGGGGATGGATAAGTGTCTTACTTGAAAATGAATTAAATTCGGTAGATGACGACTGTGTTGTCCCTTTATTTAAATCAGTCCAAAATATTGGGCCCCTTTTTGTAAAAATGGAGGATGCTTATTATTTAAATATTCTTGGTATTATTAAATATTGTGGATTTATATCAGAAGATGGATTGAATAAATTAATGATTTTATCAAACAACAATGAAGAATTTATTCATGCTATCGATAAATTAGTTTCAGATGGTAAGATAATCAGAAAAAACGGTTTTTATTTTTATATTCATAACATACTAAATCATTCTCAAGCTGAATATCTATGCGATTTAACTTCTGACCCAAATCAATTGCCTGAAAGACAGGTCCAGCATGAAACATGGTATGAATTGTGGTCTCGCCTCAGAACGATTTTTCCATACATCCACCCATTAATCCGTGGTTGCAACCTATTCGAGACTCCCATTAGGAACCAGTATTCCCCAGACTCGAAACAGTATTCATTACTATTCGATTTTATTCAATCTGAACTTCGGGCACATAACAAACTCAGAACGAGGGCACACAGAGTAAGATTTGAGAAAATACTTGGTGTGTCCAAGGACCTTGAATTTTTTGAAACTCTGGTAGGTAAACTCGATGATAATCGGTATGTGAATCATGCATCTTTGATGTTAATGAATTATGGATATGCAATAATTAAATCGAGGGGACGATGGATTTCTAAAGCCCACATGGTTGCAAATCGGATTGAACGACATTATGCATTCATGGACCCTGTAGTAACAAGAACTGATTATATTGAAACTAGACAGGACGGGCGGTTAATTCCGTCGGTTGAATTTAACATACGAATTTTTGGATTGGAGGAAATATAAATGATAGGTCAAGATGAGAGAGAGATTGATGAGATTATTGGGGATTTGATAAGTAATATGACGCCTGATACTCTTGATAAAAAAATACTTGAAAAAATCACTGTTGGCCAATTGGTCGATTTATCGTATCAAGAAAACGTGATTCCAAGAAATGCGTCATTAGCAAATTACATCGTTCCACAGGGTCTGTTTAATTTAAAACTCAACCAGGTTTGGAGATATCCTCCTTACATGGAATTTGATTTTGAAATAATAAATAAAAATGAAAACCCCAAAATGTCAATTAAAATGGGTTTTGGCATTCCTAGATATCTTTGCTATAAGGAGCATAGACAAATGGGAAACCATGCGAGTCAAATTGAGATTAGTCTAAGGAATCAGATTAATGTTCCTTCTGATTTTTATAAAGTAAATGTATTTAATAAAACATACGATTTAAAAGACCAAAATAGTATCAACAGAAGAAGTGTATCACCTCAATTTTTCACTTTAATAAAAGAAATAAATGTAAATGATTTAACTAAAGGTGCAATCAATTTTCCATTTTCAATTCAATCATCAGACGTTGCAATAAAGCAATATGATGAAAATACTGGACAAATCCAGGTTGCTACTGAGAATGAAGGCCTTATTTCAAGTAGTTTTAATGGTCGTTCCCAAGCTCCCAATCCCAGGGTTGCTTCAATTTGGTTACGAAATGGAGAAATTAACGGTTCCCTATCCGTATCTTTAAGAAATGAATTGGATGGTAAATGTTTTTTATCAATTAAAATTGTAAACAATACTTTATACAATCCATCTGGTCCAACAGATAGAAACTGGTTATCTCAATTAATATTGTGCCCTTATATCATCATATGTACTGATGATTTTGAATATAACTTAGGTTTTCAACAACATGAAGAAATCAGGAGACAAACACTATTCAATGAGACCTCTGTGAATTCTCCTTATTCTACATACATGCAAACAAATGGAGTGTTGACCCAATCTCCGTTGAATAAAAAATGTTGCATTGGAACGATGTTCGGAGTTTTTGATTTATTAAGAGATGAGCCAATAAATTATGATAAAACCATCATTGAGATGGTCGAATCCGATAATTCATTATTATCTTGTTTCCCAGAGAAATTAGCGAGTGTGCTCAGAGATAATCGAAGTGTAATGGATGCTCTTGTAGTGGTTTTAAAAAGTATAAAAGATGGTTTTAATGTTGAGAAACTGTATAAATATCAATGGACGGCTATTCAAAACAGAATTGAAATTATTCTTCTAGAAAGACACGGGACGGCTACTGTAATTAAAGCACCAACTGGGTCTGGAAAAACCATTGTATTCATGGCGAACGCGGCTTTGAATTATTTAATCACAAAAGAGAGGGCGGCATTAGTTTTCCCAACAAGAATACTGAATGAAGATATGTTTAAACGCCTTACACATTTTATTTACCATTTAAGGAGAAACGGGGCAGATATTACCGGTGGCATATACATCGGAACCTCAGACCCGCTTTATCAAGCAATAGCGAGCCCAAAACCAGGGCTCGCGATGATACAATACTCCACCTGCCCGAACTGTAAAAACGAAGGAGTGATTTGCGCAATTCAACAAGGGGGCAGAAATGTTGGCAAATGTACCAAATGTGAGCATGTAATCGATTACATGTTCGGAGTTAAAGAAGTTGGAGATTACCTGCCATCGCTTGTTATTGCAACCCCCGACAAATTATTTTATGATATTACAACCGCTGGATGGGAAGAATACAATTTTAGAATGATTGGTGGATATTATATTAGATGCACGTGTGGAAAATGCATTCCAGCGATGTGGTCGGGAGATATAACCTGCAAAGATTGCAATAAAACACTATCAAGAAGCAATATTGAGTCATCACCACTAATGTTCTTTGTTTTCGATGAGGTTCACTCACTTTATGGAGAAACGGGTTCATTGCTCTCAATTTTTTTAAAATCTCTTCAAGTTGCATTAAATCGAATTAGAAACCCGCGTGGAACTGATGATTCATCAATTCCAAAATTTAATTATGAAACCGGTACAGCAACTATAGCTAACGAAATGCAATTGGTATCGGAGATAACCCGGGCAGACCCTGAATCAATTAAGGTTCTACCAGATAATGCCGAATTTGATGAATATTTTATTCTGAAACCGAACAGGGTTCGCTATAGAACAATGGTAGTTCTGCCTGTAGCAACATCTGCTAGAAATTCCGTTGCAAAATCAATATATTATCAAAATAAAAGAATAAATTCACCATCTTCATATAAAACCAATCTTGTGGACGAAATAAAAGACATTGGGGGGAGGGGTACAGAATATGATTTTAGCCTTGATTATGTTTTCAAGAAGAAAGATGGATATGCCCAGATGCGGGCTATCAACGACCTTGCCCGAACAGAAAATTATAATTTAAGTGTTAAATTTTTGAGTGGTGATTCAAATGCTCGTGATATTGCTGAAGCATTTAATTTAGCTCAACGAAATGAAATTAATGTGTTGGTTGCAAACATGGTAATGTCCTTGGGAATTGACATTAAAAATTTAAACAACATCATTGCCCTGGGAGTTACTCAGAATATGACTGAACACGTTCAAACTGCAGGAAGGACGGGTAGAGGAGATATTCCAGGCCATGTAACATTCCACCTAATTCCTTCGTATCCAAGAGACCAATTTGTCTATGAAAATTTCTACTCAGTACTTGGAGATATTTCAGGATTTTATGATAAATACCCCATTCAGGCAACAAACGCATATGCCTCACAGATTATATTTCCAAATATTTTAAAAATGATGATGGCAGCCACTAGTTATTATAATTATATGCTCAAAACAAAAAATGCAACTATATGTTTTTCTAGGAACGATGGGGCAAAGCAATTGTTGCAACTGGACATTTTAAAATGTCTAATTCATACAACAACACCGACTTCAATAAAAAAACAAATTAATGAATTAACTCAAAGAGAGCTGGAGAGATTAATTCAGAAGTTTTCTCAATATTCGTCCTCGAACCGGAAAATATCCGAGGTATTAGGACAGGATGATGAATTGCTATTCACATTGAGGGCCAGAACGGGAAAAGAAATCGTTTTAAAAGCACTGGAATCGTCTCTTTATGAAAAAATGCTGAATAAAACGAAGTCTCAATTTAGTCAAATGATGCAACTCGATACCGATGAACTAGAAGAGGAGGATGATTAAGTGGTTCAGATTAATAAAATATCAAAATGGCAGAGTTTGTTTAAATTTTTCGAAGGAGCCGTTTGGGGGCAAGAGGGGGGAACATTAAGAACTGAAATGATTACTGCGAGCCCCGTTCAGAGGCCTGAAATATCTAGGTCTTTAGCACTGGAATTGAGTAACCTCGAAGATGCGGTCCAGCGACACTGGTCTTTGAAATCACAAAGACTTTCAGTAGGTACCCCACTGCCACCAACAATAAATTCTCCCTCTGGACCCTGTATTGAAGATATTGAGAAACAGATAGCCGAATTACTAGGAGATAATGAGCCTACGATTATCCAGGACACTCAACTCGATTCTGAGTATTCTGGTAGTGTCCATCCAAATCAAATTGAATTATTCGAACTACTCGAAGGCACTGTTGTAGAAGGAACAATATTTCCCAGAGGTTTCCGATGCCCCCGTTGCGGTCATTATGAAATTGTAAATCCTCAGTCTCCCGGGTCATTAGAATGCCCGTGCTGCCCTGGATATTGTTTTAACTGTCATGTTAAAAATGATGCTCCAGGTACAACAAAATGTGAAATTTGTGGTGGGGATTTTTCATTTAATCCATTAACACAAATGAACATCGTCCTCGCTTGTCCACGATGTGCAAGTTTTGAGGATTTGACCCCACCGGGGGTTGATGTGCGTAGTTTAAGCAGCGGTCCGATTAATTGTCCATCGTGTGGCAATGGTCACCTTCATTTGATGATTGGAGAATCATTATCTTCTGCAACTTGGAAGTGCTCAAACTGTACATATTCATCACGAATATCAAAAAATTGTTCATGCCACATACCAGAAGCGGGAGGTTTGCCAAGCGTCCCCTCAATAATGAAACCTACTCCGACATCAGCATCGATAACTGTGCCATTAATTCACAGTTATCTGTGGCTGGGAAGAGATATGGTCAATTTTAACAATCTTATGGAGTACTATAATGAAACTAAGGAAGACGACCCGTATTCCTGGATGATGTCAGCTTGTTATAAGCCATTAGACATTACAATGATTAAAGCATTATATGGAATTGAAGATTCATTTTCGATTCCACAAATCCAAACAACAACAGTTGTGTATGGTTATAAATCCGGCATATCATCAGTTGGGGCAACATTACAAGATGATGAGCGGCTCGCACACTTATTTACCAATAAAACTCACACGAAATACCGTGCATTTCTGGCAGACACAAAAGGGAGAGGTCTTGTCATTAAACTTTCCAAAGAGCATATTATTTCTACGCTATCCAATTGTGAAAAAATTGAAAAAGATGCTGACTATGATGAAGTGGCAAAACGTTGTTGTGATTACCTTTCTAACGGAATATTTCAGGAAGTAGTAGCAGGGCAAGGTCCTGTGGCATTGGCACAACTACTACATGCATACGAACACGCATTGTTTAAGGCTGCTCGTAACCAAGTTGGATTGGATATTTTTGGAAGTAAAATATTAATTGAGGATGCTGTAATTATTTTATATGAACGAGAAGAGGTCGGACCTGGGGGCATAGTACAATTAACAAGGCCGGACCAATTTTTACGCCTAATGCAACAAGTAAAAAGGACACTGTGGGAATGCCCTCAAGCATGTGAAATTGCATGTCCAGCGTGCCTTTTTATCACTGACCACTATTGTCAACCATATATGCCCAACGAAGTAACACGGTGGATTCCTCCCAATGCGATTCTTAACCGATTTTTAGCGCGTGAAATGATGAAGTCAACTAAAAAGTGAGATGGATTTACATGAATGTTGATAATTTATATGAATGGTTATCTAAAAAATTACTAGACGAGGGAATTATCAATGATAGCATCTTAAAATCATTGGAAGAAGAATATATTAGTCATGCATCACTTTTTTTAGACTATCTTGTTAGCGAACAAATCGTCTCGTCTAAAAAATATGGAGATTGCGTAGAATACAAATTAGAAAATTTAGACGAATTAAAAAAATTGATTGGGAAAAAACCACGAGACTCTGTGTCTGTTAATATTTCCCCGACGATGCTCGTCTATAGTGCTCCCACATCTTTATTGGATGAAATTTTTACAGTTATTGATTCCCATACAGATGTGGGCATAATAACACTTGAAGATGCATTTTATCATATAATGGATTCAACTGAAGGAGTTTTACGAATTTCGTCTCCTTTTATCGAATGGGATGGTTTAATGCACTCGGTTAACATTTTTAAAAGGTCTGCAGAGAAAAACATCAATATGAAAATTTTAACAAGAGGTGTTCTAGAGCCAGAAAAAAATGCAAGTTATCAATATCTTGAAAAAATAAAAACGTTAAAAAAATTATATTCGATATATGATAGATATACAACTTCTCCCGAGGCAAAGATTGAGATTCGTGATTTTACGATGAGACTGACGCTTAGAAATGCATCGATTCACTATGAAGGGATTCATCAGAAAATGATTATCGGAGACCACAACATATCATATGTTGGAAGTGGAGAGGTTCGAGCCGCTTCATTCCATACAAATGGCGAGTGCGGCGTTCTTCAAACTGGGTCGCCAGCAGCTTTTTGGGCCGATTTTTTTGATGTCTTTTGGAAATCTAGTAAGGTGATATCTCGGGATTTTCTAGACAATAAGTTATCAATAACAACTGGGTAAAAAAAACTGCGAGAAATTAATCAATCTTAGTATCCAGATATAATATTATTCGATTACGAAGTTTATTGTGTTCGATTGGTAGATTATTTGCCCAATATCTAATACATCTATTTTGTGTCCTTCCATACCGATATCCAATTGTCATAAGATATTGCTCGAACTCCTCATCACTGATATTGTTTCTAAAAGCATCTTCTAATTCGTGTCTAATAATTAAAGCCAATTTATGAGGGTCTTCTAATAAATTAACTAAATCAATCAATACATCATTCAACAGCTGTTCAGAAGTGCCACCATCTTCTATATCACAAAATAGAATTTGACAAAAGTGTGAACGGAAAAACACTTTGCCGTTTTTCTCTTTCCTCTGAATAAATTCTGCATTTTTTAATCTGGTCAATATTCTTGATAAATCATTATTTGTCAATGGGTCCCTTAGAAAATCACGATTTCGATTAGTTCCCCCAACGACAAAAATATTTTTTAGGTCCCGTCTACGGATTTCATTATTTTGTTCCAATATATATTTAAGAACAGCACCGTGAGCCTCTCTTTGTCTTTCACTATTCAACCTTTTATAGGTTTTACTTTCCATAAATTCATTCATTACGCGTTTGACATAATTATCTAATTTGGAATGTAAGACTTGTACACACATTTCTAACTGTTAATATGCACTTCTTTCGCTTATACTTATCTGACTTATCAAGAACTATGGAACAAAAAACGAATCGTCGAGTGACGTTCGGGTGTACTCTACCGAATGAGGTTTTGTGCAAGGTGGACGAACGAAGGGGACTGGTTGCCCGGACTAGGTACCTTGAATATCTGATTCTAAGGGGGCTTGAGACAAGTGAAACCCAGCAGAAATAAGTTAGATGGAATTAATACAAAAGAGCACATAAAATCACAACTTTTGAAGCTGAGTGTTGAACAGGCTCAAGCAATAGACCAACTTATGACAGGTAAGAACGACCGCGAGGTCGCCGAGGCCATAGGGGTTCGCCGTGAGACAATAACCAGATGGCGCCTATATCACCCTGCGTTCCAAGCGGAATTGAACCGAAGAAGGGCTGAGGTTTGGAATAATAGCAGGGAGAGCATGCTTCAACTCATACCCCAGGTCATTGAAGCCCTGAGCGATGCTATCAACGACCATGAGAACCAGAACAGGTGGAGAGTGGCGATTGAAATTTTGAAGCTCATAGATTTGCCCCAAACCCTGGTAAAAAACCCGGGCCCACAGGACCCGGAAGAGATTATTATTAAAATGGCCGAAGGAAAACAGTTCGATGACTTGCTTTCTTCATTCAAGCCCAACGGGTTCGATTATGATAGGGTGCTGGAGGAGCTTGAGAAAAAAATTGAGATGGACTAACCCGAAGTGAAAATGAAGGTGGCAACAGTGATGGTTCAGCGAAAGCTAGGTCTACAAAAGGAAAGGAGCACCCTGTCAAGGAGTTCAATATTGAACTCTTAGAGGAGTTGAGGACGTTGAGTGCGAATGAAGACGGCCTACTCCGTCAAAGGGTATATAAACTCGCACTCCAGCATATGTACCCAGCCCAAATCGCAAGGGCGCTTGATATCAATAAAAGTCTAGTAAAATACCATATTGACACTCTTACCCAGCAGAAGTTCCTAATTAAAAATAGGGATTCTTATCCCCATTATTATTCGCGAGGGACAAGAGCAGCAATATTTGAAGGTTTGATTGATTCTGAGCCTGAAAGAAAATATTACGCTAGGGGTGAAGAGTTCAAAAATTCTAGATGGTGTCGAACACACACGCCGTCCCCTTTTTCAATCGACGTTTTCAAAGTTGGAGATGTTGATACTTACGCACATCAAACCAATAATGGTCCAATAACTTACTCACTATTTCCAAAACAGCCGTATAAACATCATAACAAAGTAGCGAGTTACAAAACCAGGCTCATAATCGGTGATAATGATATTGCCATTCAATATCATGCTTCTAAGGTCAAGGATATTCTACAAATTTGGCCTGGTGAAGTACATCAGACAATTGAAGAACTTTACGTTGATAATTGTCCATTTCAGAAAACTATCGACTTGGTGGTAAATGAGTTATCCAAGTATGCTGGGTGGAAGTTTGGGGGGCAGAGTTGGGATGGAAGGACTCACTATGCATTTTATGTTGAAGGAATTGAGGTCATTCTACAACCAAGGCAATATGAAAATGGTAACTGGTGGGTTGACAAGTCTAAGGGCTATTATGAACTTGAGACGAGCAATCGTACCCTAGCCATACAGTGCATGAAGGCCCTGAGCCAGGAGGGGCTATGATAATACGTTCATCTACTCGTAAGGACGTATTACAACACGAGGGCGACGATGCTGTCAAACCACGTGGTCGCCCCAGCAAGGCCGAAAAGGCTGCCAAAAGGGGGAGGTCCATGGGCAGATACCCCCTGATGGCAGCTGTGAATCAACATCTGGAGAGACGTAAGTTGAAAGTTGGGAGTAAGACCTTTGCAAACGACCGTAGAATCCTGCGATGGATAGCGATAGCATTGGAAGGTATGCGTGAAGACGGTCTGATAAAAACAACTCACTCAAAGGAAATTGGTCCAACTGAAATCCGAGCATTTATTAATTGGATGGCAAACCCCAGTTTCCACAATGGAAAACCACTAGACCCCGATACCCAGGTTCGTTATCTATCGAAACTTGAGGGCGTTCTAAAAGAGAATAAGAACAATGTCGTTGAACGCATGCGGGATGAAGGCTATACCTTTCCACAGAAGATAGCCATCAAACCGATTAGGTCTTTATCGACAACTGATTTGGAGACCTTACATAATGCATCAGGCAGTGTTAAAAAATCAACTGGAGAACCGGAAGGTTGGCGACGGGCGAAAGCCCGTCTGTTAATGACTCTATACGTGGCTACGGGTCTTAGACCGTCTGAACTCCGCCTAATTAAAATTAAAGATATTGACCTGAAAAAATGGCATATCTACGTCGGGTCCCCCAAGGGCGGAGGGGTGTGGGCATTCAACAGGACCATAACGATAATGCCCCAAGGCCGACAAGAATTGTTGACCTTCCTCAATGAACGGGATAATCTACTCCGATTTTATGGAGTGAGCGAGGCTACGTATCTTATTCCCAACCTACGAGGTGGTAAAGATGCACCATACAGTGCCAATCACTTCAACGAGCTAAAAAGAGAAGTCCAGATTATTACTGGCATCGACTTTAAGCTCAAAGACTTTCGACCAACTTTCGCCTCATTAACGGTGGAAATGGACCCCAACTTGTTAAATGATGTATCGGCTCAGCTGGGACACTCAAACACAAAAACGACACAGCGCTATTACGCCCAAATTAGTGCTGAGTCAGCAGGTTCGAGGCTAGAAAAGGCTTGGGGAGCTAATGAGTCAGATAGGACCCCTAATAATAAGTCAAACGATGAGGTCCAGAAACTATTGGACTCGCTAGGAATGAACTCTGTCGATGAGTTAAAGGAACGATTGGCTACCAGTGCTCAAAATGCAATAAATCGTGAAATTGATTATAAGAATCGATTACCTGGATACAATTGATGAACTCCCCGGCGGGAGCACCACATTCTAACCAAGCATTGTCAATAAAAATTGAAAATTGGAAGAGGTTTGTGGTCTATTCACTTCTTCGGAGGCTT
>Ga0068711_1001465_pt1 | contig 13541 bp, 19 predicted proteins | sample MTBAKMMethaMetaG_FD_62224 | JGI IMG/M metagenome (GOLD analysis project Ga0068711, IMG submission 62224) | Enrichment culture microbial communities from Arthur Kill intertidal strait, New Jersey, USA, that are MTBE-degrading - MTBE-AKM (Arthur... | ecosystem: Environmental > Aquatic > Marine >...
GGTTCGCATATTTAATCCCTGCACGACAACACGGTTTTCTTTTCGCAATACTTTAATCACTTCACCGCGTTTGCCTTTATTCTCTTCTTTTCCGGTGATGATTTCAACCTGATCACCCTTTTTCATGCGCATTTTCATTTTACGAATCTCCTAATGCAAAACCTAAAGCACTTCCGGTGCCAGTGATACGATTTTCATATAGCCTCTTTCGCGTAACTCACGGGCAACAGGCCCAAAGATGCGTGTCCCTTTCGGATTTTCGCCATCGCTGTCTAGAATTACAGCTGCGTTATCATCAAATCGAATGCTGGATCCATCTTTCCTGCGCCATTCCTTTGAGGTGCGCACAATTACGGCTTTGACAATCTCACTCTTCTTTATAGAACTTTGAGGAGTGGCTGACTTTACCGTAGCGACTACTACATCGCCTATATGGGCATATTTACGCCTTGATCCACCTAAAACATGGATAACGAGCAATTCTCGTGCACCTGTGTTATCGGCAACTTTCAATCTGGTTTCGTGCTGAATCATGTACTTAAACCTCTTCCACTACAGGTTTGGTATTATCTACTTCTTGCCTGTTGAGAATTTTTTCTACCACAAAACGTTTGGTGCGCGAGATTGGTTTGCTTTCAATGATTTGAACCTCGTCGCCAACATTACAACCCATTTCATCGTGCACTACTAACCGTTTGGCACTATGGACAACTTTTTGATACAGAGGATGTCGATAGGAGCGTTTGATCTCAACAACCACGGTTTTTGTCATCTTATTGCTAACCACTACTCCCGTAATTCTTCGACGAGTATTCATGCTTCACCTTCTGTCTTTGGTTCCATCTGTTTTTCTTTCAGAATAGTTTCATACCTCGCAATCAACCGTTTGGTTTGTTTGATCTTGCTGGTATCAGATAATTGCCCGCTAACCTGTTGGAAACGCATGGTCATGAACTCTTTGCGAGTATCCAGTAGCTTAGATCGAATCTCTTCGACGGGCATCAGTCGGATTTCACTCACTTTCACGCTGGCCTCCCATCATCTCTTGCTTCGCAATGACTTTCGTTTTTATCGAAAACTTGTAAGCTGCCTGCTGTAAAGCGTGAATTGAGGTTTCTTCATCCAAACCGCCAACCTCAAACATGATTCTGCCTGGCTTGACTACCGCCGCCCAATATTCAACAGCTCCTTTCCCCTTGCCCATGCGTGATTCTGCAGCTCGTTTTGTAATGGGTTTGTCGGGAAATATCCTGATCCAAACCTTACCGCGTCGCTTCATGGTGCGCACAATCGAACGGCGGGCAGCTTCAATTTGGCGTGCTGAAACCCAGCCTGGCTCCAACGCTTGCAAACCAAATTCGCCGCCTAAAATCTCTGCTCCTCGCAAAGCTTTGCCCGTCATACGACCACGCATCTGTTTGCGATATTTGACTCTTTTTGGCATCAACATAATAAAAACCTCGTTCTACGTCCCGGTTAGCCTATTCGCTAACGTAAACGCCTTCTGTTTTTTCTACTTCTTCCTCAGAACCAGGCAGTATTTCGCCTTTGTAAACCCAGACTTTGACACCGATTTGACCATAAGTGGTCAGAGCTTCTGTTCGCGCAAAATCGATATCCGCTCGCAAGGTTTGCAATGGTACCCGCCCTTCACGAAGCCAGGTCGTACGGCACATCTCGGCTCCATTCAAACGGCCTGCCACTTGAATCTTCACACCTTGCGCCCCTTGCCGGATAGCTTGCTGGATTGCTCTTTTCATGGCGCGTCGATAACTAATTCGTCTCTCTATTTGCGAAGCAATATTCAATGCAATAAGATACGCATCGCAGTCTGGGTTCTTAATTTCTTTTATTTCAAGGTCAATTTTCTTGCCTGTCAGATCTTCCAAGTCTTTGCGCAAGATTTTTACTGTCTCACCTTTTCTTCCAATTAAAATGCCAGGTTTGGCAGTATTCACCAATATGCGAACTTTTCCAGGATATCGCTCAATTTCAATTTGAGATACTCCAGCTCTCTCACTGGCTTTCTTTATCATTTCGCGAATCTTGATATCCTGATGAAGTTGATCAATGTAATTCTGGCCTTCAGCGTACCATCGTCCTTCCCAAGTCTGTATCACTCCCAGCCGCATTCCAATCGGATGAACTTTTCGACCCATAGCTACTCCTGCTTTTTATTCCTTAATAAAACTTTGCAAAATATTTATTCTTTCTCACGGAGGATGACTTTCACATGCGATGATCGCCGCAAAATCGGTTTGAATCTTCCGCGTGCACCATACCGACGCCACTTCCTCAATGGAGCTGCATCAGCTGTGATCTGATAAATATATAGTTTTTCAGAATTCAGTCCAAAGTTATTTTCAGCATTCGCTACTGCCGAAGCAATCAGTTTACTAACCGGCCCGGCAGATTTTTTGTTCGTAAACCGCAATCTTGAAATGGCTTCTTCTGCCATTTTTCCACGCACTAAGTCAAGCACCAGGCGCATTTTCTGCGGAGAGACAGAACAATTTTTCAATTCAGCTTTCACATCCATCTTGACATTATCCTCGTGATGATGATTTTTCAGCTACATGGCCGCGAAAATGTCGGGTTGGGGCAAATTCACCCAGTTTGTGTCCAACCATATTCTCAGTTATGTAGATTGGCACATGACGCCTGCCATCATGCACCGCGATGGTATGTCCAACCATCTGCGGAAAAATCGTACTCGCCCTGCTCCAGGTGCGAACAACTTTTTTTTCATTTTTTTCGTTCATCTGCTCAATTTTTTTTAATAGCTTTGGGTCAATAAATGGCCCTTTTTTCAAAGAACGTGACATTTCTTAGCTCCTGTCTTTCTCCACAATTGCTACCGTTTTGCAGAGCGTCTATTGCGCACGATATATTTATCAGTACTCTTGTTTTTACGAGTTTTGTATCCCAGAGTAGGTTTACCCCACGGTGATTTTGGACCTGGCATACCAATCGGAGAACGCCCTTCTCCACCACCATGAGGATGGTCACGGGGTGTCATTGCGCTTCCACGTATTGTTGGGCGTATACCCAAGTGGCGCTTGCGGCCAGCCTTGCCAAGTTTGATCTGGCTATGTTCCAAATTTCCAACTTGACCGATGCATGCACTACATTTCTGACGAATCAAGCGCACTTCTCCTGAAGGCATGCGCACTTGCGCATATTCTCCCTCTTTTGCTAATAATTGTGCAGAAGTTCCAGCAGATCTGACAAGCTGTGCCCCTGCACCCTCGCGCATTTCGATATTGTGCACCATGGTGCCAACCGGAATTGAAGAGATTGGCAGACAGTTCCCTGGTCGAATTTCCGCTGATGGACCGGTCATTACCTCATCGCCAACTTTCAAACCCAAGGGGGCGATGATGTAGCTTTTTTCACCATCCGCATAAGATAAGAGTGCTAAGCGAGAACTTCTCTTCGGATCATATTCAATCGCAGAGACTTTTGCAGGAACGCCAATTTTCTGCCGTTTGAAATCAACAATGCGAATTTGTTGGCGGTTACCGCCACCACGATGCCGAACTGTAATACGACCATAAACATTCCTGCCGGCTTTTTTTGATTTCGAGACCAGCAACGATTTTTCAGGCTTGGTCTTCGTAATTTCTTCAAAAGAAGATCCGGTCATTCCTCGTTGACCGGGCGTTGTTGGTTTATAGATCTTTACACTCATTAATCAACTCCCTCAAATACGGGTATGCGGTCTTCTGGACTCAAGGTCACAATCGCCTTCTTATATCCTGATTTGCGAATCGTCATTCGACGGCTGCGTCCACGCCGGCTTATCTTAGGTGCTACATTGATGGTGTTTACCTTTACTACTTTCACCTCAAAAGCTTTTTCAACTGCTTCTTTTATCTCTGTTCTAGTTGCGTTCAAAGGAACTTCAAAAGCAAATTGATTCAGCTTCGAAGATTGATAGGCAGTTTTCTCAGTAATGAGAGGTTTTCGTAAAATATCAAAAGCGGTGGTCATTTTGTCCTCTTACTGATTTTCAAATAACTCTCCAGCACCGAAATTGCTGGTTCTTCTAAGATTATGCGATCAAATGCGAGCATATCGCGAATATTCAAATATTGAGCCATTAAAACCTTAATGTCACTTATATTATCTGCGGAAAGCAGTACATCAATTTTGCTGTCCTTTTCAGAGATCACCAGCAATGCAGAATGGTTTCCAGCAATTTTTTTTACTGCTTGAGAAAGCAACTTACTTTTTGGTTCTTTGATCATGAATTGATCCACAACAATTATTGCTTGTTCAGATGCTTTGGCTGATAGCGCCGATCGAACTGCAGCTCTGCGCATTTGTTTTGGCATATCCAAGCTGTAATCACGTGGGTGTGGGGTGTGTATCTTTCCACCACCCACCCATTGGGCAGCTCGTGTAGAACCTTGCCGTGCTCTACCGGTACCTTTCTGCCGCCAGGGTTTCCGTCCGCCACCTGAAACCTCACCTCTGACTTTGGTATCATGCGTTCCTAAGCGGGCATTGGCCATCTGACGCACATACGCTTGATGCATGAGATCCATATTTACGGGCGCTTCAAAAATCGAAGCTGGTAATTGGATTTCTTTAATTTTTTTACCGTTTATATCGACTACATCTACTTTCATCATTATTCTAAGCTCCAAATACACGCAAGGTATCTGCGCTGATTCTTTCTTCCTTATTGCTTCCTGGCTTCCTTGATTACAACCAACCCACCACGCGGGCCAGGAACTGAGCCGTTTACACCGATCAAATTATTTTCGACATCCACCAAAACGACTTTTAGATTTTGAGAAGACACCCGTTCATTCCCCATATGGCCAGCCATCTTTTTTCCTTTAAACACTCTACCGGGAGTCGTTGTGGCAGCTACTGAACCAGGAGCCCTTAAGCGATCTGATTGACCATGCGTGGCTGGACCTCCACGGAAGTGATAACGCTTTACTGTACCTGCGAAACCTTTTCCTTTACTAATGCCCACAATATCTACATGTGCACCAACCTCAAATTGGCTGACATTTACTTGTTCGCCCTCTTTCACTTCTGGCTTACTCGTGCGGAATTCGCGTAAGTGGCGCAGGGGCGGAAGTTTGCTTCGCTCTAGATGACCTATCTGTCCTTGGGTAAGTTTTTTTTGTTTTACTTCTTGAAAGCCAAGTTGAACAGCGGAATATCCATCTTTATTAAGAGTTCGAATTTGGGTAACAAAACATGGCCCAGCTTCGAGAATTGTCACCGGGATGGCGCTGCCATCCTCTCCAAAGACCTGGGTCATGCCAAGTTTTTTTCCGATAAGCCCTTTAAACATATTTAGTTTCTCCTAATATATTTTTCTTAGAGACTGTAAGCCTGGGCAAGCTGCATCATCTCTGGCAATAAAGTCAATCTTTATAAAGCTAAACTTTCAAATTGACCGTTCGCTTTTAAAAAGATTCTTTTACTGTCTTTTCAACTATTAATTTTCAAACCGAAAGATTTTATCACATTTTTCGGTTTTTAACAATCTCGTTTAAATCTTGATCTCAATATCCACTCCCGCAGGGAGGTTTAATCGCATGAGCATATCTATGGTTTTTGAATCAGGATCCATCACATCGATTATTCGGTTATGCGTTCTTATTTCAAAATGTTCGTGTGAATCTTTATCGATGAAGGTTGATCTTCTTACCGTAAACTTTTCTGTATTTGTAGGTAATGGTACCGGCCCAACCACTTTAGCTCCGCTTCGTTCTGCTGTCTCGACAATTCTCTTTGCGGATTGGTCGAGAACTCGATGGTCATAGGCTTTTAATCTAATGCGAATTTTTTGTTTTGCCATATTCTTTTTACCTATTCATTGATTTTGGTGATCACGCCTGCGCCCACGGTCAGACCGCCTTCGCGGATAGCGAACTGCGAACCCTGCTCGAGAGCCACGGGGATGATCAATTCCACGCTCATGTTGACATTGTCACCCGGCATCACCATTTCCACGTCCTTGGGCAGCTCAATGTTGCCGGTCACATCCATGGTGCGGATGTAGAACTGCGGTCGGTAGCCGGTGAAGAAGGGTTTGTGCCGTCCGCCTTCTTCGCGTTTCAGCACGTACACTTCCGCGTTGAACTTGGTGTGCGGGGTGATGCTCTTGGGCGCCGCGATCACCATGCCGCGCTCCACGTCCGTGCGCTCCACGCCGCGCAGCAGCAGACCCGCGTTGTCGCCCGCCATGCCCTCGTTGAGGGTCTTGTGGAACATCTCCACGCCGGTCACTACCGTGCTCATGCTCTTGTCGCGCAAGCCCACAACTTCCACCGCGTCGCCTACTTTGACCTTGCCGCGGTCAATACGGCCGGTGACCACTGTGCCGCGCCCCTTGATGGAGAACACGTCTTCCACCGACATCATGAAGGGCTTGTCCACATCTCGTTGCGGATCGGGGAAGTAGCTGTCGATGGTGTCCATCAGTTCCTTGATGCAGGCGTATTCGGGCGCGTTCGGGTCGGTGGAGGTGCTCTCCAAGGCCTTCAGCGCGCTGCCGCGCACGATCGGGATCTCGTCGCCGGGGAACTTGTAGCTGGTCAGCATTTCGCGCAGTTCCAGCTCAACCAGTTCCAGCAGCTCGGGGTCGTCCATCATGTCCACTTTGTTAAGGAACACCACAATATTGGGCACTTCCACCTGGTGCGCCAGCAGCACGTGCTCGCGCGTCTGCGGCATGGGGCCATCGGGAGCCGCCACCACCAGGATGGCGCCATCCACCTGCGCCGCGCCGGTAATCATGTTCTTGATGTAGTCGCGGTGGCCGGGCATGTCCACATGCGCGTAGTGCCGCTTGTCGGTCTCGTATTCCACGTGCGCAATATTGATGGTGATGCCGCGCGCTTTCTCTTCGGGCGCGTTGTCGATCGTGTCGAACGCGCGGTAGTCAGCCATGCCTCGAATGTTGCTGTACTTGGTGATAGCCGCGGTGAGCGTGGTCTTGCCATGATCAATGTGACCCATGGTGCCCACGTTCATGTGCGGCTTCGTTCGTTCGTATGTTTCCTTTGCCATCTTTTCTTTTCTCCTAAAGCATTAATGATAATTACTTTTGACGGTCTGAGCCCTCAATGGGATTTGAACCCATGACCCCGTTCTTACCAAGAACGTGCTCTACCGTCTGAGCTATGAGGGCTTAGCGTGCCCGTAAACCCGGTTTTCCGGTTTTGGCTTTTCAGCCAGTGGGCGGTGAAGGATTCGAACCTCCGAAGGCTTCTGCCAACTGATTTACAGTCAGTCCCCTTTGGCCACTTGGGTAACCGCCCAGATATGCCAGTTGTAGCCAGGCAAGTGAGACGCTTGCGTTGTCCAATTGCGCTCACTTGCTTGATTGCAACTGAGCCGACGACGGGAATCGAACCCGTAACCTACCACTTACAAGGCGGTTGCTCTGCCGTTTGAGCTACGTCGGCGAGTAGATGATCTCTATTTAAGGTACAGCCTTAGGATTATACCAAAAGGCTTTTGCCTGGACAAGGTACGCATTTTACCATAATGCCAATAAAAGACAAGCCAAAAAACCCTCTTAGTTGAGGCCTTACTAATGGTCGCATATTATAATCAGCCGTCAGAACACCAAGCTCAATGGGAGAAATAAAATGGAAATAAACACTGCCATGATGAAGCGTTGCGTGCTTTTGAATATAAGCGGTAGGATAGATGGTTCCACTGCACCAAAATTGCAGAAATCACTGAATGAAGTGATGACGGAGGGTTCTTATCGGATTGTCTTGGATTTAAAACGAGTGGATTTTGTTTTCAGCGCGGGTTTGTGGGTTCTGGTGAATGCTCAAAAGAAATGCAAACGCTTCAACCGTGGCGAACTGGTACTTGCAGATGTTCCCCAAAGAATTTATGATGCGTTGGACCTTGCTGGTTTTATCCCGTATTTTCGGACATTTGAGGATTCAACCAAGGCAGTTGGTAGTTTTTAAAAATACATGAGGTCGATTGCTTTCCCCGGGCGTTTTTCTAGTCTGGATGATATTAGAGATTTCTTCACTGAGGCGGCTAAAGAGGCGGATTTGGATAAAAAATCCATTTACCACGTACAATTGGCAGTGGACGAAGCAGCTTCAAATATCATCGAACATGCCTATAAAGGAGAAGGCAAGGGCGAGATCGAATGCTCATATTTAGCTAATCCTGGCAGGTTGGAAATCTATTTGCATGATCACGGTCATCCTTTTGATCCCCAGAGTATTGAAGCGCCTGATCTGAACGCAGGATTGTATATGCGCAAGCAAAGTGGTCTCGGGATGCATTTTATGAAATCTCTCATGGATTCGATTGAGTTTTCTTTCAAAAGAGAGAGTGGAAATTATCTTAAAATGGTAAAAACACGCAAAGATAGGATCGCCCCCCATAACAGAGGGAGGAGATAAATTTGGCTGCCCCATCTCCCGAACTGAGCCAAGCCAAATGGCGCCAGCTGTTTGAGATGGGAGATCGCCTGCTGTCACAGTCCTCCATTTTTACTCAAGTGGATTTGATTCAGCAGGAATTTGGCAGGATAATTGGAGCGAAAGTTAGCCTTAGATTATCACGTCGTTTCTTGCCCTTGCCTTCTCAAAGGGCAGGTTTCCAGAGTGGACGCACGCATATCTTTGAAATTTTCCCCGAATCCAATAACGAATCAAGTATAAATTCAGATTTTAAAAAAGCGGCCTCAGTCCTTGAGACCCCGCTAATCAGAGATGGTAAAACGTATGGCATCCTCATCCTGGAATATTCGGTGCCTCACATGTTCTTCGAAGAATTCCGTGATTTCCTTGCCAATGTTGGCAAATACTTTCTAAACATGCTTGAGATATCGCGTGTAGCCGCCTTGAAAAAATGGCGGCAGGAACAACTCTCCCTTGTGCGATCGGTTGGTGTGGAAATTGTTCGTATCCGTGATACATATAAGCTTTTCGAAAGAATTGCAGAACTCGTTCAGAAAACATTTCAATTCTATTTTGTCGGAATTTATACTCCTGTTTCGGAAGGACAAAAATTAATTGTTCAGGCTTGTGCGGGTGAGCAACTATCCTCTGCTCAAATAGATGCATTAAATTTAACCAATGGAATTCCGTATGGGGAAGGGTTGGTAGGTCTTTGCGCATCTTCAAAGCAGGAGATACTCTCTCAAGATGTTGAACGAGATTCTCGTTACCGTTTGGTGGATGGCTTGGAAGACACTCGTTCTGAAATCTGTCTTCCCTTGATCATCAGCGATCAAGTTTTGGGCGTGTTGGAAATACTGAGCGAACGTGAACATGCATTCCATAAAAATGATGTTATGGTTCTTCGCATTCTGGCGGACTCGATTGCTCTCGCGATCGAAAATGCCGGATTATTTGAGGATTTATTAAAGAAAAACTGGATATCCACTGTAATGCTGCAAATTGCTGAAGCAGCCCAGGCTTATGACAACATTCCGGATATGCTGGCGGCATGTGTCAGGATTCTCCCCATGCTTGTTGGAGTAGAAAAATGTGCGATTTTCATGCGTGGAAAAAACATGACCGATTACTACCTAAACGCACATTTTGGGTTCTCAAAACAGACTGAACCAATGATTGCCATGTTGCCTTATATAGAACTGGCAGCAAAAAGATTCAACGAAGTGTCGCTTCTGAAAATTCCCTTGGATTTGGATCCGGATTTACTGGAAGATAAACGCTTTGATTCGGAAGCCGGTACCAATTGCTGCAAATTGATTCCCATGATTGCGCATGGAAAAGTATTTGGCATTTTATTAGTAGATGAAGAACTAAGCAAGACAGATCGGGATTCGGATCAAAGTAGCAACCAGCAGGATGTTCTGTTGGCAGTGGCTCGCCAAATTGCTCTTGCAGTAGAAAATTTCAAACTAGACGAATCTCGGAAATATGAAGCATATATCACGGCTGTTTTACTGCAAGTCGCAGAAATGGTCGCGGTTTCAGAAAACCTGGATGAGACTCTTTCCAGTATCATTAACTTATTGCCCTTGGTTGTGGGTGTTGATACTGCTTTCATATATCTAGGAGACGATGACGATCAGCGCCTTAACCTGCGGTCTTATTACAGCAAGAGTTGGAAAAAAATCAGCAACAATTTGCCGCAGCATTTTAAAGCAAAACAGAATCGCAGCCTGGAATTGATTTGTCAGAATCTACAGCCGGTTTTTTGTCCGGCAAAAGGCCAAATGCCGGAAACTTGGCTATTGATGGATTTCCGTCCTTTTCTATCAAAAAACGAAATCCCAACGCAATCCGATCCGCAATTGATGATATTTCCCCTGCATGTTGGGCACGAGAAATTTGGTTTCCTGATGGCGTATGAATCACTTGAGGGCTTTGAGGTTCGCGAGAAGAAAGTGGAGATCATTAAGGGAATTGCCCAGCAGCTTTCAATTGCAATCCAGAATGAACTACTAAAAAAAGAGATGGTTGATCAGGAGCAAATGCGCAGAGAATTTCAATTGGCGCAGGATATTCAAAAGACATTCTTACCCGAAATTCTGCCCAGTATAGAGGGATGGAATATAGAGTTTCGCTGGCGGCCTGCTTTGCAGGTAGGGGGGGATTTTTATGACGTTATCCAGATCAAAGAAACAGAAGTGGGATTGATCATCGCGGATGTTTCAGATAAGGGTTTGCCTGCAGCTTTGTATATGACGGTAACTCGTACCATCATTCATACCGCCGCTAGCGAAGGCAATTCTCCATTGGATACGCTTCGCTTGGTGAACAAACGATTGCTTGAGAATTCGCGTGAGGGTCTTTTTATCACGGCTTTTTACGCTGTTCTCAATATAGTCACTGGTGAATTGGTGTATGCCAATGCTGGACATAACAAGCCTTTATTGCTTAGGACAAACCGTCAAGATGCTATTTGGCTGGAAAAAGGTGGAATGCCGTTGGGTGTTGCTGCACCGCTTGATCTTGAGAATAAAACTATTCAGATGCGAAAAGGCGATTACCTGGTCATGTACACTGATGGTGTTACGGAAGCCTGCTCTCCTCTGGACGCTTTCTTTGGTGAAGACCGATTGTTCAACATCGTAAAACATTATGATCCCGAACATAATGGTTCACTGGTTGAAATGATCGATTCCTGCGTTTTAGATTTTCAATCAAGCGCCCCAGCTTCTGACGATGTCACAATACTTACCCTGCATCGCTTGCAGGATTCTTAGGCCATCGCCCGGTTCTTTTCAGAATTCTCCATACAACAAAGGTAACCCAGCGTGAAGGTTCCTTTTTCTGGCAAAATTCCCAACCAATCCACTTTGTCCAAATGGATTCACTGCGAAAATGAAAGGATGCATCCGCCTTTTTGGTAATTGTCTCAAGTATTTGCAGGAAGCGCTGGTCTTGGTGGAGTTTTGGAATCATTGAGATGGCTTCAGCTAAGTGCAAAATGTCGTACCAAATGAAAGGCACTTTCAGTTTGCGAAAATCATTGCCCATTTTGAACAAATAAGGATGTTTTTCTTGACTGTTTTCCCATAGGCTAAGAGCTGCTTCACCGCCAATTTTAATTTTTTGTTGATCGCTTTGATTTGAGCGTAACGCCAATGCCCTCAACATGATCAGATTGGCGTAAGGGCACACATCTTGTTTATTCCCCGGGCCCTTGAAATTCTCCATTTTTGAGCATGCCTTGCATGGCCAGCCGTTCTCGCGGATGAGAGATGCCAGATGATCCAAGCCCGCGTTGATCTCAGACATTGATCCCAACCCCAATTTTTGCAGGGCGATCATTATCAACGGGGCATCACACAGGCACCACAACCATTCATCCTTGCCGCTGCCGCCAAAAGCTTTTGGGTAATTTGATAAAACCTGAAAAATTCCTTCTTCAGAAATATGCCGCAGGATCTTTTCCAACATTTCACCGACACCCTCATCGTGGATGTTTAAACCAATATCGGCCAAGAAGCACAATTTGTGAATTGGATGAGCTGCATCATTGTGCCGTTTGAGGATTGAAGTCTCCCATTCTTCAATCTCGAGAATCAAACGCAGTACCTGTGGGTCTTGCAGCACTTCCCTTCTTGCTGCTCGCATGCTCGAATCCTCCTCGCTTCTTCCAAGCACATCCTTTAAGTAGTTATAGCGAATCCATGCTGGTCCGCTCATCATCCAATCGTATGCCTGATCCAAATTCTCCTCCATCCATTTTGCTCATTAATCATAGCCAGCATAATTCATATAATCAAGGGGATTAATGGGTGAAAGCTATATAATGTATAATCATGCGCGAATCGGAGGTTAAATGGAAATAACCTGGTATGGTCATTCATGTTTCAGAATAACCGAACGTAGCCAGACTACTGTTGTGTGTGATCCTTATGATTCAGCGCAAATTGGTTATGAGCCCTTAAAACTGAAAGCCGATATCGTAACAGTCAGTCACGATTCTCCCGGTCATAATTATTTGAAAACGGTGAAAGGGGATCCGTATATTATCAACTGCCCTGGTGAATACGAGATAGGCGGAGTGTTCATTACTGGGTTGCGTACGGATAAGCGCACAAAGCGGGAGAATCTGTCAAACACAAATACTCTATATCTTATAGATTTTAGTGGGATCAATATTGTCCATTTGGGTGACATTCTCGAAGTTCCCAGCCAGGCAGAGGTTGAGGCGCTGGGGCCTGTTCACATTGCATTGGTGCCGGTGGGCGGAAATGACGGTTTGAATGCTGCCAAAGCCTCCGAAGTGATTAGTTTGTTTGAACCAAATATTGTCATTCCCATGCATTATTTGACCCCTTCCACTTCCGTAAAACTTGATCCGATTGGTAAGTTCCTTAAGGAAATGGGCCTTTCTTCAGTGGATACCATGTCGTCCCTTAAAATCTCAAACCTCGAGGCATTGCCCGAAGAAACGCAGGTAATCGTGCTGGATTATCCACATAGTTAGGAGTGTGGTATGCCGGGCAAGCTGATTCTGACCTGGGATATCAATCCCGAGCACGAGCAGGAATATTTTGAATTCGTCGTTAGGGAATTTTTACCTCAGGTTCAAAAGATTGGATTCCAGTTGACGGATGCCTGGGTTACTGTATATGGCGAACAACCCCAGATCATGGTAGGTGCTGTTTTACCCTCGATTGACCAGATCAGAACTGTGATGAATTCTCCCCAATGGGAAAAATTGATCGGTAAATTGATGAATTTTGTGACCAACTTCGATTCGAAGATTGTTCCCGCTAGTGGTGGGTTTCAATTCTGAAAAATTCAGATTTTTATAAGTCAGTTGCCCTGATTAATGCTAAAGAATAAAACAGGATTCAGTCGAGAATTGTTGAATTGGTATCGGCAGTATGCGCGCGAATTGCCCTGGCGGAATTCCCATGATCCTTACAATGTCTGGATTTCTGAAGTCATGCTTCAACAGACACGCGTGGAAACAGTGATCCCTTTTTATGAAAAATGGATCAAGCGTTTTCCTAGTTTAACTAGTCTGGTGGCTGCCAAAGATGGCGAAATCTTAGGAGTATGGGAGGGCTTGGGTTATTATGCCCGTGCTCATAACAT
>Ga0068711_1001470_pt1 | contig 13521 bp, 16 predicted proteins | sample MTBAKMMethaMetaG_FD_62224 | JGI IMG/M metagenome (GOLD analysis project Ga0068711, IMG submission 62224) | Enrichment culture microbial communities from Arthur Kill intertidal strait, New Jersey, USA, that are MTBE-degrading - MTBE-AKM (Arthur... | ecosystem: Environmental > Aquatic > Marine >...
TTCGGATGAACCCCCAGCGTCTCCGCTATGTCTTTCTGATAGACACCCTTCTCAATCTGTGCTTCAATCATAAACCAGTCCTCCTTGTTGATCATCGGGCACCTCCAGGTATTGGAACTACTCTGAAGGTATACCCTTTTCTTCAACACGGGGGACTTTTTATCCCGGTGTTCAGAGAACTTTTATCATCGGTGGTGACATCATCGACGAGGCCCATCTCCTCCAGACAGGCCCTCACCTATGCCCTGTTCGATCAAAAACGCACCGTCACGGCGGACATGGTCCTCAAGGTAAAAAATCTGGAGGGATAAGATACGAAAATACCGGGGGGGGGCGGGGATGACGCCATCTCCACCCCCCGGCGTCACAAAGGCTGTTTCGACGAATAACCCCTATGGACTCCCTATCCTTCAGCAAGGCTGAAATCGAAGAAATCGTCGCCCTGGTGAGATTTCGCCTCTATAACCAGGGCCGCCCCCACGGGCCCGCCGCCGTTCGCCGGGAAATCGAATCCCTGGAGTTACGCCCCGTGCCCTCCCGAAGCGCCATCCAACGCATCCTCCGCCGTCTCGGCCTCACCCACGGCCGCACACGCCTTTATCCATAAACCCTTCCCGGGACCATGCCACCGGTCGTGCCGACCACAATCATGGGGGGGAACTCGGAATCAGAAAAACACGCCGAAGGAATTAACCCCCGACGAGCGGTTGCATCACTGGGATAAAAACCGCCCGAAAAAGAAAAAAGCTTTTGAGAAACAACCGAAAAAACAGGCCCCCTTCAGTCAGAATAATACCTTAAATAAATCTTAAAATAACGTTGTAATCAGCACCATAGAGCCGGATCCGGACCTGCTCTTTCCCGTCTTTGAGGACCGTGATCGTGTCGCCGTCCTGGATCCCGACGCATTTCCCGGACCAAACCAGGGCTGAAAGAGGGAAGAGAAGGAAGGCTATGGAAAGGACGATACAATCCATTTATTTACTTGACAATGACTTATGCTAAATATAGCATAAGTCATTGTTCCTTAATACTCCCCTGAACATTTATGTTTCTCATTGAAGTTGCCTGCATTTTTTTAGGGAATTTGGCGGGAAGACTGCAACTTGAGATAAATTTCATTGGGCCATAGAAAGCGAAATCTTTCTGTTTGATGAATATGTAAAGGATATCACATGAAATATCAAATAATAGGTTTCTGAAATGACACGAAGGAGAGTGATAGTATGACCGTTAAAGCCATACAGGATTTTTATCTCAGTGAATTTTCAAATTGTTACGGGTGCGGACGACTCAATGAAGATGGATTGCACATTAAAAGTTACTGGAACGGAGATGAAAGTATCTGCCACTATACACCCGTGGCTTATTATACAGGTGGTTTTCCAGGATATGTATACGGAGGACTTATTACTTCATTAATTGATTGTCACAGCGCTGCAACTGCATCTGCCGCAAAACTGAAAGCGGATGGATTTTCATTGGATGATGAACATCCTCCTTCCAGGTTTGTTACTGCGTCGATAAAAGTTGATTTTCTGAAACCGACACCGATAGGGGTGGATTTGGAACTCAGGGGAAGAGTTAAGGAATTAAATGGCCGGAAAGTCACGATTAGTGCGACGTTATCCGCAAACGGAAATATCTGCGCCAAGGGCGAAGTGGTTATGGTTCAGTTGCCGGAAAACAGCAGGTGAAGTGAGATAGACTGCATAGTTAGCGAATATGGTCACACTGCAACGATTTCAATTTGTCGGTCAAAGATCAACTGCTCACAGGGCAAAGTTACTAATCGTCTCATAATTGTCGGGAGCTAAGCAGCAGCAAAAAGTGTATCGGGCATCATGAAAAAAGAGCGAATCCTTGAAGGTCTTTTCTGAAGACTTCGCATGTGGGACAGCACCTCTGAACGTAATTTATCGGGGCCGGCGATGACCTTTCTTCCAAGGCCGTTATTCTTCAGGTCGTTCCATACCTGCTCGTCGGGATTAAGCTCAGGAGAATATCCGGGAAGAAAGAACAGATGGAGCATTCCATCTGTAGCGGCAACAAAATTGGAAACCAGTTTGGAACGATGCGCAGGATGACCATCGACAATCAGAAACACCGGCCTGTCGGCGTTGTACAGCAAACGCTGGAGGAATTCGACAAAGACTGCGGCAGTGACCGTTCCCTCGACGGTCATGAATCGCATCTCCCCCCGGGGGGAGACCGCAGAAATAAGGTTGAGACCGAACCTGGCGCCCGTCGTCTACACGATGGGAGTCTTGCCCCGTACCGCCCAAGTGGTACCGGCGTGATGATCGGAACGTACACCGGCCTCATCCCCGAAATAGATGACCGCCTTTCGTTTCTTGGCCTCCGCCTTGATCATCGGATACTCCTCCGAAAGCCATTTCTACACCCCCCGATCCGGACCTTTCTGAAAGGCACGCCAAAGCGGCTTCTGTGGAGTCAGGCCCAGTTGATTCAGCAGGCGGCATACCGACGCCTTGCTCAACCGAATGCGGTACTGCTTGTCGATCATCTCCCCCACCATGCGGCTGGTCCACAGTACGAAGGAGAAACGAAGCTGCCGAGGGTCCTTCGTCGTTACCGTATCGTACGCCCACTTCAACTGAGCAGCGTCGAGTTTCGGCCTCCGGCCTCCCCGACGATGGGCCCGCAGGGCACCCCAACCCCCTGCCCGGTATTTTGCCAGCCATCCAAAAACAGTGCTGACGCCAACCCCGAGTATCTTGGCCACCATCGCCGGGGATTCGCCATCCTGTGCCGCCGCAACACCACGACGACGCAAGTCCGTCAGCCGATCCCTTTTCAGTTTTCCGGCATCTGTCGCTTTCATGACGGCGTTATAACATCATTTATAGAATATGTCCGGTTAAATATGAGACGGTTAGTAATCATTTAAAAGCGCAATCAATGTGCATGCGATGACAACTGCCGAGTACGGAGCAAATGGAGGAATATATGTTTTATCGGGAAAAATGTAACTTATGTGGGAAGTGCCTGGAGTTTTGTCCTTATGTGGAATACAACCTTGAGCGGGCACAGAAAGAAATGAAAGAGCTTGTTTCGGGAGGAACGCCACCCATTGTGGGGTTTTGTGTGACATGTGCATCCTGCAATTTGGTCTGTCCAACACAGGCCAATCCATTCGATTTGATAAACCAGCGTCAGGAAGAAACAGGTGACCTCGGCATACCCGGGCAGTCCATGCAGAATTTCGCCAAGCTTCATAATATGCCAACTGTCGTAAAAAAGGGCAAGGAAGGTAAACCCGCGCTGAATCTCTGCATAGTGGGAGATATGGTCCGTGAACTTCTGGACAATCCTCTTTTTAGTGATTTAACGATTGTCGAAGGTGCAGACTATTTCTGTACTGTGGGATATATTCACCTCGGAAAGCCCAGCCCTGTCGAGAGGGAGGCAAAGAGATTCATCGATAACCTCGCTGCTCTGGGAACTGAAGAAGTCATATGCTTCCACGATGATTGTTACACGATGCTGACGACTCTAGCTCAGGAATATGCCCTGAAAGTTCCTTTCCACCCTGTCCATATTTTTGAATACCTCTATCGGGAACTCGGAAAGCGCCAGGATCAGCTCAAAGCAGTTCCCATGCGTGTCGCTTACCAGTCCCCATGCGCCTCGCGCTACACACAAGGAAAGGATATTTACCTTGACAAAATTTTTGAAATTCTCGGTGTAGAAAGGCCGGCGAGGAAGTATGAAAGAATGAACGCACTCTGCTGCGGTGCTCCGCTCATGGCCCGCGACAAGGAACGGGCAATGAGCGTCAAAAAATGGAATATTGACGACGCAAAAAGGGTTAAAGCTGAAGCCATGGTTTTCCTCTGTCCCATGTGTTATCTGAATCTTCGGAAGCTCTGCAGGGATGAGGCAATCGATCCAATATTTATAACGGAACTTTGTAAAAAGGCACTGGCAGAATAGAGAATAGCCGTCATGGGGGAGAGTCGATCCATAAGTTGATCTTCCTGTGACGGCTCCTCCAGACCAAGGATTCGATGGACGTCTTCCAGGCGAAAAACCGGCTTGTTTTCTCCGTGGAGCGATGTGACAAGCCATGCTGCCCGGGGGCCGAGGATCTTCAGCGGGCTGTTATGTTTCAGAATCATATTGTGTCCTCTGAGGGCACAGAATGTACATAAAATGTAATATTGTCAATTAGAATCATATCCGGGTCGCAATTTGTGCCTCAATAGGGCACGCCGTGCAACACGGTTATAATCGGTTTTGCAGAGGAATCGGATTCAGATAAACCTGAACTACCGTCTATGGTATGCAAAACTTTAGGGATATCTTTTAAATCTCAAATTATAAAGAAGAAGCAGGATGTTAAACAATTAATCTGACAGTAAGTAACTGCACAGAAAGGATGCCAATGAATTTTCTTCCCCTGGTGAATACCAAAGATCATGGACAATGTGGTCGGCGGTGGCCTTGACAGGGCAGGAAGCCACCATAGAATCCCGACTTTCACCAGGGAAACATCAATGGGAACGGACGGGATTTACAGAAAAACGCTCAGAAAACCGTTGCACATTGCTGAAGCGACCAAAGTAAAAAAAACGTTCCGGCCTGTTGGGGATAGTGTGGGGGACGACTTTTAGACAAAGAAAAAGGGGCCGGAATTTCGTCCTGACCCCTTGTTATTATTTTGGCGTCCCCACGGGGAGTCGAACCCCGGTCGTCGGCGTGAAAGGCCTTCGGCTTAAAAAAATAAGCTGTCACTTACTTGACGAAATCATTGGTATTTCTCACTTCCAAAAAATCGGCTGTGCATTTCAGACCCCTTTTGTGCAGCTCAAAATCCTTTTTTGCAGGAAAACATACCCCACTTAATACCCCACCCTGAACGGAGGGAATGACGTGAAACGCTTGTCAAGAAAACGGCTTGTTTATTTGCCTTTTAAAGCATCTAAAAGGGCGGGGGTATATCAACCCTTCCCCCCGCCAAGATTCTCTTCCCAGAAGCCAAACTGAGCGGTTTGACCAGCAGCCCTGATCCGCAAACGGACCCTGCCTTTTTGAAATTGATCATAGGGTGGGCCGTATGAACAGCCCGCCCCGATCATTTGTCATTCAACCTTAATCAGAATCGCCCTTCCGGTCTCATCGAGTTTGACATAAACAAGCTCTTTCTTCTCAGGATCAATGAAGAGCCCCTGGATGTCCGTTTCCCGAAAACCACCCAGCCCGATCCGTTCTGCTGACACAACTTCGATCTGCACCATTTGAAAACCCTCCTTGAAGATTTTTTTCAGCATACTGCTTTTTTGAAAAAAAGTAAACAAGTATTTGATTTAATTTAGTAAATTATTATTTAGGAAAAGTTGAACGAACCGACATTGACTTTTCTCCGTATTCACCCTATCGTAATAATCGTCAATTAAAATGAAAGGTTGCCTGTCAAGAAGAAAAGGATATGAGGGAAGACGGGAACAGGTTGAAAAATTACTTATTATAGGGGGGTCAAAAACATTGCGCATACGTGATGAAGGCTCAGGACGATATGATTTAGGCGATAGGGTTCAGGATAGCGGTGACAGGAAAAAGTTGAAGGAACGGGGCTCTGACGCTGTTTAAAAACGGAATACAGAGAGGACAGAACCAATGGAAAAAACCAACTTGGAAGTCCGATACCGGATCTTCCGGCTCTATGGAAGCCAGACAAGCTTCGCCCAGCGGCTTGGGATGGATCACACCCACATATCCAAGATCCTCTGCAACCGGAACCCGCTTCCCGAAAACAGAGTAGGTCTTTGGTGTGAGCTTTTGAAATGCTCAAGGGATTTCCTGGAAGATCTTGTCAAAATCGATTCAAAGAAACCTTTCAAGGAGGAAGTCAATGCCAGTTAATTTTCATATCGCCCTCAGAACGGAGGTTAAAAAGACAAGAGAGCTTTTAATGAGGCTCTGAGGACAGCGATCAAGGGGCCCGGAAGAAGAAACCGGACTCCATCGGCATTAAACCCTAAAAAGAAGAATACAGCCCAGCGTCACACGGGAAGGCCTTTAACTTCGATCTTGACCGGAAAGTGACGATCACCGGCCATTGAGAAGGGCCTATGAACGGAAATATGTTCCCGTAATGTCATAGGTCTGTCTACAGGAAAGGAAAGCATATGGAAGAATACAGGAAGACATTAGACAAATGGCTCGGGGAATGGAACTGGGAATGGTTCCTCTCCCTGAGCCTTGGATCTGATCTTTATAAGGGACGGCTTCTCCGGCTCGTCAGGGACCTTCAGGAAGAAGAACGACTTCAACTTGCTTATCTGGGTGTCTTCTCCTCTGTCCCCTCCCCCCACCTTCACCTTCTTGCCCTTGGAAGAGACAATTCGGGACGAAGCCTTAACGATCTGGGGGAATCGAAAATGGCGTTCTGGAGGCTCAGGTGGCAGCAGATGACGCATTGCTCAGGGGACATCAGACAAGTTCAATCGAAAGGTGTCATAGGATACATTGCCAACAAGAACACTCCGGAATTCCGCTTTGAACTTCTTCATCCTTACAACCAGAAGCTTCTGCATCGGACAAGAATAGCGGCATAGAAAAAACGGTCGGCGGGCAGGAGCGAGGGGAGCGAAGCGACCCTGCTCCGGGACCCGCCACCTTTCGCTTCACAATACATAATGATTCAACCACCCCACATATACAGCCTAATCTGACTCATCCACCCGCCCCTATCATCTCCGGTGACGGGCAAAAAGGTAAAAATCCAAAAGGTAACTAAAAACTTCCTGCGAGGCGGAAGCCCAAGTCGTCGAGGCGGAGGCCCGGGTCGTTCCTCCCGCGACTGGCCGACCGGCAGTACCCGGCGCCGAAGTCCCAGGAGCCGCCGCGGAACATGCGGTGCGAGCCGTTTGAAGGCCCCCCGGGGTCGGTAACGGTGCCGCCGGGGTAATCCCCGTACCAGTCCGAACACCACTCCCAGACGTTTCCGTGCATGTCGTACAAACCAAAGACGTTGGGGCCGAAACTGGCAACTTTCATCGTTTGACCAGGGTTCTCACTTTTACACTCCGACGAAACCCAACTACCTCCATAATTCGCCTTACCACAGTCGCCTTGGTTTCCCCACGAATAAGCCGTCTCCGTCCCCGCCCGGCAGGCATACTCCCACTCCGCCTCCGTGGGAAGACGGTATTTGTTCGTCCCCTCCTTCTGGTTCAGCTTCCGGATGAATTCCTGGCAGTCATTCCAGGACACATTTTCCACCGGACAGTTATCGCCGCAATTGCTGAAGTTGGAGGGGTTATTCCCCATGACGGCCTTCCACTGCCCCTGGGTCACCTCCGTCGCCTGCATGTAATAGGGTCTCGTCAGGGTCACCCGGTGCTGCGTCTTGTCGCCGTCCAGGCCCAGTTCACTCGAAGGGCTCCCCATCATGAAAGACCCCGAGGGGATCCTAACAAACTTCATTCCGAGAGAATTCGTGAAGGTCGGACCGCCGCCTGCCGCCTCCGGGCTTTTCTCCAGACGGAAGGACTCGTACCTGTCCTCCCCGGCGGCCAGTTCCACCCAGCGGTTCTCCATCCCGTAGCCGTCTTTAGATACCTCCACATGGTAGCTCCCAGGATCGAGCGCCATCCCCCGCTCATAGACGGGGCCGATGTTCAGGATCCGGACCCGCGCGTCCGACGGAGCCGGGTTCACAAAAAGCCGGGCCTGCCTCGGCTTCTCCGCCGTCAGGTAGGCCATGAGAGAGGCTGTCCTGCCCGTCTCTATGGTCACTTGTGTCCGCCAGGATTCGTATCCCGGTTTTCTCACCTCCACCCGGTAGCTCTTGGGATCTAGAGTCAGAGTGGCCGGTGTCCCACCTCTATCCGTTCCGTCAATATAGACCTGTGCTCCAGAAATATCCGCCGAAACGAGGAGGGTTCCCGTTGTTACAGGAAATAGGCTTGGTTCATGAACCACCGTTCCCCCACTTGCCACGAAAATGAAATCTCCCTTGTCCAGTTTCGGGCTATTGATCGTTCCATACTGGGGATGCTGGGATCCCCTGGTGTAGTTGACGACAACGCTGTCCAGGTACATGCCCAGTTCAGAGGCGGTCACATAGCCATCCTTGTTGAAATCAGCCTCTCCCTTGATACCCTCAAGGAAACAGGTCTTGAAGACGCTCTCGTCAGGAACCCGTTCTTCATCGCTTCCGGCTGTGATAAACTGGCGCACATCTCGGACACTTTTTTCAGAGATGTCTGTCGGGGCGCTCTTGAGGGACGAAAAGACCGTCCCGGAGAAACAGGAATCGAAGACCATGAGGACATGTTTCGACTGGATTCGGAGAGCGTAGGTCTCTATCTGGGTCATGCTTATCGCTTTGTCGGCGAAATCGGCGGGATCCCGGACCGGGAGAGGAGCGTCCCTGGGAACGACGTACCCCAGCTTGTTCCCTGATTTCAGTTGCTCCGTCTCTCCGTGACCAGAGTAGAAAAAAAGGATCGCCCGATCCTGTTCTCTGCCCGGACCGTAGGTCAGGTTGTTCAGGGCCGTTTTCAGCTGGGACGATGTGGGATTCAGAAGGGTCGTTACCGCCATGCCCATTCCCTTCAGGGTCTGAGCCACTTCCTTGGCGTCCTGTACCGATCCACGCAGATCGGGCCAGTAATCGTAATCCCCAACCCCGACGACAAGGGCGTGATAGTCCTTGTAGAGGCGGATTTCCTTGCCGCTCTTGATCTTCACGGTGACGGCCGCAAAGGCAAAGGCGGCGTGGATGAGGAAAAGAATCGCGAGTCCTGAAGCAATGAGATAACGCTTCATCTCCAGTCTCCCATGTTCAAGCACCTTTACATCTGTGAGTGGCAATGAAGGATCGACAACATGATCATGTTCCCCCACGAAACAGCTAACATAACCCATCGATCCGAGTCAATTATATTGATATAAGTGTCCCTGTTGCCGGACAGACTTTGTATCACGGCTCAGCTTTCAAAAAAAGGTGAAGAGAAAAGGAAATATTGGAGAAGCCTATCCCGGATAAATTGCCAACGATTCCAAACATCTCCTTCACATCTTCTGGCCCTTGGAAGAAACAGATCATGGAAGAGCTTGAACACCCTGAGGGAAAAACAAAGGGAACTCTGAGAGCTTCAGTTGCGTGAATAAACGCATCTCTCAGGGGACATCAGACCTCCTGGCTACATAGCCCACCGGAACACTCCAGAAACCCGCTTTGAATTGATCCACCCTTACAATCAGAAGCTTCTGAAACGGACACAATATGACAGGAAAACGGTCGTTCCAAGGCCGAAAATCACCAAATATGTTCTCAAAAGTGACAAAATAGGCCCAAAAACATGGGAAAAGTCTACTGAGGTTTTTCATATAGTTAAGACGATGAACGAGCCGTATTACAAGCTATTTCATAACGATATGATGATTCATTTCTAATAATGTGTTAGAGTAATTCTACAGATATGCCCCCTGTTTTGGACAATAAAGGAATTGGAAAGGAGCATCATGAGCGGATTCAAACTTGCATGGTACAAGGGTTTCAGCCCGGCACAACGATGGGCGACTGCAAAGCTGTCGAAGGAGGCCATTAAAAATGGAGAAATCCCCCAGGCGGAAGAGCTTGGCTGTCAGCGGTGCGGGCAGAAGGAAGGGAAGATTATGTACCACAACAATGATTATTCCCATCCGACCAAATACCTTGAAGCCCTATGCTGGCGATGCCATATGATCCTTCACTCGGAACATATCAATCCAGAGGCGTGCAAAGCATATTGGGAGTCGGTGGAGCATGGTAAGACCTGGCCCCCGGTGTTCAAACACGATTTCGGCATTCTGGCGAGGGAACACGGAATCGTAAAGAAATCGAAAGGGGATCTGGAATGACCGGAACTGATCACGACGAGAAGGCAAATGCCCCCAAAAGGCCTCGGCGAAGAACCAAGCTTTTGAAGGCCATTTTTAAGAAGAATATTTACAGGACGGCCGGAAACATCAACCGGGCCTGCGCCATGACGGAGATTGCAAGATGCACATATTATCGGTGGATCAAAGCTGATCCGGTCTTCAAGGAACAGGTCGAGGACATTGTGCAGGGCCTCCATGAGGGGATTGTTGACCGCCTTTATCTGCTTTGCCTGAAGAACTACTTCCCGGCGATCAAATATTACCTCAATACCAAGGGCAAGCACATGGGCTTCGGCGGCGGGGAAACAGAAAGTGGAAACCCGGAAGCCATGCCTTTAACGAGTGATGACTGATGCCGCTGACAAACGCATCGTTGAAGCTTTGATTCAATCATCGGGGGAAGCAGCCTCATCTGACGCATTCACCGACCTGTAACGCCTCAGGACAGGATTGACAAAGCGCCACTCAGGTGTGTTCAATGCGCCCCCCGTATAAATGGGATACCAAGGGGAAATGTCGCTTCCAGGATTCTTCAGAACATGAAACTCCTGGGACGGCATGTACCCTTGGCCGAGGAGCATGATCAAATGGCCTTCCCGGTCCCGTGCCATGTCGAGGACCATTACAGCATGGCCCGGATACCCTGACGGCCCCGGTTCGATGATCCCGTCCCCTATGAACAATTGGTCGGAATCAACGGGTTCGAGGTCACGCTTGAGGGAAGTCGTGTTGGCGAAAGCCATGACTGTTTCAAGATATTTTTGAAACTGACGCCGGGACGCATCCGGAGCACCTTGAATTCGCGCTGCTGTCCCCGGATTGAATCGCTCACCTTCCCTCCACTCCTTCCAGCAGCACCGATCACCTCGGACAAATCGGAAACATATCTCATCAGCCCTTCCTGACGCCCAGAGAAATTCAGCCCATAGCCGGATGAGGGAATCTGCACATTCCTGGTCTCTGAGAACATCAAGGTCCACAACGGCGACATGGGCTTCCTGGTTGCTCTTCAGACACCCTTTTTCCACTGGATACAGCCTCACGGGGCTTCCGTCGGGCCGTAATGGCAGTTTCCGGAGCCAGTCTGCAAGGCTCCCCGGAGTCACACCCAGCCGCTCGAATCTCAGCGGCACTGGAATCCTATTTTCGAGGGATTCTTCCAAGTCGTAGGCGCCGTCATCAAGCCAAAGATACTCATCGGCATGGAGATGGCCGACCAAGAGAAAGAGAATCAGTAGTGCGGAACAGAGATTTCTCGCTTCCATAGGCTTTCTTTTTTAAGTCTTAGACTTCAATTCCTGAAGCCCCTTGTTTCCACTTCATGTAAATAGAAAAAGGGCATGGGCCTTTGCTGAAGACCTTGTTTTTTACATTCCAACTTAATCGGACCGGGAAAACGGATTCATTTGTCGCCGGGACAATATTGACAGATGAACCGCTCTGTTATCGACCAAAGATCTGCCGTCAGACACTCTTTGACTTTGTCGCGGATGGGCTGGGCAACGGGCCCATAATACGCTTCGGCGATTGCCCCGGTTATGCAGGCAAGAGTGTCACTGTCACCGCCCAGTGATATGGCGTTTCGGACGGCATCTTCATAGGAATCGGATTCCAGGAAAGATACGACGGCCTCCGGGACCGTTCCTTGACAGGAAACATCGAAGTCGTAGGAAGGCCGGATGCTTTCAACGATCCAGTAAAGATCATACCCGAACCGATCCGTTACTTCCTTCGCTATCAGGGCTTTGTTTCTTGTTGTTCTCGCCAGGAAGACGGCCAGAGCCACGGCTTGCGCCCCCTTGATGCCTTCCGGGTGGTTGTGGGATATTTCGGCTGTCCGGGCGGCTTCGCTCAGGACTTCATCGAGACTCTCAAAGGCCCAGCCCACCGGACTGACACGCATGGCTGCCCCGTTGCCCCAGCTGTTGTAAGGTTCGGGGTTGCTGGACCGGAGCCAGCGGATGAAAGTGCCCCCATAACCGGCATTGAAATATCGGCGGCCGATTTCCCACACCCATCGGCGATAGTCCCCGTCCGTCATGATGGCCTGGGCTACGGCAATTGTAAGAACGGAATCGTCGGTGATGCGGCAAAACGGATGAAATAGCGGAAGCCTATTGGCCTTGGTAGGACGAGCCTCAAAAACCGACCCGATGATGTCTCTGGCGATCGCTCCTATCATTCCGTCAACTATTCTGAAGATCACAAGTGAGGGCGATTATGCCCGGACCTTGCCTTTCCATAATGAGGACCTTTTATGTTATTGGATTCAAGGCCGTTTTAAAAACTGTCGCGAGCGAGCTTCGCCCGCTTCAAGACGTAAAGGGGCAAAGAGTAATCAAAAATCCCTGACGAGACGAAAGCCGAGGCAGTTGAGACGGTCATAGGGCGGGAGCGTGGTTCGTTGCGCAGAGCGGCAGAAGCTGGCATGGCACTCCCAGCCGCCACCGCGGCAGACACGGGCCTTTCCGCTGGTCGGCCCACTGGGATCAGTAACGGCGTTACTAGAATCATCTCCGAACCAATCTTGACACCACTCCAAGACGTTCCCGTGCATATCGTAAAGGCCCCACGCATTAGGCAAAAAAGAGGCTACGGAAATAGTCCGCTCCCTAAATTGTCCTTCGGAACATCTTGCATAGGGATAATTTCCATCGTAATTGGCTTCTTTAACAGAAAGACAGTTCCCTGTGTTGAAGGGCGTTGTAGTCCCAGCTCGACAGGCATATTCCCATTCTGCCTCTGTAGGTAGGCGGTATTTTGCCATATCTTCCTTACGGTTCAGCCACTGGATGAATTCCCTGCAGTCATTCCACGACACGCACGTTACGGGATGGTCTTTCGATTGAGAAAAATAAGGATTACCCCAATAGGCATCCTTCTTTTTCCCATATATATTCATGGCACCGTCACCTCTCTCTGCTTCTGTTTTATATTTGGAATCACTAATAAACTGTTGCCACTGGCCAACTGTTACTTCAGTGGTCTGCATATAAAAAGGCTTCGACAGCGTCACTCGGTGCTGCGTTTCGTACAAGTATCTTTCTTGCTCGCTCGAAGGACTCCCCATCATGAAGGTCCCGGCAGGAATCCGGACGAACTTCATTCCGATGGAATTGGTAAAAACAGGGCCACCCCCTACAATTTCCGGTTTTTTTTCAAGACGGAAGGACTCGTACCTGTCCTCCCCGGCGGCCAGTTCCACCCATCGCTTCTCCGTCTTGTATCCCTCCTTCGAAACCTCAACGTGGTAGTTCCCCGGCTCAAGGTCTATCCCTCTTTCATATACGGGGTTAATATTCAAGATCCGTATTCTTGCATCCGATGGTGTCGGGTTCACAAAAAGCCGTGCTATTTTTGGCTTCTCGGGCGTCAGATAGGCCATGAGAGAGGCTGTCCTGTCCGTCTCTATGGTCACTTGTGTCCGCCAGGATTCGTATCCCGGTTTTCTCACCTCCACCCGGTAGCTCTTGGGATCTAGAGTCAGAGTGGCCGGTGTCCCACCTGTTACTGATCGGTGCTATGGAGCCAATAGTTGATCGCCGTAATGAGGCCACTTGCTGATCGGCGCAATGGAGCCACTTCATGATCGCCGTAATGGAGCCAGTGCCTGGATTCTTCGTT
>Ga0068711_1001475_pt1 | contig 13484 bp, 10 predicted proteins | sample MTBAKMMethaMetaG_FD_62224 | JGI IMG/M metagenome (GOLD analysis project Ga0068711, IMG submission 62224) | Enrichment culture microbial communities from Arthur Kill intertidal strait, New Jersey, USA, that are MTBE-degrading - MTBE-AKM (Arthur... | ecosystem: Environmental > Aquatic > Marine >...
AATCGCCTGAGAACATGACAAAACATCCTATTTCAGGTTTCAGGCTGACCCTGGGGATGGACTGAAAGGTCGGAGAATATTTGATCGTTTTTTTTGTGCTTTTCTCCAGGGTTTTCTTAATGGCCTGACTGAAAATATTAGCCACGATGTCAATGGTTTCCGGTTCGTCTGACATATGATAACCTCATCAATAAAATATATTCCCTGTCGCGCAGGACAGGATGTGATTTACCAGGAATTCAATTTTGCCTGATACCTTCTTGAGAAGTCAACACTTTTTCAGGAAACACTTTTGCCGGCAACAACCGCTTTACCGATGCCGGGATTTATCCGGCGGATAATAAAAAAATCCGCCCTCCTTTATTTTTCAGCAAAAAGGCTTAAATTTCTGCTGACGACATTAATCCATTGCCATGTCCACCCGCATGCGCATTAACGAGACATTTCTATTTTCATTTTATGATTATCAATTGTCAGTCAATCAGTAAGAGCTTCGGGGCCCACCAGCTCTTTACCGACATATCCATTTGTTTTTACAGCAATGAGCGGCTCGGTCTGATCGGGCCAAACGGTTCCGGCAAATCAACTCTGCTGAAAATTCTGGCCGGCCAGGAAACACCGGACAGCGGGAAAATAACCAGCCAGAAGGGCTTGAAGGTTGTCTACCTGGCGCAGGAGGACACCTTCCAGCCGGAGCAGACGGTTGAGATGGTCCTGCAGGCAGCGATTGCCGATGATCATGACGAAGTTTCCCGCCATGGCCGGATTAAAATCATCATGGGCCAGACGCAGTTGGACGACGGTAATCAGCAAGTTGCCGACCTTTCCGGCGGCTGGCGCAAAAGACTGGCCATTGCCAGGGCGTTGATCCGGCAGCCGGATCTGCTGCTGCTGGATGAGCCCACCAACCATCTTGATATCCAGGGCATCCTGTGGCTTGAAAAGATCCTGACCAACCCGCCATTTGCCTTTATCATCATCAGCCATGACCGGGCCTTCCTTGAGAATACGACCAACCGCATCATTGAACTCAACCGCTGCTATCCCGAGGGATTTTTACGGGTCAACGGCAATTACAGCCGGTTTCTTGAAGAAAGAGAGGCCTTTCTCGACAACCAGAGCCAGCGCCAATCCATTCTCTCCAACAAGGTGCGCCGGGAGACGGAATGGCTGCGCCGCAGCCCCAAAGCCCGCACCACCAAGGCCCGTTTCCGCATTGACAAGGCCCATGAGCTGCAAAGTGAACTCAATAGCGTACGGGAAATGAATGCGGCAAACCGGCAGGTGAAAATTGATTTTGAGGCAACCGCCCGTAAAACGAAAAAACTGCTTGAGGCCCTGGATATTGCCAAATCCGCGGAAGGCCTTCCCCTGTTCAGCAATCTCAGCTTTGTCCTCTCGCCGGGCAGCCGCCTCGGCCTGATGGGAGCAAACGGCAGCGGCAAGAGTACCCTCATTAATATCCTGGCCGGCAAAATCGCTCCTGACGGAGGAAAAATTCTCCCGGCCGATGGGGTTCGCATTGTGCTCTTTGACCAGAAACGGGAACAGATCAACAAGGATGAAACCCTGCGCCAGTCTCTTTCACCGTCCGGCGACACGGTCATTTACCGGGGCAATCCCGTCCACATCGTCGGCTGGGCCAAACGTTTCCTTTTCCAGCCGGATCAGCTTGATCAGCCGGTAAGCCGTCTCTCCGGCGGCGAACAGGCCCGCATCCTCATTGCCCGCCTCATGCTGCAGCAGGCGGATATCCTCCTGCTCGACGAACCCGGCAATGATCTTGATATCCCCTCGCTGGCCGTGCTGGAGGAGAGCCTGATCGATTTTCCCGGGGCTGTCGTCCTGGTCAGCCATGATCGCTTTTTTCTGGACAACGTCACCACCAAAATTCTCGGTTTTAACGGCAGGGGCGGTACTGCCATGTATGAGGATTTTGCCCAGTGGCTCCAGGATCAGGACCGGCAGGCTGAACCCGTGAAAAAGAAAACTGTGGGCAGAGAAAAACCGCTGAAGCAGAATGAGGCAAAAATAACCTATGGTGAACGGCTCGAACTGGCCGCCATAGAAGAAAAAATCCTCGAGGCGGAGGAGAAACTTGAGCAATGCCGACAGCAGCTGGAAAACCCGGCCGTCATCAGCAATGCGGAGGAGCTGGCCAGATGGTGCGCGCTTCTGCAGCCGGCCCAGGAAAAGGTCGACAAGCTCTATGCCCGCTGGGAGGATCTTGAATCACGCACGTAACTCAGAGCCGAATCGCTAATAAGCCTTTCAGGAATCATAAGGATAACAGCATGCCGATTTATGAATTTTACTGCAAACACTGCCATACGATCTTTAATTTTCTATCACGGCGGGTCAACACCACTGCCCAGCCTCCTTGCCCCATATGTCAAGGCGCGCTGCAACGGAAAGTCTCCACCTTCGCCACCCTGGGCAAAGCAAAAAAAGGGGAGGAAGCAGATTTTATCCCTGATTTTGATGAAGGAAAAATGGAACGGGTTCTTGCCGGGCTGGCCCAGGAATCAGATAACATCAATGAAGACGATCCCCGGCAGATGGCGCAGCTCATGCGCAAATTCTCACAACAGACCGGTCTCGCGTTAGGTGATGGAATGGAGGAAGCAATCAGCCGCATGGAAGCGGGTGAAGACCCGGACAAGATCGAGGCGGAAATGGGAGAACTTCTGGAAAATGAAGACCCCTTTGCCGCCATGCGGAGAAAAATGAAAGGCGGTTACAAAACCCCGCCAGCGGAAGATGACACTCTTTACGAGTTATGAAGATTTCATAACCCGGGATTAAGAAGACTGACAAGCAAAACAGCAGATATGATTTACTTCTTATCCAGGAATATTTTGAGAGGATTGCCGGTGAATCTGCAGAAACTCTTCTATCAACTCGTGTCGTTCGGTAAGGGATAGTTTGAAATAAATTGGACTTAACATCAGGATGCGGACAGCTTCACGTTTGCTCATTTCGTCAACTCTTCATTTATTAAATTAGAAAACGCCAATTACAAAATACCATTTTTTCTGAATCACCATTCATCATTTAAAAATCATTAAATTGTACCATAGCAAAATTAGAGACGAATGCAAGCATCTTTTTTTGCTTTTTCATGAGCCTCTTGCAAAATGACGTCACCCCGGCGAAAGCCGGGGGCCAGAACAGGAGAAATGGGCCTAAATGACTGGATTCCGGCTTTCGCTGGAATGACGATATGGCACATTGTTCATTTTGCAAGAGGCTCTCATGACAAACAATCAGCCCCTCATCACTGCTGTCATTAACCCCGCCAAAACCCGATAGAAGAGCAAAGGGCTCTAAGCTTGCTGCTCAACAATTAACCCGTTTGCCTTGCCGACCCGGTAGACCAGTTGCATGAACCCTTTGGGCAGCGGCACATCGCGGGCTTCAATCAGTATCCCGTAATCTCTTGCCTTTTTTAATATCTCCTCATTGTTGTCTTCGATGCCTTCCTGATGGTTACAGAGGAAATGCATGCGCAAAGCGTCAGTAAGCAGGATGCACAGATCTGTAAATTCCGTGGAGACGTTTTCCAGTTCCTGCCTGATCCGTTGGCTGTTGTCTTCGGCAAATAACCTGAATTTTTCCTGGGGATTGGGTGAGCCAAAAAGATCGTTCATTATTGCCCCGGCAAGCATCCCGGCGTAGACATCCCCCTCCTCAGGAAATTTTTTCATCAGAGACTCTTTCAGATTCTTAAAAAAGATCATCTTGACCACATCAATTCCTTCACGAAGACTGGGAATTAATTTTCTATCAATATTGTCAGCCATATCGAACTCCTTCATGTTTATGCAAATGGCTCAAGGAACAAGCCGCGATCGCATTTGTTAAGATACTTCCAGTCAACATCCGCCCAAGAAAACACCGGGGTAAACCTGAGAAGGGAAAGATGAAGATGTGCGGGGACCGGTCCCTTCGCCGGGGCGATGACCCCAATCTCCTCACCTCTGGCCACATGATCTCCCGGTCTGGCCTCGGGGAGAATATGGGCATACACCGCGACAATGCCTCCCAGAGTGCGGCTTTCACCTCTGACGAAAACAGATTTCCCCAGGAAATCATCGCATATGGCGACTATTTCGCCAGAGATGAGACAGGGCACCTTTATCCCTTGGCCGAAAAAATATCTTTCGCCTGCGTCATCCTCCCAGCAGACCAGATCCACGCCCTCGTGGGAACGACTTCTCATCTCGCCCCGGCACCACCACTTTTCACGATCCATGAAATTCATCCCTGGCAGGAGGGTGATTTTCTTGATACCCTCCATACTTTTTTCATTCAAACGTGCAAGCAGAACAGTATACTGAGCAAGAGTCAACACGGTAAATTTCCATAAAAACGGTCAATTTTCCGGAAAAATGAATACTTCATTTCTCCATGAAGAGTGCATCATGCCGAAAACATGGTAAAAGTAATCGAAAAAATCAAGGAATAAATATTGCAAAACCAATAATGAATCGAGTATCATTTTTTAATTTGATGTAATACGAGCCTCATGCAAAATGAACGTCGTAGCGAGATCGAGAGAAAAATATTCTGGGCAAGGATGAGTTGTGAAATCGCCCGGAAGCGTAGCAGTGCTACGTTGAGGACGATTTCACCAGGAAGACGCCGCACAGGTTATTTTTAGCCGATCGGAGTAGATGTTCATTTTGCAAGAGGCTCTTCATACTGAAAACTTTCTGCAGTCCACCGTATAACCAATCGATATATTTTACTTATTTTTTTCTTATTACCCTGGCGTCGTTCCTTATTTTTGTTGAATAATCAAACGGCAACGTGATAATATCTCCCAACTATGATAAACATTCAATCGTTACACAAAATTCTCATTGTTGATGATGAAGATGTCATCTGTGATACCTTTTCACGCCTTCTTGTCTATGCCGGCTATAAGTGTGAGGTTGCCCAGAACGGCAAAGAGGCGTTGCGGATGCTTGAGCAGCAGGACTTTTCGCTGCTGCTGTCGGATATCAATATGCCCGGGATGAGCGGCCTTGAACTGCTGAGCACCGTAGTAAAGAAACACAACGATCTGGCGGTGCTGATGATAAGCGGCATCGATGACCGTGATGTTGCCATCAACTGTCTTGAACTCGGCGCTTACGGTTACATCATCAAACCCGTGCAGATGAATGAACTCGTCATCAATGTCGCCAATGCGCTGCACCGCCGGGAACTGGAAATTGTCAACAAGCGTTACAACCAGCAGCTGAAGGAACTGGTTGAGGCCAGAACAGAAGAACTCAATCTGGCCCGGGAAGAAACGATCATGACCCTTGGCAAGGCCGCCGAGTTCCGGGACAACGAAACCGCCCAGCACACCATCAGGATGAGCCATTATTGTCAGTTGCTGGCCCGGCAATACGGCCTGCCGGAAAGCCAATGTGAACAAATACGGCTGGCGAGCCCCCTGCATGATATCGGCAAGATCGGCATATCCGACACCATTCTGTTAAAACCCGGCAGGCTTACCGAGGAGGAATTCGCCATCATCCAGCAGCACCCGGAAATAGGCTATCGCATTCTGGTCGATGCAAAGTCTGACTCGCTGCGGCTCGGTGCCTCAATCGCCTATACCCATCATGAAAAATTTGACGGCAGCGGTTATCCGAGAAAATTGAAGGGAACGGCCATTCCCGTTGAAGGCAGGATTGCCGCCATCAGCGATGTCTTTGATGCCCTGACCACAAATCGCGTTTACAAATCAGCGATTGCGGTGGACAAGGCTGTTGAAATCCTGAAAGAAGGGAGAGGGGGCCACTTTGATCCTGACCTGCTGGACATATTCCTGAACAACATGGAGGCCATCCTGCGGATCAAAGAGCAATGCGCAGACCATAACGATTAAGAACTTGTCCGCCAATAAGCATTGGCGGATTTTTCTACTGATTGCCACGAATCTTCGCGGCATTTTTTCTCCGGTGTGTTAGAGCCTCTTGCAAAATGAACATTCCCCTCTGAGACTGAGACTTACGAAGCAATCTTGAATTTTTCCACCAATCCTTTGAGACCCGCGGCCAGCTCGACAAGCTCACTGGTTGATGCGCTTATCTTCTGCAGTTCCGTGCCGCCGGCCTTGATTTCCTGATCAATCTGCTGGATATTGTCGGCAACCTGAGCGGCTCCGGAAGAGAGCAGATTAATCGCCTCCGCCACATGGTTGACCCCGGAATGGGACTGGGAGACCGTATTGGAGATGGCGGCTGTCATCCTGCTCTGGCTTTCAACCGAATCCGAGATGGTTGTGGAAGAGGCGTGGGACTTTTTGACGATTTCGGCAACATCAGCGATGGCCTTCACCGCCGCATGGGTGTTCTTCTGCACATCGGTAATCTGCAGGGCAATACGGTCAGCCGCCTGGGAACTCTGCAAGGCCAGCTCTTTCACCTCTCCGGCCACCACGGCAAAACCCTTGCCCGCCTCACCGGCCCGCGCCGCTTCAATCGTGGCATTCAGGGCCAGCAGCTTGGTCTGCTCGGTAATATCATGGATGACCTTGGTGATCTCGCCTATTTCTTCGGTGCCCGCGTTCAATTTTTCCATTGACACCCTGGCCTGCTCGGACATGGTCAATGCCGTTTCAGTGATGCTGGCCCCCTGATCCGCATTTCTGCCGATCTCGCCAACGGATTCGGACATCTGCCGGGATGACTCGACCACCATTTCCATGTCCTTCAGCATGTCGCCGGCAATCAGTGAGGCCTGTTCCACCTGACGGTTCATGTCTTCCGTGGCGTCGGTGACTTTGGCCGAATGGGTGATCATGCCGTCCGAACTGGCGGCGAGCTGATTGACGATCTCGGTCAACTGATCGGAAGAATGGTTCAGCCGGACGGAATTCTCATGAATCTGCTCAATCATGCCGGCCAGATTTTCCACCATGCGGCTCAGCGAGTTGCCAAGCACATCATGCTCCGAGTAGACATTGACCTCCTTGGTCAAATCACCGGCGGCAATTGCTTCAGCCAGTTCGGCCCGCTTTCGCAGTCCGACGATCATGAGATCCATGCTGCGGCCCAGATCCCCCACCTCATCGGTCTGCCGCATATTGAGATTTTCGCGCACGTCCCCCTGGGCCACCCTGTCGGCCATGGCCACGCAGGCAAGAATAGGTTTGCTGATGGAGATGGCGACAAAGACAGCCAGCACGACAGAGATGACAATACCGGCAAGGCCGACCAGCCCCATGACCACCCCGGCGGCATTTATCTGCTGCAGAGTTTTCTCCCTGACTTGTCCCATTTCCTCCTGACTCATCCTGATATGATTTGCCTGAAATGTGCGCAGGGTATTCAGGGTATCCTGCAGAGCCTGGGTGGTGTCTGAACGAAGTTTGAGGGCTACGGCGCTGTGACCGGCCCAGATGTCCGAAAAATCCTCCAGATTGAATTTCAGATCGCCGGCAAGGCCGGGCAGCACCTTCTCGAATTCCTGTTCAATCATGGCATTGCGTTCAGGATTCGGGTCTTTCATATCAGCTGAGACCAGATCAATCACACTTAATATTTCATTGGCCTTGTCAGTGGAAATGGCGGAGAGGCCTGAACGAATCTCCTTGATCAGGGCAAGAGAGGAATTCTGCTGTTTGGCAAGGGCCGCAAAGCGCACCCCTGCCGCCTCAATAAGCTGTTCAAGCTGGTCCAGGGCGGCCATGACAGTTTCATCTCCGGCAATGGACTCAAGTGATTTCAGCTCGGCAATGGTGCTTTTTGCCTCATCCCTGTCAGCATCGGTCGCTGAATAAAAAAAACGGCTGACAGTCTGCTGGGTCTGGCCGATGAGGGTTGTCAACCTGTTTTCCGAGGCCAGCGTCTGCTCCGAACTGTGGATTATGTCGGAAACCGTTGTCCCGAGCGAATGAAAATTCTTGTAGCTCAGCGAGGCAATGATAATAAGAAAAAGAATGATAATAAATGACGGGATGAGAATTTTAAGCTTCAACGAGCCCCGGAAGGAAAATTGCGGCTGTGATTTCTTATTCATCTTAAACGAACTCCGGTTGCAGACAATTATATTTTTAGCATATCATATGGAAATTATAGCAGAATTCCCCGTCATTATCTTATTTCTTTCAATAGACCGCCCATCAAGAAAAATGAGCGGTCTATCCGAGACGGGTCTGCTTTTATGTCAGTACACTTTGACAAGTAACAGACCCGACCTGTCGTATCTGCCGGTTGGCTAGAAACGTACATCCATCAGCAGATAGTAATTCTCCAGTTCAGCATTCGTCTCAGCAGGCTGTCCCAGATGAGAACCGCTGCCCGTATAATCATATTCGATTAAAGTGTAACCGGCGCGGAAGAAGAGATTTTCGTTCACCGGCTGGATATAGTACAGCTCATAGGCATCACCCCGGGTGGCCAGTTTGTTGAACATCTCGGTGCTGGCCATGGTCATGCTCATCCAGTACTTGGAACCGTGGTTGTACTCGAAACCGATCTTCGGGTCATGCAGCGGGGTGAAAGGGATGGTGTAGCGCACCCCGGCAAAAATACTCGAACCGCTCCTGTCCTCAGTGCCGTCAGACAACAGCCCCATGTTCACCGTACCGGCTGGATAGCCGAATACTGCGGAGTAATCAACGGCCCTGTCATTGGCATCACTTTTGTTCGCCGCCCAGGAAGCATAGATATCAAAACGTGAGTCAAGGAAGCTGGATGCCTGCATGTGAATTCCATACAGGTCCATATCACCCACACTGACAGGCGAATCCGATCCAAAAAACGAACTGGGCAGATCGGTCATATGGGCATAGCTCAGCACCACCAGGCTGTTTTGCAGACCGGGAATCTCGCTTTCAAGAAAGGTGGCGTACATATTGGTGTCACCGGCATATTCATCATCAAAGAAGGAAAAGCTGGAGGAATCATCATCATCGCTGTGATATCCCTTGCCATAGGCCAGACGCCATCCTGAATTTTTCAGGCCGGTATAGCGCTCAAGTCCCAGGGTAACGACAATACCGTCATTTTCCGTATCAAAGAGCAGGCCGGGATAGGTGGACTGGCGTGGCCTGTTCTCCTTATACTCCAGGGGGGGACCCTCGGATGAAGGATGACGGCCGACAGTAACGGCAATGGGAAGAATAAATTCGGGAACCCAGTCAATATAGGCGCGGTCAAGTTTGACTCCGCTTGTTTCCGGACGATGGGCCCTGTTCATATCGTTATACAGTGCAGTGGTGGTGTAATCGGAATCACCCCAGTTCTTGTAAACCGTCATCCTGCCATGAAAGCTCAACGTCGGATTGATCTGGGCGTCCATGTTCAACCGGAAACGATTGGTCCAGTTGTTGTCATCATCTTCATCGCCAGACATCGGCGAGGCGGTCGGCACGCCGTTCACATATTTGATCTGGACATCATTCGGGCCGAGATCAGACAAACTGTAATTGTCCACCCTGGTTCTCAGCTCGGCCCCCCAGTTGATGCGGTCTTTCAGCGCCTTTGTTTCCACCACATCAAGGGTGTCGTAAATATTGTTGATATCGCCGCTCAGCTTGTCATATTCCTCGCGGGTGACGGCGGCGGCAGGGGCCGGCGCCGGGGCGGCCTTACCGCTCTCCTCCAGCATATCAACCCTTTTCTGCAGAGCATCCAGCCTGTCCATAATGGCTTTATAGGTATTGGCGGGCATGGTAACGGTATCCGCCCCTCCTGCCAGAGCTGTTCCCGACCACAACAGCAGCGCTCCTGCTGTCAGTAAGTATTTCTTCATCTCTATTCTCCCTTATGAAACTGTTACTTTGGAATAGCCGCGGTCTCCGGACGGTCACTGTCTGCGGCAAATTGCTTGAGATACCCGACAACACTTTGCAGCTCATCAGCATTTAAGATTGCTGAGATATCTGTAGCGTGACGGTTTCTATCAAAAAACTTTTCCCATACCACAGCGGCCTTATCCGCCGGATTTACGGGTGCAGCCTGCCCCCCCTTCTGGTGACAGGAACCACATTTCTCCCGAAAAAGTGCCCCACCGTCAGCGTACACAGAGGTGGTCGATAGCGCTGCGGCCAATGCCATACAGCAGACAATTCGCCATTTCATTTTTTCCCCCCCAAAAAAAAATTGTATTGTATGTGAAGCGCGCTTCCCGCGCCAGGCATCTTGCAAGCCTTTCTTGGTGCCGGGATTGTCAGCCAATCCAGGTTTATCACCGATTACCCGGCAGCCTTTTCGGAACATTTTTCGTCTGTTCATCATTGCTATTGAGCACGACGCACAGCAGGACGCGGGGTAGTGCGACTTACGCAGGACCAGGCGACTGAAGTGATCAGGCCATACTTGACTTCTTCCCTGTCGGCCGGAAGAATTGGCCGACGCCGGAGGAACCGGGTCGGAAAACCTCTGCATCTCACGCAGAGAGCTGCTGAAACTTGTGGCAATCATTTTTTTATAATTTGCTTACAATTGAATATGTTATATATTGCCTATCAATATCTTGTCAAATATCTTGTTAAATCTTTAGGTTATTTTTTTTACCGACCTGAAAAAACCTATATCATGGAAAATACAGAAAAAACCATTGCCGCCATCAAAGCCCTTTTCAGTCAATGCCGCTCCGAGGCACAGGGCGTATCAAATGACCCGGTTGTAAGGCAATGGAGCACGATTAACATCGAAAAACACGCTGCGGTCCTTACCGACCTGGGAATCAACCACCAGGAAGTGGCTGCCGCCGTCCGGGGGTACCAGAAAACAGTAGACGATACGCTACAGGAAGTAACCAGGTACGAAAATGAACTGAGCAATCTGGAGGCGGACCTGCGCTTGAACAGCCTTGCCGCCAATGAAACGCACAAGCTGCTTGTCAAGCTGCGGGATGATACGAGAGAACTGCAGGCGCCCCTGGCCAGAGTTAGGCAATACAGAGCAATACTGGTTGTTGCGGCCCAAAATATACAAAAAAACCTGTCACTCAAAAACCTCCTCCAGCTTGCCAGGACTGACGCTGCCAGATCCAACAAGGAACGGGAGAAGTTTGACAATGGTTACATGGTGTTCAAACTGGTAACTCCGGACCATGATTTCAAAGAGAATTTTTTTAACATCCACGATATATCGGCAAACGCTGACCGGATTGAAGCCAAATTCCACAAACTTGAATTACCGGCCATCCCTGAACTGGCCAAGGTCATCTTAATGTGCCGGATCGACACCTGTTATGAGGCACTTAAAGAGATTCATCATTTTCTGGCATTCATCAACTGTTCCCTCAAAAGCGAAATCGCCCGGCTTGACATCATCAACGAAGACTTACGATCACTCAAGTCTCAACCGTTTTCAGTGATCCTCGAATCGCTGGCCAAGGAAGGGGAAAAACTGGGTAGAAACATCAATGAATTTCAGCATAAAGCAAAATTCATCAAAGAAATTGAAAATATTGATCAACTGCTTGAAAATTTGAGGACTCTCTATGAATCCCTGCGCTATTCCTATTTCCCCCATCTGGCCGTCACGATGAATGAACCGGGTTTTCGCCTTAATCCCCGGGTTATGAGCTCAGAGATCGGCAGATGTTATTTCAGCGGCCTGAGGGGCATTATCCGCCGTTTCAGGCTCGCCTTCTCGACCTCGGATGTCAGCGGCCGGCCCCTTGATGAAGAGATCCTTACGCAAAAAATATTCATTGCCCTGTCTTCCTGCCCTTACTATTATTGCGGTGACAATGAAGATGCGATAAGGATAGCCGGCTTTATCGACAGCCTTATCAGCAAATTCAAGAAACCATATCCCCATGATGATCTCCATCGGCTTATTAAAGATGCAATCACAACCTATGGTTCTCTCATTGAAAAGGATTTTGCTCAATGCAAGGCTGAAAAGAGACCAGACCCGGCAGAGGAAGACAGTCCTTTCCTGCCGGATTCGCCGGAAGTCCTGCTGGGCCGTTTATTGGTTAAAATTGAAGCCGGCAGCGCCCACCTCCGGTCTCTGCAGGGCCGGAGTTGAAAGACCTGCCGAAAAGCGGGGAACAGATCCAGGGCAATACGTATTTTTCCCGTTGCTTGCCTGCATCCGGAAGGCCTGGCAGCAACCAGCAACATTTACAGGAGGAGTAACAAAAACATGAGCAAGGCAAAACCTGGCGATCTTGTCACAGTCATTTATGATGGTATTCTCGAAAACGGTGAGATATTTGAATCATCCCAGGATAACGGGCCCCTGCAATTCCGCATAGGAACAGGCAGCGTGATGGTCGCTTTTGAAAAGGCCGTTATCGGCATGGGAATCAACGAAATCAAGGAAATCCGTCTGCAACCGGAAGAGGCCTACGGGTTACCCCGAGAGGAACTGATCCACACCGTAGACCGCTCAACCTGGGATAAAAACGCGGACATCAAGCCGGGCGTCGTATTGGGAATGACCTTGGAAAAAGACGGGGAACAGCATCAGGTACCGGCGATGGTCACTGCGGTTTCCGGTGACAAGGTGACCATTGATTTTAACCACCCCCTGGCAGGTAAACAGGTCATTTACAAGATTAGCGTGCAGAATATAGAAGCCGCCTGAACCGCGCTCCGTTTTGCGCAAAACCGGCCCCCCACCGCTTGTTTCCGTTCACCCCGGCAAGGTTTTTCAAACATGGCTGCAATACACCCCCACCACAACATGCCGATGGCACTGTCCATTGCGGGATCAGATCCCTCCGGCGGAGCCGGCATCCAGGCGGACATCAAGACATTCACCGTCATCGGTGTCTATTGCGGAGCGGCGATCACGGCCATCACCTCGCAAAACACCCTGGGTGTGTCATCATACCTGCCGCTGCCCGCCGCTTTGGTCAAAAGACAGATTCAGGACGTTCTGGATGACCTGAACGTCACCCACATCAAAATCGGCATGGTGGGCAACCAGGAAATTGCCCGGGCCATCGGGGAGGTCCTGGCAGGATTTACCGGAGAGGTCATTTATGACCCTGTCATCAAATCTTCAGACGGCGTTTCCCTTTTTGCCGCCGGCAGCACCGCGGTAACCGAACATATCATCAGCCATACAACTATTCTGACCCCGAACATTACGGAACTGGAAATCATTTCCGGCCTCGAGTGCAGCAATGAAAGCAGAGCCCTTGAGGCGGCACAAGCCATGTTTGCCCTCTCTCCCCGCCTCAAGGCGGTTTGTGTCAAAGGAGGCCACATGAATGTCCAGGGGAAAACCGTTATCGACTATCTGGTGCGGAAATCACCAGGCGAACAAGGAGAGCAGCCGCAGGGTTTCAATGTTTCCCGGATCCACCATCCCAGAATATTCAGCCGCAATACCCATGGGACGGGCTGCACCTTTGCCTCCGCCCTCACCGCTTATCATATGCGCACAGGCGACATCGACAAAGCCTTCACCTATACCTGCGCCTTCATGGATACCCTCCTCAACAGAAGTGCGCCACACCTCATCGGCCACGGCACCGGCCCTCTGCTGCACCATTATTTCATCAGACAGGAA
>Ga0068711_1001487_pt1 | contig 13418 bp, 11 predicted proteins | sample MTBAKMMethaMetaG_FD_62224 | JGI IMG/M metagenome (GOLD analysis project Ga0068711, IMG submission 62224) | Enrichment culture microbial communities from Arthur Kill intertidal strait, New Jersey, USA, that are MTBE-degrading - MTBE-AKM (Arthur... | ecosystem: Environmental > Aquatic > Marine >...
GGATGGTTTCAACAGACTGCCCGATCGAGGTTATAGACTCCAGCAACGTGTCAATGGGCCTGGGTCTCATTGCGATCGAGGCAGCCCGGCTGGCAGGTTCGGGTAAAACGTTCCAGCAGGCTGTGGAAGAAACGAGACAGCTGATAACCAAAATTCATGTCTGGGCGCTTTTTGATACCCTGAAATACCTGGCCAAAGGCGGGCGGGTCGGCAAGGCCAAAGCCATGATGGGCTCGGTGCTCAACATCAAACCGCTGCTGGTTGTCAAAGACGGGGAGTTGATGCCGGCTGCCAAGGCCCGCAGCCGGGAAAAAGGCATAGATTTGCTTTTTGACTATGCCAGCAAGTCTAGGGGTATTGAAGATCTGGCCGTAGTCTATACTACCACCCTTGACGAAGCACAGGCTTTGGCTGACCGTTTGGGGGCCATATTTAAGCGTGATCGTATCAAGATTGCCAGGCTGGGTCCCGCACTGGGTGTGCATGCCGGTCCCGGGACTCTGATCGTAACTGTCAGGGTGTCGTAGCGAAAGGCTGATTAACCAATTAATGAGGACTGCGCTGTAAGAGAAGTGTTTTGGATGAAACGATTATCCATAAGAATGTACAGTATAGTATTGATTTTATTGTTAAAAAGGGCAGCTACTTTGCCTTTTCGCTGCCCCTGAGCGCATCTATGTGCCAACCTTATTTTATTGGTGCGAAAAAGCCAGTCCCAAACACAGACCCACCGCCCGAAGCACCGTAAGTGTTCGTTACAAAGCGAAAGTTTGCAAAATCACCTGTCCCTCCAAGCATCCCCCAATGAACCTGGAGACTCTCATATTTGATGTTTGTATTTGTTAGAGCCGCTGAAGACCACCCTATAATGGAATGCTTGGTCAACCGGGAACAGGTGATTGTGCCCTCCCACTCATCATCGTCTTCAAAAAAAGTAAAAACCCAATGACCGGTTGTGAGACGTCGCAAAGAAGTGAAGTTGTCGTAAATTGTTTCGAAATAGAGCTTCCCTACACCGGCGCCGAACGAGCCCGAGGGATCTAAATTATAGGTATAAACTGCCTCGCCATTTTTATCGATTAATGATTGGTACTTAAGATTGCCATCCAGTGTCTTGGTAATAGGACTGCCCAAATATGGTAATGTGACTTCTACGGGGGAACCAAGGTAATTTATTTCCCAATTTGCCATTGACCCCACGGATGGGCTTCCCAGCAACGGAATTGTAAACTCGAATGCCTTCGTATTCGCCGCACTTACAGGTACTCCAACTGCAAACATACTGGCGACGATCACCAGGGTCAAACCGATTCCTAAGAGCTTAACTATTCTGGTTTTCATTTCTCCTCCTTTTCTGACTTTGATTGATTGAATTTATTCGAATTCTTTCTGAAAGCACATCAAATCTGGCACCGCAAGCCTCGTTTTTCAAGTTGCTTTTCCCGGGAGTTAACCTGTGTGAAGGTTAGCTCCAAGATTTTAAGGTTTTCGATAAGCATCACCTTCCTTTGGACCTGAGATTTTCAATAGCTATATTTCACCTCTTGTAAAATCATTAAACGCAACCCAAAGGTTTACTCATTCTCAGACCTTCTGGGAGCATTGGGTTTCTCCGATAAATTTATATGTTGATAAATGAAATCGTTCATGGCAATTAAGCCTTCGAAATGCTTCATCTCCTGGGAAGATACGTGTTGGATTGATCCTCGTGGTCGCGTTGGTGTTCCATTGCATATCTTGATAACGAACGTGTCATAAATGTTTTTCATGGCTACCTCAACTGGATTTCGCTTGATGTTACAATAGAAGGATTAATTCAAAGTAAATCCGCGGTAAACTTGCGGTAAAAAATGAGAAATTGCGAGAAGTAGCAACAAGAATCGACCCAGAGCGGTGAATTGCTTGACGAGCCTATATAGGTTGGCCGGTTTTTACATTTTCGTACATGTCCTGTGTTTCGGGACTGACATCAACGCCTAATTCATCGTTAATCACTTTACGACAATTTTCGAAAGATTGGAGTGCCTTATGGGGCTGACCGAGTCGATAGTAGCAGAGCATCAACTTTCTATAAGCATCTTCGTTACATGAGTCGTTGGCCAGTATTTTTTTACATATTGAGATGGCGTTCTCATAATCAGCCGAACGGATCGCAAATTCGGCGAGTTTATCAAGGGTGAGCATATATAAATCTTTCAAGGCTTCCCGCGTAGGTATAGTCCATTCCTCATACAGTTCATCTCCCAGGAAATCACCCGTATATAATCTCTCAGCAGACTCGAACTCACTTTTTGCTTCCGCAAGTCTGCCCTCCTTCTCAAGGGCTTTCCCCATTTTCCAATGGCTTTCGAACTCGAGAAAATCGGCCGTCACTTTGATTTCGGTGTTGATCAGGTATCTTCCTTCTCGATATACAATGGGGTTAATGTTGTCAGTGAACAGCGGCTTTAGGGTTTCACGCAAATGGTATATCACCACCTTCAAGTTATCGAGCGAGGGCTTCAACGGCTGGCCAGGCCACAGTAATTCAATCAATGATTCTCTGGTGACAGGAGCGCCGGACTTGGTGACAAGATACTCAAAAAGAAGTTTCGCCGGTTTGTGTTTCCAACCATGAATCTGGCTTGAAGCCGAAAAGACCTTCAGTTCGGGAAAACACTGAACATTGATACTACGCACTTTGGCTTCTGGAGAGTGGTTTGATTTTTGATACACACCACCCTCCATCGGACTATTTTCATGTAATAGGCCAAGCCCCTTTTCTTTCGGCTTTGAAGCTTGCCCGTCAACTTTTTCAATCCGTAGCCTCGGTCTGCTCCTTCGATAATAGGGTAGCACCAAGGTTACTGTAACAACCAAAATTGCTGAAGCGATCACAGCTCCAATGAGTAGAATTAACCATTTCGTCTTTGAGTCAGAAACAACGATAGAATCCGGCGACTGAATTACCAGGTTATGGAAACGCCCAGCTGCAACAGCTGCCACTCCAGTAAGCCCCCTTGCCTGAACAGGAACTGCGCTGTTTGACATAGATATTTCGGTCAGTTGCCCGTAGGTGTTGTCACCCCAGACCCAAACGGTTCCGTCCGATTTTAGAGCTAAGCTATGATTATAACCTAAAGCGATAGCTTTCATTTCTGATGCCCCGCTCACTTGAACCGGAGCAAATCTATCTGCGATTGTTCCATCCCCCAATTTACCAAAAGTGTTCTGCCCCCACGCCCACAGCGTACCGTCAGATTTTAATGCCATTGCATGCATTATGCCCGCACTGACGGCTTTAACATCGGTTAACCCGCTGACCTGCACTGGCGAAAGGTTATCTATGGTGGTCCCGTCGCCGAGTTGTCCTGCAGAATTACTACCCCATGCCCAGACTGTTCCGTCAGATTTCAGTGCCAGGCTGAATTGGTACCCCTGACTTATGCCAACCACATCCCTGAGCCCATCTATCTGAACTGGCATTCGTGATTCAATTTGACTAGCGTTATTTGAGCCCAAGACCCATACGGTACCATCCGATTTAATAGCTAATACAGTTTCTCCGAGTGCATCTATCGAAACAATTCCAGAAAACGCCCCAACCCTGGTTGGAACAAGAGTGATTGACTCGGTCCCGACTCCAAATTTTGCAATGTTACCCCAAGCCCATACGGTACCATCTGACTTAAGGGCAATACTGTAGGCCGAACCTGCCCTTACTGCGACTACGCCGGTGATTCCTGATACCTGTGCAGGTGTTGACCTGTCGATAGAACTTCCATCACCGAGTTGCCCATTATTGTTTTGACCCCAGGCCCAAACCGTCCCGTCCAATTTTACAGCCAAGCTATGGCTCTGGCCCGCATTGAGAGCTGCCACTCCAGTAAGCCCACTAATCCGGCTTGGCGAGGGACAACCAATTGGGATCTGATATCCAAGTTGACCGTATATATTTTGCCCCCATGCCCAAATGATCCCGTCCTTCGAAACAACCATGCTATGGCCATATCCAGAATCTATGTATGCAACCCCTTCTAGCCCGATTGCATCAGTCGGAGCAAGTTTCTCAGCCGTACTTCCGATTCCCAGTTGCCCATTATTGTTTTGGCCCCATGTCCAAATCGTACCATCCGTCGTCAATGCCATTCCATGCGAAAAACCCGCTGCGATAGCAGTCACTCCTGAAAGTGCAGTCACCTGAACAGGAATCAACCTAGCTTCTTTGGTCCCGTCACCTAGTTGTCCACCATTGTTAGTTCCCCAGACCCAAACAGTGCCATCTGATTTTAACGCCATACTATGTTCATATGCGGAAATGGCCACAACATCGGAAAGCCCATTGACTTGAACAGGAATAGACCTATCTACTGTAGTTCCATCACCTAACTGGCCAGATGTGTTTTGACCCCAGGCCCAAACCGTCCCGTCGGATTTTATCGCTAAACTGTGGAAACGGCCGGCTGCAATGCCCGCAATATTGTTAAGTCCGTTTACGGCCACCGGCGTTAGTTTATCCGTTGTGGTTCCATCACCAAGTTGCCCCATAGCATTACTGCCCCATGCCCAAACTGTTCCATCAGATTTCAACGCCAGGCTGAATTGATGTCTGGTTTCAATGTCCACCACTCCGGTAAGTTTTTCGAGTAAAACAGGAGTTGTCCGGGGGGTCTGGGTTCCGTCGCCTAATTGGCCTTGCCCATTGAGCCCCCAAACCCAGATGGTGCCATCTGATTTCAATGCAAGACTATGACCGGTGCCTGAATCGATATCGATAATTCCCGTTAGTCCCTCTACCTGAGCCGGAGTAGACCTATCAATGGCGGTTCCATCACCTAACTGGTAATACGCGTTCCAACCCCAAGCCCACACTGTTCCATCTAACCTCAGGGCAAGAGTGTGGTTGTAACCTCCCTTTACGATTGCTACCTCCGGAACTCCGCTCACTTGAACCGGTTCAGTAGAGTAAAGTGCAAGCGGATAGCCGAGTTGACCATTCGAGTTAAGCCCCCAAGCCCAGACGGGATTCGCATCGGTATTTGCAAAACATTGCAATGAAAGAATTGGTGACAAGACCAACAAAGTTAAAACGAGGGGGACTAACTTTAATATTTTGTATCTCATTTATTCTATTCTGAGTTTCAGATACATATATTCCAAAATGAATTGAAACCCGACCTTGTCGGGGCTGGTCCCACTATTTGCATCGTGCCGCCTAGGTGCTCAAATACTGGTGGCTTGTTATTGCCTCGACCACTCTGAGTTATTGCTTATCTGTCAGAATGATATGCGCCTTTGGCCGTGTTTTCAAGATGTTTCATGCAAAATGTTGGTGAATATTATCGGATATAAGTATATGCGTGATTGTTAATAAATGGAGTTTCGAGACAGCACAATAGATGCATACATGCTCAGAAAGCACATTGGGAATTTGTGTATTTGGACCTGAGGGAGCCGCCCGTGCAGCTATGACCAACTGCGAATTGAAATAAGCGGAGATAAAGCGGTGATAGATTACAACTTACCGTTACCGCAAAAAGAAAAAAGGCAGACACGTCTCTTCTGCCTATTGAAACCCTTGGTGGAGATAGGGGGATTCGAACCCCCGACCTCGGCGATGCGAACGCCGCGCTCTCCCAATTGAGCTATATCCCCATCAGGATTAATTATAGCATAAGCCGAAAACGCTACACCATGCGGTTGAAATCCTGTTCGGCCAGCTTAAAACCGATAAAGCGGGCAATCTGAGAGTCCTGCGGGGGATTGAAAACCTGTTGCGGAGGACCGCATTCCACCAGCTCGCCGCCCATGATCACACCCACTGTCCCGGCCAGGCGCCTGGCCTGTGCCAGGTCATGGGTGGTCATCACCAGGGTGGTCCGATGTTCCCTGGCAACCCAGGCAAGCACGTCTTCTATTTTTCCGGCTGAATTGGGGTCAAGGTTGGCGGTCGGCTCGTCCAGGAGCAGGATTTCGGGCCGGGTTACCAGGGCGCGGGCTATGGCTATACGCTGGGTTTCTCCGCCGGAAAGTGTTCTGGCATTGCGGTCGGCAAAATCCTGCATGCCTACCTGGTCCAGGGCTTCAAGCGCCCTCGTTTTAATTTCATTTTTGGGGACTTTGCGCCATCGCAGTGGATAAGCAACATTTTCAAACACGCTGCAGGAAAAAGCTACCGGTTTTTGCTGAACGAAGGCCATGCGCCGCCGGATTTCAAGGTGCCTGTCCGGCGAACCGGTTACATCCACTCCCAGGATATTAAGGCTTCCGGCCACCGGCCTGTCCAGCAGGCCGAGGATTCGCAGCAGCGTTGTTTTACCGGCACCGGTAGGGCCAATAAGCAGGAACGAATCCCCGCTTTGTACCTGCAGGCTGATGCCCTTGAGCAAGGGCACCATGCCCGCCCGCCTGGCCAGGTTGTGAGCTTCAATGTGCAGCACTGGTTCTCACCTGTTGCAGCCGGCTAAGCGCGATATTTATAACCAGGGAAATAATAAGCAGAATGAATCCCAGCGCCAGCGAAAGCTCGATGTCGCCCTTGGATGTTTCCAGTGAAATAGCCGTGGTCAGGGTACGGGTAAAACCCCGGATATTGCCGCCGACCATCATGGCCAGGCCGACTTCGGATATTGCCCGGCCGAACCCCATAATTACGGAGGTTATCACCGCATAACGGGCTTCTTTTAAAGCCAGAATGCCGGCCTGGAACCGGCTGGCGCCCAGTGAAAAGGCGGTATCGGCCACTGTCTTATCCAGGCTGGCTAAAGCTGTTATTATCAGCCCCAGCATCAAAGGTATTACCAGCAGAGCCTGGCCGATTACCATCAAAGCCGGAGTAAACATAAGCCCCAGTTCACCCAAAGGCCCGGCCCGGGAAAACAATATAAACACCAGAAGCCCGACCAGAACGGTAGGCAGACTGTAAAAGGTTTGGATTATGCTTATCAGCAGGCGTTTGCCCTTGAAACTGGTAAAGTGAATCAGGCTGCCCAGCGGCAGGCATACCAGGGTGGCGATAGCGCAGGCCGAAGTGGAAATGCCCAGGGAACGGAAGGTTATAGCCATTACTTCCGGGTCGAATTTGACCAGAAGTTCAAGCGCCCTGAGTATGCCCTGCCACAGTTCAGTCATATCGGTTTATATCTTAACTTGCCGGCTCGTTACCGGCGCACGGGTTGAACAGCGGTTCACCGTAATCAGCCATACCGTACTTGCCGATATAATCCTGGATTTCATCCGAAACCAAAAAATCCACCAGGAGCTGGGCTTTTTCAGCCTTGGCTCCTTCCACGGTAGCCGGATCGATTACGATTATGGAATATACGTTGAGCAGAATGGCGCCTTCTTCCACCAGCGGCACCAGGCCGGTTTCGGCCTTGTAGGCCAGAAAAGTGCCGATATCGGCCAGGGTGTAAGCCTGCATTTCGGCAGCCATTTGCAGAGTCGGGCCCATACCTTTGCCGGCTTCGACATACCAGCTGCCGGAAGTTGCTACCGTGTCATAATCGAACCCGGCTGATTTCCAGATAGCTTTCTCCTTGGTATGCGTCCCGGAAGCATCGCCCCTTGAAATGAAAGCGGCCTGGGAATCGTGCAGTTTCTTGAAAGCATCTTCCGGGCTCAAGCCCTTTACCCCGGCCGGGTCGCTTTCCGGCCCGACGATTACAAAATAATTATAGGCGAAAGGTACCCTTTCAATGCCATAACCGTCAGCGATAAACTGTTCCTCGGTTGCCCTGGCATGTACCGCTACCGCATCAACATCCCCCCGGCGCCCGTATTCAAGGGCTATGCCGGTACCGGCATAGAGTATATCCAGCCTGATTCCCTGCTCCTGCTCGAAACGGTCTTCGAGGGCGTTCCACAAACCGGTATCGTATAAACTGGTGGTGGTAGCTAGACGCAGCCTGTCCTGAGCCTGGATTATGGGCGAACCGTCTGGCGAGCCACAGCCGCTTATACCGGCCACAAGGGCTGCCGACAGTACCAGACTCGATAATATATACTTTACGTTCTTCACGTTATAAACTCCTTTTACCAAAATGGGCTGTCTCTTTCCGGGGATTAATTAAAAAATTAAGCGCCCCGAAAAGGAGGCGCTCTCAAAGGCAAAGCCTGAGGCATGGTTTTCTCCTTTCCGAATACGGGAGGCGACACTGTTTCCGGTGTCACCCTGCGGGCCAGCCTCCCTGGGCGCTATGCCTTTAGGAGGTTTGGCTCGGAGAACCAATATTCAATTGTTATGGTCAGTTTACCGGTCAGCCGGCCGGGTTGTCAAGAATTAAGGACTGCCGGGAAACCCTTCAGCCTTGTAAGCCAAAAACAATGTTGTTATACTAATCAGGTTAAAATGAACGATGTTTTTGAGACCGTTATTGGCCTTGAGGTCCACGCACAGTTAACTACCCGCTCCAAGATGTTCTGCCGCTGCGGGTCGGATTACGCCAGTGCTGAACCCAACACGCGGGTTTGCCCTGTTTGCCTGGGCCTGCCGGGAGTACTGCCGGTTATAAACCGCCAGGCGGTGGAAAACACCATTCTTGCTGCGCTGGCCTTGAACTGCTCGATACCGGAATATACCAAATTCGACCGGAAAAACTATTCCTACCCCGACCTGGTCAAGGGCTACCAGATAAGCCAGTACGACCAGCCCCTGGGCCTTGGAGGCTGGATAGATGTGGAAACCGACGGAGAGACCCGCCGCCTGGGTATAACCCGGGTACATCTGGAAGAAGATGTATGCAAACTGCTTCACCGTGGTACCGGCAACAGCGGTTTCAGCCTCGTAGACGCCAACCGCAGCGGGGTTCCGCTGATGGAAATCGTCAGCGAGCCCGACATGCGCTCTCCGGCAGAAGCGCGAAACTACCTGGTGAAACTCAGGAGTATCCTGCGTTACCTGGGAGTATCGGCAGCTAATATGGAGGAAGGCAGTTTCCGCTGTGACGCCAATATTTCGATCCGGCCGCGCGGCTCAAGCGAACTGCTGGCCAAGGTCGAAGTGAAAAACATGAACAGCTTCAAGGCTGTATACGGAGCTCTTGAGTTTGAAGCCGGAAGGCAAAGACAGGCTATGGCTGACAACATAAAACTGGAACAGGAAACCCGTGGCTGGCTGGACGATGCCGGAGAAACCGTAAGCCAGCGCAGCAAGGAATATGCCCACGATTACCGCTATTTCCCGGAACCCGACCTGCCTCCCCTTTCGGTGAGCCGCCAGTGGGTCGATGATATAAAAGCCAGGCTGCCCGAACTGCCGGAAGAACGCTGCCAGCGTTTCATTACACAATACGGTCTGTCGGACTACGATGCCTGCCTGCTGACAGCCATCAAAGAAACGGCTGATTATTACGAAGACACGTTAAAGATCTCGGGCCAGCCGGCAAAGGAAATAGCCAACTGGATTGCCGGTCCGGTTTCAGGCATCGTCAACGCCGGAGGTATTGATTTCGAAGCTTTCAGCCTTAAAATCCCGCCCGAGGGCCTGGCTGGTTTGGTGGACCTGACGGTAACAGGCTCGATCAATATGGCCACTGCCAAAACAGTACTCGAGGAGATGTACGCTACCGGCAAGAGCGCCGGTACGCTGGTTGCCGAAAAAGGGCTTACCCAGATCAGCGGCTCCGGAGAACTGGATGATCTTGCCCGCCAGGTTATCACGGCCAACCCTTCTGCAGCAGCCGATTACCGCAGCGGCAAAGATCAGGCATTGAAATTTCTAATCGGTCAAATGATGCGTCTTACCAGGGGCAGAGCCAACCCGGAGGTCGCTGCCGGTATCATAGAACGGAAACTTAAGGAAGGTTAACAAGTATGCAAACCTATTTACTGGTAGCCCAGATAATTATCTCGGTCGCTCTAATTGCCGTCCTGCTGCTGCAGGTTCGCGGCGGCGGCCTGGGAGGTATTTTCGGCCAGGCGGATTCTGTTTACCGCACACGCCGGGGCATCGAAAAAACTCTCTTCAACCTGACCATCATACTCACGGTGCTGTTTGTAGGCATCGCGCTGCTTATATTGATTCTGACTTAACTTCGGCATACACCTTTGTTACAGATAAAAAAGAGCTCCGCGGTTCGCTGCGGAGCTCTGAGTTTACCTATTAAATTGTAACAGTCTCTTGCCTTCGCTCCCTACTCCCCCATACCTGGCAAATACCAGAAGTCCCTACCATTATCGAGAGAATCTATTACCTGGAGAGCTCGGGAACCTTCATACGCTCCTCACCGGTGGTGTTAACCGAGATCACCCTTCACCAGCAAGGAGCAAAAACGAGGGAATTTCCTCCGGCATAACATGGCTATAAGCTTCATTATGCCACCTCCTTCTCCGGTCTTGAAGGGCTCTTGCCGATGCCCTTCATCTCCTATTATACCGGCTGCAACGTAAAAGTCAATGCTTGGTGGCCCGCCGGGAAAGCAGTGTTGGCAATTTAAACCCGTTAAGGTTAGAATATCAGGGTTGTCCTTTTGTTATCACAGGGAAAGGGGAATCAGGGTTCTAAAATGACTCTAGTTGTGCAGAAATACGGCGGTTCTTCGGTGGCTGATGGTGAAAAAATCATGAACGTTGCCCGCAGGATTGCACGTACCGCCCGGGCAGGCAACCGTGTGATCACCGTGGTTTCAGCCATGGGCGACACGACCGATGAGCTGCTTGAGCTGGCATATAAAGTAAGCGACAACCCGAGCTCCCGTGAACTTGACGTTCTCCTGTCCACAGGGGAAATTGTCTCTTCGACCCTGCTGGCCATGGCTTTAAAATCCCTGGGAGAACCTGCCATAAGCCTGACAGGCGCACAGGCCGGCATACGTACCGATAACTCCTATTCCCGCGCCCGTATTATGAACATCGACCCCAAGCGTATTATCAACGAGCTCGATAAGGGCAACATTGTGATAGTAGCCGGATTCCAGGGCATCAATGAAGATATGGATACCACTACCCTCGGGAGGGGAGGCTCCGACACCACCGCAGTCGCCCTGGCGGTAAGCCTTAAAGCTGAAAAGTGTGAAATATATACCGATGTCGAGGGTGTTTATACAGCCGACCCGAGAATTGTAAGCCAGGCGGTAAAACTGGATGACATCGGCTATGAAGAAATGCTGGAAATGAGCACCTACGGCGCCAAGGTGATGCACCCGCGAGCGGTGGAACTGGGGCAGATTTATGGCGTTCCCATACTGGTGGCTTCCAGTTTTATGGATAAACCAGGCACTTTGATCCATGGAGGGATATCAATGGAAGGACGTAACAAGGTAACCGGTATTGCCCACGACCTTAATGTGGCCAAGATCACCATACTGGGCGTGCCCGACAGGCCGGGGATCGCCGCCGCCATTTTCGAGAGACTGGCCGGTGCCGGCATCAGCGTAGATACCATCGTCCAGAATGCCAGCACGGAAAATATCACCGACCTCACCTTCACCATAGCCAAGAGCGATCTTGGTTCGGCAATAGAGATCGTGAAACCGCTGGCGGCTGAAATCGGGGCCAGGGATTTTGCCAGCGATTCCGGTGTCGGAAAAGTGAGTATAATCGGTACCGGAATTCAAAACACGCCGGGGTTTGCCGCCAGGATGTTCACCGCCCTCAGCCGTGAATCAATCAATATCATGCTCATTTCGACTTCGGAAATCCGCATCACGTGTATTATAAAAGAAGATAAAGTCAAAGATGCCATCCGGGCCCTTCACAAGGCATTCGAGCTGGAACAGGCATAGAAAAAGGGACGGGTTGTTGCCCCGTCCCTTTTTAACTTTTACTACCCTTATTAAACGTTAATTACTTCTTTAACCCCAGGCACTTCCTGTTTGAGCAAGCGTTCGATGCCGTTTTTCAGGGTCATCTGGGACATCGGGCAACCGGCACAAGCCCCGGTAAGGGTTACTTTCACAATTCCATCCTCGGTAACGTCAACCAGTTCCACACTGCCACCGTCCGCCTGAAGGCTGGGCCGGATTTTATCCAGTACCGCGGCCACTTTTTCGCGCATTAAAGACTCCTTTTAATTTTATTTATCCTTGCTTTTTTCAGACTCATCTTTTACTATACCATGACAAAGGAAAATCTGCTCGGCAGAGCATTCTCCCGTTTTGACCTTAAGCCTTTCAGGGTGTTCGCAATCACGGTTGTCGCACATTTTGTCTCCTTGTCAAGGCGGGTGATTTGAGCTATTTCCAATTTGAGATTATCATATATAGAATAATAACGTCAACGCTGGTATTAAATTTTCTGTTTGAACCCCTTGCAAAATGATATGTATATCGTTTACTATTTTAGGCTTGTGTTTGGTAAAAAGTATTTAACCAAATCTCGAAGTAGTAATTTGTTTTGATTAGGAAAAAATAATAATGACCCAAGAGACAGATAAACCCGTCTTCGTTCTCCCTTCAACCAGCCGCAAAGCCATCAGTCTGGCCATGGAAGGCCGCTGGCACGAAGCGGTTGCGGCCAACCTTTCCATAATTGAAAGTTCACCCTGTGATGTCGACGCCTACAACCGTTTGGGCAGAGCTTATATGGAACTGGGAGAATACGCTGCCGCCAGAGAGAGTTATTCCAGGGCATATGAACTTGATCCCTATAATTCTATTTCAGAAAAAAACCTGCGCCGCCTTTCCCAGTTGGGCGAAGGCATCGGCCACAAACCTCCGTCTTTCAGCCGGCTGGACCCGGAACATTTCATTGAAGAGCCCGGTAAAGCCGGAGTGGTCAGCCTGCAGCAGGAAGCCCCCAGGGAAACCTGGGCCAGCATGGTAGCCGGGGAAAAGGCAAACCTGGTAATCGAAGGTCCGAGCCTCAGGGTAGTCAACGACCGCGGAGAATACCTGGGGATTATAGATTCACGGCAGAGCCAGCGGTTGATTAAACTTATGCGCGGCGGCAATGTTTACAGCGCCAAAGTTATCAGTGCAACCGGCACAAAGGCTATAATAATAAGGGAGGAATACAAGCACCCCTCACAGCAGGGAACAATTTCCTTTCCCTCCCGTTATAGTGACCGGGCGGAGCGGTACGGGGGAGACCAGCCGGCAGGCGCCAAGATAACCGTTGCCAACGACTCGGCTGAAGACAGTTATTATGCCGACCCCGATGAAAGTGAAGAATGGGTAGAAAGCCCGGATGATACTTTCGATGACCATGAAGAAACGAATTAGGAGACACTAAATGGATATAAGCGCAGGTAAAATCCGGGAAATCAAAATTGAGGACGAGATGCGCAGTTCATACCTGGACTACGCTATGAGCGTAATTATCGCCCGGGCTTTACCGGATGTCAGGGACGGGCTTAAACCGGTACAGAGGCGTATCCTTTTTGCCATGCGCGAGTTGGGCATTACCCACAATACCTCTCATAAGAAAAGCGCCCGTGTAGTGGGTGAAGTGCTGGGTAAATACCATCCTCATGGCGATTCTTCAGTGTATGATGCCATGGT
>Ga0068711_1001496_pt1 | contig 13360 bp, 14 predicted proteins | sample MTBAKMMethaMetaG_FD_62224 | JGI IMG/M metagenome (GOLD analysis project Ga0068711, IMG submission 62224) | Enrichment culture microbial communities from Arthur Kill intertidal strait, New Jersey, USA, that are MTBE-degrading - MTBE-AKM (Arthur... | ecosystem: Environmental > Aquatic > Marine >...
CTGATATCTTCGTTGACTCTAACTCTTTTCATATAGCACCTCACATAAATAATGTACATTATAACGTACATTAAGCATGTCAGTCAATATTCTTTTCATATTATTTTCAGGGCATAACGATGCAAATAACCGGTGCAAATGGAGCGCAGCGGAATTTGCATCCGAGTTAATTTGCCTTGTTATGCATGCTTTCCTTCGCATTTATTGTCAGATTTTCGCCATCCCGCCATACCCTGGCCTATCTCATGAAGTTTCTTTATGAGAGCACTCAAAACTGAAAACATTAGGGATTGTGAAGCTATTGTAATCCCATCTTGTGTATCCAAAATTTTCAGCATTACTGGTTCATTCTCTTGAATGTCGTCATTTTGAATTCTTTCATCCATGTGCTCTAAAGTATTTCTCACATCTACAATAGACGATGTAAGCGACTCAATGTGCTTTTTAACTGTACGAGAAAACTTCAATCCGTCCTGATTGCCTTTGAGAATATCCAGAAAGCGAAGAATGCGTCTTACAGAAGAAATGCAGTTTTCCATATGGTCAACAAATTTGAACATGTATATGTGCCTTCCATCTTTCGTCATTTCCTCTGAACTTCGCTGCCCTTCAGCAATTTGAGCAACGATCAATTCTCTTGCTTCGTTGTATTCATCTACCGACTTGTCAAGCAATCTTATATACAACCTCCGATTCAATGCCGTGCGGCGGCTAATATCCCTGTCGCCTTGGGCAAAAACCAAGTTGAGAATCAAAGTTGGCTGAAGCTTTTCCAGCCCCGATAAGTCTTCCATTTTCAATTCAGTAGGGATCATAATGTTTCACAGTTTCTGAGCATAACGGCGAGTTGAGCGGTTCGGCAGCAGGCTGCCGAGCTTGCTCGGTAAGGCTGCTGCCGAATGCGCTCGAACGATTTGTTCAAGTAAGCCGCTCCGCGGCAGAAACATCCCTTCTTAAAATCTTTCCACCAGCACTGTCTTTCCGGTATTGCTCCTTTCAACTCCCGATGATCCGGGGGAACTCATTTTCAGAAAAGGAGCAATATCATGATGACAGACTGGTCCGAAAGAATGATCAAAACCCTTCAGCTCAACGGCAAGAGCGAACGTACCCAGGAAAGCTATGTCCGCACCGTGCGGATGCTCAACGATTTCTACCACAAATCGCCGGATGCCATTACCGAAGAAAAACTCCGGGAGTATTTTCTCCACAGAAAAAATGTCAGCATGTGGTCGCCCAAGACCATGCGCATCTGCTACTGCGGCATCCGCTTCTTTTACACCAATGTCCTGCGGCACGACTGGCACATCTTCAATATCCTCCGCGCCCAGACGGAACATCGCCTTCCAGCCGTCCTCAGTGAGGAAGAAGTGCGCAAGATCCTGTCGCTCGTCAATACCACCCACAACCGTGCTTACCTGACCACCGTCTATTCCTGTGGCCTCCGTCTCCATGAAGGGCTTCATCTGGAAGTTTCGGATATCGACAGTACAAGACGAATGCTCCATGTCCACCGTGGCAAAGGAGCGAAAGACCGTTACGTCCCTCTGCCCGAATCCACCCTCCACATCCTGCGACAACATTGGAAGACCCACCGGCACTCGAATCTTGTCTTTCCCGCCATCGGCAGGAACCGTAAGCAGTCATCCTCCACATCATTGACCATGGCCAAAAGCAGCGTTCAGGGTGCATTCCGCAGAGCCAAAAAGCTGGCCGGCGTCACAAAAAAGTGCGTCAGCATCCACACCCTCAGGCACTCCTATGCCACCCATCTTCTGGAGGCCGGCGTCAATCTGCGTTCCATTCAGCAATACCTCGGCCATGCCCGACTGGAAACCACCATGGTTTACCTCCATCTGACCAACAAGGGGCAGCAGGATGCCTGGCAGAAAATCAACGATCTCATGAAGGAGCTGTAAAATGAACCTTATCACTGAAGTCTTTCGCACTTACGGCTCAGAATATATCGAACTTTTTGAAAACGAGATGCCCTCCGGCCATCAGAAAACCATTCAGGCCATTATCCAGTGCCGAACCCAGATTTACGGCATGACCATCTATAAGTGCCCGGATTGCGGTCAGATTCATCACGTCTTTCGATCATGCGGAAACCGCCACTGCCCCCAGTGCCAACATCACAAGACCCGGCAGTGGCTTGAAAAACAGCTTGATCGCCAAGTTCCCTGTCCCCACTTTTTGATCACCTTCACTGTACCGGAGGAACTGCGGCTATTTATCCGTTCCCATCAGAGAGCGGGCTATGATGCCCTCTTTCACGTCTCCTCCGAAGCCATGAAGCTCCTTGCCAAAAACGACCGCTTCCTCGGCGCCGATCTGCCCGGCTTCACCGGCATCCTCCATACCTGGGGGAGGCAGTTGCAGTATCACCCCCACATCCATTACATCGTGCCGGGTGGCGGACTATCAAAGGATCGCTCCGAATGGCTTGCCTCAAGAACCGATTTCTATGTCCCCGTCAAGGCTCTCTCGCCCATCTTCCGTGCAAAGTTCAAAGAGCAGATGCATAAGGCTGGCCTCCTGGATCAAATCGACGTCAAAGTCTGGGAAACCGATTGGGTCGTAAACAGTCAAGCCGTTGGAAATGGTTCAACTTCTCTGAAATACCTCGCGCCGTATGTCTTCAAAGTGGCCATCTCCAACAGCAGGATCATCAAAGTGGAAAATCGTGTCGTTACCTTCAAATATCGAAAGCATGGAAGCATGCGCTACCGATCAATCAGCCTCGACGTCATGGAGTTTATCCGGCGTTTCCTCCAGCATGTCCTCCCTTCGGGATTCATGAAAGTCAGGCACTTCGGTTTCATGAGCCCAAACTGTTCCTCAAACACCGCCAACATCCGTCAATTGATCCTTAAACAAACCGGCATCCTGCCACCACAGGCGGCCAAACCCGATGCCCCTCTCGGACCCTATTGCCCGGATTGCTGAGGAATGCTGATCTTTCTCAAAAGCATCCTCCCCTTGCGCAGGGAACTTCACGATTCGGGATAGCCAACAACACCATGGATAAAGAGACATCCTGTCCTGCAAATTCGCGTACAATCGGCGGCAACGGGCAACTGCGCCCAATGCAGGGCGCACCGGCAAAGTCGCTCTCTGTTGCACTGCCATTGATCACTTGCCTGAGGAAAATATCCCGACACTTCCCTCGTATTGATCATGAATTTGCCAAAGAACCTCTTCTCACGATGGGCAAATGATCATCCCTGATCAGCCTGACCCGGCCCCCTTCGAAGCATTACCCATATAACCATGGCTTACTTGAACCCCGAATTGAAACGACCCTGCCGGGATCGTCTCAATCCTTATTTGTTATGTGCCTCATTCTCCAATCCATGCGTCTATTGGTATGGAGTCGCTATTCTCAGACAAAGAGACAGCAGCCAATCTATGAGTACCGTCAAGAGTCCTAATACCAGCACTTGTTCTTATGCAGACAATGGGTGCACAGAGCCGTCCTGTGTTTGCAATAAATTGTGCATGCCAAATCAATCGTTCCCTGGAGTCAGCGGGAATCACAGGAATAGTTGCATTTGCGAGCGCAACATTATCAATTCTGTAATATCGGATAAGTCTATTGATGTCTTGGTAAGAATCTGGATGGAGGATGTCTTTATCAAGGTTAAAAATAGTATTCATCCAACGAAGTTGATTGAACTCTTCAAGGAAAAGCCCTCCAAAATGGTAGAACCATCGTCCTTCAGGTTGGGAGTCAAAGATATTTAAAGGTGCATCGTTTTGCGGGACAATGAACATCTCAAATATCTCGTCAGGGAGATTCGGCAGCATGTCTCTTGTAAGTTTTATTGAAATCATTTTCATCTGATTCACATAACGCTGCTAATCAGCCGCGCGGCTTTTTGGCGTCGTCTGCATTAGCCTTGTTGGATTTTTTTACTGTCATTCCGGATGAAGACGATTTCACCCCCTTCACCGGGTTTTTGATTGATGACAAGTTGCCCACTTACAAAACCAAGATCCAAATTGGCTGTGGCAAGTTGTGCGATGCATCCTGTCTCACCAGAGACTCTATATTCTTGAAGGATAAAGGGAATTTTTGTCAACTCCGTAGTACAATAAATAGCAGCGTTTATTTGAAGAACTTTTTCTCTGCGTCCAGTTGCACTGTCAACAACTGTTAAATTTGTGGGTCTCAGATTAATCCTTTTTATGTAATTCCCCAAATCAGGTTTCTGGGGTATGTCGACCCTTTGCTTCTCCAAAACCGAAATCAGGTTATTCCGGAGGATATCTATTGTGATTTCTTCACCTTCAGCTATTTCAAGTTTAAAATGCTCTGGCTTTTTCTTGAACGCATTTTCAGTAATCAGGTTAAAATCAACATGCCCGTAAGATGTCCTGTATATTTCAAAGTGTTCACATAGCATCCAAGGCAACATTTCCACTTGATTAAGAAAAAGACAGCGAATTCCGAGAGCCTGGGATTTAATAGGTGCTGTCTTTGTGAATCCACAGGGCGACACTATGACTCCTTGGCTTACTCCCGTCTCCTGGCATTTCTTCGCAAATCCTTCAAGTTGAGGTACTCCTACTGGTCGACTTCTGTCTCTGCATTCTATTGCGACAAGAACCGTGTGATGCCCAGATTTAATTGTGAGTACAACGTCATGCTCGCGCAGCCTTCCTGTGGATTTATCACGCAAACGTTTTGGAGACTCCACGGTCACCAATTCATTAGCCGAAAGGTGTTTTTCAAGGTATGCGACTAATTTTTCTAGAGATCTACCTTTTTTCATTTTCACCCAAATCCAATGTGCGGATCAGCGGCGGCTGTAAACCTTCCGCTGGATTTGCTGGTTAGTAACCTCTATTGCAGTTCGCCCGATAACCCGATAACAATGAGCGGAAATGTGGGTGCGAACTCTGCCACAGTACGGATCACCTTATCGTATTGGGGCATTGATGTGTAGCCGGGATTTATTTCACGTCGGGCCTTCGCGACTAGCAGAATGCCCAAACCAAGTATTCCTCGGCGCGCTGCTATAGACAACTTCACCAGGTCTTTCTCGAAATTTGGACGAAACTCAATCTCGCCAAGTATATATGGTGGCGCTTGTCCCCGACCGGCGGCAAAATCTACACGTTCACCAAGTATGGGTGACACAGATTTAGAGACCGCTCGAAGGCCGATAGAAGCGAGCGATTGTGCGAAATGCTGCTCTAACTCTGTAGCAAGGACTTGCTGATGACCGATGTTCGGACGCGCCGCAGTCTGTGAAACGAAGGACCGGACGAACTCACAGAGCTGATCAATTTTTACCCCAAAACCTACTGCCGTCTCGACCACTACCGACTCATGTGGGAAAAGAGCGTACTCTACATCCGTCACTCGGAATGGCATCTACTCTATCACCCTAACATAACCAGGAAAGGACGATATTCCGCCTGGCACGTTCAGCTCCATACCGTGCGATAATCCAGGATGTCCCTCGTACTCGGCCTGCGTCCTAAAAAGGATATACCCATGTGCATCGCAGAGTGCTCCCGGGAAGCGTTCTAAGTGATGGTACCATGCTCCATTTTCCCGATAGAGTACATGGTGCGCCGGGATGCGCCACTTTTTCTGAAGAAATCGGCCCGTCAGTTTCATCAGTTTGTTCCTCCATCCTGCTTGCTAAAGCCTGCATAACCGGGAGTGGCCCGCAAGGGACACGATCCGGTTCATGCGGTTGTTAGCTTCTCTACGTATCTGGATCGCGCTGCCCCGAAATCAATGCGATCACGTTAATGACTGAGCGAGTGGCCTCCGCGCATAGAGCTGCATCTCGGAACACAGCGGTTCTGCGATGCTGAAGGTTCACCGCCAAGTCGAAAGCCGCCTTAGCAAATTTCCTCTGGTAGTCGTGTGAATCTCCCTTAAGTGTTTCTGCGATGAAGTTCTCCAGCATACGCTTGGCATCGGTTGGACTGGGTTTGACGCCATCAAGGGATTCATGCTTCTCTGGGTCGTAGACTGCCTGTGCGAGCGAAATAATTGCTTCCCTACAAAGAAGTGCCACTGCCTGGAAATCCTCTTCATTTTTGGCTGTTTCCAATGTTTTGATGATCTTCTCGACACTTCTATCCACACGAGCCCAGCCAGTAGGGTCCGAAGGCTGGACCGTTGTTACTCTGGTGCTAAGCCTGAGAGCGTCCAGGAGCGGCTGGTACAGATCAGCAATGTAACGCCGACGGGATTGATAAGTGGGAAGACTGCCATCACTCCATTTCCCATACCAAGACCAGAGATCGGAGTAGGGGTTGGGGTCCGCGGCGGATAGCTTGTCAAGCGCATGCTTGATTTTCTGGCGCCTTGTTTCGTATTCTGGGTTGACCTCATTTATTCGCGGCCCTCCAGTGGCAACAGCAATCATGGAAGCCTTTTGGGCTTCGATGGTTGTAATTACGTCCTTCATCTCTGCGTCCGTGAGAACAGCGTCCGGTTTCTTCTTCACCGGTGTCCGGGTGGGTGCGGCCCTCACTGTAATCCTTTTCAAATACAAGTCTGAAGGAAACGTCGCTCTGAACGCATTTACTATGCTCTTGGTGCGTGGGTCGTCATCATCGACAAGGATTTCATAAATTGCTCTTGGACATGCCACTTCAAGCAAAATGCCATCAAGCTGCCGAGCACCGTCCCTCCAACTATCGATGGCTTCAAAGTTCTCCAAAACGCAGGCACGCAGGAGTCTTGCTGCCTCTGCCTCATTGCCTTCCATCAAGAACTGAATCGCGTCGTCAAGCCTGCTCTGGTCCATCTGATTTATCCATTTTTGAAGGTTCTAACGAAAAGCTCACGGGGAGGCGCGCGTGCGCGCCGATCCCGTGAAGCGCCTAGTTAACCTTAATTTATGATTTTATCTCTCTGATGAACTCAACCGCCTCCTTTGGCGAAAAAATGCCAGATGCGACAAGAATCATCAAGAGTGAGCCAATAGCGACAGCAAATGTTGCCAAAGTGTTTTTGAATCTTAATTGGATACTTACAGTTAGCCATGTGCCGCCACAAAAACCAAGCAGATAAAGCAATGTTAATATAGCATGCGAACATTTCGTTGTGAAAATAGCCAGAAGAAGAAGTGCAATACCAAGCACCACAGCAGGTATAATCATAAATTTTATTGCTAAACGGGATGGAGGTATTTCTAAGTAATCTTCTAATTTGAGACCATTATTTTCAAATAAGTCCTTAACCTCTTCTATGCTTCCATCAAAAGGTCCCATCTTCATGAGCGCCTCTCGGGTAATGGCGTTAAAATTCGTTTTACATCTTTTTCTGCACTTTGTTCATCCCATTCAGATACTGTATCATCGCCCTTGATCAATATAATGCGATTAGGTTCCATTGAAATATTTGTTCCCGCAAATCCGATGCCGTCAAGATTGCCACCAAACATTCGCTGCTGAATTTTCTTTAGAGCCGCATTAACGCTTTCTTCAATGTCCATATACTTATCGTCATTTAGCACATCAGACCCGAGCGAGAACTCTAAAATTGCGCCATCAGACTTTACAGGAATAACTTTGCAAGCGATACCTATACCTGGCTTAAGATTTGGCGCAATAAATCTACGAAAATTATTTATGTATTTTTGAATTGTTCCAACATCGTACATTTTAATTATTCCTTGTTAGCTTTATAATATTTCATATGGTTAACACAGAAGTGAGCGGCGCACTCCCACTGCTCAATTAAAAACCCCACATTTTGCGCGTCCGCTCGACTGTTTTGTTGGCTGCCGAACCAATTGATATAATTAATTCCATATTGGGTTCTGAACAATTTTTATAAATCTTTCAATCGTTGCCTTCACTTCGTTGTATTTCTCGCCATATTCGAATGAGGGCCTCTGGTAAAGCTTCGTCATAGTATGCAGATACATTTTGTAAAAATTATAGAGGTGGCTAACGTACATTACCGCTTCTCCATAATTTGAATTTTCCAAAAGTTTTTCCATTTGTCCGATTTCATTTTTTAAACTTGCGGCTAATCGCTTCCACTGGGTCTCTTGGGATTTTGGCGTCTCTATTAAGAAGTCCTCGTCAATCATATTAAATATTTTTTCGTGTATCGTTAGCCGATTTTCTAGGTTCAGATCGTGTTTTAAGTCCTCCCGCGATACAATTGGGTAAACATCTATTTGTGAAAAAAGATCATCCATCCTTTTAAAGATATTTTCCGGATTAAAAGAAGATTTCTTGATATCTCTTAAAAATTCATTAAGTTCGTCGACTATAGAGAGATTGACAAGGCTGGTAATTACATTTTGCAATCTAGCTTTTAGCTTCGGTATGAAACTTAAGTCTTTGGTACTTTTCCAAAAAATCACATTGTTTCGATCGACGTCGAAATGCAATTTAAGGGAATCTTTTTTGTTATGCAAGTGATCCTCGCGACAGGTATAGATAACTGGAACTTTGCGATGAGCATAGCCCGCTTCGTAATATACTGATGGTCTTGCGTAGGTTAGATCTGCAATTACAATATCTGCGTCTTCGAGTTCAGACAATATCTTTAAATTGATATTTTCATTATGTTCGATCCGGTCTATCCGTCTTGGTTTTAGGCCCATCTTTTTTACGAACCTCGCGATTTTGGCATATATAGCATCAGTGTCTTCTTTACCGAATCTAACTGCTATAAAACAATGAATTCTTCTCGTGCGCATTTTTTAATAGCCCTAATTCAAGCCAACAATTAATATATGGAATCAACAATTTTCTGAAATCAGGACAAGACGTCATAAATATTTACGCTGAACCGGCCATATTGACCAATATTATGGAGGATATTTCCACATAATGTGTTTATTATTGGCAAAAGCCGCTTACACATATTATCGGAAATCCGACACATGATATTGACCAAGACTTTTATAACCGGAAGGCGACAACATCAGGGCACCATGGTGTGCTTATGATGGGGAACAAAGCAGCTTGGCCATTTTCCGATCCGGCGGACACGTCCGGCATCATCCGGGCCAGGCGATTGACGGACAGTCAAGAAACGAATGACTCGAATGTTTCTTTTGAATGTTAAGAGGGAAACAACTTTGCCGACTTCCATGCCTAAGCCCCGGAATTTGGGTAGCATAGAGGGAATGTGAATGTCAACTTTATTATATCTTCGCAAGCACAAAGATGGGCGGATTCTCCTGCTGTTTCCAAACCGGTCCGTCAGCCTATGGGGGATTCCGCGGGAGTCAAGCGTTCGAAGCCGCGGAACGGCGGCAATTGTATAAGGCCGTGACGGATAAGGATGTGCGAGATCATGAGGGGAACGCCGCCCCGGAAGGCCGTGTTCCAGGCGAGTTCCCCCGCCATGTGGGGCCGGTCGTTGACGCTGAAGTATTGGGACGCCATCCTGTGGCTGACGACGTCAACGGGCTCGACCAGGCCGTAGATGGTCTTTTCCACCAGAAGCCTTATGACCGGGACGGCCAGGTCCGTCTTTTCGGATTTCGGGCGCGAATAGCGGTCGTTATACCCGTACTCCGTTCCATGGCAGAGGGCGTGGACCAAGGCGGTCCGCCCCATCGCGTCGCGATGGGTCAGCGACGCGCCGCATTCAGCCAGAAGCGCCAGGATGTCCTTATGGCCGCCGATTGCAGCGTGATTGACCGCCCTTCGATCATAGGGATCCGCCTTTGTGTGGCCGGCGCCGGATTCAAGCAACAGCCACACTTTGAGGGAATCGCCCATCCGGGCGACGACGATGAGAGGCGTTCCGAGGGTGTTTCCATGGCGGTAATTGACATCGGCTGCATTAATTCATCCGGGTATTTTGGATCGGCTAAGGTCTTCCCGAGAAGGGCGGTGGAAATGGGGGCCCATGCGTAATGGGAAACCGCGGCCCTGAGCTGCCGTACGGAATCCTTCGTTACGTTGATGAACATGAAATCCGAAGCCACGGCAACCTCACCCCCGGGGTACCACAGCCGGATGTCCGAAAGACCGGCGCCGCGCCTGGAACCCACTTCCCGGAAATTTTATCAAAGGTGCCGTCCGCCTTCATGTCGTTGAAGCTCTGACGCCAGCGGTTGACGATTTCATCCGACGTGCCCTTTGAAAAGGCGATGTAGAACTCATAGGTCTTGATCACATAGGCCGGAACGATCTCCTCCATGCCGGATCCCGCCTCCCTGAGGATTTCAGGGGCGGTCATGTCCGTGAAGGCACAGAGGTCCAGTTCCCCCGCGACGAGCTTCCTGGCATTGTCCGCCGGCAATTTTGCGCTTTTCAGATTCTTGAAACCCAGGCCCATCAGAAACTCCTTTGAAAACCATCCATCCACCACGCCTATTTTCCCCACCTTCCTGGCGTCCTCCAGGTTGTCGATGACAATGCCTGAGCCCTTTTTCGTATAGAGGACGTCACGATAGCTGCCGATCGGCCCGACCCACTTGAAAAGCATTTCCCGCTTGTCCGTCCGGGTCGTGCTGAAAAGAACGACGTTTTCGTTCTTCAAAGCGAGATTGTAGGCATCCTCCCAGGCCATCATCCTGATGTTGTCTGGGAGATTCTGGCGCCTGAGGATTTCCTGAACGACCTCGGTGGCGAAACCGCTCATCTTCCCGTCCCGCATGAACGTGATGGGCGGATAGTCTTCCGTGACAAGCTGCAGAGTCGTCGTTTGACATTTTTCCGCGCACCCCGCTGTCAAGGCGAGGACGCCGATGAGCATCGCCAACAAAACCCGTTTTTTAACCGACGTTTTCATTTTCTCTCCCTCTGTAAAAGATGTTCCTTCCGCTGCAGGCATCTATTTGATGGGAACTTCCTTTCCGGTGGGAGGGAGTATAAAACAAGCAGTGCGGGGTGTCAAAAGATTACTTGTTGAAAGAACTTGTTGGACCTTCCGATATTTCTTGACAGGCGAAAATATTTCCCCTATTTTCCGGGGAATTCTTTTTTTATTATCATGGAGGGGATCATGAAAGAAGCTCGTGAAGAAAATAATCTGGAGAAGAAGGCATACAGCAAGCCGATACTCACCCGGCAAGGAAAGCTGAAGGATTTGACGGCGGGGAGACCGGGTTCCATCAAAATCGGAGACTGACAGGCAAGGGACACTGAACCTGAGCGGGATCTTTCCGTTGTTTTAAAGAGTCCGGAACGTGAACCCCGGGAGATATTGATCCGGAAAACCAGCGAGGCCGCCCTTCGGGGCGGCTTTTTTTTGCTTTCCCGCGAGGGGGGGCAGTCCTGCCTCCCGACCGGGGCCGGAAAAGTCAATCCCGGGGTCTCCGGTCCGGCCGGGGGGGAATACGATCATCCTCCAGGAAGCCGACGAGGGGCAGGCACAGAAGGAAAAGAACGGCAATAATGAAGAAAACCCCGTTGAAGGAAAGCATGCCGGCCTGTCTCATAACAAGCTCTTCAATCACTTTCAGACTCCCTTCGCCGGCGCCCGCGCTGTCCACGCCCTGGGACAGCAGGAAAGAGGATATCAGGTTCAGTGTTTCCATGGTCCTGTCCCCGAAAGACGTGATGTGGTCGATCAGAACGCCTCGACTGCAGCTTTCGCCCCGGGTCAACAGGGTGCTGCTCAGGGCGATGCCGATGCTTCCGAAAACCTGCCTCACGACGTTGTACAGCCCCGTGGCGGCTGTCATCTCTTCCTTCGTGATGCCGGACAAGGCCGCGGCGCTGACGGAAACGAATATGAAACCGAATCCGAGCCCCTGCAGGCATTGCGGGAAAAAAAGATCCCAGTATCCGACATGGAGGGACAAATTCGAGAATTGGTAAAACGAGAGGATGTTTGCCGTCATGCCCATGGCGGTCATTAATTTAGGACCGAGCCGGAAATACAGCCGTCCCGCGATGGGCATGGAAAGCGCCATGAACGCGGCCCGGGGAAGCATGACCAATCCCGAATCGTATGCGGGATAGCCCAGGAGGTTCTGCATGAAAAGCGGCATGATGAACAGGCTGCCGAAAAGACAGAGGCCGAGCACGCCGCCCAGAAAAGTCGCCAGAGCGAAGTTCCTGTTTTTCAATATCCGCAGATTGACGGCCGGTCTGTCGGCGGACAGTTCCCTCCACACAAAAAAAGCGAGCCCCGCGCAGGCGATGACGGCCAGACAGGTGATGAAATTCGAATTGAACCAGTCTTTCTGCTGGCCTTTCTCCAGCATGATCTGGAGCGCGCCGAGACCGACCGTCATCAGCAGGAGCCCGCACAGGTCCACTTTCCCCTTGTCGCGGACGATATACGGCGGGTCCTCGATAAACCGCATGAGCATCAGCATGCTCACGATCCCGATGGGGACATTGATGTAAAAGATCGACGGCCAGGAATAATTGTCCGTGAGCCAGCCGCCCAGCGTAGGGCCGATCGCCGGACCGAGCACCACGCCGAATCCGTAAATGCCCATGGCCTTTCCCCGTTCCTCCAGGGGGAGCGTCTCTCTCAGAATGGCCTGGGCGACGGGGACGAGGGTTCCTCCCCCGATTCCCTGAAGAATCCGGAAAACGACCATGGACGTCAGATCCCAGGCGATGCCGCAGAGCATGGAGGCCGCCGTGAACAGGCAGACGGAAAACATGTAGAACCGCTTGCGTCCGAAGCGGGAACTCATGAGAGCGATGATCGGCATGATGATGACCGCCGACAGGATGTAGCCCGTCGAAACCCAGGTCATCTCCTCGACGGAGGCCCCCAGGCTGCCGCGCATGTTCGGAATGGCCACATTCACGATGCTCATGTCCAGGGTCGCCATGATGGAGCCGGTCATGACCGTCAGAATGATCGGCCATTTATGGGGGCTTCGGGGTTGGTTCATGGATGTAACGGCGTTATTTCATGGCGAGCTTCGGTCCCGTTTTACGGCTCACATCCACCACGGGAACAACGGACAGGCCCGGCCACAGGGGATGCGCCGGATCGAAAGGCGATTCCATCTTTATTTTGACGGGAACGCGCTGGACGACCTTGACGAAGTTTCCCGTCGCATTTTCCGGCGGAAGCAGGCTGAAGACCGAGCCGGTTCCGGACTGAAGGCTGTCGATGCGGCCCTTGAACACCTGTCCCGGATAGGCGTCAACCTTGATCCGCACGGGTTGTTCCACGGTCAACTTTTCGATCTGGGTTTCCTTGAAATTGGCGATGATCCATGTTTCCTGCCTGACAACGGCACACAGGGTCTGGCCCGGCTGCACGTATTTCCCCGGATCGACTTTCTTCACGGTGATCCTCCCGCAGACCGGCGCCGCAACCACCGTCCTCGCAAGATCAAGTTCCGCCATCCTGCAGGCGGTCTTTGCCTCCTCGATCTTGAATTCCTGGCTGGCGGCCCGGGCCTGCAGCGCCCCGACCGCCGCATCCGCCGCATCC
>Ga0068711_1001521_pt1 | contig 13213 bp, 11 predicted proteins | sample MTBAKMMethaMetaG_FD_62224 | JGI IMG/M metagenome (GOLD analysis project Ga0068711, IMG submission 62224) | Enrichment culture microbial communities from Arthur Kill intertidal strait, New Jersey, USA, that are MTBE-degrading - MTBE-AKM (Arthur... | ecosystem: Environmental > Aquatic > Marine >...
AAAAGACGCCGCGGCTTTTGAGGGATTTATGCAAGCCCGCCGCCTTCCAAAAGAGACTCCCGAGCAAATCGCAACGCGTGAAGAGGCGATTACCGCCGCTTCCTACCAGGCAGCGCTGATCCCCTTGGAAGTGGCTCAGACCTCGCATAAAGTGCTTCACCTGGCCTTATCCGCTTTAGCAAAAGGCAATGCAAATGCCATCAGCGACGCGGCAACTGCGGCGGCTTTATGCCAGGCGTCTGTGACAGGTGCTGCTCATAACATCCGGATTAATCTGATCGGCTTGGATGACCAGGAAAAAGCAGTCTCGATCCTTGGTCAAATTGCTCAAATTGAAGCACAGACACAAGAAATTACTGAAAAAATTCCTCAACTCATCAAGGAACGCAGTCTATAGACTGATATATCTCTATGCTGAAACATAAACCATTATTGATATTCGGCGGTCTGCTGACCAGCCTGTTGTTTGCCGGTTGTGTGTCTAAAAACTCCGACCCAAATACAAGCATCTTCGCACCTCTTGAAAATTCGCCGTCCAATAACGCCGTTGCATCAATTACCCCTTCTATAACCCCCACAGACGCTCCCCCGACAGTATGGATTAATCCAATCTTGCCGCAGGATTTTAAATCCCAACTGATTCTGAATCCTCAATGGACTGAAGTACAGCAACCCGCCGATGCGGATATATTCTTGACCATTGGCAACGAATCTATAATAAGCACATGGGTGTACAGTCTCGCTGCTCCATTTGCTACCATAACGGATGACCTGCCCGCAAATCTGCTTCTGCAGGTTTGGATGGGTCAAAATGACCCCAATTCACCCCTCCAAACTTTATTGGTCGACTCTCAAACAGCGGCAATATTTCAAGAAATGTGGGGCGCGCCATCCGCCCAGACAGTCTCAGTCGTAGCCGCAGAGCAATTATCAGATCTATGTTGGCAAACCCCAAACACCTGGGCCATCATTCCTTTTGAGCGCATTGACCATACCTGGAAGATCATTTCCATAGATGGGCAATCCCCTATTCGGAAGGATTTTGACTCGGATGCCTATATTCTCAATGTGCCAATCAGCTTCATTTCAAATACCAATGAAATGGATACTGGGTTAATCGCTGAAATCAATGCCCCTCCTAGCAACCGTGACCCATCCAAATTGACCACGATTGTGCTTACGGGTGTGACCGCGTTGGTTCGCGCCACAGCCCAAATGATGGAATATGAGGGCATGACTTACCCCGCCCAAGATATCGGCCCCTGGTTACGCGAAGCCGATATTCTGCATATCAACAATGAAATTCCTTTTGCGGCCAATTGCCCACCACCATTCCCAAGAGAAGATAACCTGGTTTTTTGCAGTAAAGAAAAATACATTCAATTGCTTGAAGACATCGGTACAGATGTTGTAGAATTGAGTGGTGATCATTTTCAGGATTGGGGGCCAGAAGCAGATTACTTTACCATTGACTTATATCGCCAGCGCGGTTGGCAGTATTACGGTGGCGGTGAAAACCTGGCTGATGGTCAAAAACCGCTCCTGATCGAACACAATGGCAATCGTATCGCATTTTTAGGATGTAACGCCAAAGGGCGCGGCTACGCGTCTGCCAGTGAAACTCAACCCGGCGCGGTCTTTTGTAATTTTGATGTAATAACTCAGCAAATAAAAGACCTGCGGACTCAAGGCTATCTACCCATAGTGACTTTCCAACATTTGGAATACTATGATTACAAAATAAATCCATACTTGCAAACTGACTTTCAAAAAGTCGCGGAAGCTGGCGCGGTTATCGTCAGTGGTAGCCAGGCCCACCAGCCCCATGCATTTGAATTTTATAAAGGTTCCTTCCTTCATTATGGATTAGGAAATCTCTTTTTTGATCAAATCAAAGAAGGAATCCCAACCCAACAGGCATTTATTGACCGGCATGTCTTCTATGCCGGAAAATATATCAATACCGAGTTGCTCACCATCCGTTTTGTGGATTACGCGCGTTCTCGCCCGATGACGCCAGAAGAACGGGCGGAATTACTCGACACCGTTTTTTCTTTGAGCATTTGGAAACAACCGTGATCAACCCGTGTTTATTGAACCGGGATAAACCTAGTAATTGTAGGAGTGCACTATGGGACTGAAACCCGATCATTGGATTCGAAAAATGGCTTTAGAGCAAGGCATGATTGAACCGTTTGTTGACCATCAGGTTCGAAATGGCGTTGTTTCATACGGCGTTTCTTCTTACGGTTATGATGTCAGAGTTGCTAACGAATATAAGATTTTTACAAATGTTTTTTCAGCGACAGTAGACCCGAAGAATTTTGACCCGCGATCCATGATCGACTATGTGGGTGATGTTTGCACCATTCCGCCTAATTCTTTCGCTTTGGCAAAAACGGTGGAATATTTTCGCATACCGCGCAGTGTGCTCACCGTTTGTCTCGGCAAAAGCACTTATGCTCGTTGCGGTATCATCGTCAATGTGACCCCCTTTGAACCACAATGGGAAGGCTATGTTACCCTGGAGATTTCCAACACCACTCCACTGCCGGCAAAAATTTATTCCAATGAGGGGATCGCGCAAGTGTTATTCTTTGAAGCGGACGATGAATGTGAGATATCTTACGCAGATAAGAAGGGGAAATATCAATACCAGCAATCCATCCTATTACCCAAGCTTTAGAACTCGCGTCTTGATCAAAAAACGGAGACCATCAATGTCTCCGTTTTTTCTAGTTATCTACACTATACCATGAATTGTTCGGAAGTTCCCCGCCTGGAGAGAATCACCTGGAATTTACTTCGAGATCTATCCGAACGGCAGTGTGTTTGCGTGCAATCCTCTGGCAGCCTGGCTTGTAGGTTTTGATGCTTGAGTGTTTGCTCATCGCTTATGGTCAATCTTTAAAATATTGCGAATACCTTACATGGGTTATGATCGCCGCGTTCATCTGAAAAAATATTTCCCTGAAAGCAAAACCAGCACAACGGAGCAATTCATCGCATAATTAGCAATAATAAATCATGATAGGATCGGGTAGACCTATGAAAATAGATGAATCACCTGAATTTAGTTCTTTGGCAGAACAACGCATCGCGGAGCTTGAACAAGACGTAGCTGCCCTGCAAAAGCGTTTAATCCTGTTGGAAAAGAATAGTATCAGGTTGGATAAAATTCTCCAACCCTCTGTAAGCTTTGTTGTTGCCTGTGCTGTTACAGCTGCCTTTGGTTTATTTTGTTTTGCCGTATTTGAAGGCCAGGAATTATGGCATTACCTTACCTATGTTGTTCCAATTGCTATACCTTTTGTAGGTTTCATTTTTGATCGGTTTCAGCTATATCTTCATTCCTTGATGAATAAATTGAGCCTTTCAGTATTTGTCCTGGATTTGGTTGTGTTGTTTGTTTCTTTGATCCGTGCTGTTTACGCTCTCCCGCATATCTCTGGACATGCAGCGTTTCTGGCTTTCGCACTATTAACAGTGAGAAGCTGGTGGGTGCGCGCTCCAGTCATTATTGTTTTAGCGCAGGTCGTTTACCTTAAAGCGTTTGTCTGGCATGACGCCACTTTATATGGCGGCTTATTATTTGGCAGCCTGACAGCACTGCTTTGGTGGGGGCTGATGAAAAAAACAGCCCCTCTCTCCAAACGGAAAAACGCCTCAATATCTGAACTGTGAATCCAATTTCAAAAAAGGATCAATACAACGGCAATCAGAAAGAGAAAAATGAAAACGAAAATTCGTACAGAGAAGTAAGTAAATTCTCTTTCTGAACCCGCGTTTCTTTCTGAGGATTGAAGCAGAGTGTTAATCTTCTGCGATCATCACATTAGAGGCCTTGATCACCGCGTAAACTTCTTTTCCCTCTTTCAAGCCCAGTGATTCCGCTGAACTCTTGGTGATGACAGAAACCAGTTCTTCTCCACCCTTCAATTCAATGACAACTTCTGAATTGACGGCGCCATGAATTACCTGTTTTACTTTGCCTTTCAATAGATTGCGCGCGCTGATTTTCACTTTACACTCTCCCACTTATTAAACAAAATTGATACGATTACTAATATTTTAATGAAAATAATGGTAATCTTCAATCGTATATATCAATCTCTTTTTCGGGTTTCCCATTCAGGCTGGATAGAAAACGCAATATTGCATAAACCACCAGGACTGCGCCAATTAATATAACCGCTACTGGTTGAGCAGCTTTAAGTCCATACCCCTGAAACCGCTCCAGCAACAAAACCGGCACCACTTTGGGGTGATAAGCCAAAATCACAATCGCACCAAATTCGCTAATCCCCCGCGCCCACATCATCATAGATCCAGAAGCCACGCCTCTCCAGGCTTGGGGCAAAGTAACCAAAAAGAAAGCCTGGTAAGGGCTCGCCCCATCGATTAACGCAACTTTCTCCATCTCAACATCGATCAATTCAAATGCTTCGCGGCTACTGGTAATTAAGAAAGGCAACCCTACAAAAAGCATTGCCAAAATGGTGCCGCTGATCCGATCGACAAAAAAGATACTTAATCGGGCAAATAACGAACCCAATAAACCCTGGCTGCCAAAAACCAGCAAAAGAGCGATCCCGGCCGCGGTATGAGGAATCACAATTGGCAGCAATAACACCGCTTCAATCAATTTCTTCATCGGAAAATGGAATCTGGCCATAATATAAGCCAGAGGGACGCCAATGATCAATCCGATCAATGTTGCCACCAGAGCCGATATAAACGTGGTACCGATTGACTTGGCGATTTCCGCGTCACTAAACGATTGGATTAATGAATCAAGTGGAGTGGAAAGCAAAGTGGCCAGGATGGGCAGCAGGATAAAAAGGACCCCAAGACTTCCCAAGACAATACAAAACAGATGAAATGGTTTAACTTGGTTATTCACGTTCGATCAATTCTTGGAGAAGATTTGGCGTATTTTCATATCCATCACAAGCAATGGGATCCAGAATTGGGTGAAAATTTCGCCCCATAATTTCTCTTCCTTGGTCTCCAAACAAGAATGCCAGATATTCAGCAGCCAGATCTGGATTAGGCGCGTTGACCGGGATGGTGGCACCGTAGGCAATTCTCTCGCCATTGAATATGGGCTCCACGCTTGAAAACCTTCGAAAATCTAACTTCACTTCGACCTGGTTGTAAACCTGCTCAAAGGCGGAATCACCCAAATCCAAAGAAGCGGGTAAAACCACTTCTCTCAATCCATGCTGCTTGATCACACTTTCATACTCGAAGGCGTAATCAATATCGCCTGCTTCTAGCAGACTGATCAACTGAACACTGGATCCGCGCATATAAATGTGTGATCCGGTTCGGGTCTCTAATATCTCCGGGACAAGAATAATCGCTTTCGTGTCACGATCCAGGTCTCGCAATGGTTGAGTAAATTCACCATTGAAAACTTGTGCGAATATGCCTTCTTTTCCGTAATCTTTTTCCGCGAGCTTGATGATCATTAGGGTGCGATAGCCAGAGGCATCAAATCGCGGATCTGACAACCCGACTCGCACATCCTTTCTTGACAGGACTTCGTACCAGTTATCTGAATTGATTTCATCCGCGTATCGACTGCGATCTGTATAGGCCAATCCCATTCGGTTGGAAGCAAATTTACAAGACCAGTTCGCATATGGCTGGTTACTTTCGGGTTCCAATTGATCGTACATCAACATCGGAATTAGGGCGTAATCCGCGCTTAATACGACATCAATCGGCTCATTCAATTCTGATGAATGTCGGATCACCTGAATACTACCGTGGTATTCTGTCCGCACGTCTATGTTTGGATGAAGTCGCTCAAATTCTTTTTCGACTTCATCCAAAGGTACAATCAGACTGCCCGCAGCGAACACGACCAGCGGAGTCTTCTCTTGATTGCTGGCGCAACCAGTCACAGAAAAAAGGATCAATAAACTACATAGAAAGTGTTTTATGCTCATTTTGATTCTTGATACAAGAAGCTGTTGGGGACCCGACTGGTCCCCAACAACTAAAAATAAAAAAGGGCTATTCAATCTCAACACTGACAATGTCTTTGACCCAATACATGCTCTCCATACCCGGCATGACCAGTTTCAAAGTATTGTCTTCGGTAAAGGCTAGCAAGCAATCATTACAAGCCATCAACGCCGGCAAATCGATTTCGGTTGAATATCCATCTAACGCGGTCAACTTGGCCTTTTTTGCTGAGGCCGTGGGTTTTGCCATTTTGATTAATTCCACTAACCGGACACCCTCATAATCCACCATTTCTTCTTTCTTGGGGTGTTTGGTATTGATGGTAACCATATCCATGTCGGCAATTTCATCCATCATGAACGGCATGACAAAATCCACATTGCCGGAGATGACAAAATCACCACTCATTTCACGCGATGAGCCGCCTTTAAATTCCAAAGAGGCCAGATCTTTTACCCAGGTGCTGGTTTCAAAGCCCGGCATGATTATTCCCGGTTGACCCTCGTCAATAACCAGGATGCAATCCGCGCACGCCAGTGCATCCGCGGCTGGAATTTCAGCGGAATAACCATCGGCAGCTGTGGCAACGAGCGTTTCAGCATCCGCTGCTGGATCGGTTAATGCAAACAAATCGCTCAACAAAATTCCAGCGTATTCCACTTCCCCTTTTTTAGGATGGTCGACTTTGACAGTCGTCATTTCCATCGCTTCAAGGTCTGCAATCTTCCAACCCATTGGTTTGCCCACTGATCCGATGAGGACAACATCCCCTTCAACGGGTTCAGTTGCTTGAGCCGGAGCTTCTTCTTCAACAATTGGGGGTTCTTCGATGGGTTCAATGCCCAATTTGATCGATTCGATGGCGCCAATCATTTGGCCTTTATCCAAACCTTCACCCACTAACCGCAGTGGGAAATATTTATCTGGAATATCGCCACCATTCATCGAAGAAGCAACAATCCATTCATCATTGAACGCCGCTGGCTGGCTTTGTAATTCAATTGAATAGCCATCCACCGCGGTAATGGTAATGGTATAGCCTGCTTCGGCTAAGTCTTCATCAAATGCGCGGCTCTCATGTCTCACCGCATCATCCACCCGACCCAACAAATACCACAAAGGCATTCCTTCCCATTCATTACCTTCTTCATCTGTCCAGACTTTCAAGTGGCAATGCGGCGAGGAACCGGATTCAAAGGTCGCACGGTCCATCTCTTCAGTAATCGCACCTTCCAGATGCAGGAACCAATTTGCCGCGACAGGCTTCACTTCTACTTTGACCACCCACTTGACAGCCCAATGCCCATCGGTAATCTGGTTGGCTTCATCACTGGCTATAATTAACCGCAGCTTGCCTTCCATTTTTTCATCAAGGGGTTGACCTTCACGCAGATAACCAATCATGGCAGTTAAAGGAATGTCATCCTTAATTTCTGTTCCATTTGTTGGATCATACGTGAGAAAATCTCCGCCTGCGACCTGATCATATGAATAGGTAATACTGTATCCATCTTCGGCATAAACAACTATTCCTTTGCTTTCGTCAATTCCACCTACCTGATCAGCCAGGTCCTTCAGTGATATTCCTTTATATAAGGCTGGAGGTGTAATGCTGCCAGAGCTGCTTAAAATGCCGCCATATCCCTCTACAACCTCAAGTTTTTCCAGATCAGCCATACTCAACATCACACTCTGTGATCCATCAGTGATCTCCAATACTGGCTCACCCGCTTCGATCACCTGAGTTGGCTCGACTGGAACTTCGGTTGGCGCTTCAATAACGGGAGAAGATTCCTCCATTACTGCCGGTTGGCAGCTGGAAAGAATTAGCGCCAGCAAAATCATTAAAACGAAGAACAACCTCTTTTGCATACAATCTCTCCTTATCCTATGTATTATTGTATGCCTACAATTATATAGTTATACTCTATTCAAAACCAGTCAATACTGTATCTGGAAATAATTGCCGTTTGTCTTCTTCGCGGATATACTAACCATAATGAACTTAAACGAAACTCCCATTTACCAACAGATCGCAGAACAAATTCGTCGTGAAATTATCGAAGGCAACTTGAAACCAGGTGATCGTCTGCCATCGGTGCGCCAGATGACGAAGAAATGGCAATGTACTCCTGGTACAGTTCAACGCGCGTATCGAGAATTAGCGCGACAAAATTTAGTCTCCAGCCGGCCTGGTCAAGGGACGCACATCCTGGATGAACCTATCCGTCAAATCAATCCATCCCTGAAAAAAGCCCGGCTTGTCCACCAGGCTGAAAAATTCATTCTTGAAGCGGTCACCAATTCCTACTCAACTCAAGAAATTGAACAGGCGTTTCAAACCGCTTTGGATCGCTGGAAAACGGTCAGCCAGCAGGATTCGGAATTTCAGCCAACCGCATTGGAATTTACCGGTAGCCATGATGTCGCCGTGAATTGGATTTCGGCTCATTTTCCTGGGCAGTATCCTCAATATGAGATGCAAGTCTCTTTCGCTGGCAGCCTGGGAGGGCTGATCGCCCTGGCTGAAAAGAAAGCCGTTATTGCTGGTGCGCACCTGTGGGACCCATCCAGCCAGACTTATAACGCCACTTATGTGCAGAAAATTCTGCCCGGGAAGAAAGTGGCGTTGGTCACCGTTGCTTACCGCCGCCTTGGATTTATTCTCGAAAACGGCAATCCGCTTGGAATACAATCTCTTTCAGATCTTGTAAAGCCGAATATTCAATTCATCAACCGCCAATCCGGCTCTGGCACCCGAGTTTGGTTCGATCGAAAACTGGCTGAATTGAACATATCTCCCGATCAAATTCGTGGATATGACAATGAAGTTGCGACTCACTCGGAAGTTGCCAGACAAATTGTAGAGGGAAATGCAAACGTAGGGATTGGATTGGAAGCCGCTGCCCTTTCTTATGGGCTGGCGTTCCATTTTCTAAACCTGGAATGCTATGATTTCATCATTCCACACGAACATTTTTACGAACCTGCAATTCAAGCATTACTTTCCTGGTTGAAATTGCCCTCGACAAAATTCGCAATCTCAGCCCTGGGAGGGTATGACACTGAACAAACCGGGCAGATCCGTTGGGTAGGAGAATAACAAAAAAAGGCGGATGCGTTCATCAGACGCTCCGCCTTTATCTCTACACAACTCTTTTCCGATAAATCTTTCCAAATCAATCAGCTATGGAATAATTGTCATATCCTTGCTGCTTGGCCCGTCGTAATGCGACGCCCGCCAGTCGAAGGGTCTCGATCATATTGCCGCCATTTTGTGGAAAAATGGCCAAGCCCTGGCTAAAAGTCAACTCCGGCAAAGATTTTCCATCAAAATCAACCTTCAGAGACTTAATATCTTCCCGTAAACTTTCCAATCTTTTCACAGCGGGTTCCAAGGGCAAGCCAGGCAAAATGATGACAAATTCCTCCCCGCCATACCGGCAGGCAATATCGCTCCCCCGAATATGCCCTTTGATGAATTCTCCCACAGCCTTTAGCACTTGATCACCCGCCGCAAAACCATACTCGTCATTAATGGACCGAAATCGATCAATATCGATCATAATCACAGACACGGGATACTCTTTTCGTTCAGGGTGAAAAATATTTCGGTTAATGGTTTCAAGTAAATATCTGCGGTTAAACAGACCCGTCAATGGGTCTTTTACGGTCTGCATTTCCAATTGTTCTCGCAAGCGTAAATTAATCACTACCAGGGATAGCAAATCCGCTAAAACCAAAGCCAGGGTTTCACAATTCTTTACATCTTCTTCCCGGTCAAATTGGAAATGCAATAAACCCAGAACTTCATTTTGATGACTTAAGGGAATGCACAGGTAGGGTTTAAACCCTTCCGGCTGCATGGTCATGCGCACGTGTTCACATGCGATTTGGTCCTCACTGAGCGCACAAGCACTTGGCAGATGTTCTCGCACGGCTTTGCAATCATCCAAAGCAAATACTGCTTCATTTGGAAGACCTATCCCCCATTGAGTTACCAACTCGGTCAGTTCAGTTTCTTCATTCATCACATAAAGACCTCCCCCGCATTGCGGAAAGAAGTCCCCTCCATACTGAGCAAAGACCGCGTATACATCATCCAATGTCAAACATCGTTTTAACAGCTCGCCCATCTTAATTAGCATACTATCACCCCTTCTCGAGACGAACGCAAATATGAATGGTAAGGAATGTACTAGTTTAATTTTATACCACGTTACGTTAGTTTTATACTTGCAATATTGTTAGTAAAAAGATTGGCGCCGCTCACTTACCTCAGTAAAATTGCCGGTCTCCATAGTGATACCAGCTGGTTCCATAATCGCAATATGGGTCGCCACCTGGTCGAGAAAATAGCGGTCATGTGACACAACCAAAACCGTTCCCTCAAAGGATTCGAGTGCATCCTCAAGCACTTCAGCGGATTGAATATCCAGGTGATTGGTCGGCTCATCCAGCAACAGAAAATTAGGGTGTTGAAGCATGACCAACGCGAGTTGCAAGCGGCTTCTTTCGCCACCAGAAAGTTCTCGAACGCGAGTTTGACCTTGCCGGTAAGTAAATAAGAATTTGTCCAAAAAAGCGGCGGCTTCCCTTTCAGAGAAATTTCCCGCAAATCGGACGGTATCAATCAAGGTTTTATCCGAAGGCAGAGTCTCGTGCTCTTGTGCGTAATACCCAATTTTCACACTGGGTCCAATTTCAATACTTCCTTTGGCGGCTTCCGATTCACCTAGAATTGTCTTAAGTAAAATCGACTTACCGCATCCGTTTGGGCCCATCACGCCAATGCGTTGACCACGTTGAATGAATAAATCGATATTTTCAAATAATACCTTTTCACCTTGATTGTTTTGATTAAAAGTCTTTTTTAAGTTACTTACTTCCAATACCTTTTCACTGCCCCGCCAACCGGCAAAGCGCAGCGCCATACGTTCACGCTCGGCAATGGGCTTTTCAACTTTGTCCATCTTATCGATCCGCTTAAGAATATTCGTACCCCGTTTTGAAAACTTTGGATTATCATAAACTTTTCCCCAAACCAATAAACGTTTCGCTGCCTGTTCCAAACGAGTGATCTCTTTCTGCTGGGCGGCAAAAATGATTTGTTGTCGGGCGTGTTTCAACTGTTTATCAAACATATACTCTGAGTAATTGCCTTGAAACACCTGGATCTTGCCAAGTTCAATTTCCGCGATTTCATCACACACCAGGTCTAACAAATACCGGTCATGGGAAACAATAATCACGCCGCCATTGAACTCACTGATGATGCGTTCCAAGATCTTTTTACCGCGCAAATCAAGGTGGTTATCCGGCTCATCTAATAATAATAGATCTGGGGATTGCACTAACAATATTGCCAATCCAACCAGTTTCTTTTGTCCACCACTGAGCACACGCACTGGCAAATCCATGTCTTCATCAGAAAAACCGAGTTTGCGCAAGATTGAACGCACGCGGCCCTCAAAACCTGCGCCACCTAAAAATTGGAATTGAGCCAACAATTGTTCTTGTTGTTCAAGTGCTTTTGACAACCGCGATTCATTTTCATACACTTGGGGATCACCCAGCCGTGCTTCCACTTCTTCCAACTGCTGAGCAACCAGACGTAAATCGGTATGACTTTCAACTACTTCGGCCAGCACAGTTCTTTCTTCATTGTATTGAGGATGTTGCTTCAAATACCCAATCTTTAATCCATCCTTACGAATAATAAAGCCGGTTTCTGATTGGATTTCCCCGGCGATAAGCCTTAACAAGGTCGTTTTACCACTTCCATTGTGCCCGATCAGGCCAACACAACGATCATCATGGATTTCCCAAGACAAATCCGCGAAGATGGGAGTATCATGGTAAATAACTTTAGCGCGATCAAGGTTGACTGCAATCATGTTGAATTCCTAGAAATTTTTTTACAATATTATCAGATAATTGCTAACCCGATTAAAAAAATGTTGTTATAATCTTTCAAACTGGACTTAGAATGGATGTCAATATGGAATATAAAATCATCGCAACGCTTGGACCAAGCAGTAATACTTCAGAAATATGGAAAGCGATGTTAAACGCTGGAGTAGACGCTTTTCGCTTGAATACTTCTCACCTTTCATTGGAAGAATTGAATACATGGTTGGATCAGATTCAATCCTTCACCAATCAATTACAGCCTCACCCACCATTAATATTGGACTTACAGGGCAGCAAATGGCGGCTGGGCCAATTCCCCGCTTTTGAATTAGTAGAGGGTCAGAAGGTGCAATTGATATCCGCCCAGATAGCCCAAGAAAAATCTGTATTACCTGTCCCACACCCCGATTTCTTCTCCGCAGCATCCCTTTCTAGTGGAGAAATCGTGCTTAATGATGCCAAAACACGTCTGCACATGGATAGCATCGAATCTGGGGTGATATCAGCCACAGTCACGCTTGGAGGGGTAATATCCGCAAACAAAGGTATCACATATGCCGATTCTGAATACCGCATAGAAGCCCTGAATGAAAAAGACCAGGCCATCATTGATCGCACCCGGCGATTGGGTTTCATTCGCTACGCGATTTCTTACATCAAAGATGCATCAGAAATGGTCCAATACCGGGCATTAATGGGTGCATCATCTCACCTGATAGCCAAATTGGAAAGACAGCCGGCTGTCGATGAAGCTTTACAGATTGCAGATATCGCCGATGAGTTATGGTTGTGCCGTGGTGATCTCGGTGCAGAATTAGGCATGAAAGCCATGGCAGAAGCGGTAGATCGATTCTCGCAACGCCTACGCGAATATGCCGTCCCTGTTTATCTGGCGGGGCAGGTTTTGGAGCATCTGACGATTCACCAGACCCCCACTCGCTCCGAAGTTTGCTATCTGTTCGATACAATCAAGAAAGGCTACCGAGGTCTGGTTCTTTCAGATGAAACAGCGATCGGAAAAGACCCCATAAACGCCTGTAAGATCGCAGCCATGTTTAAATAATTGCCAAAGAACAACAATCTAAAAAGTTGCCAGAAGAACAAGTCGCTGGCAACTTTTTTTAATTTAATCTAAAAATATAACCGCTTATTTAAACGACAAAAATGGCCAACAAGCCATTTTTGTGTCTCCTCCACCCGAATTAGTGGAGATGGCGGGAATCGAACCCGCGTCCGAAAGATTCGACCCTCGGATATCTACGAGCGTAGTTGGTTTTTAAGTTTCACCCTCCGCAGGCTGAGCCAACAAACCCGCCTTGGGTTA
>Ga0068711_1001525_pt1 | contig 13203 bp, 9 predicted proteins | sample MTBAKMMethaMetaG_FD_62224 | JGI IMG/M metagenome (GOLD analysis project Ga0068711, IMG submission 62224) | Enrichment culture microbial communities from Arthur Kill intertidal strait, New Jersey, USA, that are MTBE-degrading - MTBE-AKM (Arthur... | ecosystem: Environmental > Aquatic > Marine >...
GGCCGCGTGCGCCCAAGCGGCAGCTGCTCACGCGCTACGGGTACGGCACGGTGATCGGCAGCCGCACCAACACGAGCGCGGGGGTCACGATCGCCCCCGGCGCCATCGTCGGGTACGGCTCGCACGTCGTCGTCGACCTCGACACGCCGAACGGCATCTACTACAACGACCCCCACCCCTACGCCACGCTGCAGCGCGAGCTCGCGCCGGACGACCCCTACTTCATGCAGGTCCCGGCCGGGTTCGAGCCGCGGCAGATCGACCCCGAGTTGCTGGCGAAGTACCTGCCGCACTACCGGCCGCCCTCGGCGCGGTCGTGAGCAGTCGTCGCCGGCCGTGACCGCCCCGCCCGAGCCCGGTCCGCCCCAGCCAGGTCCGCCCGGGCGCGGTCCAGTCGGAGTCGCCACGATCCTCGAGGCCCTTGCCGGCGAGGGCCGCCTGCTCGACACCCTGGTCGCGCCGGGTGACGACCCCGCGGCGCTCGAGGTGCGCCGCCTCCAGACCGACGCCGGCGCCGGCCCCGGCGACCTCGCCTGGAGCCGGCGAGCCGGCTGCGCCTCCGCGTTCGGCGGCACGCTTCTGCTGTGCGGCCCCGACGGGCCCGGCGCGGGCGCGCCGGGCCCGGGGCACGTCGTCGCCGTGTGCCCCAACCCGCGCCTCGCGATGGCGCGCGTGGTCGAGCGCTTCTTCGCGGAGCTGACGGTCGACCACGCACCCGAGTACGCCGACCCCGGTCTCGCGGCGGCCGCGGCGGCCCGCGGCGCCTGGGTCATGAACGCGCGGCTCGGGCACAACGTCACGCTCGGCCCGCACTGCACGATCGGCTGCAGCGGCATGGGCTACGAGCGCGACGACGACGGGCGGCTGGTCAAGTTCCCGCAGACGGGCGTCGTCGTCATCGAGGACGACGTCGACGTCGCCGCCCACGCGACGGTGCAGAGGGCGGCCATCGGCGCCACGATGCTGCGCCGGGGCGCGAAGATCGGCCCTCACGCCAACGTCGGCCACAACGTCGACATCGGCGAGAACGTGCTCGTCGCCGGCCACGCCCAGATCGGCGGGGGCTCCCGCATCGGGGCCGGCGCCGTCGTCTGGCAGGGCGCCGTGGTCGCCAACGGCGTCGACATCGGTGCGGGCGCCATCGTCGGCATGAGCGCGGCGCTGCGCCACGACGTCGGCCCCGGCGAGGTCTGGGCCGGCAACCCCGCCCGCAAGCTGCGCTGAGCTCACAAGGCCGCGGCAGCGCGACCCCTGCGCCGGCTGCTACCCCTCGAGCGCCCGCCCGATGAACTCGACCTGGGCGGGAGCCGCGTCGCGCCAGTACTCGCCGCCGTGCCCTCCCTTGCTGAAACCGCCGGACGCCGGCTCGGGCAGCACGGCGGTCAGGCGAGTCACGGCGCGCCAGAAGCGGTCCTCGGTGCCGCAGTCGACGCGCACGCGCAGGCCGGCGAGCCGGCCGGCGTGGGCGATCACGTCGTGGCGGTCGAAGTCGGCCGGGCCGTCGAAGGCGTCACCCCGCCCGCGCAGCATGTCGTCGTACGAGCTCCAGACCGCCGGACTGACGGCCACCACCGCGGCGAACAGCTCCGGCCGTGTCTCGGCGGCGAGCAAGGCGCCGTAGCCCCCCATCGACCAGCCGATGATCGCGCGGCGATGCTCCCCGAGGCGGTAGCGCTCGGCGCAGTGTGGGATGAACTCATGGAGGAGCATCGCGAGACGGTCCTCACCGCTCGCCCGCGGGTGCCAGTAAGACTCGCCCCCGGCGACGGCGGCGAGCGCGAAGGTCGTCACGTCGTCGGCGCCCACCGCCTCAGCCAGCGGCTCCGCGAACCACACCGGGGGACCGCCGCCCCGGGCAGGGAGGGCGAAGCAGACGGGAAGTGGGTCCCCCGGCTTCACACCGGGAGGCCAGACGATCGCGTAGGGCACGGGCTCCGTGACGGTGCGCGAGCACAGCTCGCCGTGGTGCACCGACATAGTCGACGGAGGCGCCTCAGGAGCTTCGGGCCGGAACGCGCCGGCGAGGGCACCGGACCACTCGCCGAGTGGGAGCCGGCGTGATATCGCGACGGCGCCGAGGGCGCCGACGCCGGCCGCGAGTCCGGCACCGGCGAGAAACCGGGCGCGCGTCATCTTCTCGTGCCCTGTCAACTCGTCCACTGCCGCACCCCCTCGGCCTCGACCAGCGGGCCCTCAGGAGGTCCGGGCCAGCGCGGCCCGCAGCACTTGGGCCACCGCGTCGCGCTCCTCGCGGGTGCGCAGCAGTTTCGCCGCCATCGTGACGGGGTGACCGCTGCCCGTCACCGCGGGCGTCGTGAGGGCGCAGGCCTCCATCCTGTGCGCTGTCTCGACGAAGGCCTCCGCCGACAGCTCTACGAAAGCCTCGGTGGCCCGCGACAGGCGGGCCGGGTGCAGGCGCGCCAGCAGCGTGGCGGTCGCGAACAGCGCCGTGTCGCGTGAGGCGTACGCGCGCAGCGCCGCCCGGCGTCGAGCCCACGCTGCACCCGCAGGGACGAGCCGCGTGGCCCAGCCCGGGCTGAGCGGGGCGCGGACCGCCCCGCAGAGGACGCGCAGCGGCATGGCCCGACCGCCGGCCGCCGGGCCGCCGCTCGCTCTCCCCCCATCGGCCGCCGCTGCACCTCCGGCGGCGTTAGCTCCACCTCCAGCGGCGTCCGCTCCACCTCCGGCGACCACCGCTCCGCCCTCGCTGCCGCCCGACGCCGCGCCGGCCGCTTCGAGGGCATCGGCCAAGGCCAGCGCCGCCGCCACGTGGTCGGCGTGCGCGTCGTAGGGGAAGGGGACCACGACGAAGTCAGGCCGCATGCGTTCGAGTTCCTCCCGGAGGCACGCCGCCAGGCGCTCCCGCTCGCCGGGCAGACCGCCGTCGGTGAAGCCCCAGAGATCGACGTCGTCGACGCCGAGCGTCGCGCAGGCGGCGTGCAGCTCGGCGGCACGGACGTCGCCGATGCCGATCACCGGCACGGCAGACGGCGGGGAGGACGACGGCGCCGATGCGGGCGCCGGTGCGCCCGGTGCCGACGCCGTCGTGTGACGTCCGACGCTCGTGGCCGCGCCGCTCGTAAGGCAGACGACCCGCACGGGGTCGCCGCGACGGCGCAGCGCAGCCAGGGTGGCGCCGCCCATGATCGTCTCGTCGTCCGGGTGCGGCGCCAGCACGAGGACCGCGCCGGGGCCGGGCAGCCCGAGCGCCGGAGCCGCGCCGGCGACGCTGCGCCGGCCGGCCCGGCGCCACTCCGCCCGGAGCACGGCGGCGTTGGCGACCGCGGCCACGGGCATGAGGGCGGCGCGCACTATACGGCGGAGGCGCCGCGTCGCCGCCGCGCAGCGGCGCAGACGCGGCTCGAGCGCCGCGACGAGGGTGCGGCGCATCGGCGCAGGGTCGCCGCGCGAGAAGAAGGCCTCGGCACGCAGGCCGCGCCACTGGGCAAGCCGCGGCCGCACGCCACGGCGCAGGTCGCGCACCGTGTAGGCCGCCTCGGGCACCAGCCAGACCCAGCGCCGCGGCCGAGGCGCCGGATGGCGCCGCTGCGACGCCGACGGGCACCCGGCCGCCGGGCGCGGCCGCGCCGCGCGGCCGCCGTGCCCGGATCGCCCCGCCTCGCGCCAGCCTCCGTCACCGAGCGCCCAGCGGTGCGCCGCCAGCGGCAGGTTGGTGCCACACGCGGTGGCGAGGCCCATCCAGGTCCAGGGACGGAAGTTCGCCTCCATGAGCCGGAAGCTGCCGTCGCGCGCGTCGCGCTTGTACTCGACCTGCGAGATGCCCTCGTAGCCGAGCTCGGCGAGGAGCGCGACGCCGCCCGGCACCAGGCCGGGCGCGTCGACTGCCTCGGCCAGCCTGGCGATGCCGAGACCGGGCGGGTGCTGCTTCAGCTTGCGCCCCGTGAAGGCGAGGTGGCCCTCTGCGCAGACGAAGAGACCGGCCGTGTACAGCTGGTCGTCGGCGCCGGGGACGTACTCCTGCAACAGCAGCTCGATGTCGCCCGTGCTCGCGAGCGCGGCATGCAGCTCGCCGGCGTCGGCGCAGCGCAGCGCCTTGGCGCCGAGCGCCTTGACGCCCAGGTGCGAGAAGGCGGGCTTGAGGATCGCCGGGTACGGGCACTCCGCGGCCGCCGCCTCAAGCTCGCCGGCGGGGCCCCATCGCGTCCACGGCGCGGCCACGCCGGCCCGCGCGGCGGCCTCGAGCTGTGTCCGCTTGTCGAGCAGCTCGGCCAGCGGACGCGCGGCGCTGAACGCAGGCCACAGCCCCGCCGCGCGCAGGCGCCCCGCGGCCGCCCACACCGCGCCGAGAGCGGCGTCGTGGCAGACGAAGAGCGACGCCGCCGGCCCTGCTGCGTCACGCCCGTCCCCCGTGACCCCGCCGCCCCCGCTCCTGCCATCCGCGCCGCCGCAGGCCCCGCTGCTGCCGTTCGTGCCGCCGCCGGCCGCGTCGCCGCCGAAGCCCAGGCGGCCGGCGAGCTCGACGAGGAACTCGACGAGGCCGTCGGGGTCGCTCCGCCAGTCGGGGGCGACGTGGGTGCGGGCGAGACGCGTCGCCATGGCCGGGGCGTGAGCGTCGTAGTGGGCCGCGTGACAGGCGACGCCCTCCTGACCGAGCGCGCGCACGACGGCGAGCCCGGTCGAGCCGGACATGCCGACGACGATCGCGCTGCCGCTCGCTCGGTCCGCGGTCATGGCTCCATCCCCACGGCGGTCACCCGTCCCTCGCGCCACGCCTGGCGCACATGCGGCCCCGGACGAGGTCCCAGAACGCTACTACCTCGTTCGCGCCGGCGAAAGCGGGCGCCGCCGGCGCGTGCCGGCCGTCCTCGGTGCGATGGTAGAATGGCGCACCACTGACGGCACGCGGACGCCTGTCGGCCCAACCTCGCGGGCGCCGCCCACCACGCTACCGGAGGCGCCACCATCCCGATCCTGCGACGACGCCCGGGCGCGCGCCGCCGAGGCGCGACCGGCGGCTACCGGCTCCTCTTCAAGGACTCGGTCATCTACGGCACCGGCAGGGCCGTGCAGAAGCTCCTCATGGCGCTGCTGCTGCCGCTCTACACGGCGTACCTGACGCCGACGGACTACGGCATCCTCGGCATGGTCGTGACGGTCACGACCTTCCTCGATGTGTTCGTCACCCTCGGCTTCGACGTCGCCTTCTCGCGCTTCTACTTCGACGACACGTCGCCCGAGGGCCGCCGCAAGGTCGTGACCAACGTCTTCTACGTCTCGACCGTCTACCCGGCGATCGTCATCGGGACCTGCGCCGTCATCATGCCCCGGCTCGCGCCCTGGCTGCTCGGCGAGGAGTACTCGGCCGGCGACTGGAAGTACTTCGTCGTCGCCCTGGTCACGCTCTTCTTCACCAACCTCAACGACCTGCCCTTCCATCTCCTGCGCCTCGAGCACAAGCCGTGGCGGTTCAGCGCCTACATCTTCGCCCGCATCGCCGTGCAGGTGCCGCTCTCGATCCTGTTCGTCGCCGTCTTCGACTGGGGCGCGATGGGCGTGCTCGGCGCCAACCTCTTCACCGCCGCCGGCCTCCAGTTGTCGCTGCTGCCGGTGTACGTGCGCCGGCTGAACCGGCTGCCCGACCCGAAGGTCCTGCGCCCGATGCTGGCCTTCGCCGTACCCGCCCTCTTCACCGGCGTCTCCTTTTACTGGCTCAAGATCTCGGACCGCTTCTTCCTGCTCCACTACCAGGGCAAGTCCGAGGTCGGCCTCTACACGGTCGCCAACTCGCTGGCGCAGCCGGTGTACCTCGTCCTCATGGCCTTCCGCATGGCCTGGCCGCAGTGGCACTACTCGAAGCTCGGCGACCGCGAGGAGCACAAGCGCCTGGTGGCCCGCAGCTCCACGTACTTCCTCGCCCTCAACGGCTTCATGCTCGTCGTGCTCGGCGCGCTGCTGCCGCTCCTCGCCCACGTGCTGCTCAACGAGCGGTACTGGGGCGTGGTGCCGACGACCTTCGTCCTCGCCCTGTCGATCGCCATCTACGGCGCCTACTTCATCTTCTGGGTCGGCTCGAACGTGGCGAAGAAGAACCAGATGATCCCCGTCTTCTTCGCCATCTCGTCGGCCGTCAACGTGGGGCTCAACTTCCTCTTCGTCCCCGAGTACGGGATGTGGGCGGCGGCCTGGAACACGGTGATCGGCTACGGGATCCTCGCCGGCACCATCTACTTCTACTCGCGACGTTACTACCCGATCCCCTACGAGTGGGCGCGCCTCCTGAGGCTGCTCGGCGCCACGGCGCTCGCCCTGGCCGCGGTCTTCGGGGTCATGCAGCTCGTCGGCCTGGCGACGTCACTGCCCCTCTCCGACCTCGTCTGGCGCACCGCCGCCACCCTGCCGGCGCTGGCCGTGTTCCCGCTGGTGCTGGTCGTGAGCGGCTTCTTCACCCCCGGCGAGCGCGAGGGGCTGCTCGAGCCCCTGCGCCGCCTGCGAAGGACGGGGAGAAGGGACATCGCTTCACTGGAGCATGAGTCCGAGGAGGAGGCCGGCGAGGCGCTCGAGACCGAGGCCCGCCTCGACGTGACCGAGAAGGGCGGGCTCAACCCGTGAAGCGCCTCCTCGTCGTCGCCAACCCCTTCCCGCCCCTGGCCAGCGCCGGCACAGCCCGCGTTCTCCGCTTCCTCCGCCACCTGCCCGACCACGGCTGGGAGGCGACGGTGCTCACGGCGGAGGCGCGCGGCCCGGCGCCGACGCCCGACTTCGTGCGCGTCGTGCGCACGCCGACCCTGGCGCCGCGGGCCCTGCTGCAAGGAGGCCGGCGGGCGAAGCTGACCGGCTGGCTCTTCGTGCCCGACCCGTACGCGCCCTGGATCCCGACCGCCGTGGCGGCGGGCCGCAGGCTGCTCGCCGCCGAGCCGTTCGACGCCGTCTTCTCGAGCCACCCGCGGGCGAGCACGCACGTGGTGGCCTCCTGCCTGGCACGGCCCGGAGGTCCGCCCTGGCTCGCCGACTACCGCGACCGGCGCTTCGCCAACGACGTGCGCCCGTACCCGACGGCGGCCCACGCCGCGGCGATGCGCCGGCTCGAGGCGCACGTCCTGCGGCGCGCCGCCGCGGTGAGCGCGATCAACCGGCCGATCCTCGACGACCTCGTCGCCCGCCACCCGTGGCTCGGCGGGCGGGGCCACGTGCTGCCCAACGGCTACGACGAGCTCGAGACCCCCGAGCCCGTCGACCTCGGCCCCGGCTTCTGGATCGTGTACACCGGCCGGCTGTACAGGCGCGAGCGGGTCCTCGAGTCGTTCCTCGCCGCCCTCGCGGCGCTGCCCGACGACGTCAAGGTCCTCTTCGTCGGCGACGCGCCGCGCGTCGCGCCCGTCGCCGAGCGGCTGGGCATCGCCCACCGCGTCCGCGTCGAGCCCCTCGTCCCCCTCGGCGTCGCGCTCGGCTACCAGCGCGCCGCGAGCGCCCTGCTCCTCATCACGCACGAGCGGCCCGAGTCCATGTCGAGCAAGGTCTTCGAGTACCTGCGCTCGGGGCGGCCGGTCTTCGCCGTCACCGGCCCCGGGACGGCCGCCGCCCGCGTGCTCGAGACCGTCGGCGGCGCCGTCACTGTGAGCCACGACGGCGACATGCGCACCGCGCTCGCCGACCTCGTCGCCGCGGTGCGCGCCGGCGCGGCGCCGGTCGCGGACGCGGCCGCGCTCGCGCGGTACGATATGGCCAACGTGACGGCCGAGCTTGCGGCCGTCCTCGACCGGCTCGCGGCAGGAGGCGACCACTGACGGCGGCTGCCGACAGCACCCGGGCGCCGGCCCGCCGGCGCCGCTCCGCCGACCTCGTCGCCGTCGGCGCCGGGACGGCGCTCACCCTCGTGCTCGCCTATGCCATGGCCTACCGGCCGCTGATAGGTCTGGCCGCGCTCGTCGCGTTCGCCGCCGCGGCCGCGCTCGTCCTGCGGCGGCGCGAGATCGGCGCGGTCTCTCTGCGATCGCTGCTCGTCGGCCTCACGCTCCTGCTGCCCGCGGCCGCGCTGATCGGACCCGCGGCGGGGCTGCCGGTCGCCCCGCAGATCTTCGCCTTCCGCCTGCTCCTCGCCGCAGTCGCCGCAGTCGGCGTACCCGCGCTCCTGCTCTCCGAGGCGCGCCCTCTCGACGTCGGGCGCTGGCGGCCGGCGCTGCCCCTCGCCCTCTGGGTGGGCTGGCTGTGCCTCGCGCTGCTGTGGGCGCCGGACAAGGCCGCGGGGCTGACCTACCTCGCCCTCCTGGGCACGATGCTCGCGGTCGTCTCGGCGACGGTCGTCGCCGGTCTGACCCGGCGCCGCCTGCTGGCCTTCGCGATCACGATGATCGCCGCCTACACGGCCATCGTCGGCGTCACCGGCCTCGAGACCACGTTGGGCGTGCGCCTGCCCACGTCGCGTCTCGCCGAGGGGGCCGGGTCGCAGTACTTCGCCGTGACCAGCGTCTTCCACAACCAGAACGACCTCGCCACCTACCTCGCGATCTGCTGGCCGTTCCTGCTCGGCGCGGCCTTCTTCACCCGCCGGGCGAGCTGGCTCGTGCTCGCCGTGCTGCTGGCCGTTCCGGGAGCGCTCGCCTTCGTGCGCACCGGCTCGCGCTCGAGCCTGCTCGCCGCCGGCCTCTCCACCATCGTGCTGCTGGTCGTGCTGGCGCAGCCCGGCAGCTGGCTGCGCACGCGCCGGGCCTCGATCGTCGGGGCCGTGCTGGCCCTCGCCCTCTTCGCCGGCGCCGGCTACCTGCTCTTCAACGACTCGACCGACCCGATGCTCCGCCAGTTCCGCCTCTCCGCCCTCGTGGAGGACATCACCGAGGGCAGTGGCTCGGGCAGCATCCGCAGCGAGCTCTACCGGCGCGGCCTGGGTATCGCCGGCGGCTCGCTCCTGCTCGGCGCCGGACCCGGACAGGCCCCCGTCCTCCTCACCGCGGGCATCGGCGGCACCAACCTCGGCAACCTGCACAACTGGTGGCTGGAGCTGTACGCCGAGGGCGGGCTCCCCGGGTTCCTCTTCCACGTCACGTTCGTCCTCGGTCTGTCGTGGGGCCTGCTGCGCCGCGCCCGCGCCCCGGGGAGCCCCCTCGTGCGCTATCTCGCCACCTGCGCCTTCGCCGCCCTGGCGGGCTTCAGCGTCGGCGCCCTGGGGCCGAGCCGGACCCTGATCTTCGTCCCCATGTGGATCCTCTACGGTCTCTCGCTCGCCGTCCTCGTAGCGCCCTGGGCCGCCGGGGACGCCGTCGCCGCTCCGGAAGGGGAGGGAGAACGCGAGTGAAGATCCTCGTGGTGTCGCACCTGTACCCGTACCCCGGCGTGGACCGGCACCTGTTCGTCCACGAGCAGTGCCTCGCCCTACGCGGCCTCGGCGCCGAGATGCACGTGATCTCGCCGACGCCCTGGATCCCGCGCGTCCTCTGGTCGAGCAGCCGCATGCGGCGACGCGGGAGCAAGCCGCCGCGGGCGGTCCGCGACGGCATCGTCGCCGACTACCCGCGCTTCCCGCAGCCGCCGCGGCGCCTCCTCTTCGACCGCCTCGGCGACGTCGCCTACCGGCGCGTGCGCGGCCTGCCGGCCGTGACCGGCGAGCGCTACGACCTCATCCACGCCCACCAGGCGCTCCCCGACGGCGCCGTCGCCGCGCACCTCGGCCGCGACCTCGGCGTACCCTACCTGGTGACCGTGCACGGCGCCGACGTGAACCGCGGCCTCGAGGGCCCAGGGCCGGTCGCACGGCGCACCGCCGAGGTCCTCGAGGGGGCGGCGGCGGTCGTCGCCGTGTCCGGCGTGCTGGCGTGCCGGCTCACGGCCCGCGTCCCCCTCGACGCCGTGCACGTCGTCCAGAACGGCGTCCCGACCGACCTGCACGGCGTACCGGCGGCCGACTACCTGCCCGGCCACCGCGTCGTGCTCGCGGCCGGCCGCCTCGTCGCCGGCAAGGGGTTCGAGCACGTTCTCGAGGCGCTGGCACGGCTCGCCGACGGCCGCGACGACCTCCGCGCCGTGGTCGCCGGCGAGGGCGCCCTGCGGCGGCGACTCGAAGCCCTCGCCGCCGAGCTCGGCCTCGCCGACCGCGTCGCCCTGCCGGGGCGCCTCGAGCACGAGGACCTCCTGGCGATGATGGCGCGGGCCGACGTCTTCGCCCTGCCCAGCGCCCCCGAGGGGTTCGGCCTCGTGCACCTCGAGGCGATGACCCAGGGCACGCCGGTCATCGGCTGCCTCGACCAGGGCCCCGCCGACTTCATCGAGGACGGCGTGAGCGGCCACCTCGTCCCCTACGGCGACGTCGCGGCCCTCACTGGCGCGCTCGCCGCGACGCTCGACGACCCCGAACGGGCACGCGCCGTGGGTGAAGCGGGGCGCAGGGTCGCCGAGACGTTCACCTGGGAGCGGAACGCGCGCCGGATGCTCGAACTCTACGAGCAGTGCGTGTCCGCGGCCCGGCCCGCGGGCGCCGCGTGACCGCCGCACCGATGACAGGGAAGGACTGACGCGTGCGCCTCGATCGCTTCCTCGCCCGCGCCGCCGCCACGCCGCCGGTGGTCGTGGTCCAGGTCGGGTTCGCCAACGGCCTCGGCGTGATCCGCGACGTCGCCCGCGAGGGCGTGCCGGTGCTCGCCCTCGACCCCGATCCGCGCGCCGCGGGCCTGCGCTCACGCTTCGCCGCCGGCATGGTCTGCCCCGACCCGAAGGCCGACGAAGAGGCCTTCCTCGTCTTTCTCGAGGAGCTCGGACGACGGCTCCCGCAGCGCGCCGTCGTCTTCCCCACTCACGATGAGTCCGTCTGGCCGCTGTCGCGTCACGCCGACCGCCTGACCCCCTGGTACATCATCCCCTTCTCGCGCTGGGAGACGATGGCGCGACTCTACGACAAGCGTCAGCAGCTGGAGGCCGCCTGGCGCTGCGGCGTCGACACGCCGAAGACCGTGTTCGTCGACGCCGCCGCCGACCTCGAGCGCGCCGCCGGGAAGATCGGCTTCCCGGCGATCCTCAAGCCGGTCGAGTCGCTGGCCTTCAAGCAGCGCTTCCACCGGCACGTGCTCGAGATCCACAGCCGCGAGGAGCTCGATCGGGTCTACGCCACCGTCGACGACTGCGGCACGCTGATGTACCAGGAGATCGTCCCCGGCGGCGACGACGCGCTGTTCACGGTGGGGTCGTACCTCGACGCCGGCTCTCGCCCGATGGCCGTCTTCACCGGGTACAAGCTGCGCCAGCACCCGCCGCACTTCGGGGTCTGCCGGATGGGCGTGAGCGCCTGGGACGCCGGCCTCGCCGAGGCCGGCATCCGCCTGCTCACGGAACTCGGCTACTGGGGCGTCAGCCAGGTCGAGTTCAAGCGTCACGCCGTCGACGGGCGGTACTGCCTCATGGAGGTCAACGCGCGCCACTGGATGTGGCACTCGCTGGCCACGGTCTGCGGTGTGAACCTCTCACACGTGGCCTACGCGGACGCGATCGGCCGCCCGTACACGGCTCCGAGACAGATCGACGGCCCGCGCTGGGCGATCGCCGTCACCGACGCACGCGACACCGTGCGCGAGATCGCCCGCGGCGAGAGACACCTCCTGCCCTGGCTCGCCTCGTACCGCGGCCTGCGGCGGGACGGCGTGCTCTCGCTCGACGACCCCGCGCCCGGGGCCCTGATCCTCGGCCGCCAGCTGCGCAGCGTCGCGCGAGCGCGCTTCGCCACCAGAGAGGAGGCCATGCCGTGAGGTTCGAACGGTTCCTTGACGCCGCAGCGGCGCGGCCGCCGGCGGTCGTGTTCCAGGTCGGGTACGCCAACGGGCTGGGCGTGATCCGCGACCTCGCCCGCGAGGGCGTCCCCGTACTGGCCCTCGACGCCGACCCGAAGGCCCTCGGCCTGCGCTCCCGCCTCGCGGCAGGGATGGTCTGCCCCGACCCGAAGGCCGACGAAGAGGCCTTCGTCACGTTCCTCGAGGGGCTCGGCGCGCGGCTGCCGCAGAGAGCCGTCGTGTTCCCGACCCACGACGAGTACATCTGGCCGCTCTCACGCCACGCCGAGCGGCTGCGGCCCTGGTACCACGTGCCGTTCGCGCGCTGGCCGGCGATGCGCCGCCTGCACGACAAGCGCGCCCAGCTCGAGACCGCCTGGGCGACCGGCGTGGACACGCCGCGGACGGTGTTCCTCGACGGCGAGGCCGACCTCGGGCAGGCCACCGAGGTGCCCTACCCCGGCGTGCTCAAGCCGGTCGACTCGCTGGCCTTCAAGCGGCGCTTCTTCAGGCCCGTGCTCGACGTCGACGGGCCCGACGACGTGCGCCGCCTCTGGCCCGAGATCGCCGACCTCGGCACCATCATGCTCCAGGAGCGCGTGCCCGGCGGCGACGACGAGCTCTGGACGGTCGGCTCGTACCTCGACCGCGACTCGCGCGCCCTCGCCCTCTTCACCGGGCGCAAGCTGCGCCAGCACCCGCGCGGGGCCGGCTCCTGCCGCCTGGGCGAGGCGGTGTGGGACGAGAGCCTCGCCCAGGCGGCCGTGCGCCTGCTCAAGGCCCTGAGCTACTGGGGCGTGAGCCAGGTCGAGTTCAAGCGCGACCCGCGCGACAGCCGCTACTGCCTCATGGAGGTCAACGCACGCCACTGGCTGTGGCACTCGCTGGCGGCCGCCAGCGGCGTGAACCTCTCCTTCGTCGCCTATGCGGACGCGATCGGGCGGCCGTTCGTCGCCCCCCGCCAGCGCGACGGCGGCAAGTGGATCGTCGCCAGCAAGGACCTGCCCCTGGCGCTGCGCGAGGTCTGGCGCGGCGAGCTCGGCCCCGGGGAGCTGGCGCGCTCGCTCGCCGGCGTGCGCGCCGACGGCGTGCTCTCGCCGCGCGACCCGGTGCCCGGTCTCCTCAACCTGTGGCGCGTCGGCAGGCAGATCGTGACGCGACAGCCGAGCCGGAGGGTCGAGCTCTGAGCGGCCCGCCCGAACTCGCCGTCTTCCTCGACGTGCCTGCGGCGTGGCGGCCGCGGGCGGAGTGGGTGCTCGCCACGCTGCTGGCCGGCCTCGGCCGGCGGCCACGGTTCACGGCGGACCCCGGCGAAGCCGCAGCCTGCGCGCTCGCCTACGCGGCCCGTCCGGTCGCCGGGGTCCCGACGGTGCCCCTGTCGGCGACGGCGCCAGACCTCCTCGCGGCGAGCGCTCCGCTGCCGCCCGGCTCATACGCGCGCTACGAGACCTCGGCCGGCGAGCTGCCCGGAGCCTTCCCCGCCGCCTCGCCGCAG
>Ga0068711_1001575_pt1 | contig 12866 bp, 11 predicted proteins | sample MTBAKMMethaMetaG_FD_62224 | JGI IMG/M metagenome (GOLD analysis project Ga0068711, IMG submission 62224) | Enrichment culture microbial communities from Arthur Kill intertidal strait, New Jersey, USA, that are MTBE-degrading - MTBE-AKM (Arthur... | ecosystem: Environmental > Aquatic > Marine >...
GCGCATTGGAGTTTGCGTAGCGCACGCCGCCAGTCAGGAATCGGTCTAATGGCCATCGCCATTACCCGCTGGTGAGCGTTTCCGAAATGAAAACATCAGCATATCCCAGCGTGGATTCGAGACGCGCGCTATCCTACCGCTTGAGACGACCGGCCCTCCTTCACTGGGGCGACACGATGAGAACCGACCGCGGGGATCACATAGCCATTCTGGTCGTGGACGACGACGAGAACCTACGCCGCCTGGTCGCCGCCTACCTGGAGAACGAGGGCTACCAGGTCGAACAGGCCGCGGACGCAGACGCCGCTCTCGCTAGTGTGACCAGGCATGAGCCCGATCTCATCCTTCTCGACCTCATGCTGCCGGGTCTCAGTGGCCTGGAGGTGGCCCGTCGGATCCGGACTAGACGGCAGGTTCCGATCTTGATGCTCACCGCGCGGGGAAGTGAGGACGACGTGCTGGAAGGCTTCGACGCCGGCGCAGATGACTACCTCGTGAAACCCTTCAACCCCAAGGTCCTCGTCGCTCGAGTCCGGGCTGTCCTTCGTCGTTCGGGAGTTAGTCTTCAGGAAGAGGAGGAGATGACGCTCGCTCTGGGAGCCATGAGCATCGATCGCAAGACCCGAGAGGTGCGGATCGAGGGCCGGGAGGTAGACCTGACCACTACCGAGTTTGACCTTCTGCGGGTGCTGGCTGAGCACCCGGGCTGGGTATACAGTCGCGAGGAGTTGCTGGAATCGGTCTGGGGCTACAACTATCTGGGGGACTCTCGCCTTGTGGATGTGCACATCGCCAATCTGCGCAGGAAGATAGGGGACGACCCCGCAGACCCCCACTTCGTCCGCACGGTGAGGGGAGTGGGCTACAAGCTGCAGTCACCAGGCGAGGATCACCCGACCTCAAAGAGGCAGGGGCAGTGAGCATCCGCTGGAGACTATTCCTCTCCTACGTGGTGGTCATCGTTGCGCTGGGAATCGTTCTGTCCCTGGTCGTGCGGAGCTTGGCCATACATGCCGTGACCAATCACGTGGCCGCCATGGGCAGGGGAGGCATGCGTGAGTTCATGACCGAGGAGGTGCGGGCGGCCATCAGCGCCGGGGTCAATCAGGGCGTACTCTGGGGGGCGTTGGCCGCTCTTGCGGCTGCAGTTATCGCCAGCTACCTCGTTTCCGGCTGGATCACACGGCCGCTTGCCCACATGGCTGATGCCGCCGGCAAGATCGCCGCCGGTGACTTCAAACAGCGCGTTTCGCACTCCAGACGCGATGAGATCGGCCGGTTTGCCGTTGCCTTCAACGATATGGCCGGGCAGCTCGAGCAGACCGAAGCGCTGCGGCGAGAGTTGCTGGGCACGATTTCCCACGAGATACGGACCCCCCTTGCCACCATCGAGGGCTACATGCAGGGCCTGATGGACGGAGTGGTGCCCGAGGAGCCTGAGACCTACGACTTGGTGAGACGGGAAGCGGCCCGGCTGAGCCGTCTGGTGACCGATATCGAGAGGCTCTCGCGCCTTGAGGCAGGTGCTGAGCCCATCAGTCCTCAGGTGATGATGGCCGCGGAGGCGGTTGAAGCGGTGGCCGCTTCACTTAAGCCTCAGTTCGAGGCCGCCGGCCTTTCTCTCGATATCGACTGCTCCAGCCCCTGCCCGAGCCTGTATGCCGACCCGGACAAGTTCGCTCAGATATTGGGGAATCTTCTTTCCAATTCGCTCAGGTACACACCGCAAGGAGGGGTGGTCAAAATCGCAATGCGCGGCGAGGGCGCCACGGTCGCTTTCACCGTGGAGGACAATGGCATAGGAATACCAACGGCCGATCTGCCCCACGTCTTCGAGCGCTTCTACCGGGTGGACAAGTCCCGGTCCAGCGCTGGCGGCGGTAGCGGCATCGGACTGGCGGTGGTCAAGGCGCTCATCGAACAGATGGGTGGCTCCGTAAGCGCCGAGAGCGCCCCCGGGCAATACACGCGCATCACGTTCCGCTTGCCGCGCGCGACCTAAGCGCTCGGCACCCGCACGCACCCCTCCCTTCCGGCCGCCTGAAGGGCTTCACGAGACCTTTACACTCCGTTTACCCCGCCTCAATACAGGCTGGGCATACTGACCTCGAGTACAAAAAAGGACAGTGACCAGCCCGGACCCACAAAGACTGGCAGGGAGAGTGGGATCGATGCATTGGGACAGTTGGCACAGCGAAGGAGAATGGATCATGGGCATCGGCATCATCGCGGTCGTCGTGCTGATTGCGGTGGCCGTGTACCTGGTCGTTCGGGCGACATCCGGCCAAAAGGGAGGCCCCACAGGGCGTGTCATCGGGGCTGCAGAAGCGCCGACAGAATCGGCTTTGGATGTCCTTGACTCTAGGTACGCGCGTGGAGAGATGGAGCGCGAAGACTACCTGAGTCGGCGGAATGATCTGCTGGGACGTTCATAGGTATATCAGTATGGAGCAGCCGTACGGAAAGCGAGCAAGGAGAGAATTATGAAGAGACGCACCAAGACGATCGTGATCGGAGTCATGGCAGCAGTGCTGGCTCTTGCGGTGGCGGTCCCCGCCTTTGCTGCGCGAGATACTGCAGCGACGGTCACAGAAGACGGCTACTGCGGGTATGGTCACGGGGCCATGATGGGAGCCGGCATACGAGGCATCGACGCTGCCGCTGAGGTCCTCGGCATGGATCTGGCCGATGTCGCCGCCGCTCGTCAGGACGGCAAGAGCCTGGCAGACTTGGCAGCCGAGAGGGGTATCAGCAACGAGACCCTGACCAGCGCCCTCCTTGATGCCCGCAAAGCGGCCCTCGATGAGGCGGTGGCTTCCGAGAGGATCACCCAGGAACAGGCCGACCTCATGATAGAACACATGACCGAGACCGTCGCCGACCACATCGACGACACCACGGTCGGTCCTCGGGGAGGTATGCGGGGATCCGGCGGGATGGGATTCGGCGGCCAGGGCATGCGCGATAGCTGTGGGCTGAGTGTGCAGTAGTCGCCTAACCACATCGACCGCAGGTCGAATCGACACGAAGGGGCCGTCGGCGCGCGGCCCCTTCTCTTTGGCGTTCTAGCGGTGGACGGGAGCGACAGCCGGAACCACCATCGGCTCCTCCAGGCTGCGGGCTCGTTTCCTCTCGTACCTCCAGGCGAACAGCATCACCATGCCTGTGAAGAAGAGCACGTCGGCGAAGCCCGCTATCGACATCCACGGAAGCTCGATGTCACCCGCCTGGATGTTGTTGAAGAAGCTACCAAGCGGCGTCAGAAGCGGCCAGACAACAAGGATGTTGCGGCTGGTCCGGTAGATGACTGCGTAGGTGACGCCCAGACCGAAGAGGAAGAGCATCTCGGAGCCGCCCATCCCGTAGCCCACGTGGTAGAGGGCGTAGAGCACCGCCGCTCCGATGATCGCGGGGATCGTTCCGAAGCTCGCCTCGAGCCGTCCTTGGACGAACCCGCGAAAGAACACGGCCTCGAAGATCCCGACGGCCACGGACATGACGAGCAGCGGCACCCAGTCGACGGCTTCAGCCGGCAGTGGCTTGCCGTAGAGGGTGAGAAAGTACTGGACCGCGGCGAAGACCAGCCCGAGAAGGATCGTGCGGCCTAGATTGTGACGTCCGATGCCGAGAGTCCGCAGCGGGCGCTTGCGGATCCACACTGTGTAGGCGACCGGCCACGCCGCCCCAAGAAGGAGAGCCGCTGCGAAGCTGAGAAACAAGCCCGCGGTGTTGTTGATGGTGAAGCAGCGGAAAGCCAGAGATAGGAACCCCACGATACCGAGGTAGGTGGCGCCGAGGACGAACAAGTCGATGCGGTCAGGGCTTATGTGGGCAAGGACCCCACGCAGGCGGGGAGCAACCCAGAATCCGGCTGCGCCGAGCACCACGACCGCCGCGGGCACGACCATCCCATAGGTGGTGAGCGAGATGAGGTCGAGCAGCCATAGAGCGCCGATGGCAAAGACGGCCGCGAGAAGGATCGCCAGCCGACGGACTCCGAGTGATCTGGGCTCGACCCGCGCCTTGGTTTCCATCATGCCCTCCCCGTACTACTTGTGTGCCGCACCACTGGTCGGCGTCGTCCCCAGGTTAGGGTGGGAAGGTTTCCGCCACACCCTGCAGGTCGGTAGAATCTGCGCTGTCGATGTGGGGGGTCGTCGGGCTGGCCGATTGCCCAGGTGGGGACCGTCGGCGGCTGGGGGAACTCGAAGATCACGCACGCTGACCTGGTTGCCGGATGCAAGGAAGTGCTGGTGCCCCACAATGCTACAGGGGTCTATCTGTAAACCAGAAAGGGCGTCAGATCCGACGTCCTACCTATCTTTCAGTAAACCTGGAGGTGGCGTTACAATCTCAGCCCTCGCTCGGTCTTCCGGGCGGGGGCTTTTCCACCGAATCAGCCCAAGGCCGCGTATCGTCGTCTCGCCGCGCCCTCCAAGCTGATTCTGCGCTCCGTCCCCGGATTGGCAGCTAGTAGGCTTTGCTTGACCTGACCCCACTTCGTTGGTCCACTTCCTGCGATGGACCGAGGGCGGGAACCATCTTGCGCAGCCCGATCGATCACTCACACCGGTAGGGGACTCCTCCCCCCTCTACCCCTTCGAAGGACTAGCCAGCAGTGCATCCATCTGCGCTGAGCAGGTGTTCATGGTCAGCCCGATCCCCGAATGAACTGCGCGTTTGGACCTCGCCTGAGGCGGGGAGAGCGCAGGAAGGAGCATGCAGCGCTCTTGAAAGTCCAAACGTGGGAATGAGGTGTACCATGGCCGGTCTTGCGGACACGATGGTATGTGGTGTAGTTCGCGCAGAGAGCTACGATCGGGCGAAGACGTTCTACTCGGAGATCCTCGGCCTCGCCCCGACTCAGGAATTCGGTGGGGGAGGCATGTTCGCCGCCGGCAGTGGGACCATGCTCATGATCTATGAGAACCCCCGTCTGAAGGCCCCGGAGAATACCACCCTCGGCTTCGGAGTCTCGGCGGAGAAGTTCGACACTCTCATCGGTGAGCTTCGCGGCAAGGGAGTCACGTTCGAGGACTACGACATTCCCGAGATGGGGCTCAATACCATCAACGGCATCGCCGAGATCGACGGGAAGAAGTCGGCCTGGTTCAAGGACACGGAGGGAAACATCCTCAACATAATCGTGATGTAGAGCCGAATGGTGCAATGGCGCTATCGCGGTCCTGCCGGGCATATGATGAAGTGAGGGCGAAGGATGGATGCGGGAGCCACCGAAGGGCTTCCGGCGTCTGACCGGGCAGCCGGCCAATCGGGGACCGGCATCTAGTCGGGGGCGTGAGGTGAAACGGAGATCGGCACAATCGGGCAAGCCTTCGCCCGTGTGGTCTGCTCTTCTCGGCTTGGGCATCATGCTCGTTCTTTCACCCTTGGCGTTAGCCGCCTGCAGCTCGGATGTAGGCGAACAGACTGCGACGCTAGATACGATCGTGACAACCGCAACCATGACCTCAGATGTGAGTGCGACAGCCACAGTGATGGACACGGGCGAAACGACCGCGTCGACTACCCCCGCTTCAGTTCCCGCCCTGGAATCCGGCATCACGCCCGAGCAGGTTCTTGAGCTCGTGGAGAGCAAATCCAGTCTCCCGGCGGAAGATTGGGAACTCAGGGACTGCGAGAACCTGGGCGACTGGGCCGTCGCCAACCTGTATGCGAGCGTGTTCTCCGAGCAGATGGACGAGCGCGGTGTCACCGCCGTGTTCGAGAAGAGAGGCGGCTCCTGGTTCCAGGCTGGCTGGGTCTCGGTCTCGGATCCGCCTTACCAGCAGGAGATAGAGCTGGCAAACATGGGTGCCCCTGAGGAGGTATGGAGGTACTTCGGACTTGTGCCCAAGGAGACGGCTCAGCTGTATCCGCCGGAAGAGATGCCTGCCGATTTCGGATTCGTTGCTTCCTATGGGGTGATGGGCAGGAACGTCATCGACACGCTGGAGGGTACGTTCATCAAGGATCTCGGCTTGGCGGAGGAACAAGCGACGACACGTCTGTCGCTTCCACGCCAAGCACTTGAGACCCTGTACCGCGACCTCGTCCTCATGCAGAACCAGTGGCAGGTCTTCACCGAGGCATTCAGTCCTGACCCGGACCCCGCAAACACCGGCACCACCACGTACACCTATACCTACTACACCTATCGCCTGGAGTGGCGGGCCGCCGGCTTCCGCCCGCTTCCCATCGTGTGGGAGGACTCTGCCCTCAGTACCGACTTCAAGGCCGTCGCGCTCCGCGACTGGTTCGAGAAGCTGAGACAGATGATTGAGGCCACTCCGGAGTGGAAGGCCCTGCCGGCGATGATGGGCGGGTATGAATAAGGATAAGAGGCATATTCGTTCCGCTGCCGGACATATGATGGAGCAAGGGCGGAAGGAATGAGCCTGGCCGTAGAGCATCGTCGTAGCTGGCCGCGTCATGGCGTCCATGGAGGTCTGATGGAACTCGGCACCGCCGTTCGCGTCGTCTATCTCCTGCTTGCCGCATACACTTGCTTGGTCGCGGCCAGGGTGTTTCTGAGTTGGCTTCGACCTCGGCCCGGCAACTCGAGCTTCCCCATATATCGAGCACTGCACTGGCTGACAGAACCCTATGTTCGGCCGTACCGTCTCCTGCTGCCTGTCAGGCGCATCGGGCCGGTCGGGCTCGACCTTGCCCCGGCCGTGGGTCTGGTCGTCCTGGTCATAGTGATTGAGATCCTCGGGAGCCTGTAATCGTCATGGGATCAGACCGACAAGTGGAGACAAGTCGTCCGGAGAGGCTCACAACCTTTCGGATTTCCACAGCGCCTTCCCCAGTGGGATCAGGGTCCGGCCGTCCATGGTGTTGATGAGGATGCCGGCGGCTCCATAGAAGGCCAGCGCCGCCACGCAGATCAGCAGACCGCGACCACGAACAAGAACGGACGGAGAAGGTCAAGGGCGGGGTGTACTAGGCGCTCTGCTCTCGGCGCGCGCGTTCTCTGCGACCCGACCGCACCTGGGCCCGGCGCCCCCTAACGCGTCCCCCTAACGCGTCCCCCTACGCGAACCTCCTACGCGAACCTCCTACGCAGAGACCGCTTCGACGACGGTGTGGGTCCCCGCCGTGGGCACCACACGAGAGAGTCTCAGGTCCGCCAGGGCGAAAAGGGCCTCGAATTCCTCGACAGTGCGCTCTTGCCCCCCCAGGAGCACCAGCATCTCGACATCCTGATACTTGGCGAAATGGGATTCATTCGGGCGGGGGATGACCGTTTCGATGGCCAGTAACCGCCCATCGTCCCCCATGGCTCGGCGACAGGTCCTCAGGATCGTCAGGCACTGCTCGTCGTCGAAATCGTGCAGGATGGACTTCATGATGTAGACATCGCTCCCGGAGGGAATGGAACTGAAGAAGTCACCCGTCACCAGATCGCAGCGAGGCAAGAGACCGGCTGCCTCCAATCGATCCCGCGCCCCCTCGATGACGTGCGGCTGCTCGAACAGGACACCGTGGATCTCGGGGTAGACCTGCAGGATCTTCGTCAACAGGATCCCGTGGCCCCCGCCCACATCCATGACCGTCTTGGCGCCGGTGAAGTCATAGGCATCGGCCACTGCAAGGGCGTCGTCGTGCGACCAGCCGGTCATCGCCTGGTCAAAGATCTCTCCGATCTCCGGATTCTGTTCGAAGTACTCGAAATGGTCCGCGCCGAGGACCCTCTCAAAAACCGGCTCCCCGGTATGAACACAGTGGGTCAGGTCTTCGAACACCTTCAGATAGAAGGGCTCGCCACAGAAGATCGCAAATCCCCGCAGTGAGCCGGGCACGTCTTTGCGAAGAGTGTCGCCGAGCGGAGTGAGGGAGAAGCTATGGTCTTCAGACTCGGACAAAATGCCGGCGCTGCTCACCGCCCTCAGAAACCGGTACAGTGACCGCGGGTGAGAGCCGGTGGCTTCGGCCAGTTCCTCGCTCGTGCGTGCGCCATCTTTCAACAGGTCCGGGATGCCGAGCTTCGTGATCATGTACACGCACCGGCACAGGATGAAATTGACGTAGCAGATGTCGAGCATCTGTTCGGCCGGTCGCATGGCTTCCCGTGGTTTTGGCGCGTTCGCTTCAGACATGAACAGTCCCCCCCTCGATCCCGGCTCTTGTACAGGCCCCGTATGGTACTTCGATTCCTCGACTGGGGCTGCCAGCTCTGCCCCTGGCCCCATGATCTCTCATCCGTCGTCGAGCAACGTCACATGTCTGGATCATGAGAACAGCATATGAATCCGGGGTGATGTGACCTGCCCGCTTCTCGGCCTTGCGCTGTAGTCGGCTTCAGCGTGTAGGCGACTCCAATATGCTCGGCACCATGCTCAGGGAATGAGCAAGATCTTGCCCGCGGCCTCTCGGGAGACAAGCAGCCGGTGTGCCTCACATGCCTCGGCCAAGGGGAATGTGGCCGCTATGGTCACCTTCAATCTGCCGGATTCCATCCAGCTGAACATCTCCGTGGTTCGCGCGAGAAGCTCGTCCCGACTGCTGATGAATTCCCAGAGCCTCGGCCGGTGGAGATACAGGCTGCCCTTGTTGCTCAAGACGAGTGGGTCGATGGGCTCGACCGGTCCACTCGAACCTCCGAAGAGGACCATGTACCCTCTGGGCGCCAAGCAGTCGAGCCCCCGGCTGAACGTGCTTTGGCCCACCCCATCGTAGATCACCTGGACGCCCGTCCCTCCGGTGAACGTCAGCGCTCGTTCGACGAAGTCCTCTTCCTCGTAGTTGATCACCTCGTCAGCTCCCGCGCTCTTGGCTATGGTCGCCTTCGCGTCCGTGGAGACGGTGCCGATGACCCTCGCGCCGGCGATCTTCGCCATCTGGCAGAGCAGCTGGCCCACACCACCGGCTGCGGCGTGCACGAGGCAGGTGTCCCCCGGCTCGAGCCGGTAGGAGGAACGGCTGAGGTAGTGGGCCGTCAATCCCTGGAGCATCACGGCAGCGGCTGGGCGCAGCTCCACACCGGCCGGTAGCGGTACCAACTGGTCGGCGGGGACTATCAATTCGGAGGCGTACGACCCTTGACCGCCCACCCAGGCGACACGGTCGCCCTCGGCCACGGGTGCATCACCCGGCCCCAGCCGCTCGACGACCCCCGCTCCCTCCAGCCCCATGGGCAGGGGAAGCGGGAGGGGGTAGTGCCCCGATCGTTGGTAGACGTCGATGAAGTTGATGCCCACCGCAGAGACCGAGACAAGGGCCTCCCCCGGACCGGGTTCCGGCGTGGGCAGGGTCTCCAGGACGAGGGCTTCCGGTCCGCCGCACTCGTGTACTCTGATGGCCCGCATGCTGTGCCTCCTCTCGGCTCTGGGTCCGTCGACCCTTCATCCGCTCCACTGTATCGTGAACCTCGTATCGGCGGGGATCCACCATCTCCAGGAGGACCATCCCCGGCTCATTGGGACGGAATTGGCCCGCTGGTACGCCGGCCTATCGCATCGGCCGAGCATCCGCATGGACTGACGTCGCCCCAGGCTGTTCGATCGGGCTACTGTCGGCGGCCCGGATCAGATTTGCGCCGGGGGCGGACAATCGTATAGATTGTTCGCTACCGAAGCTTCAAGCGCTCAGATCCGACGAGGGGCCACGGGAGGCCGTATCATGGACAGGCTTGTGACGAGACCGGTGAACCAAGCCGGAGAGAAGACCTTGGTCCGCGACATCAGCTGGTGCGGGGTGTTCAACGGAGCCAACGCGTCGATGGTGGACGTCAAGGACGGCAAGATCATCCGTATTCGGCCGGCCCGCTACTACGATCAGTACACCAAAGAAGACGTCAAACCCTGGGTGATGCACGCCCGCGGTAGCACCTTCGAGCCCAGCGAGAAGAGTCTCATCCCTCCGCTCAGCCTGGCCTACAAGAAGCGGGTCTTCTCGCCCGGGCGGGTCCGCTACCCGATGAAGCGGGTCGACTGGGACCCGAAGGGTGAACGCAATCCTCAGAACCGAGGGGTCAGCAAATACAAGCGGATCAGCTGGGATGAGGCTCTGGACCTCATCGCCGGAGAGATACGGCGGGTCCAAGAGACCTACGGCCCGACCGCGATCCTCACCCAGTGCGACCAGCACGGCGAGAACAAGGTGGTGCACGGTCCGCACGGATGCATGAAGAAGCTGCTCACGATACTGGGTGGTTTCACTGCGCAGATACGCGATGCCGACAGCTGGGAAGGCTGGTGGTGGGGGGCCAAGCACGTGTGGGGGTGTGAGCCCGTGGGCCAGCAGATGCCCCAGAAGAACCTGCTGTACGACATCTCGAAGAACGCCGAACTCCTCCTCTTCTGGGGATGCGATCAAGAGACCACAGTCTGGGGGTGGCAGGGTCAGCTGACCAGCCGCCTGAGCTACTGGTGGACCGAACTCGGCATCAAGCAGATCTACATCTCGCCGGACTGCAACTACGCGAACGCCGTCCACGCCGACAAGTGGATCCCGGTGTTGCCAAACACCGATGCCGCCCTCTATCTGGCTATCGCCCATCAGTGGATCAAGGACGGCACCTACGACAAGGAGTACATCGCCACTCACGCGTATGGCTTCGACAAGTTCGAGGACTACGTCATGGGTCGCGAGGACGGCGTACCCAAATCCGCCGAATGGGCCTCCCCGATAACCGGAGTACCCTCTCGGATCATCAAGGCCTTGGCCGCCGAATGGGCCTCCAAGCGCACCACCATCTGCATCGGTAACGGCGGCCCCGGCATCCGCGGTCCGTACGCGACCGAGCCGGCGCGTCTGCAGGTGCTGTGTCTGGCGATGCAGGGCCTCGGCAAGCCCGGCTGCAACCAGGCCAAGATGATCGAGTGGGGTCTGCTGGACAGCTTCGAACAGATGTCGCCGCCGGCTCCCTCGGTGCTCACCGATCTGGGCGCCGCATACACGGGGAGCACGCCGGCAGTGACCAACCACCCGTCGTTCATCCCCAAGAGCCTGGTGCCCAAGGCCATCCTCGAGGGTGAGATCGACTGGTACGGTAATGAGAGCGAGTTCACCACCCGCGAAGACCAGTTCGTCCACTACAAGTATCCGGCCGACGGTTGCTCGAAGGTCCACATGGTGTGGACGGACTCCCCGTCGTGGATCACCTGCTGGAACGCGGGTAACGACTACGTCAAGGCCATCCGCAAGCCCGAGATCGAGTTCATGCTCTGCCAGCATCCCTGGTTGGAGAACGACGCCCTCTTCGCAGACCTCATCCTGCCGGTGAACACCATGCTGGAAGAGGACGACATCGGCAGCGACATCTTCAGCGGCCAGATGAACATGCTGTTCCTCGAAGAGAGATGCATCGAGCCGTTGGGCGAGTCGTTCAGCGATTACGAGGTGGTCTGCAAGATCGCGGAACGGTTGGGTGTGCTCGAAGAGTACACCGGAGGGAAGACCATCCCCGAACTGATCAGGCTGGGATACGAGACCTCTCGGGCCGCTCATCTCATCAGCTGGGAGGAACTTCGCGAGAAGGGCTACTACGTCGTACCGCCCGCCCCCGATTGGGAGAAGATCCCGGCCGGCCTCATCCAGTTCTACGAGGATCCGGAGAAGTACCCTTTGTCGACTCCCACCGGCAAAGTCGAGTTCTACTCCACCGGTCTGGCAGAGCACTTCCCCGACGACGAGGAGCGGCCGCCGGTGCCGAAATGGATCGCCAAAGGTCCCTATCACGAGGAGACCATCGGCACCGAGCGGAGCAAGAAGTATCCGCTGCTGGTCATGAGCAACCACCCCCGTTGGGGGATCCACTCCGAGCACGACGACATCACCTGGCTGCGGGAGATCGAGACCTGCAAGGTCAAGGGGCCCGACGGGTATCAGTACCATCCGCTGTGGATCAACCCGGTGGACGCCGCCGAGCGGGGGATCAAGAAGGGCGATGTCGTCTCCATCTTCAACGAGCGGGGGATCGTTCTGGCCGGGGCGTATGTCACCGAGCGCATCATGGCCGGTACGGTCGGCATCGACCACGGGGCCAAGTACGACCCCATCGTGCCCGGCGAGATCGACCGGGGCGGGGCCATCAACACCATCGTGCCCCGGAACACCACCTCGAAGAACGCCTGCGGGCACGCGGTCTCCGGTTTCCTCGCCCAGGTGGAGAAGCCTGACATGGAGGAATTGGAAGCGAAGTATCCGGAGGCCTTCGCCCGAGAATGCCATATAACCGCCGGCCCGTGCTTGGCTGGATTTAGCGAGGGTGGTGTCTGATGTCAAAAGTCATGATCATAGACCTGGCCATCTGTAACGGCTGCCACAACTGCCAGGTCTCCTGTAAAGACGAGCACGTGGCTAACGACTGGTCCCCCATCGCCCGGCCCCAACCCGACACCGGCCAGTTCTGGAACAAGGTGGAGAACCTAGAGCGAGGCACCGTCCCTAAGGTGCAGGTGACCTACCACCACTCTATCTGCCAGCACTGCGACGATGCCCCCTGCATCGAAGCCTGCACGGCCAAGGCCATCTACAAACGAGATGACGGCATCGTCATCATCGACCCGGACAGATGCCGGGGCAACCAGATGTGCATCGAGGCCTGCCCGTATGAGAACGTCATCTACTTCAACGACGATCTCAACATCGCCCAGAAGTGCACCTTCTGCGCTCACCTTTTAGACCAGGGCTGGACCGAGACCCGCTGCTCGGATGCCTGCCCCACCGGAGCCTTTACCTTCGGAGAGGAAGACGACCCCAAGATAGAAGCCCTCCTGGCCGGAGCCGAGCTCCTCAAACCGGAGCTTCCCACCCGTCCCCGGGTCTACTACCGCAACCTCCCCAAGAAGTGGATCGCCGGAGCGGTCTATGACTCCGAGGCCGATGAGTGCACCAAAGGAGCGACGGTCACCGCCGTC
>Ga0068711_1001579_pt1 | contig 12815 bp, 7 predicted proteins | sample MTBAKMMethaMetaG_FD_62224 | JGI IMG/M metagenome (GOLD analysis project Ga0068711, IMG submission 62224) | Enrichment culture microbial communities from Arthur Kill intertidal strait, New Jersey, USA, that are MTBE-degrading - MTBE-AKM (Arthur... | ecosystem: Environmental > Aquatic > Marine >...
GATTCCTTCGCATTCCTGTTATCGGCAACGGGCGGGAAAAACTTTAACTTTATTCTCGCCCGCCCGGGAACCCGGGTACCGTCCGGCCGGATGAATCCGTAAAAAAGTCCGAACGGCGCATTTTCGAACGGCAAAGGAAAAATCTTCCGGGGCGGGGCCCCGTTCCCGGGGACGAGGCGGGATTCCGGTACGCCTCTGGAACGAGGGATGAAGGCCGAAATGGCCCGAAATTTTTTTGTAATGCCGCCCGGGTACGTTTTATGCAAAAAGACCCGTGGGCAGACCCGGGGCCAGGGAACAGGCCCCGCACAACCGGGGAGGGGGAAGGATCTCATGGCGGAACCGATCCGAAGGGAAGACGCGGCCCTGGTCAACAAGAAGCTGGAAGAATGCCGGCGTCTCATCAGCAGGGGGAATATTTTCCCCTGTCTGATCAATTTCCGGGAGGCACTGGAAAAGATCCTGTCCATCCGGATGCTCCCGGCGGACGAGAAACAGCTTCACGACAAGATCAACGCCCTCCAGCAGGAGCTGGCGGAATCGGCCGCCTTCAAGAAAATATACGGGCCCGTCACGTTCCGGGACGACGACATGGCAACGTCCCTCGACTTCCTGAAGCAGCTCATCCGAATCAAGGAGGAGGAGCTTCAGGCGGTCATGGAAGAGCGTCAAAATACTGAATCGGAGCGTCAAATCGATGAAGACGGGTCCCTGCCGGAGGGAGACGCGGCCGGGCGGGCGGAAAAAGCCCGTTCGCTCATCGACCGGGGCCGGATCGACGAGGCGCGGGAACTCATCTCGGAGGACGAGGACGTCATCTCCTTTCTCGTCGGGCACTACAACTCCGCCGGCATCGGACATCGAAAGGAAGGGAAGCTCGACGAAGCCCTCGCCGAATTCCGGAAGGCCCTCCTCGTGGCGCCCGGGGACGAGGGACTGCACTACAACGTCGCCAGGGTCCACGTCGAGCGGAAGGAATGGGAGCTGGCCCGGACAAGCATTCTGAAAGCGCTGGGGATCAACCCCGAATTCCGGCACGGCCTGGCCCTGCTGAAACACATCGAGGAAAACCGGTGAGGAGACCCTTTTGTCGGAACCTGTGATCGTTCCTCTTGCCCGTCCGTCGATCGACCGAAGAGACCGGGAAAACGTCCGCGCCGTCCTGGAATCGGGACAACTGGTCCAGGGAAGCCGCGTGGCGGCCCTGGAGGCGGCCGTCGCGGCGACGGTCGGCGTCGACCATGCCGTCGCGGTTTCCAGCGGAACCGCCACCCTGCACCTCGCCCTGCTGTCGTTCGGGACCGGACCGGGGGACGAGGTCATCGTTCCCGCCTTCTCCCACGTCGCCACGGCCAACGCCGTCGAACTGACCGGCGCGAAGCCCGTTTTCGTGGACGTCGACCCGGGAAGCTTCAACATCCAGCCGGACGGCATGGCCCGGGCGATCGGCGGGCGCACGAAAGTCCTCATGCCGGTTCACGAATTCGGTTTCCCCGCGGACATGGGGAAAATCCTGGAAATCGCCGAATCGCACCGGCTCCCCGTCGTGGAAGACGCCGCCTGCGCCCTGGGGTCGCAGTGGTCGGGAAGAAAGGTCGGAAGCTTCGGAGCCGCCGGCTCTTTTTCGCTCCACCCCCGGAAGGCGGTGACCTCCGGGGAGGGAGGGGTGCTGGCGACGAACGATTCCGGCCGGGCGTCGTTTTTCAGGATCATGCGCAATCACGGCATGGACGATTCCGGCCAGACGCCGGACTTCGTTCAGGCGGGATTCAACTACCGCATGACGGACATCCAGGCCGCCCTGGTCCTGGGACAGATCGAACGCCTGGAGACCCTCATCGCCCGGCGGCGGGCCGTCGCCGAACGGTACGACAGGGAACTCCGGGGACGCTTCTTCCGAAAACCCCCCTTCCCCGCCACGGGAAGGACGAACTGGCAGTCCTACCACATCGTGCTGGACGACACCGTGGACCAGACGGAATTTCTCGCGTTTCTCAGGGAAAAGGGCATCGGCGCCAACTACGGCGCCCAGTGCATCCCGATGCAAACCTACTATCGCAGGAAGTACGGGTACGACGCCGGGGATTTTCCCGAAGCGTACCGCGCCTTCCGCCGGGGGGTCGTGCTTCCGCTCTTCGATTCGATGACCGAAAGACAGGCGACCCATGTCATCGAATCCGTAAACGGTTACCGGAGCTGAGACATGCTGTACGACAAGAAGATCTTCATCACCGGAGGCGCGGGGTTCATCGCAAACCGCCTGATCCGCCATTACATCGAACACAATGACATCCGCGCCTATGACAATTTCCACCGGGACACCCTGACGAACAGCGGCCTCGCGGGCCATCCCCGGCTGACGGTCCTCAGGGGGGACGTCCTCGACGAGCCCCGGTTGTCCGACGCCATGGCGGGATCGGACATCGTCATCCACACGGCCGGAATCGCCGGAATCGACACGGTGATCAAGAAACCGGTGCACACCATGCGGGTCAACATGATGGGCAGCGCGTACGCCCTGGAGGCGGCCTGCCGGCACGGCGTCGAGCGGTTCATCGATTTCTCGACGTCGGAAGTGTTCGGACCCATGTCGTTCAAGAATTCCGAATCGGACCACACCATCGCGGGAACCGCCGGGGAGGCCCGCTGGACCTACTCGGTGAGCAAGCTGGCCGGCGAGCACCTGGCCCACGCCTACCACCGCCAGTGCCGGCTGCCGACGGTCGTCGTCCGGCCTTTCAACGTGTACGGTCCCGGCCAGACCGGCGAAGGGGCCATGCACGTCTTCATCAGGAAAGCGCTTCGGAACGAAACCATCCACATCAACGGCGACGGGAACCAGATACGGGCATGGTGCTACATCGACGACTTCGTCGACGGCATCGCACGATGCGTGGAAAACCCGAAAGCGGTGGGCGAAAGCTTCAACATCGGAAACGCCAGGGCCGTCATCACCATCCTCGGGCTGGCCCAGACGGTATGCAGGGTTCTCAAGTCGGAATCACGGATCGTCTTCGATCCGCCGCTTTCCGCCGACATCGAGATCCGCATCCCGAGCACCGACAAGGCCAAGGCCCTCCTCGACTTCCACGCGAAGGTGGATCTCGAGGAAGGAATCGGCCTTACAGCCGCATGGATCCGCGAAAAGGAGTGTCCCTGAGGAGGGCCCGACCATGTTTTTCAACGACGACGAGAGAAACCGCAACCTGCGCGGCCAGATCCTCCAGTACTTCATCAGTTCCGTGATGACCGACGATGAGCGGGCCCGCCTGCTGGGCCTGCCCGAGGGCTGCCGGATGAGGGAAAACGCCAAGATCATCAGCCCGGAGAACTTCCGCTGCGGCAAATACGTGTGGATCGGCGAAGGGGCGGTCCTGGACGCATCCGGCGGCCTGGAGATCGGCGATCACACCAGCATCGGGCTCAACGTGATGGTCTGGTCCCACACGAGCTATCTGGTGAATCTGGCCATGAGCAACACGACGGGAAGCCCGCTCATCGAAAGGGTTCCGACGAAAATCGGGAAAGGCTGCTTCATCGCCGGCCCGACCGTCGTGTACCACGGGGTCACCATCGGGGACAAGGTGGTCGTCCTTCCCATGAGCGTCGTGACAAAGGACATTCCGAGCTACAGCCTGGTCGCCGGGTCGCCGGCGAAGGTCCTGAAGCGGTTGACGGAAGAATTCATCCGGGAAGAGGTGGACCGGATCCTCCGCAAGGGGGGACAAGAGACCTGACGGTTCCGCAATCGGAGGTTTCACGGATTCGCCGGGCCTGACGGCCCCTGAAAGAAGCCCCGGTCTTCGCTTCCCGTCTTCCCTCCCTGAAATGCCGGCCGGAAGCGGTCCCGCCGGGGAAAACCGCCCGGCGTATCAACGTTTCCCCTCGGGCCCCGGGTCCGCCGATTCATACAGTTCCCTCGCCCTGGCATACCGTTTTTGGAAAGCGTCCGTCGACAGCTTCGCCTGATACGCCCGCCTCGCCGCGGACTCCCGGTCCTTCCGGCCGGTCAGTTCGAGGGCAAGCATGTATTTCGCGAGCAGATCGGCGTCGTCGTTGAGGCCCGTGCCCATCTGGATCTCATGGAACAACTTCTCGAACTCCCGCCGCCGCAGAAGAACGTCGGTCACCCGGGGATAGAAATCCCGTTCGTCGACCTTCCGGTTCGACAGGAGGAGCGAAAACTCCCTGTGCCACTCCTGGCTCACGTAATGCCGGATGGTCTCTCCCGACAGGAGCCTTTCGTACAGGTCCCTGTATTGCCGCGCCACGACGGCGGCGGAAAAGTTGTCCACGATGAAGCGCCTGTGCCCGCCGGTGCGGTCGACGGGATCCGAATCGAGAAAACGAACGAGCCGGTCATGGAAATCCTCCTGGTTCTTCACGGCGATCACGGGGGTCCGCATTTTGGGGTCGTCACCGTAAAACTCGTCCTCCTGGAAGGATGTGAAGACCGTTCTTCCCAGGTACAGGGCCTCCAGGGCGAAAAGCCCGAACGAGATGGAGCCGATCTGATCGATGGCCGCGCCGTATCCCGCGTACTTCCCCAGGGCTTCCCGATGGGACAGGCCCTGGATCCTCCGGATCTCGACCCGGTCTCCGTAGCGCCCGGAGATCTTCTGCAGCACTTCGTTCACATAGGCGGTCCCCTTGTAAAACTGGTTGGACGGCGCGTGGATGACGGACAATTTCCCCGTCCCCCGTTCTTCCCCGCCCGCAATGCCGTCCAGCAGTTCCTCGTCGATGCAGATGGGGATCATGTTCCCGTAAGGCGCATGCTTGACGACCTCATGGTCGCTGTGAATCACGGCATCGGCGTACTGGGCGAATTTCCATATCTTGAAATACTGGTCCCTCCGGTTGAGGGGAGGATACGGGATGCCGTTTCCCGCCCCTTCATACCGCAGTTGATAATAGATGACTTTCGAATTGTTCCGGACATCGCTTCCCCAGCTGGTGACGACGATCTTTTTGCCCATCTCCTTCAGCTTCCGGAGATCCCAGTAGTCGTCGCGGTCCGGATGGGATTTCCATCCCCCGAAGGACGCCCCCGTGGACAGGCTGTCAAAAAAATGGAAATGGAAAATATCGTACCGCGGGGCCTCGTTTTCCAGAAAATCCTCTACGAATCGCCGGACTTTTTCGTTCCGCTCGGCACCGTGAATGTCGTCAAGGTCGAGATTGACGTCGCCCCGGTAGTGAAGCCAGGTGTGAAAATACGAAACGACCCTGGAATCCACTCCGAGCCGGTTCAGGTGTTTCGACAGGGCGATCGACATGTTGGCGATGACCAGGGGCAGATGGATCACCCGGATGGGCGCCTCCCGCCGGGTCGCCGGAGCGGCTTTCGGCGTTTCCGGGCGCCCGGCCGGACCGGAATCCTCCCGGGTTCCGCCGGTCCCGATGTCTTCGGGATTCCGCGCCGGAACGCCCTTTGCGGCGGAAGCCGTTCCCCGGGACGAAGCCATCGCCAGAAACGCTTCCCGAAGATTCACCTGCCCGTCCAGATATTCGGGATCGATCTCGACGGCTTTTCTGAAGCACCGGACGGCCCCCTCGAGGTCCCCCCGGGAAAAGGCGACGGCCCCGAGGCCGTTGTGCGCCTCCCGGTTCTCCGGATCCTCCTCGACGACCTGAAGGAGAATTTCCTCCGCTTCCCGCAGCCGGCCCTCCCGGTACAGGAACTCCGCCCGATCGATTCTTTCCCGGACATCCATATCGTCTCCTCCGTGGCGTTACTCGGTAACGGAACAAACAGGCTGCGAAGCGCCTGAAGGAACCCATCTTCGTCATCAAGCAACGAACGTGCCATGCCTCCGCGCCGGTACCGGCGGGAACGGCACCCCGCCGCCGCGGTTCCGTTCCCGGCACGATGCCGGGGTGGCTGGCACCGAATTTGCTTCATTTACCGCAATGGACGGGCGGAAAAAACCGCCCGCAAACCGACGGAGATGACGGAAAAGGCATGATGGAACAAAACAGGATCGATCCCCCCCGGCAGGCCGGGGGAAACGGGGAGGGGACCGGCACGGACCCTTCCGGAATCCGGCTCACCGCCTGCATGATGGTGAAAAACGAGGAAGAGATGCTTCCCCGCTGCCTGGAGAGCATCCGGGGCCGGGTGGACGAGATCGTCGTCGTCGACACGGGGTCCACGGACCGGACCGTCGAGATCGCCCTGTCCTTCGGGGCCCGGGTCCATCACCACCCCTGGCGGAACGATTTCAGCCTCCACCGGAACCAGTCCATTTCCTACGCCTCGGGATCGTGGATCTTCATCATCGACGCCGACGAGGAGTACCGGCCCTCGCCCCGGGCGAGCCTGAGGGAGGAAACCGCCCTGGCCGAGGAGAAGGGATTCGACACGCTCGTCATGCGGGTCGAAAACCTCCACCGTGAGGGAACGGAGACCGTCTGCAGCGACTCGCTCCGCGTTTTCCGGAGGAACGGCCGGATCCGCTACGAGGGGATCGTCCACAACGAACTCACCGGCTGGAAGAATCCCGGCTCCTCCGGCGGCCGGATCGTCCATTACGGCTACGACCAGGGGGCCGTCTCGGTTCGCAGGAAATTCGAGCGGACGGCGACGCTCCTCCGGAAGCAGATCGCCGAGAACCCCGAAAACGCCGGGGCCCACATGTATCTCAGCTGCTCCTGCGAAACCATGGGGCAAAACGAGGAGGCCCTCCGGGAGGCCCTCGCCGCCGTGGACCTCGTGGAGGCCCAGGGAATCACCAACGTGCATTTCGCGAGGGCCTACTACAGCGCCGTCCGGTTCCTCATCCTCGAAAAGCGCTACGGCGAGGCGGAAGCCCTCTGCGAACGGGCCCGCGCCCGTTTCGGGGACCAGATCGATCTTCACGCCGCCCTGACCATGATCCGCTTCGAGACGGGAGACTGGGAAGGCGTCGTCGCCTCCGGAACCCGCTACCGGGAATCCCTCGAAGACCACCGGAACTTCCGGGGCCCGTCCGTCATGACCCATGTCGCCACTTACGGCGACGAGTGGAAGATCTGCGCATGGATGGGAACGGCGACGCTCCGCCTCGGCGACGCCCGAAGCGCCGAGGCGCTCTACCGCCTGGCCCTGGACATCTCGCCGGACCGCCGGTCCCTCTTGCGCCACGCAGGCCTCTCCCTCGTTTCATCGGGACATGTCGTCAGGGCCCGGCCCTACCTGGAGGAGGCCCGGAACCTCCCGGGGGGGTTGGCGGACTCGAAGACGGTGGAGGCCCTCTTCAAGATCGCCGTCCTGACGGGAGACGGCCCGCTCGCGCAACAGTCCGCCCGGGACGCCCTGTCCATCCCCGGGGACTCGGGTGAATGGCTGCTCGGTCTTTCCGACTTCGCCATTCTCCACGGAAACGCCCGAAGCGCGCTTCTCCTTCTTTCCGGAATCGTCGACGCCGACGACGGGAACATTCCCGCCAGGCTGAAACGGACCCGCCTCCTCGTCTCCCATGGCATGATCGAAGAGGCCGTGGGGGAATGCGACGCCCTCCTGCGGCTCCTCTCCCTTCCCCGGAACCGGACGCTCCACTCCCTGTCGGACCTGGCGGACCTCTTCCGCCGGATCGGGGAGAAAAGAAAGGGAGAGAATCATCCCGAGGACGGCCGCACCGCCGACGACATCAGCCGTCTGCTCCTCCATCCCCCCGCGACGCCCCGCTGAGGGTTCCCCGGGCCGCCGCCCCGCCCCGCATGACCCGGAGAAAAAATTTCTCTAAAGTTTTCCCCCCGGACCTGCCGATAAGAGAATCAACCCGTTGAAAGGGTGAAAGGCGGGATCGGCCGGCGGGCCACGGACGCCGTCACCCGGCGGGGGAAAGGGGCTTCGCCTCATTCTTCCGGGCAAGGATGCCCGGGCCAGAAACATCAGGGAGGATCAGACACCATGGCATTCAGAATCCAGAACAACATCACGGCATTGAACGCCCAGCGGAACCTGAACATTTCCGACTCGGCTATGTCCAAATCCCTCGAGCGGCTCTCCTCGGGCTACCGGATCAACAGGGCCGCCGACGACGCGGCGGGACTCGCCGTGTCCCAGCAGTTCCGCGCCGACATCGCCAGCTACAAGGTGGCGAGCCAGAACGCGGCGGAAGCCAATTCCCTCCTCCAGGTCGCCGAAGGCGCCATGGACCAGATGGGGAACATCCTGACCCGGCTGAAGGAACTCGCCACCCAGGCGGCCTCCGGCAACGCGGGAACCAACATCACCAAGATCAACGCCGAGGCGAACCAGCTCGTCGAGGAATTCGACCGGATCGCCACGAGCACCACCTACGCCGGAACGGCCCTCCTCACGGGGAACCTCGCCGCCGGCACCAAGACCGGCACGGCCGCAGAAACGGGCACCATGACCGCAGCGAGCGGCGACCTGATGGCGGTGACCTCCACCGCAGCGGGATTCGCGCTGACGGCGGGGAACATCGACGACGCCATCGCGAGCCTGGACGACGCGAACAACGCGTGGACCATCGCCGCGGACGGCACGGGATCGGGACTCGTTCTCACGAACGGCCTCGGAATGACCTATACCGGCGAAGCCACCGCAACGGGGTTCACCATTCACGGCATGGCCGGCGACCAGGGCGATCTCGCCATCACCTCCACGGACATCGGGTCCACCGCCCTGGATACGAAAACCATCACCTTCAACAACATCGGCCTCAACATGAACGACATCGAGGTTTCGTCGAGCGCCGAGAACCAGGTCTACACCTTCAGCACCGTCGGCAGCAACATCGTCCTCACCGGGGCCGACGGGAGCAACCAGTCCCTGGCGGAACCGTCCGGGGCCGAAACGCTCAATTTCGACGAACTCGGCATCAGCATCGATCTCGGCACCAAGTGGGCCACGGGCGATCTCGACGGCCTGACCATCACCGTGGCAGGCAGCGCCGGGTCCTCCATGGACTTCCAGATCGGCGCCCAGAACGCCGCGGACAACCGGCTGGCCATCAGCCTCTCCGACTCGAGGGCCTCGGCCATCGGGCTCGTGGCGGACATGCTGAACAGCCAGACCAACGCGCAGACCGCCCTTGACACCATCGACACGGCCATCAGCAACCTGGCGTCGCAGCGGGGCAACATCGGCGCGTACATGAACCGTCTCAGCTACGCCTCGTCCAACCTCGCCACGATCGTCGAGAACGTCCAGTCGGCCGAATCGGTGATCCGTGATGTTGACATGGCCTCCGAGATGACGACCTTCACCAAGAACCAGATCCTCGTGCAGGCGGGTACGGCCATGCTGGCCCAGGCCAACCTGGCCTCCCAGTCGGTCCTCAGCCTCATCAGCGGCTAGGACTTCTGACCAACCGCTCCGTTCCAACGGAGCCCCGGGAAAAGGGGGTCGCGCCGCGACCCCCTTTTTTGGGCCCTCCCTTTGGCCCTTCTTTTGCAGAATATCGGGAAAAGCCTCAAGAAATGGCTCCAAACATCCGATAGTACACACAGGAAGGAAAAAATTTCCCTGCGAAGGAGAAAGCTGCCGTGGCAAGCACCAATCTCATCAGCGGCCTTTCGAGCGGATTCGACTGGGCATCCATGATCGACTCGCTCATCGCCATCGACCAGGAGAGGGTCACCCTCGTCGAGGAAAGAAAAAGCGCCCTCGAGAGCAAGCTGTCCGAGTGGCAGACCTTCAACACGAAGCTCCTTTCGCTCAAGACGGCGGCGGCGGCAATAAGCTCCACCGAGGACTTCCTCGCCTTCACCTCCAAGCTGACCTCCAGCAGCGCCTCCGTGGATGCCTCGGACCTCCTGTCCGTTTCCATCTCCGACGAAGCCGTCCCCGGAACCTATTCGGTCACCGTCCTCCAGACGGCGACGGCGCAAAAGATCTCTTCGGACTCCTTCACGAGCCCCACGGAGGACCTCGGGTCCTCCTACGCCGGGGACATCGTCATCAACGGGGTCACCGTCACCATCGATGCCGGGGACAGCCTGAACGATCTCCGGGACCGGATCAACGACGCCGGGGCCGGAGTCACCGCGACCGTCGTCCGGTACGGAACGGGGGACTACCGGCTCTCCATCTCCAGCGACGACACGGGGGAGACCGGCATCGGCATCGCCAACGGCGGCTCCTCGGACATCCTGAACCTGCTCGGCTTCACCGACGGCACCCGGACGGCGCAATACCACACCGCGGGAGGGGACAAGAGCAGCACCTTCACGAGCGACGACATCGCCGTCGGGAACCTTCTCGAGCTCACGTCGGCCGGGAGCGGAACGATCCTGGTAAACGCCACGGAAATCGAGATCGATCTTTCCGCGGACTCGCTCGACGCCATCGCCGGGAAGCTTACCGGCGCGGGGGTCTCGGCGTCCGTGGTGAGCGAGACGAATGACGGGGAAACGGTCTACCGGCTTTTCATCGAAGGCGGGTCCAACACCTACACCGATTCGGCCAACATCCTGGAAACGCTGGGAGTGATCCGGGGCGGTTTCTCCGACGTCATGGGCGTGGAGGGGGACATTCAGAACACGAGCAGCGCCGAAGCCATCACCGCGGACACCCTTCTCAAGGACCTGGACGGCTACAGCGGGTACGCGGCGGGCGATTTCATCCACATGGCCGGAACGGACACCGCGGGCGGGGCGGTCAGCCTCTCCCCGGCGGAAAGCCTCATCATCGGCGACGACACGACGGTGGGGGATCTCCTCGCGAAAATCGAGGAGGTCTACGGAGACGTGACGGCATCCATCACCGGCGACGGCAGGCTCAAGATCGTGGACAACACCACCGGGGAAAGCACGCTTGCGGTACAGCTCTCGGTGAAAAACTCCGACGAGTCGGCCGACGACACCCTCAACTTCGCCACGGGCGGCGACCTGGGAACGGCGGAGGTCCTCCGGTCAAGGGAAGTCGTCGCGGGCACCGACGGCATCGTGGAAATCGACGGAGCCACCATCACGAGCAGCAGCAACTCCATTTCCGACGCCATCGAGGGGGTCACCCTCGACCTGCTCCAGGCGGACGAGGAAACCACGATCACCCTCTCCGTTACCCGGGACACCAGCACCATCCTGTCGAAAATCACGGCTTTCGTGACCAGCTACAACACCGTGGCCTCCTATATCAGCGAACAGCAGTCCTACGACGAGGAAAGCGAAACGACGGGAGGCGTCCTCTTCGGCGACGGCACCCTTTCGTCGGTGAAGACCGATCTCACATCGGCCCTCCTCCAGAGCGTGTGGGGCGTGGACACCGATTTCTCCTACCTCAGCTTCGTCGGCATCAGCATCGGCGACGACGGGCTTCTGACCACCGACATGACCACGCTTGGAGACTACCTGGAGAGCAACTTCAGCGACATCGTGAGCCTGTTCGCCGTCAAGGGGACGACGGACGGCGCCGATCTCGAGTATGTCTCCTCGAGCGAGGACACCGATGCCGGGGCCTACACCGTCAGGATCGACCAGGCGGCGACGAAGGGGACGGCCACCGGAACGACGGACCTGTCCGGGGGGCTCTCCGATGACGTGACCCTCGCCGTGACCGTTTCGGGATACAGCGCCAGGGTGGAACTCACGGCGGGCATGACCCTCTCCGAGATGGTGGACGCCGTGAACGCCGAGATGGACACGGCCCGCGCGGAGGTCCAGGTGGGGGCGGTGAAACTTTACGAAGGGGAAGGCTCCTCCACGGCCCTCACGGCGGAGACCACCTGGGACCAGGTCTACGTTGGGGCGAACTCGGCCAATCTCGAAGACGGCAACCGGATCAGCTTTTCCGGGACGGACCATTCGGGAAATACCGTTTCGGGGGTCTATGAGATCGACAGTGTCGCATCCGATACGGTCCAGGGGCTCCTCACGGCGATCGAATCGGCCTACGACGGGACGGTGACGGCCTCGATCGACGAGGAAGGCCGCATCGTCATCACCGACGAAACCACCGGAGCAAGCCGCCTCGACATTTCCTTCGACATGGAGGAGGCACACCAGCTCACCTTCGGCACGGTCGACGTCTCCGAGGACGGAAGCGACGGAAGCCGGCAGGGACGCTACGCCCTGGCGGTCACTGCTTCCGACGACGGGGCGGGGCATCTCACCCTCACCCACGACAGCTACGGCAGTTCCTCGAGCTTCACCGTCTCCCAGACCGGGGGCGATATCCAGGAAATGCGGGTGTCCGACACCGCCCTCACCACGGCGGATTCGTCGGGCGAGATCCTGGCGGATGAAACGACGACATGGAACGAGCTTTACGGAACGACCGTGGGCGAGGGAGACACCCTCACCATCTCGGGGGTCACCCTGGGAGGCGCGGACGTGGGGCCCGTGACGTACGACCTCTATGATGCCGGGGCCTTCCGGGACATCGGGAGCCTTCTCGACGAGATCGAGACCGCCTTCGGAGGCTCCGGGGTCGTGAACGCCCGGATCGAGGACGGAAAAATCGTCCTGGAAAGCCTCGTCTCGGGCGAGGGAAGCCTGTCGCTCACCCTCACCGCCAACAACGAGGGGGAGGGCTCGAACCTCGACCTGGGAACCTTCGGCCTGACGGAGCGGAATCTTTCCCTGGGGCTGGTGAACGAAACGACCCAGGGACTCGACGTGGTCGGTTCCATCAACGGAGAAACCGCGTCCGGTGCGGGGCAGGTGCTGACGGGCACCTCGACATCGGGAAAGACGGCGGGACTGGTCGTGAAATACACGGGAGACACCGCGATGGAAGACGCGGGGACGGTGACGGTCACCGTGGGGGTGGGAGAATCGTTCAGCAGGACCCTCGAGGCCATCACCTCCAGCGACGACGGGTACGTCACCTTCAAGAAGGAGTCCCTCCAGAACAGCATCGA
>Ga0068711_1001588_pt1 | contig 12756 bp, 9 predicted proteins | sample MTBAKMMethaMetaG_FD_62224 | JGI IMG/M metagenome (GOLD analysis project Ga0068711, IMG submission 62224) | Enrichment culture microbial communities from Arthur Kill intertidal strait, New Jersey, USA, that are MTBE-degrading - MTBE-AKM (Arthur... | ecosystem: Environmental > Aquatic > Marine >...
TTGACCTCGACGATGACGATATCGGCGGCCTCGATCTTGGCCGATGTCTCCGAGTTCTGCGGGCCGAGGTTGAAATGCCCGGTCCCGTCCATGGGCGCGACCTGGACCATCGCCACCCACTTGGCCGTTCCCTTCCGGTTGGGATCGTCGTAGTAGATCGACCGGTAATCCCGGTTGAGATTTTCCCTGGGGTCCTGGGTGAGGATTTCTCTCAGGTAAAACGGCCCCCGGTGATAGAGAATGGGACAGTAATACGCCGGCTGCACAAAGGCGTTGAGAAACCGGGTCAGCTTGCTCCAGTGCCAGTCGACATAGGTGAAGCTTTCGGGATGATTGATGACCTCCGGGACGGGAGGAACGGTAACGGCCGTATACACGGTCACATCACGAAGCTCTTCAGCCCGCGCGGCGAGCGCCGCGTCGAGGACGACCGGTTTTCCGTTGAAGAATCCGTAATCCACGATGTCGCCGGAATCGACGACCTTGACCGCCTTGCCGGCGGATACCAGTTTTTTCTTGTACTCCTGTGTATAGTTCATTCGTGCGCCTCCGTTATTGATTCTGCGATTGCTAAAGACCAGTTGCTGATCGAGAGCGTTCCGCGTACGCTGCCTATCCGAGCGGGGACACCCTGTCAAGGAAAAGGCGCGTTCCGCGCGGCCGAAGTATCGGTATTCCACCGCAGGAACTTGATTTATTTCGGCTTCAGCGTTCTGTCTCCGGAGCGGACCCGTTTCGCGCCGCGGACCGAAAAACCGTCTTCCGGCGGGGTTTTTCGGTCGTTTTTGGTCAGAAGATAGGATATGGGTTGTAAGAATATGCATGAAAACCAGACGGTTGGGCCGCCGTTTCGCCCGGCAGAGGGCCGGCGGTTTGTTCGGGCCGGTCGGCCCGCCCCGGATAGGTGTCCTCCCCGTATCGGATGGTCTCCCCGCGGGGGGACCGCAAAAAAATCAGGTGGAAGAGGGGACTGAAATACGGTATCCTTCTTTCAGACGGAACGGACCGACGGAGGTGACCGCGCCATGAGAGGAACCATCATCCTGATCTCCATCATCGTCCTCTGGTACGTGCTCCAGAGGTTCATCCTGCCCCGGATGGGGATATCCACCTGACTCAGCCCGTCCTGCCGGTCGGCGGAACAAAAGAGCGGAAAAGACAAACCGGACGACAAAGACGCGGGATAACACGAGATCTGACGAATTGTCATTTCGAATCCCGATTCATCGGGATGAGAAATCTTATCTTTTTGAAGTATTACAGGAAACACCCCCATGCCCAACGACCACCCATCCCTGGAGACCGAACGCCAAACCTTCGAAGCCATGATCGAGATCTTCTGCCGTGGCCGCCATGGCACGGAGGAGGGCCTCTGCCCGGAGTGCCGGGAACTCCTCGACTATGCCGGCAAGCGCCTCGAACAGTGCCCTCTCCGGGAGAATAAGCCCAAGTGCTCCGACTGCCCCGTCCACTGCTACAAACCGGCCATGCGGGAGAGAATCAGAGAGGTCATGCGCTACGCCGGTCCCCGGATGCTCTACCGCCACCCCGTCCTCGCGGGGAGACACTACCTGAAGGGGAAGTAACCCGTGTCAACGTGAAACATCATTTTACTCCCTTGACTTTCCTTTTAATACGAGGTGTTACAGAAAACCAACAATGGGAGCCCTGGATTCTTTACATGCTCGACGCGATTGAAAAGACTGCTGTATATACAAAAGACAAGATCATTGCTATCAGGGACCTTTTGGAAGAGACACGGCAATTTGCCAGGAAAAACCTTCCCGACAAAGTCTATTCGAAAGAGTTGATCGAGCTTTTGTTTCACCAGCCCTATACCAAAGTAAAATTTATCGTGGATGCAGGGATTGCACAGCGCAAAACTGCCGCGGAATATTTGAAGGAACTTGAAAAAATCGAGGTACTCAAACTTCAGAAGACAGGGAAAGAGAACCTCTACTTGAATGTAAAACTCTATAATCTTCTATCGAGATAACATGTCGATAAGGTCGGCACCTCATAACAACGTGTCGAAAGAACCGATATATATCGACACAAATGCACGTATGTCGATGGTATCGACATGAGAAAGGTACGTGTCCATAAAATGATATCTTATGGACACGTTTAAGAAACATGTCCACGCCATGGACACGTAATGAGAATATGTCGATGATATCGACATGAAGAAAATGCACCAATATGTCTAATATCAGTGCATACATAATAGGCGTGCACTGGTTCCGTGCATTCAAGGCTCCAGGGAACGTAAGTCATTATTTTTACAACGTGTCTTTTTAGCAGCAATTTAAAAACATGTACAGGCGAACCAATGGATAGGATCTTCATCCGGGACTATCCCTTGCTTCTGTTCGCTGCGAGTGCCGCCCTGACCTCCTCAGTAGAGTAAGTTCTCCCGCTTTCAGCATCCGATATGCCCCTGGTAACGGAATCGAGAAAGGCCTTGCTGTACACCAATTCATCATAGTCCTTTGGAGACAGCAGCACCCCGGCAGGCTTGCCGTTCTGTGTAATAACAAGGGGATGTTCCGTATCCTGGAGGTTTTTGAACCACTTGGAGATGCCTTTCTTGAATTCGGCAATGGGAACGATGCCAGTGGTGACCGAAATAGGTTTCATGAAATGACTCCTTATTTTGGCTTATATAGCGTCCCAAATATAGACCAATATAGGCGATAAATCAAGTGCTAATACCAGCCTGATCAGGGTGGTGATGCGCTACGCCGGTCCCCGCATGCTCTACCGCCACCCCGTCCTCGCGGTGAGACACTACCTGAAAGGGAAGTAAGTCCTTTCTTACTCCATTCCGCTTTCTGTCTTGTTTCTAACCGTCAATATCGAAACGATATTTTATTACAGATAAACCTATCTGTTGTAAGTGGTATGAGATAGAACATAAAATAGAGAACTTCTTTACAGATTGGGAATATACACTTTTGTTCAGGACTGATAAAAATTGTTCGGAATAACCATACGATTGTATGGCATAAGCATGCAATCGCATGAGTCTGATTTACTCTTAGATGCTTTTAGCATCTAATCTTTGAACGTTTCAAAGAATGCCTCATCGATGTCATAGGTTGTTCTCGGCTTGACTCCAAGCTCCAGCTTTTCGAACATCTCCACCAGTTTCTCGCCATCAACCAATTCGATCGGTTGAACACCATCACGCACAGCTTCCCTTTTCGCTTCTGTTGTAAAGCTACCTGTTGTAAGGATTATGCCCTTCTCGGTGCGTCCCGCCATTGCTCCGCGAAAGTCCCTTACTTGTGAGGGAGTAACGCTGCCTTCGTAACGTTTGCATTGGAAAAGCACCGGGAAACTTACAAAAGGGTTGAGTTGAAGCACCCCGTGTCCATCTATGCCACCGTCACCGGAACGACCAGTCACCGTTACCTTTTCAAACCCTGCCTCTCGTAATAATCTCTGGCACATTCTTTCGAATCCTGCCGGAGGCAATGATTTGAGCACAGAGAGTAACTGCTCTTTGTGGGATTGTTCTGATGCATCAAGTGGGAGGAGTTGCTCATTAATTTTTTTCAGTAGTTGCGCTGTCGAGGCTTTGACAGGTTTAGTTTTTTGTGTTTTTGCTTGGACTTCTTGAATTATATCTTTCAACTGTTTTTCTGAAAATGGTTGGGCATTCTGGCCCTTTTCAGTAAGAGCCCAGACTCCGCGTTTAGATGAGTCAATATATCCAGTTTTAGCCAAGTATAAACGAGCCCAGTGAACTTGGTTTTTGTATCTGGAACTACCATCTTTTAACCTTTTATCAAGCACTTCATCCGGCAGATTCATATCTTCTGCAATGGTTGAACATACTTCGTCGGCACGTGCCGAACCGCCCAGCTTTTTTAAAGCAGAGATTAGGGGATTCATGTATGTGGCAAATTCAGAAATAGCCAAGGGATTACTCCTTTCTCTATCACGTGAATTTCACTAGCTAAAGTTTTATTAAAAAGAATTATGGCCATAGCCATTAACGACGGGAATCATAAGTACTATCGTGAAACCGTAGCACCTGTCGTCTGCTGACCTTCACTGTTAATCTGCTCATACACCTGCTTGAGCAACTCTTGCCCGACGACCTTTCGAAAGTCTTTTTCGTTCAGGTATTTTGCGGTAATCTCTTCATTCTGTTCCATACGATCGATGAAAAGGCCTTCAAGGGCTTTGAAAAAGACATAGCCGAAATTTTCCATCGTATTGACTTGTGCCACCTGGCGCAGATCCGAATCGGCCATCGCGTCCTCGCGTATGGAGTCGAAGAAAAGTTGGTCTCCCGGTTTGAAGGTTGTTCCGAAGCGTTCATTCAGAATGTCGATAAGTTGAGAAAGCTCTATTTTTACACCATGACTTGCGCCTGTTCCTACCTCCGTAGGTCCATAGACCGGCTTGGTATCCCCCGGACGAAGGTCTATCGAACCCTCTGCTGTCTTCTCAATGCGGTAATATTTTAACCCTACCTCATCGTCAAAATGGTACGAAGGGCCGAGGTTTCTTTTGGGAAGCTTTGTCAGCAGGAATCGTATATATGAATAGAGCTTTTCCAGATCAGAGTCTTGGAAGGGGATCACCTGTGAGAGAAACGCATACAGGTTCCTGTAAGCCGTAAGCCACCCCCGGAACTCTTCCTGTGCGTCCTCGTCGAGCTCTTTGAATCTGCTGACGGCGGGATCGATGCACGCGTTCATCGTGGCGTGATCCGCGGGTGTTTGCCGTTCTCTTGGCTTATAGAAGACCTTGCTGAATTCTTCGACCTCGCTTTTGTAGTAAACCTGCTGTGCATCCATCTTGGCCTGTAATTCATAAAGCTGCTGGGGCTGGGCCTGCTCTCCGATCACCGTCTCTTCGTAGTAGGGCTGGAAGGCGTCGAGTATCTCCTGCGCCTCGTTCACAAAATCGAGTATAAAGGTATCCTCTTTTCCCGGATGGGTCCGGTTGAGGCGCGAGAGTGTCTGCACAGCCTGGATTCCGGCCAGTCGTTTGTCTACATACATTGTGTGCAGAAGGGGCTGATCGAAACCGGTCTGATATTTCTCGGCCACCAGGAGCACTTGGTACTCGTCGGTTGCAAATTTTTCGGGAAGCTCCTTTTCCTTGATACCCCTGTTCATCCCCACCTCCGTGTACTCTTTGCCGGGGATGTCCGGGTCTATGACCGTCCCGGAGAAGGCAACCAGGGTCTTGATCCCTATATAGCCCTTTTTGGCGATGTATTTGTCGAAAGCCTCCTTGTACCGGACTGCATGGAGACGCGACCCTGTCACCACCATCGCCTTTGCTCTGCCGCCGATCTTGTGGCGCGTGAAGTGCTGAAAATGTTCCACCATGACCTCGGTCTTCTGGGCGATGTTATGAGGGTGAAAACTGACAAAACGGGCCAGCGCGCGGGCCGCTTTCTTCTTGTCTACCTCAGGATCATCCTCGATCGACTTGATCAAGCGGTAATAGGTTTTATACGTTGTATAGTGTTTGAGAACATCCAGAATGAACCTTTCTTCGATAGCCTGCCGCATGCTGTAGAGATGAAAGGGTTTCGGTTTCCCATCCGGTCCCGGCTGGCCGAAGACTTCGAGCGTCTTGTACTTGGGGGTAGCGGTAAAGGCGAAGAAGCTGATGTTCGGCTGTTTCCCCCGCTTCGCCATTGTGCGAAGGATTTCTTCTTCGTAGTCCGGGAGGCCTCCCTCCTCTTCAGCCCTGGCTTTTACTTCCTCCTTGATGGCCGCGCCGGCCAGGATGCCCTTCAGCTCCGTGGCGCTTTCTCCCCCCTGGGAACTATGTGCTTCGTCGATGATCACAGCATATTTTCGTGCAGGCAGTTCCCCGATTTTCTCGGTGACGAATGGGAATTTCTGGAGCGTGGTAATGACGATCGGTGTCCCCGTTGCAAGAGCCTCCGCCAGTTGGGATGAATCGATGTCGATCTTCTGAACGACGCCTGATTTGTGTTCGAATTGGTAGATAGTGTTCTGAAGTTGCTGGTCAAGTACGAGACGATCGGTGATGACGATGACAGAATCGAACACCTTTTCGTCCCGGTCATTGTGAAGCGACGAGAGCCGGTGTGCCAGCCAGGCGATGGAATTGCTCTTTCCGCTTCCCGCCGAGTGTTCGACCAGGTAGTTCGTGCCGATCCCTTTTTCGCGCGCGTCCGCCACCAGTTTGCGCACGGAGTCGAGCTGGTGGTAACGGGGGAATATCATGGTTTCGCGTTTTACCTTTTTGCCCCCTATTTTCTTTTCTTCTACTTGAAGGTGGATAAACCGCGCCAGGATATCGAGAAGGCTGTCTCTCTGCCATACCTGTTCCCAGAGATATGCCGTCTTGTATCCGCCGTGGTTTCCCGGGTTCCCCGCCCCGGTGCCGTTCCCCAGATTGAAAGGGAGGAAGCGCGTGGAGCTACCTGAGAGACGTGTGGTCATGTAGACCTCATCGGGATCGACAGCAAAATGCACGAGGGTCCGTTTCTTGAACTTGAAGATCAGGTCCTTCGGATCGCGGTCGGTCTTGTACTGGTGGATGGCGTTTCGCCATGTCTGGCCGGTCATGGGATTTTTCAGTTCAGCGGTGACAATCGGGATGCCGTTGATGCTGAGAACCAGGTCCAGAGTGTTGTGATATGACTTACTGTAGGGGAGTTGCCGCGTTACGGTGAGCCGGTTGGCCGCGTAAAGCCTATGCGTCTCGGGGTTGAGGCCGCTGGCCGGGGCGAAATAGGCCACGTGGAAGGGCTTGCCAAAGCACTTGAAACCGTGCCGCAGGACCGCGAGACACCCTTCATGATCTGAGTTCAGCGCCCGGCACAGGTCATCGAGGAGCGTCGCTTCCGCCTTGTCCTTTTGGATGTTGACGAGATACCCCCATTCCTTGGGCTGGGTCTCCCGCACAAAGTCGAGCAGTACCGTCGGATCGAAGCCCCGTGCTTGATCGAAAGTTTCCCTGTTCCTTTTCGTGTATCCTGCTTTTGTGAGTAGATGATTTTCTATGGCGGCTTCGAATGCGTATTCTGTATGCTGTCCGGGCATCAGCTTGGTCTCCTCCATTCATACCGAGCATCAAGCTCTTTGAGCATCAGGAAGGTGTCCTTGTAGGTTACCGTGAATTGCGCGCAAACATCGGGCAACAGTATCCGGTTTCGAGATTGTGGGCGAGGTTGCTCATTCGTGATAACCGTGACATCATGAGCCTTTGCGTACGCCACAAGCCAACCGTCTGCTTCAGTTGCGAATTTTGCCTTTGCCTGATCGAAATATTGTGAGTTCCGTTGCACCCAAAGCATGACCTCTTCATAGGCGGAGATCACGGCACTGTCATCCGTACCGATGAAGAATCCAGCAGGCAAATCATCCTTGACCCATTGAACAAGATCTTCGTCCGGTCGCCCGGCAAGCAGTTCACCCCTGACTTTATCAATACTACAAACGTTTCCTTCCTCGTAATGATAAATCAGGCTGTCCCAGAAACCTGGACATATCGTGAAGGCATAGTAGCTGTTCTTCGCCGCAATAAACACATCGGAATCCAAAATATAGGGGCTGTTTGTGCTCATGGCAGATCGACCCCCAGGCGGTGGGCGTATTCCTGAAAAGCGCCCCCACGCAGGCCGGTAAGGTCGTAGGCCTCTTTGAAGCTCACGCGGCCGCTCTTGGCGGCAAAAATAACCTGCGTGGCAAACATTTCGCCTACGCGCGTGTTCTGGTTGTTGTAGAAGTCACCCCCAGCGCCGGCAGGACTTGGCCTGCGCTCTCTAGCGATATATTCCTGGTAGAACGCGAAAAATGTTTGTCGGTCCACCAGACGCAAATCCATCGCGCGGCGTCCTGCAACAATAGGGCTGACTTTAAAACGCCGTGCTATGGTCTCGAACGGCGCTTCTTCATACCTGAGTTCACGCCAACAGTCTTTCAGCTCGCGCGCAGGGACAAGAAACTCCGCAGCCGCCTGATCGCACCACGACTCGATATCCTGGGATGCTCGAGTTGCCAGACCGGCATCCGTCAGGGCGCTCTCTCCGAGCCAAATATGAGCTAGTTCGTGTATCAGGGTAAACATCTGCGCCGATTTCGCGTCAGCTCCGTTGACGAAAACGAGCGGGGCATACTCGTCGCTGAGTGTAAAACCGCGAAATTCATCAACGTGCAGCTTGCGGTGCGTGTTGTTTCCGACAATGCCGTTGATGATCGCCATGATGTTCATTTTTTCGATGGCGCGCCGCAGTTCGCCGACCGCTTCCTTCCAGGTGCGGACGTTAGCGGCCCAGCCATCCTCAAGGCCGATTATACGCCGCATTTCGCGTCCGACGGCTTCCGGATCATCCGTCGAGCGGGCGCTTCCCACAAAGTCCAACGGCTCCGCGTCGCATTCGATCAGCATTTCGCGCAACCAGGCTTGGCGGCGCTGCATTATATATAGGGTGTCCAGCAGATCCGGGCTTGGGCGGCCGATATATTGATTGCCGACCGTGCGAAGGTCGGGAATGGGCACGGATTCTTCCGGTGCTTCCGGGAGGAAAAAGTAGCCGAAGGGCGTATAGGTCGCCTGGGCGAATTTCTCCAGTTGTTTGAATGTCGGCTGTTCCTCGCCGCTTATCCAATCGGGCAACTTGCGAAAAGACTTTTTCTCAGCCACCGAGTCGATGCTTTGCCCGGCCCTTTCACAGGCCCATATAAACAATTCCGGACTGACATCAACGCGCATCATATCTTCTTCTCACTCACTTTTTTAATCCTGCCGTTAGCATTATAGCATATCTGGTCAGGGTTCTTCACGTGAACGATCCCAATCTTAAATCAGTTGACTCCTGCATCAGGCTACTTCCTTACGCACGTCAATCTTGCCCGTCACGGCGGCTGAGATGAGGGCGATTCGATATTCACTGAGCATTTCAATGCTGTTTTGAACCTTCTCAATGAGTGCATCGATTCGCGCCGTCTCACGGTCTATGAATGCCGCAATTGCCTGCTGTTCCGAGGAAGGCATCACTGGTATCTTGATGGCACCAAGGTCGCCCTTTGTAATATGTACCAAGCCAATGATCCCATGCGCCTGCTTCTCGACATAGAAAGTCAGCGCCTTCAATGTCCAATAAAGCCACATCTTGTGGCACTTGTATTCGGCGAACCGGAAGATGTGCTGGTTCAAGTAGTGCCGCTCTTCCCGCCACCAGAGGAACGGGCCGAATGATGTACCTCGATTCCCAGACCAACCGAAGAGCAAGTCCCCCTTTTGTACGTGGTACTTCGCAGGCAGAGTTTCCCCACTGCAATTGAAGTTCTCTCCACCATTCAGATTCTCGATGCGAATGATGGGGACTCCGCTATCCTGCCAATCGGATGGCTTAAATGGTGCTCCGTTGATGAAGAGTGTTTTGTACTTCAAGGGGCACGAATCCCAATGCTCCGGTATCTCGCCCAGCCATTCGATGCCTGAGTCCTTCATCCGGGCATTGGGGTCGAGTCCTTTGGTAACGGCGTGGCTGATCAGGGCAGTACGCTTCTCCTGAAGCAACTCGATTTGTTGCTGTTTTTTTTCGATCAGCGCGTCAATCCGCTCAGTCTCATGGTCAAGAAAAGCTGCGATGGCTTGCTGTTCGTCTATATGAGGAATTGGATGTCTAAGATTTCTTATAAAATCTTCGGGCACTCTTTTTTGCCCACCGGCACCATACATGTATGACTTGCCGATTTGGCGGAAAGCGTGACTAATTGTTAGGTAGAACAGGTATTTCTGATTAATTTTTTGTTGAGGTCTCAGCACGTGGAGTTCGGTTGTGCCAAAACCAATAGTGTTCTCAAGTCCTTCGACAATCGAACCCTTACCGTTCTCAAAGCACGGGGTAATTTTTGCGACAAGAACATCACCATCACGAAAATACGTATAACCATCTTTGACTTCATCCAAAGATTTTGTTTGCTCCAGATCGAGACCTCCGTACTCACAGACTGCTTCCATTGGAACAAACGAAACCATGGTGTTACTGGGTGTGTTTTTTACCTCTGCTTTTGTCGGATTGATTCGAATGTTGAAGCGTAATCTTTCGAGCTGCCAACCTTTTGGAACATCCCCCAGCCACTCAACACTGGAATCATTATAAGCAGGATACGACCGCCACTTTCCGGTATTCTCAATTTTTTCCTGTGGCGCCCCCTGTTTCATTGAGCAACCTCTTCAAGCATCCTGGCAATGTCCAGCTCAATCAGCTTCAAATCGTATTCGATCTCTTCAAGCGGTCGCGGCGGTGTGTACGTGTAGAAGTAGCGGTTGAAGTTTATCTCGTAACCAATTTTCGTCTTGCTCTCATCCACCCAGGCGTCGGGCACGTGAGGGAGGACCTCACGCCGCATATAGTCGTTTATGTCCTCCTTGAGGGGCACGTTTTCGTAATCCCGCAGTTCCGGATCGGGTTCAGGGTTGCCCTTGGCATCGGTGCAGGTATCGGCCGTCTCGTCCCGTTCGGACAGCGCCATGAGGATCGTCTTGAAGAGCGACGCGGGAAGTGCGATCTTTGTATCTTTGAAAGTCACCTTCATTCGTGCGGTGAATTCGTCGCGGTCTTTGACGATGCCGATGGGCTCTAATTTCTTCAGCGCCGCGAGTATGGCCTCCTGCTTGTGCTTTCCCTCTTCGATTTCCGCCTCTGCCGCCTGTGTGTCTTTGCGTTTTTTGCTGGTTGCCACGTTGATGAACTGGGGCGTTGCCTGAACTTTGGCAAGCCGTTCCTCCGTGATTCCAAAATTGAGCCTCAGGGGCCGCTCCACGGTGATGCGGTGATAGCCGAAATCGCTATTGTCGAAGATCTTCACAGAGTCCCCGTCTCTGAACTCTGCGTAGAGCCGGGTTATTTCTCCGATCTGGTCCGGCTTCCCTTCCTTTCCGCCACCGATTTCATGGCGCTTGTTGCCGAGGCTTTTGCGCATTTTGACGAAAAAGCCGGTAGAGTCGATGAGCTGAATCCTGCCGCGGCGGTGTGTTTCTTTCCGGTTCGTCACGATCCACAGGTAGGTGCTGATCCCCGTGTTGTAGAAGAGTTGGTCGGGAAGGGCGACGATGGCTTCGAGCCAGTCGTTTTCGATGATCCATCTCCGGATGTTGCTTTCACCCGATCCCGCCGCGCCCGTGAAGAGGGGTGAGCCGTTGAAGACGATGGCCAGGCGTGTTCCCCCTTCCTTGACGGGTTTCATCTTGCTGATCATGTGCTGGAGGAAGAGGAGGGAACCGTCATTGATACGCGGGAGTCCGGCCCCGAACCGGCCGCCGTACCCTTCTTCTTCATGCTCTTTCCTGATGAATTGCTCTTCAGGCTTCCATTCCACGCCGAAGGGGGGATTCGCCAGCATGTAGTCGAATGTCCGGCCGCGCATGTAGTCCTCGGTGAAACTGTCGCCGCGCCGGATGTTTTCCATGCTCTGTCCCTTGATCATCATGTCGGAACCGCAGATGGCGTAGGACTGGTCGTTGTAGTCCTGGCCGAAGACCTCCAGGCGGGCATCGGGGTTGAGCTCGCGCAGGTATTCCTCCGAGACGGACAGCATGCCGCCGGTGCCGCATGCCGGGTCGTAGAGGGTGCGCACGAGACCTTTGGTGGTCAAGGTGTCGCTGTCCGGGTCGAAAATCAGATTGACCATGAGACGGATGACCTCGCGCGGTGTGAAGTGATCTCCTGCCTCTTCGTTGCTTGCTTCGTTGAAGCGCCGGATGAGTTCTTCGAATATGTACCCCATCTCGATATTTGAAACTTTGTCTGGGTGGAGATCCATCGTGTAGAATTTCTGCACGATGAGAAAAAGGCGATTCGCCTTGTCGAGTTTTGCGATATGATCCTCGAAGCCGAAATGATCGATAATGTCGCGGGCGCGGCTGGAGAAACCTTTAATGTACTGGGTGAGATTGGCGGCGATATTGTCGGGCTCGCCTATGAGCTTCTGGAAAGTAAAGCGGCTTGTATTGTGGAAGGATTGCCCCGTTACCTTATTAAGAATCGGTTCAAGATTCTTGACCTTGCCGCCTTCCAAGGTCTTGAGCTTGGCGAGGACGGCATCTTTTGTGGGTTCAAGGACACAGTCGAGACGGCGAAGCACCGTCATCGGCAACATGACATCTTTGTATTGATTGGGGCGATACGGTCCGCGAAGAAGATCGGCAACCGACCAGATAAAACCGACTTTACCATTGAAGTTATTCATTCAGATAGGTTCCTTAAAAACAAAAGCCCTGTTCTCTTTATGAAAAAACAGGGCTGTCATAATCGTGTGATAATCCCCCCGGTTTGAGGTGTGCAAGAATCCCATGGAACTTATTGAGTGATTAACCCTGACAGGCTGCTTTGTCAAGGGGGATTACTAGGTGTGGAACATATTGAAAGTAAGGCTCGATTTATCAACTGCCGAATAAAGTGACGCAACTGTCGATTGCCGCTGTCTGCGGATTGTGCTAGCGTGCGTCACGCACACAACGTGAAGGATACACGATCGCATGCCCCTGCCATGGCCTCTTGATCTCGCGGGTTTTTATCTCCGGCGAAAACTGGGACGGCAAGCCGTTCCCCTGCTGGCAAGCTTCAAGGTAACGTACCGCTGCAACCTGGCGTGCCGGGCCTGTCCTTTTCACCACAGGCAGGACGAGGCGGAGGAGATGTCGTGGGCGGCGGCCCGCGAGGCGATGGATGCCCTCAGGCGTCTGGGCACCCGCATCGTGGTCTTCGAGGGCGGGGAGCCGCTCCTCTGGCGCGACGGT
>Ga0068711_1001594_pt1 | contig 12706 bp, 4 predicted proteins | sample MTBAKMMethaMetaG_FD_62224 | JGI IMG/M metagenome (GOLD analysis project Ga0068711, IMG submission 62224) | Enrichment culture microbial communities from Arthur Kill intertidal strait, New Jersey, USA, that are MTBE-degrading - MTBE-AKM (Arthur... | ecosystem: Environmental > Aquatic > Marine >...
GGTTCGTTGACACTATCTCTGCTCCTTGGGTTTTGTTTGGTCACATACACAAGGAGCAACGATTCTTATAGATCTTTGCTTTAGCGTGGAACCGGTCTACTAGATGGTTTCAACGAAGCCCAAAAAAGGATTCGTACCGGTAGATTTGGCAGAACCTGACTTCGAACTGCTGGTCTACAAATTCGATCCCGCTGCAGAAAACCCGCACTTCAGAAAAACCATGACGCAAAACCGGGAACGATACGCAGAGGGCCTTACCATCCTGCGTTCCCCCCAGTGCCCCTATTCGGAAAAAAATGTCGCGGCCATCATGGAGACCGCCAAAAAATACGGCCTGAACTCCAGGCTGGTAGAACTGGAGAGTGCGGAGGCCGTCCAGGACGCACCCTGCGCCTTCGGGACATTTTGCATCCTGTATAACGGGGAGGTCATCAGCCATCACCCGATCAGCAACACGCGGTTTGAAAATATCATGAACAAGATCCGGAAATAACCCGAGACAATAAATCAGGATCGCACCTTGCATTCATTCTCTAAAGAAAAAAGGTGTTTTCGGTAGGCATGTATGATTTTTTTCTGCTGCTCTTCCGCACATCCCCCTTTATATGTCCTCTTATCACCGCCGGTATTTTTAGGTCATTACTCACCGCCTGTTTCTCACAACTGCGGCAGATCGATCAGGCGCATTTCAGTTTCACCACCCAGACATCATTATAGAGCACCCAGCCGGTATGATAGAAATGGTGTATGCCGATGACATCGCCATCGGTTGAATCGGTCCCCCCGGCGAAGATGTATCCACCATCGGGGGTCTGCTGGATATGCATCGTACTTTCACTGCCCGATCCTCCGAGGCAGCGCTGCCATGCGATCGCACCATCGGAGTCCAGTTTCACTAACCAGACATCGAAACCGCCGTGAATTCCGATCACGTCGCCATTGGTAGATTCGGTCTCCCCGGCAAAGATATACCCGCCGTCAGATGTCTGCTGGACCTCTTCTGTCAGTTCCAACATTGAACCGCCGAAGCAACGCTGCCAAGAGATCGCACCACCGATGTCCAGTTTCACCACCCAGATGTCAATATGACCATGATATCCGGCCACGTCGCCGTCGGTCGATTGAGTATCTCCGACAACGATATATCCTCCATCCGATGTCTGCAGGACATTCGATGGACTATCACGACTGGACCCGCCGAGGCAGCGCTGCCACTCGATCGCACCGCTGGAGTCCAGTTTTACCACCCAGATATCCAGATCACCGTGGTTCCCACTCACGTCGCCATCGGTTGAATCAGTAGCACTGACGACGATATACCCGTCGTCAGATGTCTGCCGGACACACGGCAGAATATCACCGCCTGAGCCGCCAAGGCAACGCTGCCACGCGAGCGCACCATCGGAATCCAGTTTCACCATCCATATATCAAGCCCGCCATGATGTCCGCTCACATCGCCGTCGTCTGACCAGATCGTCCCGAAAACAACATACCCTCCATCGACTGTCTGCTGAACGCTCAAGGCCTCATCGTTATACGATCCTCCCAGACAACGCTGCCACTCGATCGAAAAGGAACCGTTTTCTACAGTAATATAGTCGACCTTCGTCTCGGTGTCGCTGCCGGCGGCGTCAGAAACCGTCAGAGAAACCGTATACGTGCCCGGCGTCGTGTAGGTGTGGAGCAGATCCCGAATTTTGGCGGTATCGCCATCGCCGAAGGTCCAGTTCCATGCAGCGGGCGTGCCTGTCGAGTTGTCGGCGAAGTACACCCTGAGCGGGGCGGGGCCCGAGGTCGGCGAGGCAGTGAAATCCGCATCGAGAGAGGTCGACCCCCCGCTTGAGAAGGTCATCCCATTGAGGTTCATGTCGCCGGCGAGCCAGAGAACAATCTTGTGCGTGCCCGCCGTCGGGAAGCCTGCCTTCCCATTCACCCGGATCGGTGTCTGCCAGGAAGTTGCTGCGGGGATGGTGATCGTACCGGTCGGGATTCCGTCCACGTCGAGTGTGAGTGTACAGTTGTTCTGCGTCGTGTACAGGAGGTACTCCACCTCATAGATTCCCGCCTCCTTCACATCGACGGTGTAGCGCAGCCACTCACCCTCTTCGGTGTTGGTGATCAGGGGATCGGCGTCCCAACTCCTGATCCCGATGTCCACGTCGTCGTCCCGATACGAGGACGGGTTCGAGTCGATGTTGCCCCGGGTGGTGTCGTGGTAGGCAACCCCTTCGCCGCCCTCGTCGTAGTCGGCCGCAAGGATCCGGCCTGGGATCGTCAGAGAGATCCGTATGTCGCCGACCGACGCGATAGAAATATTTTCCAGATCCGGAACACCGGTCTGCGTCATTTCCCCGGCGTCATAGGCGCCTGCGGGTCCAGCGGACAGACCAGAAAGCATGAGCAGGAGCGCCCCCATGAACGCGATTCTCTGCAAGAGATGTCTCATCTATTTCCCCCCGCGTAAATTGATTTTTAATGTAGATTCCATCAGAACATCCGGACTGGTCCCGACGCATTCCTGATGTTCGATGAATAGTGACATTTTCCTGCAATAACTTTTCAGAAAGTCTGCCGGAAAGATCCCGGGATATATGTTATTACATCCACATTCATGGATTTTGTATTTATATTTTTATAGCATCTTCAACCGGACATTTCGGCTGGAAAAAAAGAAAAAATTATCCCATCAACGCGAACCACGCATCCCGCAGCCCGACGTTGTACTGGGCGATGAAGAGGGCGTCGCCCACCTCGATTGCGCCGTTACGGTGGACGTCGGTCTTCGTGAACTGCTCGGTGTCGGCCGCGGGCTTCGTGGAGAGGCCGACGACCTGTTTGAGCACCCTGAGGGTATCGACCTGGTTTACGACACCATCTTCGTTGGCGTCGCCGAAGAGCACCGGCGTGACCATGATGTACGCGGGCCTCGTGTAGGCGCCCTCGCCGCCGTTCACCGCGAGGGAGACGGTGTAGTTGCCGGGGGCGGTGTAGGTGTGGGTCGGATTTTGATCGGTGGAGGTGTTCCCGTCGCCGAAGGTCCAGAGCCAAGCGGTCGGGTTACCGCTGGAGGTGTCAGTGAACCGGACGGTGAGCGGCGCCACGCCCGACGTGACATTCGCGTCGAACGCCGCTGCAAGACCCGGCTGAACCATGATATGACTCTCCAGCGTGCAGGTATCCTCGTACGTCCCGTTCCGCACGAGGAGGCTCACCGAATAGTTCCCCTCCTCAGTATAGGCATGGACAGGATGCTGAGCATCAGATGTGGTGCCGTCGCCGAAAGACCAGCACCATGCCGTCGGCCCGCCTGAAGAGCGGTCCGTAAACTGCACAGTCAGGGGAACTGTCCCGCTGTAAACGTCCGCATCGCCGGCGGCCGTCACCGGTCCTCCGACTCCGGTGACGACGACGGCATCGGCCCGGACGGTTTCGTCGGACCCGAACTCGTTGCAGACCGTCAGGCCGACCATATAGGTTCCGTCCGTGGCATAGGTGTGTAGCGGGTGCTGAGCGTCCGAGGTGGTGCCGTCCCCGAAGTCCCAGAGCCAGACGGTCGGCGTGTTCGTCGATCGATCGGTGAACTGCACTCTCCCTGTGCCCGTGATCGTGGCGGTGAAGTTTGCGACCGGTACCCGGACAACACTGATCGTTGTCTGGGCCAGGTTGTTCGAGCAGTCGATCTCGGGCCCGCCATTCTCCGCCCTGACCGAAACGGTGTGTAGGCCGGCGCTGAGATTTGCCTCCAGTTGCAAAACACTGCTCTCGCCAGGGGAAATGGCGGAGATTACCCCGGTTCCGCAGATCGTACCGTTTGCAGCCGCAGCGCCGTCGGTGGCCGTGAGCGTGACGTTTTCGGCGGCACAGTCGCCGTCGTTCCAGACGGTCACGTTCAGGAGCACCGGGCCGCTGCCCGGATCGGACGAGGCGAGCGAGATGGCGTTGAGTATCAGGTCGGGGGTGAAGACCACCTGCTGGGATGCCTGGTTATTCTCCCGGTCCGCATCCTGCATGGTCTCGTCGGGATCGGCCTCTGCGACGATGGTGTGGGTGCCGGCCGCCGCGTCACTCCAGTCCCAGGTTGCGGTTCCGCAGATCGCTGTACCCGGCTGGAGGTCGGCGATCACCCGTTCGTCGATCACGCTGCCGTTCAGGTCGTAGACTCGGACCGGGACGTCGTAGGCCGCTCCTTCCCCGGTGTTCCCGACCCGCCATTCGATGACCGACAGACTGGTCCGCCCCACCTTCAGGTCTTCAACGACCACGTCGGGCAGGAAGAATGTCGCCGTCGCCCGGTTGTTTGTCGTGTCCACCTCGACCAGGACGGCGTCCGGATCGACGGTGACCGTGATCTCGTGGGTATCGTTGTCGGCAGGCAGCCACACAACCGAGACCGTTCGGTTCTCACCGGCAGGCAGGGAGGCGATCGTCTGCGCATCGCCGATCGCCGGGCCCCCCTCGCCATCGGTGAAGACAACGTCGACGGATTCGGCCGGCAGGTCGCCGATGTTACGGACGACGGTCGAGAGGGTGCCGTCGGCATATGTGATCTCGGCCGCATCGACCGCACAGTCCATCCGGATCGGGCGGACCAGGACGTCGAGGGCGCTGGTCTCGTTGTCGCTGCTGAGATAGGCCGTTCCGAGTTCACCGTTGACCAGTGCCGGGGAGATCTGCCATTCGTCGATCTCGCTATGTGTCACCTGGCTGCCGCCGCTCCAGTGTCCGGAGGCTGCATCCCGGACGGAGAGGAAGAGGTCCTGTCCTTCGTCAGATGCACCCTGCCAGACCGCAAGCAGGTTGGCGGTTTCGGTCTTCATGAGGTGGAGTTCGTTGACCGACGGCCTGATGGCGGCGGTCTCGGGGGCAGAGGTTCCCGCGGCGGCGGTCTGAACGACGCAGACGCGGTCGCACTCCTCCTCCCGCTCCACCCAGGCAAGCCATTCACCGCCATCGGCCTGGAAGACGGGCTCCAGATCTTCGACGGTGTTGGCGGTGACCTGCACCAGCGTACCCCAGGCCAAGCCGCTCTCTCTGACCACGAAGATTTCCCTATCTGTACGGGTGTCGGCATCGCCGTCGATGTCAGCAGCCCAAGCGATGGTGCCGGGCGGAGAGACGACCGGGCCAGCCGTGACCGAGATGTTTTTCGCCACGGTTGCGGGATCGGACCAGGCGGTGCCGTTCCATGTGGCATAGAGAACGTCCTGATCTCCGGTGGTGAAGATGTCGCCGTCACGGTCCTTCGTCCAGACCGCGGCGACCGCGCCGTCCGCACCGGCGGAGAGCGACGCTCGGCCGTCATAGCAGGAGTCGTGGGTCAGCAGCGCCGGTTCGGACCACGCCCCCTGTTCAGGGACGAACCTAGACCAGGCCAGTTCGGTGGCGTTCATGGCCTCGGCCATCGGCGTATCGGCGGTGATCGAAGGGTTGGCGATGCTGCTCCAGAGTGCAATCGCGGCACCGGTCCCGTCGATGACGGCCGTCGCATCGTAGTCGTCGATCAGGTTGTCGGTCACTCCCTGCGGTGCGCTCCAGCCGCCGTCGTTGTAGACGGAGTACATGATCTCCAGTCCCTGCATCTGCGGTTTTTCCGGGACGTCGTGCGTCCAGAGCAGGAGGAGACGTCCGTCCGGGAGGGTGAGGAGGGTCGGGGCGGCATAGGGGTAGCAGGAGTCGATGAGCGAGGCGTTTTCGGCGGAAGAACTCTGAGTAGTGGCGAGGATGGTCACCTCGGGTTCGCCGAACCTCCCGTAGCCGGGGCCGACGTAGTCCCGCGGGATCGGCTCCCATTCGCTCGATGAGATCGGGGGAATGCTGAGGGCCATGCTGGTTGAATCATCGCCGGGATAGCGCCAGGACGCCGAGACGGATGAAGAATACGGGCCTGCAACAGCCTTCCCCTCTGCCTTCAGAATGATATAGTAGTCCGATACTTCCGGCGGCGGTACGGTCATCACGATGACGGCACCTCCACTTAGGACAATCTTGAAGTATACATTTTCGCTGCCAGTCTTAAATGTCCCTTTGATCTTTGCATCGAGTTTGGCCTGTCCACCTGACAAACCCAACCCTCCGATGATGGCCCCATCAGGATCCTCGGTGAAATACAATTTGCCATCGATACCCGTATCCACGCTAGCATAAACTTTCCCGATCGCAAAGTTATAGGTCGCACCGGGAATAGGAACCTCTGCTTCACCGTTGAGATCGATATAGACTTCCCTGAACTTTATCGTCAATGTTCCATCTTCATCTGGGCTGAGGACCCAGACACCACCAACAAGACTTTTTATTTTCCCTGTTTGATCGGCAATGGAGATTTCCGTACTCCCTCCACCATGAAAGTCTGTTTTTCCATCACTGGAAAGTTTTCCTCCGACCGTTCCTGAGACATCCAGGCCATACTTTCCACTCATCGGGATTGATTTTGGAATAGTTACAGATCCCTTCAGCGGGGTCTTAGGAAACGAAATATCTGCTTTAATCTCATAGATTAACTCATTTTTACCGGAAGAAACTGCATAAGGTTTTGTCTCGGTCGATGCAACAAGAGTTGAAAACCATTCAGGGGTGCAGACGATCGAAGGGGTGATAATATACGGCTGAGAGGGAACACCGTCAGGGCTGTAGGCGGTGATCGTGATGACAGTCCATGGCTCAAGGCTGCCCATATCGAAGGTATATCCCCATCCGTCAGAGCCGTCACTGTCAGTGGTCACGGCGCCGTTGACGTCGAAATCGATATGGTCGATTTCACCCTCTGTTCCCAGTTCAAAGGTGTTGACGAGGGGGATGTCGGTGAAGTAGTACCCCTGGTAGGTTTTGCTGACGGATTGAATTACTGGGATTTCTCCCTCTAATTCAGTAACCCTAACCGCGTTATCTCCAGAGACTAAGACAGCATGGTCTTTTGAAGAGAGTGTTCCAAAGAAACGATAAGTGCCTGCTGGAGCGGAAACTGGTACCGAGATCCTGTACATCACGCTATCTTCTGATGTTGCTCCGTTCCAGATCCATTCGGCAGAGGAACCTGAAATTTTCTCGCTGTCTGCCGTAGAAGAGATAGGAGTGATACTCCACCCAGAAGGAATCTGCTCTTTTAATACAATTTTTTCCTCTGTAGCGCCGAAAAAGTTTATGGTAATATTGACATCATGCTGTGGACTGAGGGAAGCAGGATTGATGGTTCTATCCGCAAAAACTGACGAGTCACTGTCTGCAGTCAGTTTCACAACCCAAAGATCACTATATCCATGATAACCCACTACATCGCCGTTGTTGTTTGAACATGTGTGCCCGACAATAACATAACCATGATCCGTAGTCTGCTCAACACTTGAGCCTACGTCTTCATCTCTTCCACCGAGACACCTTTGCCATGCATAATCTCCGTTCTCGTCAAGTTTTACCAACCAGGCGTCCGTAGAAAGTTGAATGGGATCATTTGGATCTGTGTGGAATCCACTAACATCGCCGTCATCGGATACGGTACCTCCAACAATAATATAACCACCATCGGCACTCTGCTGAATGCTTCCAGCAAAATCATTTGAAGATCCTCCCAAGAGTGCCTGCCCCTCAAGCACCCATGAAGAGTTAAATTTCAAGATCCAGATATCTTTACCACCATGGTTCCAATAAACGTCCCCATCTACAGAAGAACAAGTAAATCCGGCGAGGACAAAACCCCCATCAGATGTCTGATCAAGACAAAAAACAGCTTCTTCTTGCGTTCCACCAAAACACCGCTGCCATTCAATGTTCCCCTCCCCATCTGTTTTCACTACCCATACATCACGTAATCCATGATTCCCTTCCACATCTCCATCACCCGAATAGGTGTATCCAGCAATAATATATCCCCCATCCTGCGTCTGCATAATATCTTCAGCAGAGTCAATGGAGGTACCCCCATAGCAGCGCTGCCACTCAATCATTCCAGTTGAATTAATTTTCACTAGCCAGGCATCATCAGATCCATGATATCCGCTTACGTCACAATCATTTGAGTCGGTCAGTCCAACAAAAATATATCCTCCATCAGATGTAGCGCGAATACTACGGGCTTCGTCACATGAAGAACCCCCATAACATCGCTGCCACTCAATCGCTCCAGTTGCATCAAGTTTTACAACCCATGTATCCCAACCTTTACCTCCAACAACATCACCATCCATTGAATTCGTATACGCTACGAAGATATAACCGCCATCTGGTGTTTTGCGGATGGATCGTGCAGATTCATACCCAGATCCACCGAGAACCCGCTGCCATTCAATTGAACCGGTTTTGTTTATTTTTACAATCCAAACGTCGCCATTTTTGTTGTCATATATGACATCACCGTCCTTTGATGCGGTTTCTCCGGCAATAATGTATCCTCCATCAGGAGTCTGCTGAACACTATAGCCCCTATCACGATCACTTCCACCGAAACATCGCTGCCAGTTTACCAAAGGTGAATCCGGCGAAATTATGGTGATATAATCCAATTTTGTTTTGGAATATCCAGTTTGATTATAGGTTACTTCCAGAGTTACGGTAAAGATATGACCCGTATTATAGGCGTGGATCGGATTCTGTTCGGTAGAAAAATTACCATCTCCAAAATCCCAGAACCAGGATGAAGGGCTGCCACTAGAAGTGTCGGAAAATTTCACAATAAGCGGGGCAGTTCCAGAGGTGACATTGGCGATGAAATTGACAACAGGTACTATGACCGGTTCAAATTTTTGGATGTGGTGATTATCATTATCAAGCACATAGAGATTGCCAGAAGCGTCAATTGCCATGCCAGAAGGATAACTGATGTGTCCATCATTGGAACCCTGGGACTTCAATGTTAGAGTTAAATTACCTGAACCGTCGAATCGGTTTACGTAAATATAATTTCCAACATAGACGTTCCCGGAAGTGTCGCAAGTTATACACGGGAGGCCACCTCCCTCTAAAAGCCATGACGCTAGGAAATTTCCGTTGGAATCAAACTTCTGGATACGATTATTGACTGAATTGTCTGAACCTTGCTGGAAATCTATTACATAGACATTGTCAGAAGCGTCAACTGCAATATGCTCCGGCCACCAGAACTGCCCTTCGCCACTACCATACGACCCCCACTTCGTAACTGCCTTTCCTGAACTGTCAAATTTCAGGATACAATTAGCATTTCGATCTACCACGTAAACATTGCCGGAGTCGTCCACTGCGATACCACACGGTGCGCTAAGCGAACTGGAGCCGAAAGAGTTCCATTTTGTAATGAAGTTTCCCTCGTTGTCGAACTTCTGGATACATGTAAATTGGAGGTCATAATCCCACTCCGTCACATACACATTGCCCACAGGATCCACCGCGATACCGGTAATTCCTATAAACTCCCCATCATTGACACCATAAGATCCCCATTTTGTGATGAAGTTGCCACAACTATCAAATTTCTGAATACGGAAATTATCACTATCTGCCACATAGACATTGCCAGAAGCATCAACCACTATGTCTTCTGGATAATATAACTCACCATCGCCAAGTTTCTGTGATCCCAGAGTCTCACAGAAATTACCGTCACCATCAAACTTTTGAATACGGTTATTTCCAGTATCTGCCACATACATATTGCCTAAAGTGTCAACTGCAATACCCAATGGATTATTGAATTTTCCGTCGTTAGACCCGTAAGATTCCAACTTTGTAATGAAGTTCCCAGAACTGTCAAACCTCTGGACACAACAGTTGCCTACGTCCACTACGTAGACATTACCTGCCCCGTCAACCACAATGCCTACTGGTTGACTAAACTGTCCATCGTTATAACCCTGTGATCCCCATTTTGTAATAAAGTTTCCAGCACTGTCAAACTTCTGGACACGATAATTACCGGTGTCCGCCACATAGGTGTTTCCTAAAGAGTCCACAAAAACACCTGATGGATATTTTAATTCCCCATCGCCAGAACCACGTGAACCCAATGTTGTAAGGAAATTACCAGCACTATCAAATATCTGGATACGGGAATTGTAGGTGTCCGCTACATAGATGTTACCTGTCTCGTCAGTCGCAATACCTTTTGGCCGAATAAACTGCCCGTTGTTAGAGCCATATGACCCCCACTGGGTAAGGAAGTTACCAGCACTATCAAATTTTTGGATACGACTATTACCAGTGTCCACTACATAGATGTTTTTGGAATTATCAATCGCAATTTGAAACGGGTACTGATCACTAAATTGCCCATCATCAGAACCAGGTGATCCCCACTTGGCAAGGAAATTACCAGCACTGTCTATCTTCTGGACGCGATTGTTACCATCCTCTGCCACATACATGTTACCCGCAGCATCAATTGCGATGCAGCATGGTTTATCAAACTGGCCGTCACTGCTATATGATTTTGAACCCCATTTCATCGAGAAAACATATTTATCTATACCAGATTCCTGTTGAATATTTAAATTGGACTGAATATGAGACAAATTGGATAAAATAACGGATTTTGATGAATCAACTGTACATGTGTCCCAAGCAAGTACAGACGGTACCATCGCCATCAGTACGCAAACAACCACAAGAGAGAGTATTTGTTTCATCATTGTCACCACAGGGACGCCGCCTCGTTCAAGAACTTCGCTCCCCAAAAGCGAAAGAAAAACAACAGAGCAAGCAATGTAAGAAAGCAGAACCGTTTAGAGGGAATAGCGGCTCGTGCCAGCGTGTCAGTGGCGTTCGGTCAATTTCGTTTCGTCAGGGGGGCAGGTTATCCGAATGCCTGGGTAGCATCCGATTCTTGTGCAATCTGTGAACCATAAACAATCAAAAATATTTCGCTTTGATTGCGAATGGATCCTATTTTTTGACGATTGAGGATTTCGAAAAACTCCTCGGTTGACACAGGCCACATATAAATGATTTATAAATAGTGCCTCTTGGGTGGAGGGTTAATCGAAATCCTCGATTATATATCCACTGGGATTGGAAACTCTTCAAAAAGGCTCACGATAAATTTCCGGCAGAGATGAGGGGGATAAACAACCCCCCATCATCAACGACACCCATGAAAAAGGTTCATCACTGTTTCACGGGGATAACCCTTAGCACCGTTAGCCACTCACTCACACTATAGATACGGAAAAACAGGATCTTGCTCTAATTCCCGGTACCTTCGCGTCCTTTCGCGTCTTCGCGCGATCATCCCCCGGAAAATCACCCAGCCATCCGGAAATACCTCCCACGGCCTTATCGCATATGATCATTCTGAGAGAAGGCCGACAAAGGCACCATAGCCGCCACCAGCGAAGAGCAAAAAAGAGTCTATCCCGAGATCCTCAGATCCGACCGGATCGTGATCGTACACGCCCCGTCCCGAAACACCCGGACAAGCCCGCCGCTCTCGGAGACCGTCACCCCGACGGCCGGCATCACGGCGGTGATCGCCGCCGTGGCCCGGTGGCGCCCGCCAAGCCCGCCTGGCAGGTGGACGTCCTTTGCGTTCACGTCCATGTAACTCCCGGCCGTGGCGATCATGCCGCTCTTATCGACGATGAACACGCCGTCCAACTGGGCGAACTCCTTCACGCTCTCCCAGTTCTCCCGGTTCTTGATATCCCGCAGGGCGGCGGCGTGCCCAAGGTACGGGTTGAGGATCGCCTGGTGCGAGTGGGAGGCGATCTCCCCGGCGTCGCCGATGATGAAGGCGGTGCCGATCTTCCGGCCCTCCCGCCCCTCGACGGCGATCTCCATCGCCAGCTTGAGGACGGCGTACATCACGTCCTTCTCGACGATATCCTCGTAGTTCGTGAGGTCCACAAAGTTCCTCACCCGCTCCAGGTCGAAGATCAGGACCGCATACTGGAAGACGGCGACCACGGTCCCCTCCTCGAACCGTTTGGTCAGGTAGATCTGGACGGCGGCGTCGAGCATATGGTGCTCGCAGACCGAGACGATCTCGTACATCGTCAGGTCCCGCAGGATGTCGAGTTTGAGGTCCTGCACCCATATCAATGGGATCTTCGACTGGCAGGTGCACGGGCGGGTGAAGGAGACGATCGCCTTCGCCCCGATCTCCTCAGCGATCTGGATCCCCGCATGCATCAGGAGTTCGTCATTCATAGGAGGTCCCGCAGGATACCCGGGATATCCGACGGCCTGGATGCGACCGGGACCCCGAGGAGTTTCAGACGCTCGATCTTCGAGCGGGCGTCGCCCTCCCCACCTTCGATGATCGCTCCCGCATGCCCCATCCGCTTGTTCGGGGGCGCCGTCACGCCCGCGATATAGGAGACGAGGGGCAGGTCGGTCGATCGCACGCCCTCCTCCTCGAGGTTCCCGCCGACCTCTCCGATAAGGACAACCGCCTCGGTCTCCGGGTCCTCCTCGAACCAGGCGAGCACGTCCGCAAAGGTCTGGCCGATCACCGGGTCGCCGCCGATCCCGACGATCGTCGACTGCCCGATCCCGGCCCGCGTCAGCTCGTCGACGACCTCATAGGTGAGGGTGCCGCTCCGGGAGATCACGCCGACATGCCCACGGGTCGCCAGGTGGGCCGGCATGATCCCGAGCTTCTGCTCGCCCGGCGAGAGGAGGCCCGGGCAGTTGGGGCCGATCACGGCGCACCCGCAGATCTCCGCATAGGCGATCGCCCGCATCGCGTCGTGCACCGGGATATGCTCGGTGATCGCAACGGCAAGGTCCAGGCCCGCATGGGCG
>Ga0068711_1001601_pt1 | contig 12661 bp, 11 predicted proteins | sample MTBAKMMethaMetaG_FD_62224 | JGI IMG/M metagenome (GOLD analysis project Ga0068711, IMG submission 62224) | Enrichment culture microbial communities from Arthur Kill intertidal strait, New Jersey, USA, that are MTBE-degrading - MTBE-AKM (Arthur... | ecosystem: Environmental > Aquatic > Marine >...
ATGGGACCGCGATGGTGAGTCGTGAGGGATTCGAACCCTCGACACCCGGATTAAAAGTCCGGTGCTCTGCCAGCTGAGCTAACGACTCAGCTCTAGAGGCTAGGACAATATAGCGACCCTAGGCCTGTCTGTCAAGGTTGCAGGGGAACGGATCGACTATAGTTTGATCGATGTGGAGGGCATTGCGGACAGGGCCCTCCTGAAACCGGCGAGTGCCTCTTCCGCGCGCCCCCGCTGGGCTGCAACCTGTGCAAAGCCCGTCCCCCCATAGGTCTGCCTGCGGGCAACGGAAACATTTGCATCGAGGAGGGACGGCAGGTCTTCTCCTGCCTCCGGTAGCAGTTCCCGCCACTCTGCAGCCGAAAGACCCGACAAGGAACGCTCTTTCCGGATGCACCAGGCGACGGCCCTCCCCACCTGTTCGTGAGCCTGCCTGAAGGGAACTCCCTTCAGGACAAGGTATTCGGCGACGTCCGTCGCCAGCAGCAGGCCATTTTCGAAACCTGCCTTCGCCCGCTCAGGGACGACTTCCACCCTTCGAAGCAGAGGGATGAGCACCGAGAAAACCGCTTCGACCAGATCGAGGCTTTCCCAAAGCCCCCGCTTGTCCTCCTGGAGATCCCTGTCGTAAGTTGACGGCAATCCCTTGAGGTTGACCAGGAGATCCACAAGGTGGCCGACGAATTGCCCCGTCCGGCCCCTGACGAGTTCTAGCACGTCGGGATTTTTCTTCTGGGGCATCATGCTCGAGCCGGTACAGTAGGCATCGGGCAGGCGTATCCAGCCGAATTCCTGCGAACTGTAAAGGATGAGGTCCTCAGCCATGCGGCTGATGTGGATGCCGAGAGTTGCACAAAATCCGTGGATGTCGAGAAGGTAGTCCCTCTGCCCCACGGTATCGAGACTGTTCTCCGTGGGTTTCGGAAAGCCGAGGACCTCCGCCGTGAAGGATCGGTCAAGGGGAAGTGTCGAGCCGGCGAGAGCCCCGCTGCCGAGGGGACATTCATTCAGGGACTCGAGGGCAAAAAGCAACCGCCTGGCATCCCGCGAAAAAGCCTGGAAATGGGCGAGCCAATAGTGCCCCATGCTGATTGGCTGGGCCTGCTGAAGGTGAGTGTAGCCCGGGACGAGCGTCGTCTCGTCCCGGGCAGAAAGGGCAAGAAGGGCCTCTTCCATTTCAGCCAGTTGCCCGCCAATCCGCAGAAGGGTTTCCTTCAGGTAGAGCCTGAGTGTCGTTGCCACCTGGTCGTTCCTGCTGCGCCCCATGTGGAGCTTGGCTCCGAGCGGGCCCAATATTTCCGTCAAACGGGATTCGACATTCATATGGACGTCTTCCAGCTCGATTCTCGGCTTGAAATCCCCGGATTCAACCTCAAGGGCGACCTGCCTCAATCCCCTTTCGAGTTCCAGGCTTTCCTGCCCGTCAAGCAAGCCAACTCGGCCCAGCATGCGGGCATGGGCGATGCTTCCGACGATATCGCACTTCGCGAGCCGCCAGTCAAGATCAAGCGACTGGCTGAACCGCAAAACCTCATCCGCCGTTTCGGACGAAAATCGCCCTTTCCACATCAGAACCCCTCCTTGCACGACATCGCCGGTTCGCACCGGGCACGCATTTCACCCGCGCAATCCAGGCACTCCAGTTTCGCGGCAAGCCATTCCCCAGCGGGGTGGAAACCGAACCCCAGCCACGTGGCCACCTGCAGGTGAAGGCATTTCGCCGAAGGTTTGGATCCGGTCCTGATGCCGCCTACACCTACGCTTTCCAGGTTTTTCCGGAAGGCTGCCCCTTCGGTATGCAGGACCTTCCTTTCCTTTTCCGAAAGGAGGTCCAGCCTGAAACGGGCCGCTCTTTCGTTATAGCTTTCCCAGGCTTTTTCCGCTCCGGGGCCGGCAAGTACGGCCTCGAGTTCACCCACGGCCCCTTCTGATTCAAGCTGGCCGCACCTTCGGTCGAGAAAAGGACATGTGAGCCAGAAAGTTGTCGGGAAAGGCTTGCCTTTCCTCAGTGGCCCACAGACAATGACCTGGGGCTTTCCCCAGGGGCATCGCCTTGCGACCCCGCGCACAAGCGCAAGGTCGAACGCCCGCCCTCTCATCTGGATGGAAAGCGTTTCAGCATCTTCACCTTTCAGAGGTTCAAATAAAAGCGGGGGGGTTCCCCCCCCGCCGTCGATGAAGCCATTCATAGGATTCCTAGCGCTTCCCTCCGGACCCGTTCGAAGCGCCTCCCGACCCGGTCCCGCTTCCGCTCCGCTTCTTATTGCCTCGGGGATCCTTGAGCTTGTTGTTCAGGTCGGCGATCTTTTCTTCGCTGCTCTTCAGGAATAGCGAAAGTTTTTTCTCGAAATCGTCCTCTCTCCTTCTCGGAGGTCGGCTTTCCTTTGCCTGCAACACCTTGATCGAAAGGTCAATCCGGTTTTTCTCGTCGATCTTGATAACCTGTGCCTGGACTTCCTGTCCAACCGTAAGCACATCTTCCACTTTCTTGACGAAGCTCTGGGAGAGTTCCGAAATGTGGATCATGGCCTTCTGGCCGGTGGCCAGCCGTACAAAAGCCCCATAGGCCGCGATATGTTCTACGGTGCCCTTGACGAGGTCCCCCACTTTGACCGGTTCCGCCGCTGCGCTTCTTTCCTCCACCATGTTTCCCTGTTAGCCTCCGCTCGTTAGTTTTTTGCATGATCGTCGGAAATAGAGTGATTATAGAGAATCAACCCGCTTTTCGCTACCCCGGGGAAATGGGCGGGAACCGCCCCCGGTTTTTACTCGTAGACGCGAAGGTCCTCTATGAACAGGGGGCTCATGACCTTGATATGCGTCCCCTTCATCCCCAGGCTCCTGCTCTCGATGATCCCGGCGCTTTCCAGCTTCCGGAGCGCATTGACGATAACGCTCCTCGTGACGCCGACCCTGTCCGCAACACGGCTTGCAACGACAACACCCTCTGCGCTGCCCAGTTCCCGGATGATGTGCTTGACTGACTTGACCTCCGAATAGGACAAGGCCCGCATGGCCATCTGGACGATCAGTCGCTCCCTCGAGCGATCTTCGATCGACTTGGCCCGCTCGTGAAGGATCTCGAGGCCGACCACGGTGGCGAGGTATTCCGCCAGGACCAGGTCCCGCGTATCGAACTCGATCCCGAACCGGGCCAGGATCATCGTCCCAAGACGGTCTCCCGCCCCGTTGATCGGGACATAGAGAACATGTTTGTCGGAGTAGGTGCAGGGCACATCCGCATAGGCGCAGACGCCGTGGTCGGTGTGGTTCAACACCGATTCGTGGATTTGGTTCAGCTTCTCGACATACCGATCGGGCATCTTTCCCTTGCCGAGCTGGTCGGACATGATCGGGCAATCGTACTCGCTGATCCAGCCGTAACCCAGAATGCGCCCCTCCCGGTTGATGATGTACACGTTGGCCGCCGAAAGATCGCAGAGCAGGGAGGCGAGCTTCTGGTAATCGGGCTGGTTGTTTCCCTTGCGATTCTCAAGGGCCCTGCTGACGATCCGCGTTTTTTCCAGCAGGTCGTTCATTGCTGACGGGTTCAGGATCTTCGGCCTGCTTTCGAGCAGTTCCTTCGGTGTTCTCATTGTCATCGTGATCCCTCCATGCTCCAATTCGGCGATCGACTCGCTCATATCAGGTATTTTCTAATGTCCGTGTCGGAAGCCAGGTGATCAAGCCTGCTCTTTACAAAGGGGACATCCACAGAAACGCGTATACCCCGCATATCCGGAGCAGAGAAGCTGACCTCTTCCAGCAGGATCTCCATGATGGTGTGAAGGCGCCTCGCCCCGATGTCCTCCATTTCCTGGTTCATCCGGGCAGCCATGGAGGCAATCTCCTGTATGGCGTCTTCTTCGAAGCTCACTTCCACGCCTTCGGTCTCCAACAGGGCCTGGTATTGCCTGATCAGGCTGTGCTCGGGCTCTACGAGGATCCTCGCCAGGTCTTCCGCGGACAGCGGCTGCAGTTCAACCCTGAGGGGGAACCGCCCCTGGAGTTCCGGCACGAGGTCGGACGGTTTGACCTTATGGAAGGCCCCCGCGGCGATGAAAAGGATGTGGTCCGTTCTGATGGACCCGTACTTTGTCTGGACCGTGCTGCCTTCGACGATAGGAAGCAGGTCGCGCTGTACGCCTTCCCTGCTGACGTCGGGCCCCTGCCCTCCGGCCGATGCCGCGATCTTGTCAAGTTCGTCGAGAAAGATGATGCCTTCTTCCTCGGTCTTTTCAAGGGCTTCTCTCGTCACCGCCTCCATGTCGACCAGCCCCTCGGCTTCTTCCGATTGGAGGACCTTCAGGGCTTCCCTGACCGTCATTCTGCGTCGACGGGTCTTTCTCGGCATCATGCCCCCAAGAACCTCTCCGAGGTTGATCGCCATTCCCTCCATACCGCTTCCCATAAGGGGAAAACCGAGTTGCGGCTGCTCGGAAACCTCGATTTCGACATCCCGGTCGTCGAGCTTGCCTCCTACGAGCATCTCCCTTAGACGGTCACGCGTACCGGAAGAGGGTTCCGGTGCAGGGGGAGCTTCCTCCCTTTCTGCCCCTCCGCCGAGGAGTGTTTTCATGAAGTCCGGAACGGCGGGTTCCTTTTTCGGACGGGGAAGGAGCGCATCCAGGAGCCTTTCTTCGGCGCGCTTGCGCGCCTGGGGCTGAACCTCTTCCACCCGGCGGCTCTTCACCATCTGGATCGCTGATTCGGCCAGGTCTCGGATCATCGATTCGACATCCCTGCCGACATACCCAACTTCAGTGAACTTTGTCGCCTCGACCTTGATGAAAGGGGAATCCACCAGGGAGGCCAGCCTACGGGCGATTTCCGTTTTTCCCACGCCCGTCGGTCCGACCATGAGGATGTTCTTCGGCGCGATCTCTTCCGAGAGATCCGCTGCAAGCCAACGCCGGCGAATCCTGTTTCTAAGGGCGATGGCCACGGCGCGCTTTGCCTTGTTCTGCCCGACGATAAACCGGTCAAGGGTGAGAACGACCTTCGCGGGAGTCAGGGCATCGGCCAGTTTCCCCGGTTGTGTCATGAACCGATCCTCTCCAGCGTGATGGACTTGTTCGTATAGATACAGATTTCTGCTGCTGTTTCAAGTGAAACCCGGGCGATTTGCTCGGCATCCCAGTCCGTCGCCAGGAGCAGGGCGCGAGCGGCAGCCAAAGCGTAACCGGAACCCGAACCGATGGAAGAAGCTTCCCCCTCCGGTTCGAGTACATCGCCGGCACCCGAAAGAAGCAGGGTTTGTTCGGCATCAGCCACCAGCATCATCGCCTCGAGCTGCCGCAGAGCCTTGTCAAGCCGCCAGTCCCTCACCAGGGAATAGGCCGCACGCATGAGGTTTCCGTTCTGTTCGTTCAGCTTGGTCTCGAAACGTTCCAGGAGAGTCATGGCGTCTGCGGTGCTGCCTGCAAAACCGGCCAGGACCTTGCCGTTCTTCAGGGAACGCACTTTCCTTGCAGTCGCCTTGATGACCTTGTCTCCCAAAGTCACCTGGCCGTCCCCGGCCATGGCGACCAGTCCCTTTCGTCTGACGCAAAGCACGGTGGTTCCTTCAAACATTTTCTTCACCTTCCCCCATCCTTGGATGGGCTTCCCTGACCATTCTCTGCAAGTGTTCGGCAGAGATCTTGAGATATCGCTGCGTCGTGAGGAGGCTTTCGTGTCCCAGTAATTCCTGCAGCACCCTAAGATTGGCCCCGCCCTCGAGGAGATGGGTCGCAAAGCTGTGTCGAAGAACGTGCGGCGTCACCCTGGTGAGCCCGCAACGCTTCGCCGCCCTATCCACGATCCGGGTCACGGTCCTGACCGTCATTCTTTCGCCTCCAACCCCCGGGAATAGGGGACCTTTCCTATTGGAAGATTCCAACGCCCAGGCTTCAAACGCAGCGAGGGCAAATCGGCCGACAGGCACGATGCGCTCCTTGTCACCCTTGCCTGTCACTCGAACCCAGCGTTCCTGGAGGTCCAGGTCTTCCCAGTCAAGCGAAACGAGCTCGGCAACCCGGAGACCGCTCCCATAAAGAAGTTCGAGGGCCGCACGATCCCTGACGCTGGACCTTCCCTGCGGACCGTTTTCGAGAAGGTTCTGCACATCCTGCAGGCACAGTGCCCGCGGCAACCTCACAGGGAGTTTCGGCGCCTGGACGCGGCAGGCCGGATCGTCGGTAACGACCTTCTCTTCCCTGAGAAAGGCCATCCAGCTTTTGACCGCGGATAGCTTGCGGGCCGCTGATGCCTTTGCGTAACCGTAAGCGAGCATTTCCCTCAGGAAAGCCCTGACATGCCCCGGACGTATCGCATCCGGCGAATCCAGGCCTTGAGCAAGCGCAAATTCCACGAACTGGGCCAGGTCGATGGCATAGTTCGTTACCGTGTGCTCGGAAAGCCGGCGCCCATGGCGAAGGTCTTGAAGGTAGGCATCCACAAGCGAGGACAACTTTTCAGCCATGCACCGTATATTACCACTTATGCCTTGATTGTGAATAATATTCAGGACAACTCTCTCGGTATGAAAACGCTTCAGGGCTAGTCGACAAGGTTCTCAAGGAAAGCATCGAAAGCTCTCTCAGCCCGGAACGCCACTTCCTGGCACCGATCCGTCCGGGAGCGGACCTTTTTCTCCAGTGGCGGGAATATCCCCAGGTTGACGTTCATGGGCTGGAAGGTCTCGGGTCTTGCATCGGAAAGGTAATGAAGGAGGGACCCGATGGCGGTTTCCCTTGGCCAGGCGGGAGGATCCATCCCCTTCAACAGGCGGTCCATGCCCAGGGCTGCCACCGCTCCCATGGCCGTGCTTTCCATGTACCCCTCCACGCCAACGATCTGTCCCGCAAGGAAAAGGTCCGTCCGTCCCGAAAAGCGAAGTGCCTTGTCCAGGACCCTGGGGGCATTGACGAAGAGGTTCCGGTGCATGACTCCCAGTCGGACGAATTCCGCATGCCGAAGGGCAGGAATGAGGCGGAAAACCCGTTCCTGCTCTCCCCATTTGAGATTCGTCTGGAAACCGACCATGTTGAAGAGGGTCCCTTCCATGTTGTCCTGCCTCAGCTGGACGACCGCAAAGGGTTCGCGGCCAGTGGACGGGTTCGGCAGTCCGACAGGCCTCAGGGGGCCAAAGCGGAGGGTGTCCCGTCCCCTCCCTGCGATGATCTCGACCGGGAGGCATCCCTCAAAATAGGGCTGCTTCCTTTCAAACTCGTGCTTCATCGCCCGCTCGGCAGAAAGCAGGCCCTCGACCAGGGCATCGTACTCGCTTTCGTCAAGGGGGCAATTGATGTAATCTTCACCCTGGCCATAGCGGCTGCCCTTATAGGCCCTTTCCATATCGATGCTTTCCCTGGCCAGGACAGGCGCAACCGCGTCGAAAAAGTAGAGGAATTCCTGCCCTGTCATGGCCTTGAGGCAATCCGCCATGGGCCCCGACGTCAATGGGCCCGTTGCGATAATGCAAGGCCCCGAGGGAACTTCGGAGACCTCCTCGCGGAAGATTTCAACCAGGGGATGCCCCTCGAGCTCCCGGGTAATCGTTTCCGAAAAACGGTCTCGATCGACGGCAAGGGCTCTGCCAGCTGGGACGGAGGAGCGGTCCGCCGCCATCATCACCAAGCTGTCCAGTTTCCTGAGCTCGACCTTCAGGATCCCCGCAGGGCTCGTCAGGACATCCGCCCCCAGCGAATTGCTGCATACGAGTTCGCCGCAACGCCCGCCCGTGTGCGCAGGGGTCATCTTCAGGGGCCTCATCTCCAAAAGCCGGACAGGGACCCCACGCTTTGCCAGTTGCCATGCGGCTTCGCTGCCCGCCAGTCCTGCCCCGATAATCAAAACCCTGTTCATTTGCCTCGAACCGTTTTCTTTTTTTCCGCTGGAGCCTTCGGGCGACACGCTGGGCAGAAGGGTTCCCCCTTGCCGCGAATCACGAGGGGCGTCTTGCATTTTTCGCAAAGTTCCCCCGTTGGCGCATCCCAGGAAACGAAGTCGCAGGCGGGATATCGCTCGCAGCCATAAAAGGTGCGACCCCCCTTCTTGCTCCTTCTCCTGACGATCTGTCCAAGACCGCATTTGGGGCAGGTTACCCCGATCGACTTGAGGATGGGACGACTGAAGCGGCACTTCGGAAAGGCGGAACAGGCAATGAATTCGCCGAAGCGGCCCTTCCTGCGGACAAGCGGAGCGCCGCACTCGGGACAATCTTCCCCAATGGGTTCCGGTTCTTCCTTTGGGAAGTTGACCGCTTCCACCGTGTGCTCAACTTCCTCCAGCCTCGGCTGGAAGGAAGCCCAGAATTCTCTTGGCACGAGCACCCAGGGACGGGTACCGCTTTCGACCTGGTCCAGTTCCCCTTCCATCCTGGCCGTGAAATCCACCTGGATGATGTCCGAGAAATGACTAACAAGAAAATCGTTCACCACGAGCCCGAGATCGCTCGGCTCAAGACGGCGATCCTCGTTGAGTGCGGCGTAGCCCCTGTCCTCGAGCGTCTGGACGATGGAAGCATAGGTTGAAGGACGACCGATCCCGTTTTCTTCCAGGGCCTTCACAAGACCCGATTCGCTATAGCGCGTCGGGGGCTGGGTGAAACGTTGCTCCTTCAGGATCTCCTCCAGGGCAAGGCTTTCTCCGGGAAACGCCTGGGGAACTGGAGCTTCCTTCATATCAAGGGGCCACACCTTCCCCCACCCTTCGAACAAAACCGTCACCCCGGACTGTTTCAAGAGGAAGGAACCGCAAGCCGCCTCGACCGTGCTTCGGGCAATCAGGGCAGGAGCCATCTGGCAGGAGATGAACCGCCGCCACACCAGGTCGTAAAGCCTGGCCTGCTCCGGTTTCAGGAAAGGCTTCAGGCTTTCGGGGTCGAGGCTGGCGTCGGTGGGCCGGATGGCCTCGTGGGCATCCTGGCTTCGCCCCTTCGCGACGTAGGTGTTCGCGGCATCAGGCAGGTACGCTTTTCCATACCGCTCCCCGATGAAAGCACGGGCGGAATCAAGGGCTTCATCTGAAAGCCTCAGGCTATCGGTTCTCATGTAAGTGATAAGCCCCACGGGACCCTTGCCGGGGATTTCAATCCCCTCGTAGAGATCCTGGGCAATCCTCATTGTCCTTTGGGGTGAGAAGCCAAGACGCCGCGAGGCTTCCTGCTGGAGGGTACTTGTCTTGAAAGGGGCCAGCGGGGGCCGCCGGTTTTCCTTGACCTTGAAATCGGCAACGACCAGGGGGATCGAACGCAGTTCCTTCTCGATTGCCTCGGCTTCTGCGATCGAACCGACTGTCAGGTTTTTCCCGTCCTTCTTTTCCAGGCGAAGCGTGTATCGCCGGTCGCCTTCACCCGATGCGACGATATCCAGAAGCCAGTATTCCTGGCTGACGAACTGCATGATCTCGCGCTCGCGCTCCGCAATCAGCCTCAGGGCCACGGATTGCACCCTTCCTGCCGTAAGGCGGGAACGGACTTTTTTCCAGAGGAGAGGACTCAGCTTGTAACCAACCAGCCGATCCAGGATCCTGCGGGCCTGCTGGGCATCAACCCTGTCCTGGTCTATTTTTTCTGGTTTCTTTACCGATTCCCTGACAGCCTTGGCGGTGATCTCGAACATGCGGATCCTGCATGGAGTCTTCGGGTCGATCGAAAGAAGGTGAGCGAGATGCCAGGCGATCGCTTCGCCCTCCCGGTCAGGGTCGCTCGCGAGGAGAACGCGCCCCGCCCCCTCTGCTTTCTTCTTCAGTTCCTTGATCACCGCGGCCTTGCCCCTGACAGGGATATAGTCGGGCTTGAAATCTTCTTCGATGTTTACGCCGATACGGCTCTTTGGCAAGTCGCGAATGTGCCCCATGCTTGCCTTGATCTCAAAGTTGGCCCCCAGGATCTTTTTCAGCGTCTTGGCCTTCGCCGGTGATTCGACGATGACCAGGGTCTTTTCTTTCTTTCTCTTTTCCGCCATATTCTCGCCCCTCAAAGGATCGAATAACCTGCCTTTTCCCACGCTTAACGAAGGACTGCGCTCCAACGGCCCGATAGCGAACGTCGGACCAATCCGAAGGCTTCCATCCGGCTCAGCTCGACCAGGATGTCAGCGGCGCCCATTTTAACCTGAGAAGCAAGAATGTCAACCGTCTGATCGCCGAAAACCCGTAAGGCTTCAAGAACTGGAGATGAATTTCCGTTCGCGTCACTCTCCTTGAAGAGGCTCCCCTGGGAAGGCCCGTCGAGGCGGACAAGGTCACCAGGTTCAACCAACGGCTGGGCCCCATCCCAGAGAAGGGCATTGGAACCCTTGCACCCCCACTCGTCGATCCTTCCCGGAACGGTCCAGACCTCCCGCCCGATTTCCATGGCAAGCCTTGCGGTGACGATGGCCCCGCTTTTCACGGGCGCCTCGATGACGACAAGGCGTCCTGCCAGCGCAGCGATCAGGCGGTTTCTCCTGGGAAATCGCCATGCCCTCGATGGTGTCGATAGCGGGAACTCACTAAGGAGAGCTCCCCCCTCGGCGATCCGGGAAAAGAGCTTTCCGTGTTCAGCGGGATAAACCAGGTCCACTCCGGTTCCGAGGACGGCCAGCGTCGCACCGCCCGCCTCGAGTGCACCGGCGTGGGCCGCCGCATCAATCCCGAGTGCCCCTCCGCTTACCACGCAAACCATGGATCCAGCCAGCAGGGAGGCCACTTCACGGGCAATCCGGGAACCGTATGGTGAGCAGCGCCTCGTTCCGACGACGGCGTCCATTCTTTCGGGAAGCGGCCATTTCCCTCGTGCGTACAGCACGGCCGGCGGCTTTGGAAGGTCCGTCATTCCCCCGGGATAACCCGGGGCTTCCCAGAAAACGAGCCGCGTCCCCAATAGGGCTGCCTTTTCCGATTCTCTTCCAGCCCAGCCCGAGTCCCGAAGGCGCGTTGCAAGAACCCGGCACTTTTCGGGCAGGCCGATTTCTTCCCACAGGGTATTCCCCGCTGAAAGCACCTCTTCAGGTCCCAGCCCCATTCCGGCCCAACTCTCAAGAAAGCGGGCATGGAACCCCTCCCAGGCGTTGAGGATCAGCAAGGCCTCTTCATGTTCGGTCATTCGCGAGGGCACCTCCCCTGTAGGCCAGGGCTTCACAAACGTCTTCGACCCTGACATCGGGATTCCCGCGGAGATCCGCGACGGTTCGGGCAACCTTGAGGACACGGCTGATGCCCCGGCCCGACAGCCGCATGCTTCGGGCAGCCTGGGCCAGGAACGGCCGAACATCCCCCGCCAGCCGGATGCCCGTCCTAACCAGTCTTTCCGGGATTTCTGCGTTCGACAGGAATCCTTCCTTCTTCCATCTTTCCTGCTGGATTTGCCTCGCCATGCTCACCCTGTCACGTATTTCCCCGCTGGATGGCCCATGCTGTCCTTCCAGGCAGACGAGTTCCTCGGGGGTCAACCTGGGCACGGAAACATGAAGGTCGATCCGGTCCAGGATCGGTCCCGAAATCCTGTTTCGGTACCTTTCAAGCACGTGGGCCGGGCAGCGGCATGGTTCGAGCGGATCACCCCAATACCCGCACGGACAGGGGTTGCAGGCGCAGACAAGGAGGACTCTTGCGGGGTACGTCACGGATCCCGAAGCCCGGCTGACCGTGATCGAGCCGTCCTCGAGGGGCTGTCTCAAGGCTTCAAGCAAATCCCGGTGGAACTCGGCAAATTCGTCAAGGAAAAGCACCCCTCTGTGGGCCAGGCTGATTTCCCCCGGCCTGAGCGATGCGCCGCCACCGCAGAGGGCGATCGTGCTCGCCGTATGGTGAACGACCCGATAGGGACGGGTACGGTCATTTCTCGTTCTCATTCCAAGGGTGCTCCTGACCAGCAGGGTTTCCAAACGCTCTTCGTCCGTCAACGGCGGCAAGATTCCCCGCAAGGCCCTTGCCAGCATGGTTTTTCCCGAACCGGGCGACCCGACCAGAAGGAGGTTGTGGTGGCCGGCTGCCGCAATTTCAAGGGCTCGCTTGGCACCGGACTGCCCCTTGATGTCCGACAGGTCCGGCTCGGCGGGAGGATCAACCGTTTCAACTCCAGCCTCCTCGAGCGGGGACAGCGGTGTTTCTCCCCGCAAATGCGCCAGGAGCGCCCCCAAATCCGGTACCGCGAAAGCTCGGACACCCTTTACGAGAGAAACCTCTCGCGCGTTTTCCGGGGGGAGGAATAGGGGAACGTTCATCTTGCGAGCCAAAAGGGCTGCCGGCACCGCTCCCTTTGTGGCCCTCAGGCGGCCGTCCATGGCCAGTTCGCCCAGGAAAAGGGAGGGGGCGTCGACGGCGGCCGCCCCGGATTCGACGGCCATCCCCACCGCCATCGGCAAATCAAGCAGGGATCCGACCTTCGGCAGGTCCGCAGGTGCCAGGTTGAGCGCGATACGTCCTCGCAGTAAAACCCCGTTTGCCCTCAGGGCCGCCCTGACCCTCTCCCTGGCCTCCTTCACCGCCGCGTCAGGAAGCCCGACCACCGCGATGACAAAAAGCCCTCCGGTGATCTCCACTTCGATATCGATCGGGACTGCCTCTATCCCTTTAAGCGTCACGCCGATCACAGTCCCCATCAGGCATCGATCCTTCCCGCCGTGATGTCGGGCAGGTGAACCATTCGGGGGGAACCGTCGATGTCCAGGTTGATCCCCAGGAGGTCGATCCT
>Ga0068711_1001608_pt1 | contig 12560 bp, 11 predicted proteins | sample MTBAKMMethaMetaG_FD_62224 | JGI IMG/M metagenome (GOLD analysis project Ga0068711, IMG submission 62224) | Enrichment culture microbial communities from Arthur Kill intertidal strait, New Jersey, USA, that are MTBE-degrading - MTBE-AKM (Arthur... | ecosystem: Environmental > Aquatic > Marine >...
CAAGATGAGCGGTACAGCCAGCGAGGAGGCGATCTTTTGCATCAGAGTGATCAGGCTATAAAACATCCCTTCATGGCGCGTGCCGGTCTGCCACTCATCCCATTCGATGGCATCCGGCAGAATGGACCAGGGCAGCACATGCGCCGCGCCCACACCGATACCGGCCAGTACGCACAAGAAAATCACCAGAGCGGTAGGCGTGGCTGCTCCAGTGGTGATTAACACCACCTGTACCACCGCCCAAAAAGCAATTCCGCTGATGTAGGCGGTGCGCTTGTCCCAATGGTGGGCGGCATAGTTCCAGATCGGCAGCGAGAAAATGGCGGTGACAAAAATCACACCCATGATCAGATCGGATTGCGCCTCGCGCCCCAAAATATATTTCACAAAATACAGCAGGGAGGCTTGCAGAATATCGATCGACACCCAGGTGAGCAAAAAGATCACCGCGCCAAAAATAAAGGGTTTATTGCGCACCGCTGCTTTAAACGATTCACGTAAGCTGGGTTGTTCTTGCTGCATGAATTCTTCCCGTTCGCGGGTACCAAAGAAGACTGAAAGCAAAGGCAGCGCGCTGGCCCCACCGAATACCGCACCCATCAACGCGACGCGTCGCAGATTCTGCGGATTAAAGCCGCCCACAATTAAAATCGGGATGGTGAACGCCACCAGACTGCCCACGATTGAAAAGAACATGCGAAAACTGGTCAATGAAGTCCGCTCATCATAATCGGAAGTCAGTTCGGGAGTCAGCGCGTAATAGGGCATATACACAAATGTGGCCGCCATGTCGAACAATAAATAGGCCAGCGCGTAATAAACCGCCAGCGCGATCTGGCTTTCAAAAGGTGGGCGCAGCCAAAGCAGGCAAAAAGCCAGACCAAAGGGCAGCGCGCCAAACAGCAAAAACGGCCGCCGCCGTCCCCAGCGCGAGCGAGTACGGTCGGTCAGGTGGCCGATTAGCGGATCGTTGATGTAATCCCAACTACGCCCAACAAAAATGGCAATGGCTGCCACCCCAGGCGCCAAGCCAACCACGTCTGTGAGAAAGATGGCGAAAAAAGCGCCCAGAATGGTGCTGGTCAGGCTGAATCCAATGTCGCCAAAACCGTAGAGCAGTTTGGTGCGAAAAGATAATTTATTTTCGGGCATGGGAATTTTGCTCCGCAGCGGGTAGGGGGGTGAGTGATACTACGTTTATACCATGCCGGGAGCGCAATTGCACGTTATAAATTGGGGGGTAGGTGGATTTCAGGCAGCTTTAGGACTATGGGCTGGCGTTGGTTCGTCTCCCTGAAAATTCCGAAGTTGCGGCCAGCGTTGGGCGATGCCAATCACAGCCAGAATGCAGCCAACTCCACCGGTGATGATCGCTACCGGCGTGCCGAAGGCTTGCGCCACCAGTCCGGCTTCAATTTCCCCTAATTGTGGGCCACCCAGAAAGAAGATCTGGTTAACGCTAATCGTTCGCCCGCGCAGCCGGTCTGGAGTTTGAATCTGGCGGATGGTGTTGCGAATAATGGTGCTGACTGCGTCACCAGCGCCGACCAGGACCAGGGCAGACATGGTGAGCCAGAAATGACGGGAAATTCCAAACAATATGGTGGCCACTCCAAAGATCACCACCGATGAAAGCAGCAAGCGACCCTGGTTATGGACCACCCGCAGCTGCGAGATGATCAAGCCCACACTCATCGCGCCTACGGATTGGGCAGCCGAAAGCCACCCGTAGCCAACCGCATCCACATGTAAAATGTCGCGGGCGACGAACGGCAGCAGGGTGTTGGCGGAAGAGAAAAAGGTGGCGAAGAAATCCAGCAGCATGGTGGAGAGGATGATCGGCTGGTTGATAATAAACTGGATGCCTTCGCGAATCGAGTCGAATGAAAAAGATTGGCGGCGGCTTTTTCCGGGGGCGGAGGCCGATTCTTGTTCCACATGCCCCATAAACACCACCGCCACCAGAACGGCGATGAAGGTAACCGCGTTAATCCAGTATACGGCATGCAGGCCAATGGTGCTGATGATCACCCCGCTCAACCCCGGACCAATGATCGCTCCCAGGTTGACGGCGATCGAACTCATACTGAACGCGTTGGGCAGGTCTTCTTTGGGCACCAGGTTGGGAATGATGGACTGGCGTGCGGGCACATCAAAGGCGGCCGCAATCGCCTGAATGGCGGTGAGGGCGTAAATATGCCAGATTTGAATCACCCCCAACCGGGTGAGGGCCGCCAGAGCAAAGGCCACTGCCATCATCACCGATTGGGATACAAACATAATCCGCCGCCGGTCAAACAGGTCTGCCAGCAAGCCGCCAAATAATGCGAATACCAGAATGGGAATAAACCGCGCCAGTCCGATGCCGCTGACCACCACAGGTTGGTCAGTCAGTTCGCGCACATGCCATAGCAACGACCACATCTGCATCTGCGATCCGGCAAATGAGATCAGTAAACTTCCCCATAGCAGGGCAAACTTGCGGTGACGCAAGGAAGATGGAATGTGCAGCGACGGGCGGTGCAAAGGGTTTAAGTCCCCCAATCCCGCAGATATAGAAAGTCGTAGCCAATAGTGCGGTTACTGAGTTTCGCCACTGGCGGCAATACGCGTTTAAATTGGTTCCGCCGCACGCGCTCAACCACTGATTGAACAAATGTCTCAGCAAAGCCGGCTTCCACGCATTCGATGGGAGTATATCGTTCATCAATGAGCAGGGTTAACAATTGGTCCACATCGGCGTAGGTATACCCCAATTCTCCTTCGTCGGTTTGCCCGGCCCACAGGTCTGCCGAAGGCGCTTTGTCGATCACCGAACTGGGGATACCCAGATGGCGGGAAAGCTGGCGCACCTGGGTTTTATACAAGTCCCCGATTGGGTTAAGGGCGCAGGCTGAATCGCCAAAGAGGGTGGAGTACCCCAACAGAATTTCGGTTTTATTACCAGTGCCAACCACCAACCCCTTAAAGGCCTCGGATTGGTCGTAAAGGATGATCATGCGCTCACGAGCCATGATGTTGCCCTTGCGCTGGTTGGACATCTCAGGAAACTTTTCAAATAACGGTTCGACCATGTCAGTGATCTCAATGGTCAGCGATTGCACGCCGGTGGCGTCGATCACCCGCTGGGCGTCTTCCAGACTGTCGGCAGAGGAAGCGCGGTAGGGCATGCGCACCGCCAGAACATTCTCCGGTCCCAAGGCTTCGGCCGCCAGGAAACAAGACAAAGCGGAGTCAATTCCGCCCGAAAGTCCCAAAACCGCGCGGGTAAAACCGGTGCGGGTGATCTCAGAGTGAATGAATCCGGTCAGGATTTTTCGCGCCAATTCCGGATTGATTTCCAGGTTCGAAACGGATTTTTTTTCGGGACGGGTAATGGAAATGGGTTGGTTTTTCATCAGGTATCTGGTTACCTCCCGGAACAGTTTTCGCGGCGGGTGAGAATTCGGTTGAGTTCGCGCTGAACCAGAGCGGTGCGCTCATCACGCAGCAGGGGCAGGCGCGCGCGGCTGCGATGCAACTCGTTCAAGTCAATTTCGCACATCGCCAGGGTTTCCTGGTATTGCGGCGCGCGCAGCATCACTTTGCCGTTGGGGTCATAAACTGAAGCGCCGCCCCAGAAGTTGAGCCCATCTTCAAAGCCGACGCGGTTGCAGTGCACCACAAAGGAGGTGAACAGGCTGGCATAGGCGCGATTGATATGGTCCACCCAATGGGCAGTGTCCAGTTCGGCTTCGTGCGTCAGGCCGCGGCCAGGTGAAGCGGATTGGAACAGAAGAATATCGGCGCCGTCCAACCATAACAGGTAAGGCGGTGAGGCGTGCCAGAAGTCTTCACAGATCAGCATGCCCAAACGACCGAAGGGGGTATCGAAGGCCTCCAGGGCGTCTCCCCAGGCAAAGAAACGGCTCTCGTCAAACAGGCCGTAGGTTGGCAGGTACACTTTGCGATGCACGTGCAGGATTTCTCCCCGCGAGAGGTAAGCCGCCGAAATATAAAAACGGTTGCGGATATCTTCTTCGACAAACCCCACCATGATATCCACTTTTTTACTGGTTTCCAACAGCGGCCGGAAAACGGGATCATTACTCATGGGTCGGTGTGCGACCGTGGAAGCCAGGTCTTGGAGCACATAACCGGTGAGGGAAAGCTCTGGAAACACCACTAAGTCCGCACCGTTGGAGGTGGCTTCGTGGATATATGCCAGATGTTTTTCCAGATTCTCTTCAACTTTTCCTAAACGAGTGTTGATTTGAGCAAGCGCGATATTTATTTTCATCATTCTCTCAAGGGTCTTTAAAGTCCGGTTCTGATGTCTTATTTTACTACTCTATGAGAAAGATTTAGAAAAAAATTTTCTTATTGTGCGAGAGATAAATTTTCTAATTTGTGAGAAGTTTTTAGAAAAGCGGTAATACATAACCCAAGGCATAGGGCGGCCAGCCAGGCGTCATAGCGCAGTCCCAGCAAAAGTGGGGCGGGGTCCACACGCATCAGATTGGCCAACAACAGCACGCTGAATAACGCCAACCCGGCCAGGCTGGCACGGCGGCCTGGTTGGTCTGGGCGCAAGTGCGAAGATTCAACCCGCCAGAAGAAATCCAGCGAGAGTACCGCCGCAATCAACTGCACCGGAAAGCGCGGGAACATCTGCCCGGTTTCATCTAATGAGGGAAACGCCCACAGGATATTATCTGGCATGCGCGTGCCGTAGGCGACGCCAATTTGCCAGCACCCCAACCAGGCAAAAATCACCAGCGCGGGCAGCATACTGACGTGCTGGTCGGCGACACGGCCAAAAGGATTTTTTTGTTTGCGAGCAATGACCCAGATCGAAAGCAGTCCAGCGATAATAGCTCCTGGCCAGGTAAAACCCCCGCGCCAGAGTTGAATGATCTCAATGGGAGCAGTAAGGTAGTATGGAATGCCCAATAGCACATAAGAAAGTCTTGCCCCTAATAAGCTGGCGGTCAATATCATTAGGCCGGTATTGAGACGCGAGGTGGCCTGCCCTGGCTGCGCGTTTCGCGCCAGGTTCCATAAGCCAAATGAGGCGCCTAGTCCGATCCACACCGCAAACGGGTTCACAGCAGCATTCCTTACTTAAATCATACCACGCCCGTCAAAAAGATGATTGAAAATTTTTATCAATCTAACCAAAACCGGGGCAGAATATGAACGCCCCGGTCATGGCTATTAATTATTTCAAGAAAAAATTATTTCGGCAAAATGGGATAACTGCTGCCGCCATACGGAAAGACCACTACATCTGCCTGCTTGGGGTATTTCTTCATCGCCAGTGCTAAGGCCTCTTGCGGGCTGCTGGCAAATTCCACAAAGGGCATTCGTTCGTGAATTTCGGTGGGGATAGTGGGCGCGTACAGCAGCAATTTTCCGTGCAGCATGGCTTGCAGGGCGAAATACAGGAAGAAGCGGTCTTCTTCGCCCATGCCCTTTAAGTTCAATTTGGAAATCCGGGGTAAAAGCAACGGTGCCAGCAGTCTTAGAAGGGTTTTACCCACTGGCAGCTTGCGATTGGCCAGTCCAAACACCCCCACACCTTCCTCGGCGCGGATCAGGGTGATCATCACGCCTCCGGGTTTGAGGGCGCGGATGGTATTGGCCAGCGCTTTAACCCCCTGGCGCAGATCCTGGTCCATCGGGCGCGAGGCGGTAATCACCACATCGGCCAGGCGCGGAATCGGGCAGCCAAAAATCTCGGCGCTGGTGCGCACGCCTTCACGATGCGCTGCGATCGGATCCCCGGCCACAATACGTACCACCTGCATGGAGCTATTCAGCACGGCGTTGATGATAAATACTTTCGCTTTGAGCATCGCCCCGGCTTCTTCCAGATCAAGGCGCATGGGATTGTTTTCGATCGGCTGCCCGACCATATTAAAGGTTTCTGGCTGGCAATTGATGCCGTGATTATGAGCAATGGTCTGGCGGGCAGCGACCCCTGGCAGCAGATTCTTATACCCGCCGCCAAAACTGGCGATGATATGCGGTTCAATACAGCCAATGGAGATGATCAGGTCGGCTTCGGCCACGGTTTTATTGAACCAGACCGGCGTGCCGCGCGAGGTGTCTCCCAGGTAAGATAATTTGACCGGATCGTCGCAATCATGTTGTTTCCAATTCATTTGGCTCAACCATTCCGGGCCTACCCGGCGGGCAATTTCTTCCTCTGTCATTGGGCGGTGAACCCCCAGGGCGGGAATCACCGTCACCTGGCTGAGCGACGCGCCGGACCGTTGCAACTCATCCACAACGGCGGGAATAATCGCTTTTATCGGGGTGGGGCGACTGTCATCGTCGATCACCAGGGCGATTTTCATTCCGTATGCTGCCAGCTGTGAAATCGGCTCGCAGCCAATCGGAGACTGTAAGGCGGCTTCCGCTGCACGGGTAGGTTCCGGAATGCCATCCTTGGAAACCGGTTCCATCATCCCCATCAAGTTCCAGGTTTCAGGAAGATCTAATTTAATCTCTTCACTCCCCCAGGGAAATCGAATTGTTTGGCTCATTGGATTGTCCTCAAGTATTAATTTAAAATGAAAAATTCTGATTCAAGTGTACTCACCTGAAACAGAAAAATCAAAGGGAAATGCAAATTGAGTTGATCCTCAGGGGAAGTGATTTGGAAGGAATATTCTTTTGAGTGGTCAATTTGGAAATGATTACAAATCTACTATTTAAAAAATTTGAACGCTCTTTCGAAAAGAGCGTTCTCTGATAAGTTTGCTACCGGTAAATGTTTTATCCTGTAAAAGGACAAACGCCAGGGTGAGGGGGGCACCCAAGCGTCTGTCGTTGATTAGTATATCATAATTGGTAATTTATGTGTATATGTTGGTTAAGAGTTAGATTAGAGTTTTGAAATCGAAATAGAACAAAAATTCAACTAATATTATGCAGATACAAGCATGGCAGCCTCGTTTCTGTAGCGTCGTTGCAGGGCGAACAGCGCAACCAAATTGATGAGCATCATCCCCGCCAATACGCCTTCAATCGTCCAGATGGAGACTTCAAGCGAGGAAAGCAAGACCACCATCGAATCGGTCAGCGCGTGCCAAAGCATGGCGGTCCCAAACCATAAAAAGTTGCGGGTGCGCACTGCCTGCCAAACCAGGCCGGTGAGTAGGATATGCAACACGATGGTGGTGATGCGCTCGACGGCGCCAGCCAGGGGCAGGTGCCAGGCCGCGCTCCAGAATTGTTGAACCTGCGAGTCTTGCAGGCCAAAGGCAGCCGCGCCTTGATCGCGGGCGATCAGAAAGATCACAAAATTCAGCAGGACCGGCAGACCAACAAATAAAATGCTTTCGATGCCGCCATGCCCAATGCCCACCATCAACGCGGATCCCCAATCGCGGCCGCGTTCTTTGAGCAGCCGAATGGCGATCAGCCGCGCCGGGGTTTCGCAAATCGCGGCCGTGGTGCCAGCGATCACCGCGTTGACGGCAATGGCCATCTCAGGTTGCGGGGCGGGGATCAGACCGTTGCGAAACAAGGCGGTGATGCCCAGATTCAAAGGAATATGGACTACCTGGGAGGCGACAAAAGCCAGCGCGCCCACGCCAAATAAGCCCCAGGCAACCCGGTAACGGCGGGCGATGAAAAAGGCCACAAGGAAGGGCAACGCCCACTCGATTAAGATCGCGAGGGTAAAGGTAAATTCAAGCATGAAATCAATCCTGTTCCCATTAGTTACTGCTGACCAGCAGTTTGGCGCGGTTGAAGTTCTGGAAGGAAACAAACACCATTACTCCGGCGATGATCCAGGCCAGCAAACCAATTAACATGCCAACGCCCACACTCAGGTAAACCACACCGGCAAATTGTCCAAGCATCAGTCCCACTACCACAATCACCAGCGAGGCGCTGGCCTGGTAGGCTCCCATAAAGGTCTGTACTTTGGAAGAGATCAGCACGGTCATGCCCACGCCCATTACCGCCAGAGCAGGGGTGACCCAGAAAATCAACGGGTACCAGGTTTCAAGCGGGAACCAGATATAGCCGAATAATGGCCATCCGGCTGCGTTGAGCACGATGGCATAGAGCAGGAAGCTGAGCCAGGAGATCAGCAAGGCCGGGATCAGTCCGGCGAGCATTTTGCCGAAAAACAGCTCTGCATTGGAGGCAGGCGTATACAGCAAAGCCTCCATGGTCTTGCGCTCACGTTCCCCGGCGAATGATTCAGCTGCAACGGTGGTGGAGAACATCAGCGGAAAAATTAAAAACATGGGCGCAAAGAAGTAACCCAGCATCATCACCACAATCGATTGCATTGCGTTCAACCCGGTTACTTTGTCCATAATCACCGCGGGTAAGCGTTCAAACATCATGGCCATATCAGGATCATTGACCAATTGCTCGGCGGCCTGACTGGATAACTGCGGCAGCACAATAATTAATAATGGGAATAGAACGATAAACACAATGGGAACAATCACCATTGGCATCCAGGCGGCTTTATTCTGGCGCACCTCCAGCAGATCTTTCTTCGCGATTGCCATTAAAATGCGTGGATTCATGCCACACCTTCCTTCTGCGCGTTTTGCAATTTAAAGTAAACTTCTTCCAGAGTCATGGCTTGCGGCTGCACGGACAAAATCTGTGCGCCACCGGCGGCCAATTGACTGATCATCATGGGGACTAAAGATTCATCGCTGACCCGTAGTTTCCAGGCCAGCGGTCCTTCTACCAGTGCTTCCATTAAGCCCGGAAACGACGGAATCGAAGCCGGCGCGGACTGATAGAAACGGATTTGCAGCCATAAACCCGGCGCGTGACGCTGGCGCAGCTCGGCCAACGTACCAAACTCCAGTAAGCGGCCGCGGTTCATAATCCCTACTTTGTCACACAGGCGCTCCGCTTCAAACAAATTATGGGTGCAAAGCACCACGGTTTGCCCATCCCGGTCGCGGATGGAGGCGATCAACTCGTGCACTTGCTGAGCGGCTTCCGGGTCTAATCCTGAGGTGGGTTCATCCAGAAAGAGGATTTGCGGGCGATTAAGCAGGGCGCGGGCAATTGCCAGACGCTGCTTCATGCCTTTCGAAAAGGTTTGAACGCGGTCGTCGGCGCGCTGAGTTAATTCGAACATGCGCAGCAGTTCCTCAGAGCGGGTTTTGGTTTCCTCTGAAGTGAGGTTGCTTAAAGTGCCAAAAAAAGTCAGGTTTTGACGGGCAGTCAGACGTTCATAAAGCGCCGGGGTTTCGGTGAGCACACCGGTGCGGCGGCGAACTTCTTCGCCTTGTTCCACCGGGTTATAGCCCAACACGCGCATTTCTCCACTCGAAGGTGGAAACAAGCCGTTTAACAGTCGAACGGTGGTGGTTTTTCCGGCCCCATTCGGGCCGAGCAGACCCACAACCTGGCCTTTACTGGCTGAAAAATTCAACGCGTTCAAGGCGGGATGGCCATTATATTGATGGGTCAGGTTAGTGACCTGGATGACGGGTTCCATTTTCTTTATTTTTCCTTTTTGAGAATACGTTTCACGTGAAACATGCAATCAATCGAACTGATGATTGTTTCACGTGAAACATAGTTAACTTATAAACCGGATTCTTTTTCCAATTGATGCCAGATCAGGTAAGAATAAACCAGCGGTATCACGGAAGCGATGATCACAATTGTAATTAGAATAGCAAAAATCGCGTCCGGAAAGAATATCCCAATTAACATCCCAGCCCCGGCGATTTGAAACACCCGACCGCCAAGCTGGTGGGTTTTCTCCCATACCAAATCTGATGCCAGCGTCCATGGGGTGCGGATGCCGAAAAAGTAATTGCGTCGCGCTTTGGAGATTAAACTACCCAATCCGGCAAACAATAATCCTAACCCGATCAGCACCACGATATTCATATTCAGTTTCCAGCCGAGATTCCAGAAAAGACTGACAAAATGCATGAAGGTCAGAAAGCCGTTGATCAATAAAATCGTCAGGTTATAGGTTCCGCGAAACTGCTCGATGTTTTTGCGCAGCGGATCAATTTGCGGGAGCACGATTAACAGCAGGGTGGTGAAGACCATGGTCCCTGGAAGCAGGGCGATAGCCACTGCCGCCGAGGAATACCCATCTGGTTGTCCCTGCGCGTTCCAATGCGTGACGATATGACCGGGCATTCGGCCGTAAACCAATAACCCCGAGACCAATACGATGGTAATCAGGATGAACGATACGATGAGCGTTGTTTTTGTTTTCATTTTTTCTCTTTGATCAATTGACATAAAAAATCCGCAGCCTTGTCTATTGCTGTTTCGCGGGAGACTTGGCTGCGGTTATTCCTCAAAACTCAGGAAATCAGAGACGGCCAAAATCACCCTCCGCCGGATGGATCGCGCTGAGGGTCGTCGCCCTGGTCAGAATCCAGGCGGCTGTGCCAGTCATTAAATTCCTTTTCAAACGCCTGGCGGATTTCTTCCAAAGAGAATCCTTTGTAAGTGGCATCGGCAAAGAATCGCTGGGTTAACCAATCCAATACCTGCAGTTTCACCCGCTGGGTTTCTTCTTTCTTTACCGGTTCCATTATATATGTGCCGCGTCCTTGCTGGGTTGAGATCAGACCGGCTTCGTCCATCAGGCGGTAGGCGCGCGCCACGGTGTTGAAGTTCACGCCCAATTCTGAGGCCAGCTGCCGCACTGTAGGCAACTGGTCACCCGGTTTGAGTTGTTCGCTCAATACCAGGTTTTCAATCTGTTCCATCAGCTGCACATAAATCGGTACCCCAGACTGGAAGTTAATATAAATCTTGTCCAGAGCGCTTTCTTTTGATGTATCCATTTGATCCCTAACCAGTTTTTCTATCTTTTCTGTTCCCAACTTACAATGATGATCACCGTCAATATTGTATTATTGTATCATTGTATAATTGTAGCGTGATTCTAGTCAGGATTCCTATTCCTGTCAAGGGAGTTGGATCCTCGCTTATCGCAAAAATCCCCGTGATGAGATTCTCACGGGGATGATTTGATAAATAATATTTTCTTCCAATAATTAATGCTCAGCCCTGGCTGGCGTAACGCTGTTCTTTCCAGATATCCGCTTCGTTGTGATAGCCGGCTTTTTCCCAAAAACCAAGTTTGTCTTGAGATAGAAATTCCAGGCCGCGCAGCCACTTGGCGCCTTTCCATAAATAGGGGGACTTTAGATCCTCGCGATCAGGTATTGCACCAACCACGCCCCGCAGCGGATAGCCGTGTTCCGGAGAAATGGGTTCGCCATTGAAATGGGTGGCCAGCAAAAAATTATCTTGCAACATGACATCCAACGGTAAGTTGGTTGTGTAACCGTATTCGGCGTGTTGCACGACAAAGCTTGCCTGTGGTTTGAGCTTAAGCAGGCCTGCTTGAATCAGCGTGCGCAGGGTGACGCCTTCCCAGGTGGTGTCGAATTTACTCCATTGGGTCACACAGTGAATATCCATCTTCATGGTTGTGCGCGGTAGTTGGTTGAATTCTTCCCAACTCAATTCAAAAGGTTGTTCCACTTCTCCCCATACCTTGAGATTCCAGTTCGCCAAATCGGCCATAGGGATCGACCCAAAATGCAATACCGGAAACTTGGTGGTCAGCGCCTGGCCGGGAGGCAGACGTCCTTCCGCGCCCATTTTTCGTTCTTCATCTCTCCGTCTAAATATCCCGTCCATGATTTATAAATCTCCTGATTCGATTATACCCAATTGTGCAAGGCACAAACCACGATGTATATGATTTTTGTGTGTGATGCAGACAGATTTTCGCGGATTAATCTAATTCGGATAATGTTGTGATAAAATATCTAAATAATATTTGGTTTGATTTTGGTAAATTGGACCAGATGATAAAAATTGACTAATTCGGACGATGTCGGGTAAAATTCAAACGTTTAAACTATGACAACACTTTCTTGCGAGCAACTGGAAGAGCGAATGGCAGCGCTGCACCGTGCCAGTGTGGAACTGGTTAAGGAAAGCGCGTTGGATACGCTGCTGGAACGCATTGCCGATGAAGCCTGCCGGCAAGCCGGGGCTCGCTTTGCCGCGGTGGGGGTACTGGGCGAAAACGGAGAATTGCTTCATTTTGTGCCCGTGGGAATGTCTGAAGAAGAAATCGCGAAAATGCCACATCCGCCGCGTGGGAATGGATTAATCGGCGAACTCATGCGCGCCGACCAGCCCATCCGTTTGGCAGATCTCAAAAAGGATCCGCGCAGCGCGGGATTTCCAAAAAACCATCCAGAGATGAACAGTTTCCTGGGGGTGCCGATCATTTACGGCAACCAGCATCTGGGGCAGATATATATCACCAATAAAATCAACGGCGGGCAATTCACCAGCGAAGATGAGCAGATTATGCAAACCTTCGCCGCTTATGCGGCTACTGCCATCTGGAATGCCAGTTTATACAACAAACTGCTGGAGAATGAAGCCGCGCTTACCCAGAAGAATCGCAATCTGGCCTTGATCAATGAATTGGCCGTGGCGCTGGCTTCTTCCACCGACATCGATCAGATTCTCGAACGGTCCATTCGCCAGGTGCTGGAAAACCTGCAATTGGAAGTGGGTGA
>Ga0068711_1001609_pt1 | contig 12559 bp, 11 predicted proteins | sample MTBAKMMethaMetaG_FD_62224 | JGI IMG/M metagenome (GOLD analysis project Ga0068711, IMG submission 62224) | Enrichment culture microbial communities from Arthur Kill intertidal strait, New Jersey, USA, that are MTBE-degrading - MTBE-AKM (Arthur... | ecosystem: Environmental > Aquatic > Marine >...
CGAGGTCAGGTTCTTCCGGTGCACGGCCTGCAGCCACACCTGGCGCGAGTACGATTAAAACCTCCATTTTTCCAACTAAAATATCCGATAGTATCTGGAATATTCTGATTGTACGCCTGAGCCCGGGGATTGCTACAGCCTGACGGAGCGGTCATGCTGGTAGATTGAACCTGCGGGTTCCATCCATTCCATCGTGCCAGGACTCTTTTTTTCGCTTGATCCGGAATGAACAGGAAGACCAGACCACACTATTGCCCGGACCCGGAACTCATCAGGAAATATGCAGTGTATGATGACAGATGGGCTGAACAGAGGATTCTCGAAGATGCATCCAGCATGGAGAAACGTCCCTTCGACGGCGACCTCACCGACCAGGTATTTCAGAGGATCGCCCTGACCCAGGGGGTCTCCTTTGCGGAACTGCAGAAGACATTCCCCGAAGAATTCACCGGGGATCACACCCTCTGCATGGGTAACTACGAAAACATCGTGCTCTGGCAGGGCATGTCCAGGACCATGGTCGATGCGGTCCGGTTCCTGCTCCACACCAGGCTCATCAATCCCATCCCCGTCACGCCGACGGTGTACGGGATCGACGGGATAGTCCTCAGCATACCCGTGGCAAAAAGGCTCCGTCCGTACAGGACGCCACGCTGGCTCCCGGTGGTATTCTCCACCAGTCTCCCGCCAGGCCGGACCGGGAAGGGACCACAGGTACGGAGGAGCACGTGAACGGGACACAGGACCATGAGCCTCGGGAAGGAGCGAGCGGGAGGAGTGGGGATCGAAAACCCCATTATCCCTCGTTCCCGCTGACCGGGGGATACCCCGTTCCAACGGCATCAAACCTGTCCCAAGGAGGATCAAATGGCAACTCATTCTCGGGGTAGCAATGTTCCAGGCCGCCACACGTTCTCAGTAGCGCTCCCTGTCAAGGCAGCGGTCCACGGGTCATCCAACATGCCTCCCATTATCTTATCATTCCCTGGCGCCCTCTCCTCTCTATGGCGATCGTTGTCGGGTCCGGGGCCGGCGGGGCGACCATGGCAAAGGAGCTCGCGGCATCGGGCCATTCGGTCCTGCTCATCGAGCGGGGGCCGGAGATCGCTGAGGAGGACGCCCACCGGTACTATGCGAACGTGGATGCCGGGGTGAAGCTGATGCGGACATTCTGTCTCGGAGGCACCACCATGGTCTCCGGTGGCAACGCCCTCCGGTGCCTTGAAGCGGAGCTGCAGGCGCTCGGGATCGACCTCTCAGCAGAGTTCGCCGAAGCAGAGCGCGAGCTGGGGGTGCAGGAACTGCCCGATGACCTGATCGGCGAGGGGACCCGCCGCCTGATGGATGCTGCAGGGAGACTTGGGTTTCCGGTCAGGAAGATGCCGAAGTTCATCGATCCTGATGCGTGCTGCAGGGATGGCCGCTGCAGCCTCGGCTGCCCGGTCTCGGCACGGTGGCACGCGGTCCGGTACGTGGATGCAGCACGGCAGAACGGGGCGGTGGTGATGACCGGGACGACCGTTGACGAAGTGCTCACCCGCCATGGGTCGGTCTCCGGGGTCAGGTGCGGTTCGCGGGTCTTTTCGGATGACCTCGTGGTTATCGCCGCCGGTGCACTCGAGACGCCCCGCCTGATCGGTTCGCTCGGGATCCCCACCTCACCGCTCTTCTGCGATACATTCGCGACCATCGGCGGTATCTGCCCGGGGATCGGGTTTGACCGGGACGTGCCGATGGGAGCCTACCTCGTCCATGGCGGAATTCTCATCCTGCCCCATTACTCGCGCCAGCTCGTGACCCTCCTCGCGGAGGCCGGGCACCCTGCCCGCGAACAGGATATCCTTGCCATGATGGTGAAGATCCGGGACGAGGATGACGGCAGCGTCGGTGAGACCGTTCAGAAGGGGGTGACGGCGCAGGACGCCCGGCTCCTCACGAGCGGGGCCGGGGTTGCCGGGGCGATACTCGGGGAGGCTGGAGTTGATTCCGGCACGTTCGTGACCGCACCCCTCCGGGGCTCGCACCCGGGGGGGACGGCGAGGATCGGGGTAGCGGTGGACACCACCCTCATGACCAGCATCCCCGGGCTGTACATCACCGATGCGTCAGTCCTCCCCTCCGCTCCGGGTGCACCGCCGATCCTCACGATTATCGCGCTCGCCAAGTACGCTGCAGGGATGATGTGAGGGCACCCGCCGGGCAGGATACCGCCGGTCCGTCCGTGCACGCGGTGGGCGGAACCGGAGATCGGGTGCAGCCCCCGGCACCCGGAGCCTGATGCCCGCAGGTGGGAAGACCGGGGTCCCACAGTCCAGCACATACCCGGTTCTACTCAGGACCATGGCAACCGGGTACTGCACAGCCGGTTCCCAGTACCTGCCCCACCCGGATGGATCCTTCCACGGAATCGTTCTCCCCCGCCTGCAGCCGGGCAATACTAATACACACGGCCACCCAATACCTCACCACAGAGCCCTCGTTTCCCGGGATGCCTGGGGGGTCCGGCGGAGAACTATTCCCCTGCCGTGAGCGTGCCGGAGCCCGCCACATGGCAGCTGTGCCGGTTCCCGGGAGCGGCCGGTCCGGAGGAAGGGAGGAAACCCATGCAGGTAGAAGCGATCCAGGAGTACCTGAACACCCGGGACTATACCAGGCTCCGCGAACTGGTCCGGGATCTCTCACCCGATGATCTCAGGGAGCTCTTCCTCAGCCTCGACAAGCCGGACTTCCTCCTCGTCTTCCGTCTCCTCGACCGCGAGTATGCCCTCGACTTCTTCGAGGGGCTGGACCCGGACCAGCAGGCCCGGATCGTGGCGATGACCGGGGATCCCGAAGCACTCGCCCTGATCTCATCCCTCGATCCTGATGACCGCGCCCGTCTCTTCCCCGAGCTCCCGGCAGGAATCACCAACCGGCTGATCCGTGCACTCAACCCGGAGGAGCGGGATCTCCTGAACCTCCTGCTCGGGTATCCCGAGGACAGCTCGGGCAGGATCATGTCGCCGCTGTACCTCAGCGTGCGGGAGGAGGAACTCGCCGGGGAAGTCCTCTCCCGTCTCCATGCGACGCCGCTTCGGCCCGACCAGATGGAGATGATCTATGTCAGGACACCGGGCAGGATCTACCGGGGTTCCGTGCGGCTCGGGAGCCTGATCAAGGCGCTGCCGCAGACGACCATGGGTGCACTTGCAGGAGAGCCTGAACTCTTCGTGTACACCTCCGATCCCCGGGAGAAGGCCGCAGAGCTGATCATGGAGCAGGACATCCCGGCCATCCCGGTCCTTGACAGCGAGCAGCGCCTGGTCGGCTCGATCACCTTCGATGACGTGATGGATGTCGTCGAGGAAGAGGTGACCGAGGACTTCCACAAGATGGCGACCATCCGCGAGCTCAAGACCAATATCAGGGAGGCGGGAGTTGCCCTGCTCTACCGGAAACGCATCCCGTGGCTGCTCACCCTCGTCTTCGTGAACATATTCACCGGGGCGGGCCTGGCCTTCTACGAAGGTACAATCACCGCTGCGATCACCCTCGTCTTCTTCCTCCCCCTGCTCATCGACAGCGGGGGGAACACGGGATCACAGTCGGCAACGCTCGTGATCCGGTCCCTCGCGGTCGGAGACGTGCGGATGAAAGACTGGCTCTCCCTGCTCGGGAAAGAGGTGGCCGTCGCCCTCGCGATGGGGATCACGATGGGGCTCGCTGTCGCCGCCCTCGGCCTGTACCGGGGAGGACCCGAGATCGCGTTCATCGTAGCCCTCTCGATGGTCTCGATCGTAATCATGGGATCACTCATCGGGCTGTCGCTCCCGTTCCTCCTGACCCGGTTGAAGCTGGACCCCGCGACCGCGAGCGGCCCGCTCATCACCTCAATGGCAGACATCATGGGGGTCCTGATCTACTTCTCCATCGCGGCCCTCCTCCTCGGGTCGTGACGGAGGGGACCCACCCAACTGTTTATATACTGAACAGAGGCATTTATAAATATGAAGGCCAAGCCAGAGGACTCTCTCAAGATTGAAAATATTGTCGCTTCAGCGAAAGTGACCGATTACCTTGATCTGCCGGCGCTGGCCTCCCAGATCAAGGATGCCGAGTACAACAAGAAGCGGTTCCCGGGCGTTGTCATCCGGATGCAGAACCCGAAGATCGCAGCGCTCGTCTTCGGATCCGGGAAAGTGGTCCTGACGGGTGCAAAGAGCATCGAGAGCCTCTCCGAGGGGCTCGAGATCCTCGGGAACCTGCTCCGTGACCTCGAGATTGACATCCCGCAGGAGCTGAGCTACAAGATCCAGAATATCGTCACCTCCGCTGACCTCGGCTCCGGGATCAACCTCAACAAGATAGCCGTCGGGTTCAACCTTGACCGTATCGAGTACGAGCCGGAACAGTTCCCGGGGCTCGTGTACCGGCTCGAGACCCCGAAGGTGGTCGTGCTCCTCTTCGGTTCGGGCAAACTGATCATCACCGGTGGAAAAGAGCCGGAGGATGCAAAGAAGGCCGTCCAGAAGATCGTCAATGACCTCAAGAACCTGGGACTCCTCTGAAGTGCTAATAAACCACAATTTTTTATATCTGGTCAGGTAACCCTGTACTGGCAGACCGATCCTTTAAGAATTATAAATAATTAATAATAATATTTTTATATATTGATTACATACCTGCGTAGAGCAGATGATTTCGGGTGTTCACGTGATGAGAGTGCGGAATGTTCTGTATTTTACCCAGGATGAGGAGGATCTTGCGAACCTCCTGATCAGGATCGGACTCAAGAGAAACGTTGCCCGGGTGCTCGTCTACCTAGCCCACAACCCGGAGGCGACCTCCCGCGAGATAGAACGCGGGACCGACCTCCGCCAGCCCGAGGTGAGCCTCGCGATGGCGAGCATGATAGAGCAGGGATGGGTCTCGAACCGGGAGATCAAGGCGGAGAACAAGGGGCGGCCGGTCAAGATCTACCGGCTCTCCCGGCAGATCGGCGAGATCACCGATGCAATCGAGCGAGAGAAGCGTGAACAGGCGAACACCCAGCTCTCCCTCATCCAGCAGATCCGCAGCTATATCCAGTAAGCCGGTCCGGGGACAGGTACGATACCGGGCTGTCCCCCCGTTGTGGGAACATCGTTCCTGCCACCACGTTCTCTTTGCTCAGCTCCCGGGTAGCCAGAGCGGGCTGCCTCCCTGCATACCACCCCTGGAGAGCCGCTACCGCCATCCGGGGCCTCCCCGCGGCTGCGGTTGCGGTGACGCGCCCATGGGTGCGATACGCGGCCCTCCCCCCCATTGCTGTCTGAAAAGAGGTACGATAAGAGGGAGAACCCGGGCCCGGTGCAGAGGATGAACCATCAGCCGGCCGGAAACCGGGTCATGCCCCTCCCCGGTTCAGACCGTCGCGGCCTGCTGCGGCCCCCGTTCACCGGCTCAGCGTGCCGCACCCTTCCTCACGCCCGACCACGACAACCGTCTTCTCCACGAACTCGCAGAAGAGACCGCAGCAGAGAACGCCGGGCATCAGGGAGAGGATCCCCTCGAGCCGCTCAGGCTCGCTGATATCCGGAAATGAGCAGTCCAGGATGAAGTTCCCGTTGTCGGTGATCACCGGCCCGTCTTTCCGGATCCCGTCCCGGAGCTCCGGGTGACCCCCGATCGCCCGGATGCCGAGGATCACCGGCTGGAGCGCAAACGGGATCACCTCGACCGGGACCGGGGCCGAGAGGACCGGTACGCACTTCGATCCGTCCACCACGATGACGAGCTCGGCTGCGGCCGCGGCCACGCACTTCTCCCTGGTCAGGGCCGCCCCCCTCCCCTTGATGAGCCGCATCGCCGGGTCGACCTGGTCTGCACCGTCAATGGCCATGTCGAGCTCGGGATACGCGTCGAGGGTCGTGAGCGGGATGTTCAGGACCCGGGCCCGGAGCTCGGTCTGGTACGAGGTCGGGACACCCAGGATGCGGAGACCGCCCTCTATCAGGGTCGAGAGGCGCTCCATCGCGTAGTAGGTCGTCGAACCGGTCCCCAGCCCGATCACCATCCCGTCCTCGGCCATCTCTGCGGCATGGTATCCTGCCTCCCGCTTCATCCCCTCAGCTGAGGTGCTCCCCTGAGGTTGTATCCCGGGCATCCTTACCTCCCCCTCTGGCCCTGAGCCGGCTCTCCCCCGAGTGATGGCGCGGTGAAGAGGGCGGCCAGCTCAGCATTGGCGAGCGGTGCCGTGCAGTCCAGGGTTATCGGGGTGATCGAGACGTTCCCCTTCCGGACGGCATGGACATCGGTCCCTTCATCGGCATCATCGACGAGCGGCCCGTTGATCCAGAAGTACGGGCGGCCGCGGGGGTCGAGACGCCGCTCCACCCCGGTGACAAAGAGCTTGTCAGAGAGTCTCGTCACCTCGTACCGCCCGGTCAGGTGTGAGGGGATGTTCACGTTAATGACATCCGCTCCCGGGGGGAATTTCCGGGAGAGGAAGGTCTCGCAGACCTCGCGCACGACCACTTTCGCATCCTCGAAGCTCCGTGCATAGTGCCGCGGGTCATCGAACTTGTCCCCCTGGTCCTCCACCTGGAGCGAGAAGGCGATGGAAGGCGTCCCCTGGTTCGCTGCCTCGAGTGCTGCCCCGACGGTGCCCGATGTCATGATGGACTCGTACGAGAGGTTCTCCCCGATATTGATCCCGGAGACCACCAGGGCAGGCTGGAGGGCGAGGGCGTACAGGCCGATGATGACCGAGTCGGTGGGTTTTCCACCGACGGCGAACGCCTTCACGCCGTTGAGGGATATCTCGTGCGCCCGGATCGGCTCGAAGATGGAGATGGACCGCCCGACCGCGCTCTGCTGGGTCGCCGGCGCGACGATGGTCACCGATGCCAGGGGGGTGAGGGCCTCGTAGGCAGCCCAGAGGCCGACCGAGTTGATGCCGTCATCGTTCGTGAGCAGGATCGCTGGCTTCATCTGATACCAGTTCTTGGCCGGGCAGCGAGAAATACTTGACCGATCGTCAGGGTATAAGTCAGAGCCGGAGCTACTGATCAGGGATGAGGGTCTTTCTTGCCGAGTATGCGGTTGCCCACAACCCGGAGCTCGCACCCGAGGGGGCTGCCATGCTCGGAGTGCTCTCGGACAGTTTCGAGCGGTGCGGGTACGAGGTGGTGAGCCCCGGGTCCGGTGATTTCGGGGCAGAGATCCGGCGCCTTGCCCCTGACTGCGATTACGGCCTCGTGATCACCCCCGACCATCTCCTCTTCCGGTATACTGCCGACCTCGAGCGCCTGACCCATAACCTCGGGTGTGGGAGCATGAATGCAGCAGTCTGCGCCAACAAGCAGCAGGTCGCCGCGATCCTCGCCCGGCACGGGATTCCCGTGCCCGATGAGAGCGGGGCCGGAAACCAGGTGATCAAGCCGGTACGGGGCTGTGGGGCACAGGGGGTCCGCCTCGCTGCCGGTCCACCGGGGGAGGGGGAGTTCGCCCAGCAGTTTATCGAAGGGGAACACCTGAGCGTGAGCCTGGTCGGCAGCCGCGTTGTCGGGGACGCCTGCAGCTTCTATACCGGGAAGCCCCCACTCCTGCTGGCCGTGAACCGGCAGGAGATCCTGGTCGACGATGAGGGTCGTTTCCACTACCTCGGCGGTGAGACCCCGGTGAGCCATCCCCGGTATGATGAGATCGTTTCAACCGCGGTGCAGGCGCTCACCGTGCTGGGATGCCAGGGTTACACGGGGGTGGACATCGTGCTCGCGGACCGCCCGTACGTGGTGGATGTCAACCCCCGCATCACCACGAGCATCGTGGGCATCGCCGCCTGCATGGAAGAGGAGATCGCGGATATCCTGGTTGCCGCATCGAAGGGCGGGGGCCCTTCTGCGGTCCACCTCACCGGGAGCGTCCGGTTCGACAGCCACGGGCGGGTGGAGCGGCTGTGATCGGGATCGATGTCGGCGGCGCGAACCTGAAAGTCGCGGCAGAGGATGGTGTCTGCATCCACTACTGCCCGCTCTGGGATGAGAGCCCGCTCTGCGATCTCCTGGAGCAGTACCGGGACAAGGGAGAGGAGGCTGCCGTCGTGATATCCGGGGAGCTTGCCGATTGCTTCTCTTCGAAGGCTGAGGGGATCCGGTTCATCGTGGGTGCCGTCCGGGAGGTATTTCCTGCGGCACGCTTCTACGGCACGGATGCAGCATTCCATGACGCTGCTGTGCCTGCCCTCGCCGCAGCGAACTGGCTGGTGTCCGCCGAGTACCTGATGGACCGGTACCCGGGAACACTCCTCGTTGACTTTGGCAGCACCACGACCGACATTATCCCGCTCACCGGTATGGCTCCCCTGAAAGGGCTGACCGACCTCGCGAGGCTCCGCGCCGGATTCCTCGTCTATACCGGCCTCCTCCGGACCACAGTCCCGGCGCTCCTCCGGGAGGTCACTATCGGCGGGATCCCGACACCGGTCTCTCCTGAATACTTTGCCTGCAGCGCCGATGTCCACCTGGTGCTCGGGCACATCGCCAGTTCCATGTACACCATCGATCCCCCGGACCGGAAGGGGACGGACCGTATCTCGGCGCTGCGGCGGCTCTCCCGCGTGGTATGCGCCGACCCCGGGGAGATTGGGGAGGATGGGGCGGTCGCCATTGCGGTTGCGTTCTGGGATGCCCAGCGCTCGCTCATCTGCGGTGCCATTCGCCGGGTTGCCCGCACCTGCGGGACCCGGGGGGTGCTCTGTGCGGGGACCGGGGCCGGTCTCGTGACCGGACTGACCCGGGGAACAGATCTCTCGGAGGCGATCGGTCCTGCAGCGGATGCCCTGCCTGCATTCGCCGTGCGGGAGGTGGCGTTACGAAGGCATGGCAGCTGAGCCTCCTGCTGCTCGTCGGATCGCTCGCCGTGACATTCATACTCTGGAGTTCCGGCCTCCCGTTCTTCTTCCTGTTCCTGTTCATCCCGCTCATCCCGTTCCTCGGCCGAAAGCGGCAGGTACAGCGGTGCCCTGCCTGCGGGTGGGAGACGGACGATGACCGGGTATCATTCTGCCCGTACGATGGGAGCCCCCTGCAGGTTCCCTGCGGGAGGGAATGAGAGGACCGGCACCGGGTGCCGGAGCCCCGGGGTGGAATCAAACCGGATTGCGGCAGTGAATCCCGGAAAAAGAGCAGGGTATAGTCCCCGTCCCTGAACCAACCGCCGGGATTTCCCTCGTGCGGTGAACTCCTGCCTGCAGGACCGGATCATCGCCCGGGATACGTGCGGCAGCGTGGGGCAGACCGGCTTTCGGCTCGCCGGACCCCCCTGATATTCCAGGCCTGCAGGCTCCCCTACAGGTCCCTGACGGCGACCATGGAGAGCGAGAGTACGGAACACGGGAGCACGAAACCGAAGAGTTCGGTCGTGGGGATCTCAGCAAAGTCCCGGGATGCGAGGTTCCGGACGGTTCCCCGGTCCACCACGATGCCGAGCGATCGCATGAACGCCGCTGCCCTCCCGGGGGTCATGGTACGGGAGAGGACCACGCAGAGGTCGACAACAGGCGACCCGAGCCGTGTGTCGGGGTAGAAGGGAGCACGGGCAGGGGATATCTTCCCGCACTGCCGGCACTGGAAACGCCGGACCGTGACCATGATGTCGTGGCTGGTCTCCCCGTCGCGGATGGTCGCAAACTTCCGCTCCTTGCTGTCGTACCCGGAGACCGGTCCGCCGCATGCCGGGCAGGCTGCACACTGCGAGAACTCTTTTTTGTCCACCGAGAAAAACCCGGTCTGGACGAGGGCCGGGAGCATCGGCGGCACCCGAAGCCGGCGCGGGGAGCGGCGCATACCTGCTTGCTGGTCGTATTCCGTTATCATTGTCATCGTTTCACCATTTTATCAGGAATTCAGAGGTATTATCTCCGGCATTCCAGGAGCGGCAGGTGCTGGAGACCCACCAATAATCATCAGTTTCATAGCTGTTAATCATTACTGTTAAATAATGACCCTGCCGACATCTCTGTGTTCGAGGTAATACCATGGACATGAAGTATGTACAGACCACCTGTCCCTACTGTGGGACCGGGTGTACCTTCAATCTCGTTGTGAAGGACGGGAAAGCGGTCGGCACGGCGCCGTACCAGCGCTCCCCGGTCAACGAAGGCAAGGTCTGCCCCAAGGGGACCTACGCCCACGAGTTCGTGCACAGCCCCGACCGCCTGACGAAGCCGCTGATCAAGAAGGACGGCAAGTTCGTCGAAGCGAGCTGGGACGAGGCGTACGACCTGATCGCCAAGAAGTTCAAGCAGTACAAGCCTGACGAGTGCGCCTGTCTCTCGTCGGCCCGTGTCTCGAACGAAGAGAACTACGCGATGATGAAGTTCGCCCGCGGCGTCATGAAGACGCGGCACATCGACCACTGCGCGAGGCTCTGCCACGCGTCGACGGTTGCCGGTCTCGCCGCCACGTTCGGCTCCGGTGCGATGACCAACTCGATCGGGGACATTGCGCAGTCGAAGTGCTGCTTCATCATCGGGAGCAACACGTTCGAGCAGCACCCGCTGATCGGGCGCCGGGTCATGCAGGCCAAGGCGAACGGTGCCAAGATCATCTACGCCGACCCGCGGTATACTCCGACGGGCAAGCAGGCCGACCTGTACATGGCGTTCCGGTCCGGCTCAGACGTTGCGATCTTCAACGGCCTGATGCAGGAGATCATCAGGAACGGCTGGGAGGACAAGGACTTCATCAAGAACCGGACGAAAGACTTCGAGGCGATGAAGGCCGTCGTGATGAAACCCGAGTACAGCCTCGAGAACGTCTCGAAGGTCTCGGGGATCCCGGCAGCGCAGCTCAAGACCGCCGCCGAGTGGATCGCCAAGGCCGAGACCGCCTGTATCCTGTACTCGATGGGGATCACCCAGCACACCACCGGTGTCGACAACGTCAAGTCGGTGGCAAACATCCAGATGCTGACCGGGAACCTCGGGAAGCCGGGTGCCGGCGTGAACGCGCTCCGCGGCCAGAACAACGTCCAGGGCGCCTGCGACATGGGTGCGCTCCCGGTGGTCTTCACGGGATACCAGAAGGTCATCGACGAGGCCGCCCACAAGAAGTTCGCCGACGCCTGGGGCTTCCCGGACGGGATTTCTGAGGCCAAGAACGGGTACGAGGTCACGACCATGATGGACGTCCTCGCCGACAAGCCCGGTGAACTCAAGTGCATGTACATCATGGGCGAGAACCCGATGATCTCGGACCCGGACCTCCACCACGTCGAGAAGGCCATCAAGAACCTCGAGTTCCTGGTCGTCCAGGACATCTTCATGAACGAGACCGCGGCGCTCGCTGACGTCGTGCTCCCTGCCTGCTGCTACGCCGAAAAAGACGGGACACAGACTTCCACCGAGCGGCGCGTCCAGATGTGGCGTAAAGCCGTCAACCCGCCGGGCGAGGCAAAACTCGACTGGCAGATCATCGCCGATATCGCCAGGAAGATGGGATACGAGAAGCAGTTCGCCTGGAAGTCCGCCGAGGATATCTTCAACGAGATCGCGAAGGTCACCCCCTCATACGGCGGAATGAGCTACGCACGGCTCAACAAGCCGGAAGCTGCCCACTGGCCCTGCCCGACCGCCGACCACCCGGGAACCCCGATCCTCCACAAGGAGAAGTTCGCCCACCCCGACGGGCTCGGTGTCTTCTCACCGATCGAGTTCAAGCCGCCCGCGGAAGTCCCGGACGCGGAATACCCGTTCATCCTGACCACCGGCCGCGTCCTCTGGCAGTGGCACACGGGGACCATGACCCGCCGGTCCGCATCCCTCGAGGCCGAGGAACCCACCGGCTGGATCGAGATCAATCCCGACGACGCCAAGGCGCTCAACATCAAGGACAAGGAGATGATCAAGGCCACGACACGCCGCGGGACCATCAATGTCCCGGCACGGGTCACGAAGGATATCATGAAGGGCGTCATGTTCATGCCGTTCCACTACGCGGAATGTGCCGCAAACTACCTCACCAACAACGCACTCGACCCGATCGCCAAGATACCGGAGTTCAAGGCCTGTGCTGTCAAGGTCGAGAAGATCGAGGGGGCGAAGTAGATGTCAAAGAAAGGAGACATGGTCTACGCGTGGACATCCGACGCAGAGCTCGCAAAGAAGGCAGAGTGCGGGGGTGCTGTCACCCAGCTCCTCAAATTTGCGCTCGAGAAGAAGATTGTTGACGGAGTATTTGCAGTACAGCGCGGGCAGGACATCTATGATGCCGTCCCGGTCTTCATCACCGATCCAAAAGAGCTCGACAAAGCCGCCGGGTCCCTCCACTGCGGGACACTGCTCATGTCAAAGCTCGTCAAGAAGTACCTTGACGGTGCCGGCACCACAAAGATCGCGATGACCGTGAAAGGCTGCGACATGATGGGGCTCTACGAGCTGGCCAAGCGCCAGCAGGTCAACCTCGACAACATCATCATGATCGGCGTCAACTGCGGCGGTACGGTCGCCCCGGTCACGGCCCGGAAGATGATCGCTGACAAGTTCGGGGTCGACCCGGACAAGGTCACGAAGGAGGAGATCGACAAGGGCCAGTTCATC
>Ga0068711_1001612_pt1 | contig 12527 bp, 10 predicted proteins | sample MTBAKMMethaMetaG_FD_62224 | JGI IMG/M metagenome (GOLD analysis project Ga0068711, IMG submission 62224) | Enrichment culture microbial communities from Arthur Kill intertidal strait, New Jersey, USA, that are MTBE-degrading - MTBE-AKM (Arthur... | ecosystem: Environmental > Aquatic > Marine >...
CCGGGACGAGGACCTCACGGCGATCGCGGAACGGGAAAACATCTGGCTCATCGCTGTCCTGGACAGAAGAGGCGAGATCGTTTACCAGAGCCGGAGAACGGAGGGACAGGAATCGCGCCGGTCCCCCCCCGTCTTTTTGAGCCACGAGGACATTCTCATCGATCTTTTCAACCGCGTCGGGGGAAAGCCCGACGAAATCGGATATATCGCCGTGCGGCGGAAGGACGGGAGCGGAACGATCATCACCGCCCTGGACGACAAGGGGCTGCGGAAGTGGTGCCTCCGAATTTCCCTGGATCGCGCGATCGATGAGGTAGGCTGGGGAAGCGGCATGGCCTATCTCGTGATTCTGGATAAGAACGGCGTCGAAATCGCCCGATCGGGACCGGAAGATCTGCCTCCCGGGGCCGACCCGTTGCTGGTTCAGAGAATCTTTGCGGAAAAAGCTCCCATTCCCACGGGAAAGGGGGAGTGGAAGGATCATCCCGTTCTGGAGGTGCTCGCGCCGGTAGATCTCGACGAACAGGTCGTCGGATATGCCCGGATCGGGCTGTTCAACGACAAGACGAACGAAATTCTGAGGGAGAACAAGAACCAGGCCATTATTTCCACGGTGTTTTTCATCCTTATCGGCGTTCTTTCCATTTACGCCCTCTATCAGAACCAGAACCGCCATCTGATAAAGATGGAGGAAATGGGCAGGAAACTCCGCCAGGCGGAGAGACTGTCCGCCCTCGGAAAGCTTGCCGCCGGCGTGGCCCACGAGATCAGGAATCCCCTGAACGCCATCAGCATCGCCGTACAGCGGATTCAGCGCCAGTTTCCCCCCGAAGAAGAGGAGAAGAAGTCCCAGTTTCTGAAAATCATGGGCATTCTCCGGGAGGAAATCCGAAGACTGAACGGCATCATCGAGGAGTTCATCGTTTTCACGAGGAGCCGGAAGCTGAATTTTCAGAGGCAGTCCATCGTCCAGGTCCTCCAGAAAATCACGGAACTCATGGCCGAGGAGGCCCACGCGAAAGGCATTCAACTGCTCACCGTATGGAACGGTTCCCAGGCCATGGTGTCCATGGACGAGGACAAGATGAAGCAGGCGCTGTTGAACATACTGAAAAACGCGCTCGAGTCCATCACAGGGGAGGGTACCGTCACCGTATCCGTTCAGAAAAACGGCGAGCAGGAAGTCCGGATCCGGATCGCCGACACGGGTTCCGGCCTGACGGCGGAGCAGATGGAGCATATTTTCAGCCCCGAGTATACGACCAAGGAGAAGGGCCTGGGGCTTGGCCTTCCGCTGGCCTACGAGATCATCCGGGGCCATCAGGGGGAAATCCACGTGGAAAGCCGGGTGGGCGAGGGAACGGTCTTCGAAATCCGGTTGCCCGTGGAGCGAGGGATTGAAACGGCGGACAAAAGAACCGGAGAGTGAACGAACGAGGCCGCCGGTGCGCGATCTCCGGAAGGGGTATGGAGAGGTCCATTAAATGACCAAACTGAATATTCTCATTGTGGAGGACGGCCAGTCCCAGAGGGAGATGCTGCGGGATTTCATGGCCTCGGAAGGTCATTCGGTCCGGGAGGCCCAGAACGGCCAGGAGGCCATCGACCGGGTCATGGCGGGCCATGTCGATCTCGTGCTCCTCGATTACAAGATGCCCGGGATGGACGGCATGGAGGTCCTGAACCGCCTGAAATCCATCAACCCCGCCATAGACGTCATCATGATCACCGCCTTCGGAACCATCGAAACGGCCGTGGAGGCCATGAAGCAGGGCGCCCTCGACTACATCACGAAACCCGTCGACCTGGACGAACTCAGCATCCTCATAGACCGGATCGCCGAACGGAAGGTGCTCATCCGGGAAAACGAGATTCTCCGGCAGAAGCTGTGGAAAAAGGGGAGTTCCTCCGACCAGATCATCTACAGGAACCGCCGGATGGAGGACCTCATCAACATGGTGAGCCGGGTGGCCCCGAGCCGGGCGACCGTCCTTCTCCAGGGGGAAAGCGGAACGGGCAAGGAACTCTTCGCCCGCCTGATCCACACCATGAGCCCCCGGTCGGAAAAACCCCTGATCGTGGTCAACTGCAGCGCCATCCCCGAAACCCTGCTGGAAAGCGAGCTGTTCGGTCATGAGCGGGGGGCCTTCACGGGGGCCGCCGCGAGAAGGATCGGGAGGTTCGAGGAAGCCGACGGGGGGACCCTGTTCCTCGATGAAATCGGAGAGCTTTTCCCTCCCGTTCAGGTCAAGCTCCTTCGCTTTCTCCAGGAACGGGAGTTCCAGAGGCTCGGCGGGAACCAGGTCATCAAGGCCGATGTCCGCATCATCAGCGCCACGAACCGGGACCTGGAAGGCAAGGTCCGGGAGGGCACCTTCCGGGAGGACCTGTTCTACCGGCTCAACGTGGTGGTGATGAACATCCTGCCCCTCCGGGAAAGAAAGGAGGACATCCCCCTTCTGGTCAATCATTTCATCGAACGCTTTTCGAGGGACAACGGGAAGGAAATCAAGGGGGTGAGCGTGGAGGCCATGGACGTCCTCCTCAAGTACAACTACCCGGGGAACGTGCGGGAACTGGAAAACATCGTCGAACGGGCCGTCGTCATCGCCCGGGATTCGGTCATTTCCCTGCGCGACCTGCCCTTCCAGGAATTGCCTTCCCACGACACCGAGGGCTCCCGGCCTTTCAAGGGGTCCATGCGCAGCGCCATCGAGGAAATGGAACAGGAAATGATCCAGAAGGCCCTCGACGAGGCCGATCACAACCAGACCAGAGCGGCTTCCATCCTGGGAATCAGTGAGCGGATGCTGCGGTATAAGCTGAAGAAGTACGGCTTCAAATAACAGCCGGGGGGGGGTCGGCTTCGTCAAACGCCCCGGATGCGGCGTTGCCCGGCTCCCTCGTCGCTGCGGCGTACGTCCCGGTACGCCTCACTCCTCATGACCCGGTCGCCTTGCCTGCGGGGCATTTTACGAAGCCTCCCGGGGACGTATCCGTGTTTCGGGGGATTGCTTCAGTCAAGTAAAGGCTTGGGGCCGGCACTGTCAAACGCCCCGGATGCGGCGTTGCCCGGCTCCGTCTCCTTTCGGCATGCGAAACGGGACTTCCCTCATCAAGAGACCCCGGCGATCCTCAGGGCTTTTTCAGTCCCAGGATGTTTCTCGTTTCGTCCGGCGTGGCCACTTCCCTTCCGTACTCCCTGCAGAGCCGTGCGTACCGTTCGACGAACTCGGCGTTGGTTTTTGCGAGCACGCCGTGTTTCAGGTAGATGTTGTCCTCCATGCCGACCCGGATGTGGCCGCCCATGATGAGGGCCATCATGGCCATGTGAATCTGCTGCCTCCCGATGCCGATGACGGACCAGGTGGCGTCGGCGGGGATGTGGTCGTGGAAGTGGAGGAAGGATTTCGGAGTGGCCGGGGCGCCCCAGGGGGTTCCGAGAACGAACTGGAAGTGGAGGGGGTCCGACAGCTTGCCGTCCTGCCGCATGCGTAGGGCCGTCATGATCATCCCGAGGTCGAAGACCTCGATTTCAGGCTTGACCCCGTAGTCCCGCATCTGCTTCGCCGCGTCGTCGAGAAATTCCAGGGTGTTGATGAAGGGTTTCCCCCCCAGGTTGATCGATCCGGCGTCGAAGGAGGCGAGTTCCGGTTTCAACCGGAGAGGGGCGAGGCGCTCCTCCGTGGGAAGGTTCAGCCCGGGAACGCCGCTCGTGGTAAGACAGATCACCACGTCCGTCTTCGCCCGGAGGGGTTCCACCACCCTCCGGAAAAGTTCCAGGTCCTGGCTTCCCATTCCCGTTTTCGGATCCCGGACATGAATGTGGACGATCGACGCCCCCGCTTCCCAGCACTCGACGGCGGACTGGGCGATCTCCTCCGGGGTGATGGGGATGTAAGGGGCCACGTCCCGCTGCATCCGGCTTCCCGTGATGGCCGCGGTGAGAATCACTTTGCTTTCCATGGCATGTCCTTTCTTTCGGTGATCCTTTCTTTCCGATAGCACGGATCCTTCCCCGTCTCAAGAACGGGCGGCGTTTTCCCCCGCCCCGGCGGCTTCCCGCCGCTTCAGCTCGATGACCGTGATCTCCGGGGGGGAGAGGACCCGGATCGGCGGTCCCCAGGTTCCCGTTCCCCGGCTCACGTGAAGGAGGGACCCCCCTGAAAGGGGAAACGTTCCCGCCAGGCGCGGGTAGACGAGGCGCACGACAAGGGCGAAGGGAAAGATCTGGCCCCGGTGGGTGTGGCCGGAGAGCTGGAGATCGAACCGTCCTTCCGAGCCGGAAAGGACCGCCGGCCGGTGTTTCAGAAAGAGCGTGAAGAGCCCCGTCTCCTCGTTCAGGAGCGCTTCTTCCGGTTTTCCGGGCATTCCCCTGATAAAGTCCGCCGTGGGGTCGTCGACCCCCACGATCCTCAGGATTCCCGGCAGGACGGCCGATTCCCCCCGGAGCATCCGGAAGCCCGCCGTTTCCGTGAACCGGATCGCGTTGGGAAGGCCGGCGTAGAATTCGTGGTTTCCCGTTACGGCGAACTTTCCCAGGGGGGCCGGGATGTTGCCGATCTCTTCCGCGAGGCCGGGCAGCCCGCAGAGGGTCCCGTCCACCAGGTCCCCCGTCGAAAGGAGAAGGTCGGGCCGTTCCTTCTTTACGACTTCGGCCATTTTTTTCACGTGCCGGTCCCGGACCAGAAGCCCCAGGTGGAGGTCGGAAATCTGGACGATCTTCAGGGAGGGGACATGGGGGGGCAGCTTTTCCGTTTCCACGGAAATCCGCTCGATCCGGGGCGTCCGGGCCTCCATGACCCCGTAAAGACACACGGCGACGGCCAGTACGACGGCAAGGACGAAGGAAACCGGGGGACGGAAGGGGAACAGAAGGCCCGGCATCCCTCCGAGGGCCGCGACGAGCCGGTTCAGCAGGCGTCCCAGGTCCAGGACCAGGGAGAAGACGAAGAACAGAAAGAGGAATCCCATCCAGGGGTATCCGATGTGGGCGAGGACGAAGGCCGTTCCTTCATGCCCCCTCTGTTCGCTCAGCCGGGTGAGAATGGGCGAGAGAACGAAAAAGACTGCCGCGACGAAAAGGGGGATCATCACCGCCGGCCCGGGCCGGAAGGCGGCGCTGAAACGGATGAGGCCGTAGGCGTGCAGACCTCCGTAAACGAGAACGAAGACGAGGAGGAAAAGCGTCATGGCCGTTACAGGCTTTTTTCCTTCATGATTTCCCCGATGGATGCGTCGAGAATGCCCACCATCCGGTCGATCTCCTCCTTTTTGATGATGAAGGGCGGTGCGAGGAGAATGTGGTCCCCCCGGACGCCGTCCGCTCCGCCGCCGCCGGGATAGGTGATGAGTCCCTTCTCGAAGGCCCGGTTCCCTATGAGGGCGTTCATCCGCATCCTGGGATCGAAGGGTTCCTTCGATGCCCGGTCCTTCACGAGTTCGACGCCGCAGAAGAGCCCGAGACCCCGGACGTCCCCCACGATCCCATGCCGCAGGAGCCCCTGCAGCTTTTCGAGAAGATAACGTCCCATGTCGGCGCAGCGGGCCACCAGATCGTGTTTTTCCAGGTACCGGAGCACGGCGAGCGCGATGGAGCAGGAAAGGGGGTTCTGGCTGTAGGTGTGTCCGTGAACGAAGTTCCCGTTCCCTTCCCGGATGCCCCGATGGATTTCCTCCCGGACGATGAGGCAGTAGATGGGCGTGTAGCCGCTCGCCAGGCCCTTTGCGCAGACGATCATGTCGGGCGAGACGTTCCAGTGCTCCATGGCGAAGCGGCGGCCCGTTCTCCCGACGCCCGTCATGACCTCGTCGATGATGAGGAGAACGTCATGGCGGTCGCAGATTTCCCGGATCCTCTGGAAATAACCGTCCCTGGGCACGAGCGCCCCGGCGGTGGCTCCCACCACCGGCTCGGCGATGAAGGCGGACACCGAGTCCGGGCCTTCATAGAGAATGGCTTTTTCCAGGTCGTCGGCGCATTCCACGGCGCAGCGTTCCGGCTCCAGGCCGAAGGGGCACCGGTAGCAGTAGCAGGGAGCGATATGGGGCGTGTGCATCATGAGAGGCTGGTAATACTTCCTCCGCCCCGTGTGGCCGCTCAACGCGAGCGCCCCCAGGGTGTTTCCGTGGTAACTCGTCCATCTGGAAATCACCTTGTACTTCGAGGGACGGCCCCTGTCCACCTGGTACTGGCGGGCCATCTTCACGGCCGTTTCCACCGCCTCCGACCCGCCGGAGAGGTAATAGACCCGGTTCATCTCCGGGGGGGACATCCGGATCAGTTCGTCCGCCAGTTCGATTGCCGGCTCCGTGGTGAACTGCGATCCGTGGGTGAAGGAGATGAGGCCGGCCTGTTTCAGCATGGCTTCCCGGATTTCCGGGACGCCGTGCCCGATGGAGACGACCACGGCCCCGCCGGATCCGTCCATGTACTGCTTCCCCTCGCTGTCGTAGATGTAGATCCCCTCCCCCCGCACCGCCGTGGGGTAAAATCGGGTGGGGTTCCTGTAAAACACATGGTCCTGGTTCGTTTTTGCGGTCATGGTGACACCTCCTTCCCGGGAAGTTTTTCTTCCGCCCGTCCTTTCCTGAACCACTGGAGTCCGAGCACGACGGCAAAAAGGCAAAGGCCCGCGAGATCGGTGAAAATCCCCGGTTTGATGAGCAGAAGGGCGATGACGATCAAAAGAATGATTTCCACCCAGGTGGCCTTGATGATGAAGCATCCCTGGACGCCCGCGGCAAGGCACAGGATCCCGATGATGGCGGTGGCCACGGCGAGAATGATTTTCATGGGGCTTCCCACCAGGATCAGTTCCGGGGCGTAGACGAACATGAAGGGGATGATGAACCCGGCGATGCCGAGCTGAAAGGCCGAAAGACCCGTTTTCCAGGGATTCGACCCGGCGATGCCCGCCCCTGCGTATGCCGCCAGGGCGACCGGCGGCGTGATGTCCGCCCGGGTCCCGAAATAGAGGATGAAGAGGTGGGCGCTCATGGCCAGAACGCCCATCTGGACGAGGGCCGGGGCCACCAGGGAAGAGATGATGACGTACTGGGCCGTGGTGGGGACGCCCATTCCGAGGAACAGGCAGGCGATCATCGTAAAGGGAAGCGCCAGGAAGAGATACCCCATGGAGGCGTCCAGGACGATGGAGGAGAAATTGATTCCCAGTCCCGTCATGGTGATGCAGCCGATGATGATTCCCGCCGCCGCGCAGGCCGCGGCGACCTCGACGGCGCCCGTGGCGCCTTCCTTGAGACCTTCGAGGATGAGCTTCCCCATGTTCCCGAGAGGTTCCTTCCGGATGAGGGCCATGAGAAAGGACGTGCCGATCGTGGCGACGATGGCCCAGAAGACGGCCCGCTCGGGGGAATAGTTCTGTGCGAGGAAATAGATGAGGATGAAGATGGAGAAGAGGTGATGCCATCCCATTGCGAAGGCCCTGCGGACGCTGGGGAGTTCGGAACGGGGAATCCCCGCGAGGCCGAGGGAAACGGCCCGGAAATGGACCTGCATGAAGGTGGAGAAGAAGGCCAGGCTGGCGGGGATCGCCGCGGCGATGCAGACCTTGATGTAGGGAACGGAGAGAAATTCCGCCATGATGAAGGCCGCCGCCCCCATGATGGGGGGCATGATCTGTCCCATGGTGGAGGACGAGGCCTCGACGCCCGCGGCGAAATAATCGGGATACCCCGTCCGCTTCATGAGGGGGATGGTGAAGGATCCCGTGGTCACCGTGTTGGCCACGGAACTTCCCGAGATCATCCCGAAGAACGTGCTCGAAACGACCGCCGCCTTGGCCGGCCCCCCCCGCGTCCATCCCGTCAGGGCGAAGGCGACGTCGGTGAAGAACTGGCCCGCTCCCGTTTTCCGGAGCAGGGCCCCGTATAGGATGAACAGAAGGATGAAATTGGCGGAAACCCCCAGGGGGACGCCGAATACGCCGTCGGTGGAAAGGGCGAGATAGGTCGAGATCCTCTTGATGCTGTATCCCCGATGCGCGAAGTAATCGGGAAGATAGGGCCCGAAGACGGCATAGGCGATGAAGAAGATCGCGATGAGGGGAACCGCCGGTCCCGTGGTCCTCCGGGAGGCCTCGAGAACGAGGATGACGAGAACCGTGCCGGCGGCCACGTCCAGGGGTTGAAAGGCCCCGGCCCGGTTCAGGATCGCCGTGGAATGGATGAAGATCCACAGGCAGATGACGCAGGAAACCAGGAGGAACAGCGCGTCGGGGAGGGACATGCGGCCTTTCGGTGACCATTTCCTGGAAAAGGGGTAGAGGGCAAAGGCCAGGATGGACATGAACATCCAGTGAAGGGCCCGGTGATCGAGGGCGAAAAAGGGATGAAAATAGGCATATAAAAGATGATAACAGGAGGTGAGAATGGCCATGACGGTGATCACGGCCGCGGCGTAACCCCGGTATTCCCGTTTCCGCTCGAACTTTTTCAGAATTTCCTTCGCCCTGGAGGTTTCCTCCAGGTCCGGGCGGTTGTCTGTCGTCCTGGCGTCGATGGTCATGGGATGTCCTTTCTCTCCGGGGAGCTGTTTGCGACGACCTGGATTCGGACCCTTTCCCCTCCCTCGGCCAGGCTGGCGAGGGGGCAGGTAACGCCGTTCACGGACAGGACGTGGCCCGCCGTACGCCCGATCCGCAGGTAGAAGGGGTCCATGGGACGGTTCAGAATCACCCGGGTGTTTTTTTCCATAAACCGGATCTGTGCGCCCGGCCGTTGCTGAAATTCGAGCCCCGACCCGTACCAGAGGTACTCTTCCGACTCGATCAGGATGTTTCCTTCTTCATTGATGAGGAAGGTGTCCCGGATGGGGGTCAGGTCGGAGGAGTGGGTGTAGGAGAGAAAAAACCGGTCCCCCGCTCCGGCGGGGAACCTTGCCAGGCAGGAGCCGTCCCTCACCTTCACCACCAGGAGGGAGAATCCTTCCGGTTTTTCCGCCCGGGCGTGCGATCCCGGCGGCGCGAAGGCGGCCACCAGCAGCAGGATGAATAGGACGAGCCTGTTTTTTCTCATGGCGGCTGATCAAAAAAAGCCCGGCCGGGGTCGCCGGCCGGGCAGGCCGTGGCAATGTTACTTCAGCGAACCTGCTTCCTTGAAATACTTGATCGCTCCCGGATGAAGGGGGATGGGGCTGTTCACCGCATTGGCCGGCGTCAGCTGGGAGGCAATGGGATGAATGTAGGTGAGGGCGTATTTCCCCTCGGTCACGTTGGAGAAGATGGCTTTCACGATTTTATACGCCACGTCCTGGGGCATCTTCTTGTTCGCCACGAGAACGTTGGAATCCCCGAGGCAGAGCACGTCGTTGTCCACGTCGCTGTATGTCTTTCCCGGGATCGTGATTTTCAGGTAGTAGGGGTATTTCTTGATGACCTTGTCCGCGAGGGCCGGTTCTACGGGGATGAGAACGATGTCCCGCGTGGCGGCAAGGTCCATGACTGCGGCGCCGGGGTAGGCGAAATTGAAGAAGACCGCGTCAACGACGCCGTCCTTCAGTGCCTGAACGGACTCCGTCTGGGAAAGGTTCGCGATGGTCAGATCCTTCTCCAGATTGAATCCCGCTTCCTCCAGAATGGCTTTTGCCATGGTGGAACACCCGCTCCCAGGAACGTCGATGGAAATCTTTTTCCCCTTCAGATCCGCGATGGATCGGATCCCCGACTGGGCGGTCGTGACGATGTGCTCCGGAGCCGGATACATCTGGAAGAGGGCGACAAGATCAAATTTCTGCTCGAACGGCTCCTGGCCTTTCAGGGCTTTGAAGGCGACACTGCCCATGACCATGCCCATGTCCGATTCGCGCTTGCCCACAAGACGGCAGTTTTCCACGGATGCTCCCGTCGATTCCGCAGCGCAACGGAGATCGTCGACGGTTTTCTCGATGACCACCGCCATTCCCCCTCCAAGGGGATAATAAACGCCGCCGGGACTCCCGGAAGCAAGGGTGAGAAACATTTTCTTCTGCGCCAGCGCCTGGCCTCCGTAAATCAGGCCGACGGCGAACGTCACGGCGAACAGGGTATAAAGGATACGCTTCATGATGACCTCCCTTTCTTGATTTTCGAGGCTGCAGTCTTCCTTCGCCCCATGTGGCACGTATTTCCCCTGATCCCTTTTCCGGCCTGCCCGGAAAAGGGCGTTTCTTCTGAAGAATCTCGATGTCCCCGGATGGACGGAAAGGAAACGGGATCCCTGCCCCTGGACCGGTTTTCCGGGTGGGGCGGACCGGGACGCCGTGCGGCGCATGCACGTCGTTCCCCGGCCCTCGGGAGCCGCGAAGGACAAATTGTTCCATGCATCGCCGGGAGCTATCATTTCCTATAGAATGTTGGGGAACGGCTGTCAAGGATGACGAACCCGCAAAAAGACGAAGCGACGTTTTTTCGAACGGCAACGTGGAAGGCCCGGAAGACAGGGAAAAGGTGCTTCCTTCCCGGCTTCTTCCCGTATATATTCATGAAAGACGCTTTCGCGGAAACATCCGGACACCGGCCCGAATGATTCCGGAACGCTACGCGAAGCCGTCACGGTTGATGGAATGGAAAAAGGAACGCCCATGGAGGAACTGCTGGCGGTGGACGCAGGCCTGAGAACCGGCCTTGCCCTGTACGGCCGTGAGGGCCGTCTCCTGTGGTACGGATCGAAACATCTCGGGAACCGCACCAGCCTGAGGCGGGCGGTCCGGACCTTTCTCGCGGACCGTCCACTCCTTCGATGGCTTGTCGTAGAGGGCGGCGGAGGGCCGGGGGAACTGTGGATCCGCGAAGCGGACCGGATCGGGATCGGGACGATGTTGATTTCCGCGGAGGAATGGAGGGACGTTCTGTTGTACCAGCGGGAGAGGCGGACCGGCGCCGGCGCCAAGCGCTCCGCCCTTTCCATGGCCCTGCGGGTCATTGCCTGGTCGCGGCTTCCCCTTCCGAACCGGCTCGGGGATGACGCCGCCGAGGCCGTTCTCGCCGGACTCTGGGCGGTGCTCCAGGTGGGATGGATTCCTTCCGTTCCGGGCGAGATCCGCCACATCCGCCCCCGTTGACCGTAAATTTTTCCCACTTGATTTTTCAATCGATCTGCCTCATAGTTCCAGCCCATGGAGGAGCGGATCGAGGCATGAACCGAGTCAATCCCTGTCTTTCCTGCGGCGCCTGTTGCGCCCTGTACCGTGCTTCCTTTTACTGGGCCGAGGGGGGCGATATGGTGGAGGGCGGTGTTCCCGTGGAACTCACGGAGCAGATGGATCCTTTCAGGAGGGTCATGAGGGGGACGACGGGGAGCCATCCCCGATGTGTCGCCCTGGCGGGGGAAATCGGAAGGGCCGTGTCCTGCGTCATCTACGAACGCAGGCCCTCCATATGCAGGGATTACCTTCCTTCCTGGCTGGACGGAAAACCGAACGAACGATGCGACCAGGCCCGGATCACCTGGGGACTTCTTCCCCTTACCCCCGATTCCTGGCTGTCCCCCGGGGAATACCCCCGGGCCGCCTGAGGCGTACTTTTTACGAAGCCGTCAGGTGTTGACGAAATCGTAAAAAGGCCAATCTACACTTTTTCGAACGGCAAAGGAAAAAGCTCCATAGGCAAGGCGCCCGAATCCCGACGAATGAGGCGTACCGATGGTACGTCAAAGGGAGGAGGGAAGAAGGGGCAGCATAGGAACTTTTTACGAAGCCGTCAGGTGTTCATCCCTTCGATGAGGGCCATGACATTCGCCCCCAATACCCTGTGGTTGTACCCCCCCTCCAGGATGGCGAAACAGCCCCCCCCGGACTTACGGCTTTTTTCACGGACCATCCGGCCGATTTCCCGGTAGTCTGACGTGAGGAGCAGCCCCCCCCAATCCGCCTCGTGGTTGTCGAATCCCGCGGAAATGCCGATGATGTCCGCATCCTCGGGAAGGGCGGCCGCCACCTCCTCCAGGTACCCGTCCCGGCCATGGGCGGAAGGATTGAGAATCTTCACGTAGCCGGTGCTTCCAAGGATGTTCACCGTCCCGTCACCGAAGTGGAGGTCGATGTCGAGGACGAAGGCTTTCCGGATCTTTTCCTCTCGTTTCAGCTTCGAGATGGCGATGGCCATGTTGCTGAAGAAGCAGAATCCCCAGGAACTGTTGAAGGAGGCGTGGTGTCCCGGCGGCCGGATGAGACCGAAAGCGGGTTCCGTAAGCCCCGTCCGGGCCGCCAGGATCGCCCCTCCCGCCGCAAGGGCGGAGATGTCGTAGAGGCCGAGGCGGGCGATATGATCGATGTGGTAGTCGCTGTGGCAGGCGGCGATGTCCTCCCGGGACGCCGGAGAAGGTTCCAGAAAGTCGACCCGGTCCCGGATGACTTCTAGAACGGCCTCCATCCTTCCATCCGCGGCGGCGGGATCGGAACAGTAAGATTCCAGGAAATCGGGATGATAGATAACCTTCATGATCGTAACGGGTCCCTCCTTTCTTTTCGTCGCTTCCGCAATCTATCAGTAAAGAGGCGTCCCGGTCAACAGAAGGAAACCGCCCGG
>Ga0068711_1001615_pt1 | contig 12504 bp, 4 predicted proteins | sample MTBAKMMethaMetaG_FD_62224 | JGI IMG/M metagenome (GOLD analysis project Ga0068711, IMG submission 62224) | Enrichment culture microbial communities from Arthur Kill intertidal strait, New Jersey, USA, that are MTBE-degrading - MTBE-AKM (Arthur... | ecosystem: Environmental > Aquatic > Marine >...
TTCGCTTATTTTGGCTATTTGAAGAAGATGGTGTTAACTCTGCATAACATCATTATGATGAAACGCGGTCTGATGCCTTTCCATGGCGCTTTGGTCAATATGACAATTCGCGATTCTGGCGAATTTAATGTGCTGTTGATTGGTGATAGCGGAGCAGGAAAGTCTGAATCTTTAGAAGCGCTGCGGGTGATGGCCAAAGATGAGGTTGAAGATATTGTCATTGTGGCGGATGACATGGGCTCATTAAAGATTAATCCTGAAGGACAGGTCTTGGGATATGGAACTGAAATCGGAGCCTTTGTGCGCCTGGATGACCTGCAGCCAGGCTATGCTTTGGGACAAATTGACCGGGCGATCATTATGAACGCCAATCAGGTCAACGCGCGGGTGGTCCTTCCGGTTACCAAATTCGAAGATGTGATGTATGGCTTCCCGGTGGATTTTGTTCTCTATGCCAATAATTACGAGGTTGTGGATGAGAGTCATCCCACGATTGAGCGGTTTAATTCTGCTGGCGATGCCTTGAATGTATTTCGCGAAGGGGCGGTGATGAGCAAAGGAACCACAGCGACCACCGGGTTGACTCACAGTTATTTTGCCAACATCTTTGGCCCCCCGCAGTACCGTGAGCTGCATGAAAACCTGGCAAGCACCTATTTTGAAGCCATGTTTCAAAGCGATGTGTTTGTTGGCCAAATGCGCACCCAACTCGGAATCCATGGCTTGGAAATTGAGGGCCCGCAATTGGCGGCTCAACAGTTATTGGATATGTTGAAAAATTATAAAAAATAACCTAATCCCTATTATTGTATTAAAAGAGCCGCAAGGATATCCCTTGCGGCTCTTCTCTTTAACCTACTCGAAATTTTGGGGAATGGTGATGGTAAATGTGCTACCTGTGCCTGCTTCACTATCGACACTGACCGTTCCGTGATGCAATTCAGTTAATCTTTTAACCAGTACCAGACCCAGTCCCGTTCCTTCATAATGGCGTGCAAGGCTGCTGTCAATCTGTTCGAAGGGTTTGAAGAGTTTATCCATATCTTCAGGATTTATCCCGATCCCAGTATCTTTTACAGAAATTATCACCACATTTCTTTCAGTATTCTTCATAATTGAAAGGTCAACCTTTCCCCCAGAGGGGGTGAATTTTACTGCGTTACCAAGTAAATTCACAATAATTTGTTTCAATCTTAGTGCATCACCCTGAATAATCATACCAGGTTCAGCTTGATGATATTGAATATGAATTCCTTTTTTTGCGGCTGGTTCTTTCACAAAATTGATGCTGGATTGAGCGAGGTCTTTAACAGAAATCTTACTGATGGATAATTCCATCTTTTGAGCTTGAATTTTGGATAAATCCAAAATGTCATTAATTAGCGACAACAAATGTCTGCCGCTGCTTTCGATATTTTGAATTGATCTTTTCTGCTTATCATTAATCGGACCACGAGATTGTTCCAGTAGGATTTCAGATAGAGCTAATATGTTATTGAGCGGTGTGCGTAATTCATGACTCATATTTGCCAGGAACTCATCTTTGGCTCGATTGGCGCGAGCTAATTCAGCATTGGCCAGCTTTAGCGTTTCTTCACTCTGGCGGAGAATGGCTTCCACCTTTTTCCGGGACGTTATATCGCGTGCAACTGCCTGGATTAAATGGACTCTCCCTTGTGAATCTTTAACGGCAGAAAGGTTAATTTCCACATTAACTGAACTGTCATTCGATCGTTTGAAAATGTGATCATGGACATTTTGATTTTCGCCTAAGATTAAATCAGCCAGACATCTGAATATTTCATCACGCTCTTCCTGAATAACGAATTCATCAAAGGTTTTGTTTGTGATTTGTTCGATGGAGTATCCTAATAAGTCAACCGCTTTCTCATTCGTCCGCCAAATCTGGCCATTTGGATTCATTAAGAATATTGCGTCGTTAGAATTCTCGAAAAGCGTGCGGTATAGGTTTTCACGACTGCGAAGTTCGTTTTCCTGTTCTTTTTGACTGGTTATGTCAAAGTTTATTCCAATCATTCTGTCAGGATTACCATTATCATCGAATAAAGTGAACGAATTTGCGTATATATAATGAATGGATTCATCCGGCCATACAATCCGAAATTCTGTTTTAAAAACCGAATGACTCTCGATGGAATTCATTAAATAATCCATTATCGTTCGATCTTGTGGGTGAACCGCTTTTGTCCAATCGCTCAAATTCCCACCGAAATTTTCCGGGTGTATACCGTAAAGAGAGCACATCTGCTCATCCCAATACAATTGATCGGTTTGAATATTCCATTCCCAAATACCAATCTCTGCTGATTGTGTGGCCAACTGCAAGCGCTGACGGATGGCTTCAATTTCATTTGTTCTCTGTTTGACCTTCTCCTCGAGAACAATTTCGACTTCTTTGCGTTCGGTGATATCCACGGAGTTGATTAAGGCGTGTGTGGCGATTCCAATTGATCCAAAAATCGGTTGGATACTGGTGCGGTACCACCGTGGTTTTCCAGCGACAAAACTTCGAGATTCAAGCACTTTTGCCTTACCATAAATTATTACCTCTTGTATATTTTGAAGTTGAGAAGCTGCAATTTCCTCTGGAAATAGGTCGACCATATTTTTCCCGATTAGTTCTTCGGGCTTCCCATGCATTGAATCTGCAGCAATCTGATTCATGTATTGAAAATTCCCATTGTAGTCAATGGTGGCAATGACTGACTCCAGGCTTTCAATCAAGCTCCGATATTTCTCTTCGCTGTCGCGTAATGCTTCGATGGATTTCTTTCGGTCAGTAATATCACGACAAAAACAAACAATTTGACCTTGATTGGCTTCAATATACCTGGCGCTTACCTCGACATCGATAATGTCACCACTCTTTCTTTGATGTTTCGTTTCAAAGCGGGAATTCCCAAAAATCCTCACTTGCTCAATATGTTCAGCGATCTCCTCCTTCGTCTCCATAGCTTCGATTTTGCTCAGATGTAGGGCAAATAATTCAGAGCGGGAATATCCCGAAATTTGGCAAAAAGCCTCATTTGTTTCTAGAAAGTTTCCATCAAGATTCAAAATGAAAATCCCATCTTGAGCAGTTTGTAAGATGGTATTTAAGTATTGTTCTCGCTCGAATAATTTAATCTCAGCTTCTTTAATTTCAGTGATATCCTGAAACGTCCCAAATAATTTTGTGGAAATGCCAGCAGCATCGCGAGCAGTTTCTGCAATGCTATGAACGTACCTAATTTGACCATCTTTTCTCTTAATACGGTAAACGAGATCAAAAGGAGAAGCATTCTTCACACAATCTTCGAACATACTCATTAAAGTTGCGACATCTTCCTCATGGACAATGTCGGAGTATTGACTGACAGAGGGTTCACCTTGTTCTGGCTCCATTCCAAAGATTCTAAACACTTCATCAGACCATTTTGCATCACCACTATGAAGATCAATCTGATAGTGACCTACATGTGCGATCTGTTCTGCTTTTTCCAGATTCTTCAGGCTGGTAAAGAGGGCTTCTTCAGCCTTTTTCCGTTCACTGATGTCGATGCAAAAGGCAATGTACCGGTCATCTGAAAGGCGGACCCCACTGACTGAAGTCCAAAGAGAGGCACCGTATTTCTTTTTTAAGATCACATCATCATGAGCATAACCTTCAATTAATAATGTCTGAAAATGTTGTAAACCGACAGAAAAGGATTCCTCTGAAAGCACATCTTTGATCGTTAAACTCAGTAATTCATCCTTGCCATAACCCAGCATTTGATATCCTGCCTGATTAACCTCCAGGTATTTTCCTTTACTGTTAGCTATGAAAATTCCTATTGGCGAATGCTCGATATATGAGCGGAATTTTTCTTCGCTTTCAGCAAGTGCGTTTTGGGCTAAAATTCGTTCACTATCATCCAGAATAATTCCTTCCAATGCAATAACTTCTCCGGTATTGGAATAAACGGCTTGCCCTTGTTCCCACACCCATTTTTCGGTGCCAAAAATGGTTTTTATCCGATATGTAACTTGGTAACGCGCTTGGGATTGGATTTGCTTTTGAATTAAATCCCATACAAATTTTTGGTCGTCAGGATGAATAATTGAAGCGAATGATAATTTGGAATTTTGAATAAAATCTTGAGGTTGATAGCCAGTAAGAAGAAAACAGCCTTCACTGATGAATTCCATTGTCCAATTTTCATCATTTCGACACCGGTACGCTGGCCCAGGTAGATTGCTTAATAATGTCAACCTTTGCCGCTGGCTCTCGGCTAATTGAGATTCTATTCGTTTTCTTTCTGTGACATCTGTTGTGATTGTGGCGAATCGCCCAAACTCAGGTGAGATGACCGAAATATCAAATACTTTCTCCATTGGCAGGAACTCTGTCTCAAACCGGACGGGCTCTCTTGTTTCAGCAACATGCGTGTAAACATTGATGTAGGGCGGTTCGCCAGTTCCATAAAGATTGGAAGCGAGTGCCCCGATTGCTTGTTCGCGAGAAATCCCGGTAGATAATGTATACGCCGGGTTGCAGTCCAAAATTCGGTAATCTATGGGAACTCCGGATTCATCATAGATAACCTCATGCATGACGACCATTTCTGTCATCGCGTCATAAAATGATCTGATCTCAGACTCGCTCTTCAAAAGCGCTTTTTCTACCATTTTTTTCTGGGAGATATCACGCGTAACACCAATAGCTTCAGTTATTTGCCCTTTTTTATCGACTACAAGGGTAGTTACAATCTCTGTATCAATGACTTGACCATCTTCTTTAATCATTTTTATCTCAAACCGACCAAAACGCGCTTGATCATTTCCCATTTCGTATGCTTCAAGGCGTTCAGGTAATATGCTTAGAAACTGATGATAAGAATCGGAAGTCATCAATTCCAATAATGGTTTTTGAAGTACTTGTTCTGGAGTATACCCAAGCAGATTATTCACAGAAGGGCTGATATAAGTAAATTGCTTTTGATTAATATCCATGACCCATACGACATCGGCCATGTTTTCCGCCAGCAACCGATATTTAGCTTCATTTTCGATTAAAGCTTCTTCAGTTGACTTTTTTTCCAGAATTTCTATAACAAATGTCGAGAGTATCTTGATCGTTTCAAGATCGACTTGATCGTAATCGGCCTCTTTATTTCCAATTCCCATTACCGCAACCACCTGATCGTTGCGGATAATCGGCATGAGTAATTCCCGCTTTATATTCGCATGCCCTTCAGGCATTCCTTTCTTGTTTGTAACTTTTTCAAAATTATTGTGAATGATCGGTGCTTTTGAATTTACACACTCAGACCAAACCCCTGCTTCATCAATGGGATAATGCATTTTTATATTCTTTACATTACATTCATTATTAAGGGTGTTTGATGACCAGGTTTGTAATTGAATCACGTTATATTCATCATCAATTAAATGGAAAAAGCTTACGCTGCTGCCTGTAAAATATTCAGCCTGGTCTAAAGAAAAGCGTAGAATTTCTTCTGTTCCCATAGTCAGAGCCATTTCAGTCAGTTCAATCCGCATTCTTAATAAGTCTTCGGATCTTTTGCGTTCTGTGATGTCCTCAAAAGTAACCTGTACCGAATAGGGTTTTTCTCCACCTGGTAAAAATCTGGGCACAGAGTTAATTTTTATCCATCGCGCTCTTCCCTCTTTTGGATTGAACACTCCCATTAATATATCTTTCAAACTTCTTCCTGTTTTCAGCGAAATCATCGCGGGATGTTCTTCTCCTGGAAAAGGAGAACCATCTTCTTTGATTGTCCGCCAGCGGGGATCTATAGAAGCTACGCCACGCATTTGATCGAATGTCAGGCCAAGGATTTCTTCTGCAGCTGGGTTTGCATGCACAATTTGTCCATTCGCATCCTGAAATACCACACCTTGCGCCATTGTCTCATAAAGGTATTTGAAATCTATTTCCAGGTTAATGTTGGTCGCGGTTGTGTAATTATCCAATTCTTGCTTTAGATACCGATTATTTTTCTGAAGAAATTTAATTGTCTCTTCAGCTGCTTTCAATTTTTTGTGCAACTCAGTGTTAAGATCACTGGCCATTAAAACCTCCGAGGATTTACAGGCTCGAGATTAATATATTAGTTTCAATAATACATGATGATCCCTGATTGCTCGCCAAATTGAGCAAATATAATGCGATTATAGCAAATGGGTGACCTGAAATAATCAGCCAGTTTGTTGTTGAATCGGATATTAATATCTTGAAAAAGAGGTATTTTTGGTATATGATAAAGAAAGGATATAATAACCTGTTATAACAGGTTTGAAAATGAATATATAAGGGAGGCTTTATGCAACTTAAGGAAGATAGCAGCCAACCGCTTTACGCCCAACTAACTACCTTACTGAAACACCAAATAGAATCGAACCAAATAAAACCAGGATCTCGCCTTCCCTCGGAAAAGGAATTATGTTCACAGTTTAGTGTAAGCCGGATTACTGTGCGTAAGGCGATGAACGACCTTGCGGTGATGGGGTTGGTCTATACTGTTCCTGGCAAGGGCGCTTATGTTTCATTGCCAAAGTTACGTGAACCTTTAAAACCTTTAAGTGGTTTTTCTGAAGATATGATATTAAAAGGATACCAGCCATTCAGCAGGCTATTACATGGGGAAGTTCAACCAGCCGATGACGCGCTTGCACATAAATTAAATATCCCAATTGGAACTGAAATTGTTCACATTTCACGATTGAGGATGGTTGATCCCAACCAGATTCCGGTTGCCATTCAAACCAATTACCTGGTTCATATGCATTGTACGAATATCCTTAACTTGAACCTTGAGCGGATTTCACTATATGAGACGTTGCGGAATGTATATCACTTAAAACTTGACCGCGCTGAAACAACCATCGCAGCAAGGTTATCTACTCCCGACGAAGCCCGCCAGTTGAATTTACCCACTCCTTCAGCGGTATTAATCAGTGATCAAATTACGTATTTGCAAACGGGGGAAGTAATAGAAATCGTGAATTCGGTGTTTCGTAGTGATCTATATCAAATGACAGTCATAATGTAATCTACAGGAGGAACCATGTCCAAGGGAAAAGTAAAAGTTGGTATTGTTGGGTCGCGCTTTGAGGCGGATATTCACGCTGAATCTTTCCATATTTTGCCGGACGAGGCTGAGGTTATTGCAGTTGCTTCTCCAACGGCAGGAAATGCAGCTAAACTGGCAAAAAAACACGGTATTCCCAATGTCTATACTGATTACCGGGAAATGCTGAAAAATCCGGAAATTGAAATGATCACCATTGCCGCCCCAAATTACCTGCACCATCAGATTACGCTGGATGCCGCCAAAGTAGGGAAACATGTAGTTTGTGAAAAGCCTTTCAGTATGACTTTGCAGGAAGCAGACGAAATGATAGACGTCTGCAAAAAAGAGGGCGTGCTGCTGATGTATGCAGAAGAACTTTACTTCACCCCCAAATATGTCAAAGCCAAGGAAATGGCAGATCAGGGGGCCTTTGGTAATGTATATCTGGTTAAACAAAGTGAGAAACATTACGGCCCGCATGGGGAATGGTTTTGGGATGTGAACCGCTCAGGTGGTGGTGTCTTTATGGATATGGGTTGCCACGGCACGGCATTCGCCTGGTGGTTTTTAGGAAGACCGAAAATAATCAGTGTTACCGCGCAGATGGGCACTTATGTTCACAAGGACAAAACAAAAGGGGAAGATAATTCATTTGCTATTCTGGAATTCGAAGGTGGAAAGATCGCTTTGATTGAAGACAGCTGGGCACGCACCGGCGGTATGGATGACCGCATTGAAGTGTTTGGAGATAAAGGCTGCACCTATGCCAATCTTCTCATGGGGAATGCTTTGCAGACATTCTCTGAAGAGGGGTATGGTTATGCGGTAGAAAAAGCTCCTACTACCAAAGGCTGGACCTATCCAGTTTTTGATGAGCTCTACAACTATGGATTCCCGCAAGAAATGCAACACTTTGCCCGTTGCGTGCGCGGCAAAGAAGAACCGATTTGCACAGGTGAAGACGGTCGCTTTGTGCAAGAGGTGCTCTTTGCTGCTTATCAATCGGCTGGGAGTGGGTGCAAAGTAAATATGCCATTCAACAAAGCTTACGGCGTGGCAAAACCGATTGATTTGTGGTTCAATCCTTTGCCATAAGGACTGTATCATCAAAAGCTTGGAGTAAAAAAGTATGATTCAATCCCTCCCAGTGTATAAAGATATTCTCAACCAACCGAGTGCATTAAGACAATCTCTTCAATACTCTATAAATGAAGGCAAAGGTGAATTGATTCGGGCAGCTAAAGCCATCCTTAATGCACGCCATGTTGTGGTCGCCTCCATTGGCGCGTCTTATGCTGCAAGTTTTCCCTTCATCTACCGGATCGCACAGATGGGGATTAATGTGAGTCTTGAAGATGCGTCAGAACTTCTACATTACACCACGACCAAATATGATAAAGACACCGTCTTCATTTTGATATCCCGCTCAGGGGATACAATTGAAATTACTAGGTTGATGGAACCGCTTAAAAAACTGGGAGGGACTCTCATTGGCGTTACGAATGTCGTAAACAGTAAACTTGCCCTCGGCGCAGATATCCTCCTTCATCTTAATAGCCCCGCTGATGAATTCATTGCCATTCAGACATATTCAGCCACTTTGCTGGTGCTAGAATTACTGGCTCACCAGGTATCCGGGCAATTGGAGACAACTGATTGTCAAAACCACCTCGATGATCTTCTTGCTCAATTTTCAAAATCAATAATCACCTTTGATCAAATCAGCCAGCGGTGGTCGACAAAATATAAACCTTTTCATCCTATTTACCTGTTAGCAAGGGGAGCCTCCTTGGCCAGTGCTTGTGAAGGGCAGTTATTATTCCATGAAATGTCATGGACGGCTGCTACTTTCTATACAGCTGGCAATTTTCGGCATGGTCCCTGGGAAATCGTACAGGATGGATTCCTGGGAATTGTTTTTGCCCCAAATGACCGCACCTATGATCTTAATATTCGACTGGCTTATGATATCGCTTGTCAAGGGGGCGATGTGTATCTGGTTTCTCATCAAATATCAAGGAAATTGCCGGCGAATGTTGAACAGATCGTGATCTCCAAGACTGATCCCTTCAGTAGCCCATTGTTGGAAATCATTCCTGTTCAGGTCATGATTTATCAATGGGCGCTTTACAAGGAGCATCAACCAGGTTTATTTCGCGCCTCTTCACAGATCACCCTTTCCGAAGGTGAACCATTGCCGACACAGGATCCCTAAGATGAATTTTTGATTCTTTTCCTTTGGAGGTCATTTCGGATCGGATTTAGATTACAAGAACTGACAAAAATTTATGATCCTCATTCCACCATCTTTGGAATGAGGATTTCCTTTTTTCTAGTAAATTAGATAGGGTGGATTTCACTTGTTATAATAGGAGATAATATATTTCACATTCTTTGAATAAGACGAGATTTTTTATTGAAATCTGCTTTGGCTTTACTTTTAACAAAACAAGATGAAAAAAATAAGAACAATCGCATTATTAACCACAGGAGCAATTGACCCAAACAACCAGGCTATTTGGGCTGGCACGGCCGCGGCTTGTCGAGATCAAAAGGTCAATTTGATCTGTTATCCTGGAAGGTTGGTGCGTTCCCCCATTGAATTTGAGGCCCAGCGCAATATTATTTACAACATGGTTAATCGGGACAGGGTGGATGGAATTGTGTTGATGGGGGGCTTGAATGCCTGGGTCAATATTGAAGACACATTTCAGTTTCTAAAGCAATTCGAGACTATGCCGATTGTGACTACCGGAATAGTCTTGGAAGGCATACCCGGCGTGACCGTCGATAATTATCACGGTATGTATGATGTAGTGACGCACTTAGTGGAGGCGCACAATCGCCGGCGGATTGCTTTCATCCGTGGGCAGGCCAATCACCAAGAAGCCCTGGATCGATATCAGGCTTATCTGGATGTGCTCAGAGATTTTAAAATTCCTTTTGATCCGGAGCTGGTTTTTCAGGGAGATTTTAAAGAAAGTGGCGGCGTAGCGGGGGTGAAAGTCTTTTTAGAAGAACGTCATGCCAAATTTGATGCGCTAGTCGCTGCCAGTGATAATATGGCGATAGGCGCGATGAAAACGCTTCAGTCTTTTGGTATCCGAATTCCTTCCGATGTCGCAATCGCTGGGGTGAATGGTGAAGATCAGGGTTTAGTAACCACTCCTCCGCTTACAACTGCGCCGCTGCACTTTTATGAACAAGCCTATCAGGCAACCTTAATGGTGCTTTCCATTCTGGCGGGGGAAAAAGTACCCCATAAAGTTGTACTGCCAACCCGCTTGATGATCAGGCAGTCTTGTGGCTGTTCCGATCCATTGGTTACCCATGCTGAAGCTTTTCCTCATATTGAAAAATTAGATTCATTTACTGAAGAAATTCGCCTTCTGGATCAGTTGGTTTTTGGAGAAGTAAGTCCTCAAGTGGGCACTCCTCTCGACGAAGAAATTAGGCACGTATTTCCAACAATTTTAAAATTGTTTTTGGCTGAAAGTCAGGGAAAACTTGACGGCGAATTCCTGGACAAATTTTCCGAAACCCTTGAATTGACATCGAATAGCCCCGATGCCTTTACTCGTTGGCATGAAATCCTTTCTGTATTAAGGTGTTTTGCCATTTCACAATTGTCCGATACGAAGTCCAGATTGCGGATCGAAAACCTCGTACATCAAGCGAGAGTGGTGATTGGAGAAGGAGCGCGCAGGCATCACGCGTTAAAAGTACTTCAAGCCGATGAGAAGTTACATATATTGGGAGAAATCAGCCAAAGCTTAAGTGTGACAAATAGCATTTCCGAACTAATCGATGTCTTGGAACGGTCACTGCGGTTATTGGATATTTCAACCTGTTATCTCTTTTTATATGAAAATCCAGAAGGGCCGGACAAAAAGGCAAAGCTATTCTTTGCATATGAAAATTTTCAACGTATTGAGATTGAGAGACAGGCTGCTGTATTCCCTACAAGCAAATTACTTCCGGATGGCTTGATCAATGATCAACGTCAATTCAGTTTAGTGGTTGAACCAATCTACTTCCGAGAAGATCAATTAGGTTATGCAGTATTTGCGGCAGACCCGCACGAGGAAGCTATTTACGAAATTCTAGGCGGCCAAATCAGTGCCTCGCTCAAGCGTAATATTCTAACTGAGCGTAACATCCGCTTATATAATGAAGCGCTGCAGGCTCGTAAGGCGGCAGAACAGGCAAATAGACTGAAAAGCCAGTTTTTGTCGATGGTTAGCCATGAACTTCGCACACCACTGGCTTTAATTATCGGTACCATCGAGATGATGCTGCAAGAAGAAAAATTGGAAAGCAACCCTTCCATTCCTGCTGTTTACCAACAAGATATGGAGAGCATCCATTCCAGCAGTAAACATCTTTTCCGATTAATTGGTGATGTTTTGGATTTAGCCAGTAACCAGGCTGGTGAATTGCGATTATCCTGTGAGCCGATTGACCTTGTTGCGTTATTAAACGATGCCGCAATACTGGGAAAATCTCTGGCAAGAGAGAAGAATTTACAATGGCTTCAAAATATCCCTGTCAAATTACCCGTTATTTGGGGTGATCGCACTCGCCTCCGTCAGGTGGTAATTAATCTGTTGAGTAACGCCGTGAAATTTACCGAAAATGGATTTGTTTCTTTAAGCGCCAGCGAAAATGATGCTCAGATTATTGTTGAAATCCAGGATACTGGAATGGGCATCCCCCTTGAGGATCAAGAAGTCATTTTTGACGAATTTCGACGCTCTGAGCGCAGTGTTTCTCGCGGGTATGGAGGCATAGGACTTGGATTGGCAATTACGCGACGCCTGATAGAACTGCATGGCGGTGAAATTGGGGTGAAATCTGCTGGAAAAGACGGGAAAGGTTCGACCTTCTTTTTTATCCTTCCCACGCTGAGCGGCAAGGAACATACTGTTGAGGTCTATAACAACCGCCGTAACACCGTTTTGCTTTTGTTTGAAAACACGTCTGAACAACAAAGTTTGCAACGCCATCTGCAGCAAAAGGGCTTTGAAGTAGAAGCAATGAATATTTCGCAGCAAGCAGACTGGCTGGCCAAAGTGATGGCTCAGCCGCCGGGTGCGGTGGTTCTGGATTTTCAACCAGCTAAAGACCGTGGTTGGAAGTTGATGCAATTACTGAAGCAAAACCCAGAAACCCGAGATATCCCGGTTGTTTTTTACAGTCTTTCTGCGGAGAGCACAAAAGGTTCGATTCTCGAACTGGATTATTTGACTAAACCGATTGGCAGCGCTGACCTTTCTGACGCTTTGGAAAGATTGGGTATAAATGGAAGCCAGGATGTTCAGAAAATTCTAGTTGTTGACGATGACCCCAAAGTGCTGGAAATGCATGTTCGCATGTTAGAGAGTCAGGTGAACTGCTGCCTGCTAAAAGCGAATGGTGGAAAAGA
>Ga0068711_1001616_pt1 | contig 12497 bp, 10 predicted proteins | sample MTBAKMMethaMetaG_FD_62224 | JGI IMG/M metagenome (GOLD analysis project Ga0068711, IMG submission 62224) | Enrichment culture microbial communities from Arthur Kill intertidal strait, New Jersey, USA, that are MTBE-degrading - MTBE-AKM (Arthur... | ecosystem: Environmental > Aquatic > Marine >...
GCCCCCGCTGCTGCAACACTGAGAATAACGCTCATGACGAGCACAAGTACTACCGATTGTATCCTTTTCTGCATACCACATCACTCCATTGAAGAACAGACCCCCAGTTCTCAGCCGCAGATGGCCCGCTGCCCTGGCCACGCATTTGCAGGGCATCCCCGTCTGTACCACGGCCATGAGAATAAGCGAGTGCTGGGTATTCTCCTGTACGGCAGGAAACTGTGACTCTGTACCTGATCAGATATTTAATTTAACCCTGTCCTCTTGACCTTATAAAAGTTACCCGGATTTTCCGGATAGTTCAACCGTGAATCATTGCGCAGAATATCCCCTGGTGCAGGAGATCGTGGTGAAAATTATCTTAATATATCATCCTGATCCGCAATTGCGGTTCATTCAGGAATATTTTTTGCCATGAAAACTACGTTCGTGATTTTCATCAGGGCTTCCTGATCCCGAGCGGTCTCATCTGTGTTTCATTTACAGAACGGATGTGACGGGAGAGTATCCCGGCCGGAATGCCCAGTGAAAACGGATCGGTCATTGTATCCTTCATCCGTCGCGTGATTACTATTTTTTCCGGGAAGCATCGTTCTGATCGCTCGTTGTTTCAGCATTATTCCAGAAAAAAATGGATGACGGCCAGGAGGGGTGAGAGAGAGTAGCAGATTCCGGCACGCTCATCTCCGCGATCCCAACCCCGATACCCCGGGTCCCCCCACTTGGTAATTTCAAACGGTTACACGGTATCGGTATCGCGGGACGGTCCCGTCCCCTCGTGCCCCGCTTTCATCTGCGGGAAGAGGATGACTTCCTTGATCGATGTGTTGTTGGTCACGAGCATCACCAGGCGGTCGATCCCGAGGCCGACCCCGCCGGTTGGCGGCATCCCGTATCCCAGTGCATTGATGAAATCATAATCGAGCATCTGGGCTTCGAGATCCCCTGCTTTCCGCCGTTCGTCCTGCCGCTGGAACCGTGCGAGCTGGTCGAGGGGATCGTTCAACTCCGAGAAACCGTTGGCAATCTCCATGCCGCAGATGAAGAGCTCGAACCGTTCGGTGAAGCCTTCCTTTTCCCGGTGTTTCTTGGCAAGGGGAGAGTTCTCGACCGGGAAATCGTAGATGAACGTTGGCTGGATGAGCTTGTCCTCGACAAAGTTCTCGAAGAAGAGCACCAGGAACTCACGCCAGCTTGCTGCTCCCTCATACCCATCGACACCCCGTTCTGCTGCCAGCTTCCGGAGTTCGGGGATGCTGAACGCCTGCACATCGATCCCGGCATATTCCCGCACCGCCTCTTCCATGGTGAGTGCCCGCCACGGGGGGGTGAAATCGAGTATCATACCAGAGAACGGGATCTTATATGAACCGGACAGGGAATTGACCAGGTGCGTGATGATCCCTTCGGTAAGCGCCATCATATCGGTGTAGTCCCGGTACGCCTCGTAGATCTCGACCATGGAGAACTCGGGGTTGTGCCGGGTATCGATATCCTCGTTCCTGAAGTTCCTGGCGAGCTCGAAGACCTTCTCAAACCCCCCGATAACCAGCCGTTTCAGGTAGAGTTCGGGGGCGATCCTCAAAAAGAGGTTCTGGCCGAGGGCATGGTGGAAGGTGGTGAACGGCCTGGCATTGGCACCGCCGTAGACGGGCTGGAGGATCGGGGTCTCGAACTCGAGGAAGTCCCGGCCGGTGAGGTATGCACGGATCTCTGAGATCAGCCTGCTTCGCTTCCGGAACGTCTCCCTGCTCTCATCGTTTGCGATGAGGTCGACATACCGCTGGCGGTACCGTTTCTCAACGTTGGTCAGGCCATGGAATTTTTCCGGAAGTGAATTCAGCGCCTTGGCAAGCAGCGTAATCCCGTCCACCCAGATGGTCAGTTCCCCGACCTTGGTCCTGAAGGGATGGCCGCTCGCCCCGATGATATCCCCCCGTTCGATATACCGGGTGAAGAAGCCGAACATCTCATCACCGATATCGTTCTTCCGGATGTACAGCTGGATCTTTGCCCCCTCGTCCCCGAGATCGGCGAAGATCGTCTTCCCATGGTTGCGGACCGTATAGAGACGGCCAGCCGTAGTGACACGTTCTTCACTCCGTTCGTGGCCTGTTTGGACAAACTTTAAGAGAATTTCAGGAATCGTATCTTTCCGGTCGAATGCAGGGGGGTAGGTGGCGTAGCCCGCCGTACGCAGTTCTGAAAGCTCCTCAACCCGGTGCTGATCAAACTCAAGACTGGTCTCTCTGGTATCCATGCATGACTCCCTGCCCAGGTCCTGCATCCCGGGAACAAACGCGCTCTCTTCCGGGGGAGCCGGTATAGGCCTGCTCCTCAGATATTCCCTGCCAGAGGTATTAAGCGTTTATAAGATACGGGTATCCCTCCTGATACGGCCGGGATTCCACGGTCAGTCGGTCCGGGATCAGGAACTCCCGGCTTTGAGGAGACTGCCTGGCCATGCTCAACGGTTCTGCTGGATCTCCTCAAGTGCTTCGATGATGATCTCTTTTACCCCTTCACGCTCGTGCACCAGTGCCCTCCGGAGGGGAACGAGTGCATGCGGATCACCGATCTTGCCGAGAGCCCATGCTGCCTTCTGCCGCACTCTCCAGTCATCATCGGTGAGCGCACGGATGAGCGGATCAACGGAGCGCCCATCCCGGATCCTGGCTAGCGCCTCTGCAGCTTTCCAACGGCGTGACGGGTCAATTTCGCTGAGCATCGCGACGAAATGGTGCAGCCTCGCATCGCTATCGTTCTGATCCGTCTCCGGACCCGAAGAGTGGTCGTTTCCGCGATCCGCTGGCATGGTACGTACATCCTTACCCCTTCCACCAGGAGAATGTTTCCTCTGGTCCGGCCAGGTGCAGAACCAGCAGAAGGAGTGCCAGGGACCCGGGTTCATACCCGATCAAACCGGACACGATGGCCGGCTGCTTCCGGGCAGGATGAACCATCAGGCAGGTGCACCGCTCCGCTCAGGAGAGTGTCCCGGGAAAAGGCCGATACTTTTATTCGGTACCATGGGGAAGATAGAAATGCTATAGATAAATGGGATGAATATTCATCTGTTTGATTAACATAGTGGCAGGAGGGGGGACATGCCAGAAACAAATCAGGTTCCGGACAGGAGAAAACGGGAAGTCAGGCCTGATGACCCTGCCCAACCCCCTGAGTTCTCGATCCGGCCAGAATACACCATCACCACGATTTATCCCCCTGACGGGAGATCCCCGCCCCGTGGCGATCCGGGACCAGGGACCATCCCGTTGCTCTCAGTGCCGGTCGAACCTGCATCCATGCCATTCCCGGAATCGCTCCCGGCGTTCCCCGGTCCATCCGGTGAATCGCCTGACTGGAGGACAGCCCTCACCATGCCGGTCGACCCGATCGGAGTGGTCCGGGGTAATCCGCAGGGCGTGCGCCTGAAAGACCCGGATCCCGGCATCCCCGATCCCCAATTTCCCTCCGGAACCGTGGCACCGCTTCATACCCTCCGTCGTCCCGGCAGGGCACCCGCACCCGTGGTGCCAGACCGGGTACCGCATATGGAGCTCCCCCGGGGGAAATTCCGTACGCTCAGAAGAAAAACCGGCCTCCTGTTCCTCATCAACGATATGCGGGACGAAGGATTCACGGGATACTGCCAGGTACAGCACCCGAACAGTCCCATCCTGATCGTATTCCGGCAGGGAAGGATCCTCCTTGCCAGCTATGACGGACTTGCCGGGAACCGGGCGCTCGAAGCGATCAATGCGCAGAAATATTCGTGGGTTGACGCGATGCTCCATGATCTGGACGAGAAACAGATCCAGCTGGCCATTGAGTTCAACCCGTCGTGGAGGATAACTGAAGACCCTGAGTCATCGTTCGATGAGCCCGGGCAGGATGAAGGGATGATCCCGGACATCCGGGACCGGGAACACGTCCTTCAGACTCCCCGAACGCTCCCGCCTCCGGCCAGTGAGCAGGTACCCGTTGAGGGCGGATCGGAGCCGCTGCCTGACCAAATATCAGCACTCATCGAACCTCCATCGTCACCCCCTACCCTGCCCGGAGACGATGAAGACCCCGCATGGAAGGAAGCACTCAGGATGCCGGTTCTCCCGGCTGCTTCCAGTTCCCAGGCTCGGGATGAACATGCGCCTCCCGGGGGGCCCCTTCCCCCCGTTGCAGAAGAGCCGGTTCGGCCAGGGACCGCCATCTCTTTTGAACCCCTGGTTGCCGACTCAGAGTTGTTCGAGAAGGAACGAAAACGGGCAAAACCTCTTCAAACCGCTGTTCCCGAACCCGTGGAGCAGTGGCGGGCCATGACGGTCAACCGGCACCCGAATAACACCATCTGAACCAATCCTGCCAGGGTATCTCCAGAGCGGGAAGGAGACCCCCGGTATCTCCTGTGCAGTTCTCCCTGCAGGACCATGATCACCGGCAGGAATCCCGTCAATCGGGAAATAACCCGGGTCTACGTACCCGTATAAGCAGAGAGAGGGTAGTCTCTTCACGAAGAATCCGGGAAAACGGGCATCCCCCACCTGTGCGGTATGCCGGACGCCGCCCTTCATTCTCTGTTGCGGTATTCCGGGCAGACGATGCGTTATTGTTAAACGTCATCCAGCACGTATACCACGTACCATGAAGAACGTGCTGCTGCTCTGCGGGAGCCCGCGGGTGAAGGGTAATACGGCACAGGTCGTTTCCGAGTGTGCCCGGGTTATCAGGGAATGCGGCCTCGAAGCCGAGGTGGTCAGTCTCGCCGGAAAGAAGATTGAATCCTGCACCGCCTGCTACCAGTGCAGGGAAGCGGGCACCTGTGTTCTCGATGACGGTCTTGGCGAGATCATCGATCGGCTCAGGGGGGCAGACGGCTTCATTGTAGCGTCCCCCGTGTACTTCGGGACCGCGCGCGGGGATGTCATGGCCGCTCTCCAGAGAATCGGGATGGTATCGATGGCAACCGATCAGTTCCTCCAGGGAAAAGTCGGGGGCCCCATTGCGATCGCCCGGAGGGGAGGGCATACCGCAACCATCCAGGAACTCCTGATGGTCTTCTTTATCAGCGGTATGATCGTGCCGGGATCGAACTACTGGAACATGGTCTTTGGCCGTGAGCCGGGAGACGTCTGGAACGATGAAGAGGGAATGGACACGGTCCGCCTCTTTGCACAAAACGTTGCAGAACTGATCAAGAAGATTTCAATACAGGGGTAATCCCGGGAGGATGGGGTGAGCGGACAGATTATCACAGTACAGGGGCTGTATCACCGCTTCCACGATGTGGTTGCGGTAGACGGGATCAGTTTCACGGTCAGTGAAGGGGAGATATTCTCATTCCTCGGTCCGAACGGTGCAGGGAAGAGCACAGCAATCAACGTGCTCACCACGCTCCTGCCCATTCAGGAAGGATCAGCAACCGTGGCAGGGTACAGCGTCGCCGATGACCCCCAGAAGGTCAGGGAATCCATTGGCATCGTCTTCCAGGACGTGACCCTTGACCGCGACATGACGTGCAGGGAGATCCTCGAGTTCCATGGGAACCTGTACCGGATGCCCCGGCAGGAGCGGAAGCAACGGATCGATGAACTGCTCACCCTCGTCCAGCTCGAGAGCAAGCAGGACATCCGTACAAAGAATCTCTCCGGGGGAATGAAGCGAAGGCTCGAGATTGCACGCGGCCTGATGACCCGGCCCCGCGTACTCTTCCTCGATGAACCAACCATCGGGCTTGACCCCCAGACACGGATGCGGATGTGGGAGTACATCAAGGACGTGAACCGTGAAGGAACGACCATCTTCCTCACCACCCACTACATGGATGAGGCCGACCAGCTCAGTGACCGGATAAGCATCATAGACCATGGGAGAATTATCACCAGCGGCCGATCGTTCGAACTGAAGAATGCCCTGGGAGAGGATCTCATCTACCTTGAGACGAGCGACCTCGCCGGGACCAGGGACGTGCTGGAAGGGATGGATCTGGTAAAAGAGATCACCCCCAGACCACGGGGGATCAGCGCCATGCTCAGGGGAGACGGGACAAAAGTCCTCCCCTCGATCATGGAGACCCTCGCCGCCCGGCGCATCCGGGTCAATGTTGTCAATGTGAAGAAGCCCTCGATGGATGATGTCTTTGTCCATTACACCGGGCGGGAGCTCCGTGATGAAGGGGCAGAACGGGCTTCATCAGCGGTCACCCGGGCAGGGAGGCGGTAAGCCATGCATACGGGATTCTTCACCATCTACCGGCGGGATATGATCCGGTTCGTCCGGTTCAGGACGCTGCTCATCTCATCCCTTGTCCAGCCGGCGCTCTGGATGGCTTTTTTCGGGATCGCGATGTCGGCCAGCTTCAACCGGCTCACCACGGAAATACCAGCCCTGCCGGGTGTCCCGACCGTAGATTACCTCACGTTCATGGCCGCCGGGGTCATCGCGATGACCACCCTTTTCACGAGTCTCTTTGGCGGGATCACCATCCTCTTTGACAAGAACTGGGGGCTGATGCGGGAGATATTTGCAAGCCCCCTCCCGAGAAACCAGATCATCTTCGGTATTGCACTCTCAGGGATGACCAAGTCCTTCATCCAGGCCGGCATCATCATGGCATTTGCACTCCTCATCGGGGCTGACCTCTTTGCAGGGTTTACTCCTGCCGGGACGGTCACGGCGATCCTTGGTATCCTCCTGTTTGTCGCGGTATTTTCCCTCGGCTTCCTCTTCCTGTCAGCAGCAATCTCCATCTCGCTCGAGAGCCCTGAAGGGCTCCAGGGGATCATCACGCTCCTGACCATGCCCATATTCTTTGCCAGCAATGCGCTCTACCCCATCAATGCCTTCCCGGCACCGCTCCAGACCGTCTCGCTTGCAAACCCGCTCACGTACCTCGTGACAGGGATCCGGTACTTTGCCATCGGGGATAACTTCCAGGCTATCGGGACCCAGTACAGTACAACCCCCGCAGGTATCGGGTTCGCCTTCCTGTTCCTGACAGGCTTTACCCTGCTGATGTTCGGTCTTGCCTGGTGGCGGTTCCAGAAAGCCGTGGTCACCTGATCTTCTCATTTTTATCTCGGAGAACGCCCGTGCCGTGTCCCTATTCAATTAATGGATGAAAATCACCGGACCGGCCGGGCTCCCCACCACCGGTCAGTCAGGATGCGGGGGTTGGGGAGAATCGGAAAGGATGATGTCGGCACCGGTAAATTCCCTGAAAAATTCCGGAAAACGGTAGTAATCCGCAAGTGCCATCTCTCTCAGGAGCGGGGCAGGGAGGGCTGCAGAAAATTTCCAGGTCTCCGGTCCGGGCAGCACCAGGTCTCCTGCAACATCATCCGGCCTTCTCTTCCGTATTTTTTCGAGGGTGTCCCGGACATATTGGGTTGCATGCTCTCTACCGGCATTCCTGACCTTCAACACAAAGTCATCATACCCGACAGCCACCTTCCTGCCGGCCCCGGCCCTGATGAGGGAGGCAAGGATGCCGTTCCACCGCCGTCCGCGGAATGTGTGGATGAGAACCTCGGGCCCCTTCTTCCCCGGCCTCTCACAGAGGGTCAGGCTTCCCGGAGAGAGCGGAGGAAACCCGGTGATCAGCCCGGTGAGGAGGCTTCGCTCCCGCTCGAGGAGGGGGAGGGCTGATGCTCCTGCCTGTATGATCCCGGCGACACCCTGGCAGACGAGCGGGGAGAACCCTGCCCGCCCCCCGGTCCAGAAGACCTCACTCTTCCCTCCCTCTCCCGGGACGACGACGACAAGTTCATGGGAATCATCACTTTTCAGGAATTTCCAGCTCTTCCCCCCGAGGGTGAAATTTCGGCCGCTCCCCCCGGCAACAAACCGGGCATCCAGGGTCCCTACCATTTCTCCCTCGGGGGTGACGGCGCGGAATTCCCCGCCGCCATGGATGACGGAGAAGAGATCCTTCCAGTTGGATCTCCCGAATGCCAGTTCTGCCCCCGGGCCCGGCATCAGCATATCGCCATCGCTGACCAGGATGCCGGACACAGCCAGATGTCGGATGAGCCTATCGATCTCGCGGGGCCTGATGCTCCGGAACGGTGAGAGGCCGCGTATGAATCTCCTGATACGCATCGTTGAAGTCCGCCGGGACCGGACCAGCTCGAGGAGCACCTGCTGGACCAGCACGTTGTAGGGTTTCCGGGGGGCTTTGAGCGGTTCTACTTCCTTCCTGCTCGCCAGTTCGATAACGGCTACCATGCAGAGGAGCTCCCAGGCATCCCGCACCACGCAGGCAACATAGGGAGGTTTCCCCCGCCTTCCGCTCCTCCCCATGCGCTGGAGAAAGGACGATACGGTATGGGGCGGGCCAACCTGGACAACCACATCGAGATCGCCGATGTCGATCCCCAGTTCGAGGGTGCTCGTGCAGATGATGCAGGCGCTCCCGGCCCGGGAAAAGACCTTCTCGGTAGTGCTCCGCATCAGGGGCGAGAGTGAGGAGTGATGCACGAGGAGCTCATCCACCTGCCCCGAGAGGGCAGTATTGACGGCCTCGGCATCGCTCCTGCTGTTCACGAACACAAGCGCTTTCTTTCCCCGCACGATCCGTGCGAGTGCAGCGGCGCGGTGCTGCTCATCCTCCTCGATGACAAAGGAGAAGCGTTTCGGCCGGGGGGGTGCAGGGACCTGGACGAGGACTTCACCGTGTCGTTTACCGGCGAGCCAGCGGAGGATCTCCCCGGGGTTCCCGAGGGTTGCAGAGAGCCCGATCCGCTGGAGTTTCTTCCCTGCAACGCGGTCCAGCCGATCGAGGAGGACCCGCATCTGGACACCCCGGTCCGATTCGATGAAGGCATGGAGCTCATCGATGATGATGTACCGGAGGTTCGCGAGACCCCCCGCGAGATCCCGCTCCATCAGGAGGACCTCCAGCGATTCGGGCGTTATCATCAGGATGTGCGGGGGTTCTTCGTCTCCCCAGGACCGGTCACCTTTCGGGACGTCGCCGTGCCATTTCAGGATCTCGAGCCCGTTCGGCAGGCAGAATGCCCTGAACCGCTCTTCCTGGTCATTGATCAGGGCCTTGAGCGGGGCAAGGTAGATGGCTGCCACCCCGGGGCTGCCCAGCTTGAGAATCCCGTCAATGACCGGGATCAGTGCCGCCTCCGTCTTTCCCCCTGCGGTAGGCGCAATGACAAGGATATCGTTCCCTGCTTCTACGGCAGCAAAGGCCTCTTCCTGGACCTGCCGGAGTTCATTCCAGCCGAGACGGTAGGCGAGCACCTGCCGTACTCCCTCGTGCAGGCGGGAGAAGGTATCCGGGTCCTCCATCTAGCATAACTGTGGGCGGACTGCTCATCTGGCTTTCGGCCGGGAATACCGGATTTTACCGGTACGGGTGATCCGGGCTCCGTAGTCCTGGGAACCGGCTGGTGATGGGTATCGGGGCCCAATCCACCTCACATAGACAGGTCAGTCTCCCTGCTGCCCACGATTATTTTCCTGCTCTGATATGTCAGATCTCCCCGGCAGGATCCGGGGCACTGCTCACACACCCCGCACAACCTCCCCGGACAATAAAAAATGCTTAAATAGGAAGAGATTGCCACACTTACCAGGTACACCAGAATGTCCCGCGAACAGGATACACCTGACGGAATGGTCCTGGCTCACGCATTCGCATTTTTCTTCTTCTTTAGGTAGGGGACCGCTTTTTTGCCGGTTCCCCTGTAGCGGACAATTCATGAGGTTTACCAGGAGGTTTGATTCATGTTTGGAATACCTGACCCACAGATCTGGATCGCGTATCTGCTCTGCATAGCACTCGCTCTCGCCTGCATCATCTATGGTTACCTGAACTGGAACAATGGAGGTGAGTGATCCATGGCCGCAAACATCGGCATTGTTGTCGCCGTTACCGCAGTCTACATCGTCCTGTTGTTTGTGCTCGGCTATATCGGGTACAAGAGAACAAAAGAGGCCGAGGACTACCTCGTGGCCGGACGGAAAGCCCACCCTGTGGTGATTGCCCTTTCCTATGGTGCCACGTTCATCAGCACCTCGGCAATTGTGGGATTTGGCGGTCAGGCCGCGAATCTCGGGATGGGATTGATGTGGCTGACTGTCTTCAATATCGGTGTCGGCATCCTGCTCGCCTTCGTGATATTTGGCAAGAAGACCCGTGAGATAGGGAACCGCATGAAGGCAGTCACGTTCCCTGACCTGATGGGAAAGATCTACCAGTCGCCGTTCATGCAGGTCGTCTCAGGCATCATCATCATCATCGGGATGCCCCTCTACACCGCTGCCGTGCTTATCGGGGGAGCCCAGTTCATCAAGGCGACCCTCGGGATCTCGTACGAGGCATCCCTCATCGGGTTTGCTGTCATCGTAGCCATCTATGTTGTTTTCGGGGGTCTGATCGCGGTCATGTATACCGATGCGGTCCAGGGGACCATCATGCTCGTCGGGATGACGGTCCTCCTGGTGGCCACGTACCTCATTCTTGGCGGGGTCACCGCGGCAAATTCAGCACTGACCGCAATGTCCGACCTCGTGCCCGCGGGACTTGCTGCACAGGGAATGAACGGATGGACCTCCATGCCGGATCTCGGATCACCCATCTGGTTCACCCTCGTGACAACGCTGGTCCTCGGGGTGGGTATCGGGGTTCTTGCGCAGCCGCAGCTCGTGGTCCGCTTCATGACAGCGCGGGATTCCCGGTCCCTCAACCGGGCGGTGCTGGTCGGCGGGCCATTCATCCTGATGATGACCGGGGTGGCATTCACGGTCGGTGCCCTCACGAACGTGTATTTCTACCAGACGCTCGGGAAGATCTCCGTTGAGGCAGCGGCCGGCAACGTGGACGCCATCATCCCGATCTTCATCAACAGTGCACTCCCCGAATGGTTCGTGGTCATCTTCATGATAACGCTGCTCGCAGCAGCAATGTCAACGCTCTCCTCGCTCTTCCATTCCATGGGAACGGCACTGATCTGTGATCTCTGGGGCAGGGGGCGCCAGTGCGCACTCTCGCTCCGGGCAAACCAGGTCGGGGTCCTGATCATGATCGTGGTGAGCCTGATCGTTGCATTCCTGATGCCCGGGAGCATCATCGCAATCGCCACCGCGATGTTCATGGGGTTGTGCGCCTCGGCATTCCTCCCGGTATTTGCTGTCGCAGTGTACTGCAGGAAGCCGGATGTCGTTGCGGCAAAGGCCAGCCTGCTGGTCGGTGCAGCCACCTGGTTCTTCTGGGCTCTCTTTGTCAATACCCGGTATGCCACGGTCTTCGGGCTCTCCAAGGCAGTGCTCGGGAAAGTCAGCATCCTAAGCTATCCCTGGAGCGCGATTGACCCCATCATCATCGCACTCCCGCTCTCCGCCATCACCATCCTGGTCCTCCAGTATTCCCGGGGCAGGTGCGGACCGGAGCCCCGGGCAGCATAACTCCCCGCCCTTTTTCTGGTCCGGAGCAGGGATTTTTCAGCGGTGTCCTTTCCACCGCCGGGTCAGGTGGTGGTCGATCGCGAAGATATCCAGCACTTTTCCGACCACGTGATCGACCAGGTCTCCGATCTCCCGGGGCTGGTGATAGAAACCGGGGGCGGCCGGCAGGATCACGGCCCCTGCTTCGGCGAGGGTGAGCATATTCTTCAGCTGGATACGGTTGAGCGGCGTTTCACGGGGCACGAGGACCAGGGGGCGCCGCTCCTTGAGCGTGCAGTCGGCCGCCCTGAGGAGGAGGTTGTCGGCAAATCCGCATGCAATGCCGGCGACGGTCTTCATACTGCAGGGGAGGACGACCATCCCCCTGTTCCGGTAGCCACCGCTCGCGAGCACAGAGGTAAAGTCCGCGTTGTCATGGCAGCAGGTTGCAAGCGCCAGGACATCATCGGTCTTCCAGCTGGTCTCTATCTCCACCATCTCGAGCGCCATACCGGTCACGACGAGATCGGTCTCGATCCCGAGCTCCTGCAGTACCTCGAGAAGGCGGATCCCATAGATGATTCCGCTTGCCCCGGATAACCCCACGATCAGACGCATGCTGTTTCCCTTTTATCCAGTAATGCCCTGCTGACCGTAATAATAGGATGGTTCGGAACCGTGAGGGTGTGTCATGCAGGAGTCAATCAGGAGAGTCCGAATGCCCTGAAGAGACGGGCTTTCAGTGCTTCCTTCGGAATAGCACCGACAACTACATCGGCCACCTGCCCGCTCGCGAACAGGATGATGGTGGGAATCGCACTGATACCGAAACCGGAGGCAATGCTTGGATTCTGATCGGTATTGCACTTGGCAAAGGTCACCCGGTCACCAAGCTCCCGGGCCAGCTCCTCGATGACCGGCCCTACCCGGCGGCAGGGTCCGCACCATTCGGCCCAGAAATCAACCACCAGGAACCTGTGGGTACCCAGCATGCCCTGGAAATTGGTCGAATCGACCGGGTGGACCTTGAATTCTGTTTTTGGCCGCTGCAGTCCTTCCTGCAGCTCACGCAGCTTCTTCTCGCGGATCCGCTGCAGTTCCTC
>Ga0068711_1001632_pt1 | contig 12405 bp, 12 predicted proteins | sample MTBAKMMethaMetaG_FD_62224 | JGI IMG/M metagenome (GOLD analysis project Ga0068711, IMG submission 62224) | Enrichment culture microbial communities from Arthur Kill intertidal strait, New Jersey, USA, that are MTBE-degrading - MTBE-AKM (Arthur... | ecosystem: Environmental > Aquatic > Marine >...
GAAAATACGTTTTTTCTCCGGCACCATCAAGATGGTCGGAATGCACGCTGTGACAGGTAATACAGCCAAGCAAGCCTGACCGGGCAAGCGGGAAGTCCCTGGGGATACCCACCTGTTCGGGACGCACATCAACAGGGTGCATGAAGCCTGAACGCAGAATATCACCATGACAGCCGGTACAGGCCACCGTTGAACTGTCCAGAAACAGCGAGTCAGCGGCAGCCGGATCGCCCTGGTGACACAGGCCGCATTCACTCTCCGCAAAATCATGAGGACTCCGCTCCAGACAATAAACCAGCAGGGAGAGGGCCCAGAGAAAAAACAGGGGAATAAAAACGGACTTTTTCATGCCACGGACGCTTACAGCCTGTATCTGCCGATAAGGGTGGATATCCGTGACGCTCCCTCTCTGATTTCATCGAGCGCCGCCCGCTGGTCCGGTTTTTTTTCAAGCAGCTCCGCCTGCTTTTCCAGCGCCTCGATCTCCCGCATGATTCCGGTCAATGTCCTATAAAAGTTATTATTCATCCTGTTCATTTCCACTGCCAGGGGATGGACCACGTCAGTCTGCCGCAGGGCGACCTGACCGCTCACCTCCCCTTTGCCGATCCGGCCGGCAAAAAGACGCAGACGATAAACAGGCCCGGCAACCCGGTGGGAATAAAGCATGGCGCTGACCGCTATACAGCCCAGCGCCACCAGCACCGTGCTGCCGTATATGATCAGAGATTTATAGAAGATATCCCGGTTCAGCTGCGCCAGCATGCGGAACCCTTCCCCGTAGGTCGGGCCGATGGGCTGCCCCATCATCAGCAAGAAAATACCTGCCGTGACCAGCAGGCCGGCAATAAAAATCAGAGCGCACTTGATAACCATCATGCGCATGTATGATTTGTCAATCACCTGATACGAGCGGGCATCATTCACCACACATCACCTCATTTGTTGTCTTCCAGCGCCTGGCTTTCTCGCTGCACCGGCCTTGCCTTGCTGCGGTCATAGTGGCGGGTCTCATGACAGCCCGGGGAGCAGCTGCCGCCGTTTTCCGTCATCCTGAAGTTCACCGGCATCCGCCAGTTGCCGAAAGCAACCCTGTCCGCCATCATTTTCGGCTGCTCGGCCCCATGTATTGCATGACAGAGTTTACAGCTCCTGCCCCGGTTGCTCTTGTTGACATGGAGATAGTGGAGATTGGTGGTTCCGTTGCGAAAGCCGGTGGAATAGGACGTATCCGGGAACATGAGCAGATCTCTCTTGTGGCAGGTAAAGCAGAGCTTGTATGCCTCGTCGTCGTAGTTGATGAATGGTTTATCGGAGTAGCCTTCCGGCAGCAGTTTCCTTGCCATGTCGCCATGGGGATCATGGCAGAGATGGCAGCTTGATTTCGTGACCGGCGAATGCAGGTTGCGATGGGCAAGAACCTTGTCATGGCAGGAGACGCACATATTCTCATGCAGCACGGGAGGGTGCTCCCCGCCCTTGGCGTGGGTGTCTTCGCTGTCGATATGGCAGGAGGAGCACTGCGCCTCAACGGGATGGGTCTGCTTTTTCTCGGTGAATCCGGCATGGCACTGGGTCGTGACACAGCCTGTCTGGGCAAAAGCCGGGCAACCGGCGGACAGAAAAAAAGAAATGATGATAACGAGGTAAAATAATGGTCGCATAGGCTGAAAATTCACATTGATCATTGTACGGAACAAGGGCTCACTGCCGGTGTTTTCCCTGCCGATCACCAGCGGATTATTTAAGAAAATAGGGGGTGTCTCCGCCATGGGCATCATGACAGTTGACGCATTCCATATTGTGCTGCATGACAAGCTTGTGCATCTGCGAGGCCAGCCGCTCCTCCTGGTGGCATTTGGAACAGATGTCGCTCACACTCTCCTGCAGCAGCGACTTGTTTTTTGAACTGTGGGGCAGATGACAGGCCAGACAATCCCGCACCGAGACCGGCCCATGGATATACTTTCCTTTGACAAAGCCGACATGACAGGTCTCACACAGCTGATCGGCCGGGTAAATGAGCAGATTCTTCTTTTTGAAGTCATGGCAGCCCTGGCAGTTTTTTTCCGCATAGGGAGGATGGCTTGATCCGACGATAACCGTCTTCTCCTCTTCAATGGAGCCTGCCGCGGCCTCGGCCAGCCTTTCCTGATAATAGGCGTTGAAGATATCACCCATATTATCCTTGCACAGCTGCTCAAGCGGCGGCAGGTCCGGCACCCCGTCAAAGACATTGGTCAGCCTTTTATGGTTGATGAGCGGATCGCTTGAGCAGCCGGCTGAGGCCAGCAATAATCCGCAGACAAGAAGGAGTAAAAGTAATGGCCGTTTCATCGCGTTATCAACTCTGTATCGAGTGGCTCTGTTTCCAGCTCCCCTGTGTCCGCAGCAGATGGTCTGCCCTCTTCCTCAACTTCCGGCTGTATTTTCTCTGCCTGCTGTTTCGCCGCTGCGGGTTTACCGTAATCCACAGGGGTCTTCCGGTCATAATCCAATGAACGATGGCAGCCGGGCACACACCCCCCGCCGGTATCGGTGGCCACGAACCTGATGGGGATCTTCCATTTACCGAAGGGAATACCTTCGGGATTGATCAATTTCTGGCCGTTGCTCGCATGGACGCTATGGCAGGCCAGACAGGTGCGGCCCTTCTGTTTTCTGACTACATGGCGATAATGGAGGTTGTCCGTGCCGTTGCGGAAATCTGTCTGATCTTTTACCGGCTGGGCGGTTAGCAGCTCTTTATCATGGCACTGAAAGCAGAAATCATATTCATCCGGCTGATAAGGGGCATAAAAGGTCCGAGGAAAGGGCCCGGACAGCAGCTTGGCGAAGTTACTGCCATGCACATCATGACATTCACCGCATTGCCCATCGGCAACCGGACCGTGCACGACCTCTTTACCCTCTATCTCGGTCCGGATGTTGGGGGGGGCATCGGTGCGGCCCGGATCATCCTGGCCATGACAGGTCAAACAGAGATCAGCCCCTGGTTTGACGAGCAGGGCAGGATATTGGGAAAAGTGGGCAAAATGGCAGTTACCGCAGCGCTGCCGGACATAAAGGGCCTTATGCTTGTTTAGGGATGAATCGTATTTGGTTTTGATATTCTCATGGCACTCAAAACAGAGTTTGATGCTGTCGCCTTTCAGCAGGCTGGCCTGATCGCTGCTGTGGGGCAGGTGGCAGGCGCCGCAGTCAAGCTTACGGATCGCGGTATGCAGATGGGCCGCCTCCTCCATGCTGGCGGCAAAATCCTGGTGGCAATCAAGGCACAGTTCTTTCAGCGGCATTTTAAGCAGCCTCTGCTGGTCGGAACTGTGCGGGTCATGGCATACGGTGCAGGCCCCGGAGGCGGACGGGCCATGCTTGTGCCGGCTGTTGAACCCCTCCTGCTCATGGCACTGAAAACAGAGGAGGCTGCCCTCTGCCGCCGGGGCAAAATCCTGTCCTGCAGGGGACGGATGTTGCTGGTTAACCTGTTGATGGCAGGACAGACAGTCGTCCCCGTCAACAGGGGCATGGACAAACTGTTTCGTCCTGATGGCATCATGACAGCCGTTGGCCAGGCAGTTGTCAGCCCGGCAGTCGTTTATCCCGGCGGCGAGAGTCAACACAGAGCACACGGCAAGGACATGAAGAAAAAAGGGAAAAAGGCGAATTCCCTGTATGGTTGCGCCCTTATGATAAAATAACATCTGCATTATTGTCGATTTGTCAAAGTGCATTCCAGGTCTTATTAATTTTCTTTGGCGAATTTATTTGTACTGGCTCTGGTTGCCCACAGCTCATGGGCCACCCCATGGCAGTCGCGGCATTGCTTGAATTTCACCCATATTTCTTCGGGATGAGGCACCCCATGGCAATCCTGGCAACGGGGAATCATGCCATGCCGGCCGGCATGGCACTGGGCACAGGGCACTTGCCTGTGCCTTGACCAGGTTGCCGCCATGGTTTCATAAACATCCTCATGACAGGAGCCGCAGTCTTCCGAAACGATATTCTCGCCGTATGTCACCACAAGGGGCATGTGCGCCTTATGGCAGCCACGGCAGCTTTCATGTCCCATGGTGTCGGAATGGGGCTGATGACAGTTCTGGCAGGGCTGGATCTGGCCATGAAAGGTATGACAGGCCGAACAGGCCAGTTTGCTGTGAATGCTCGGATTGGCAAGCAGCTGTTCACTCTGTTCCTTATGGCACGTCAGACAGGGAGCGGTTATGTCCCGGGTAAAATTGATCTCAAGTGGCTGATGCGGGTCAATATGGCAGTTTATGCAGGCGGACAAAGCAAAATGATCCCCGTCCTGATGACAGCGGCTGCAGGACGGGACAATCTCCATGTCAGCCGGAGGGTGCCCCTGATGACAATCCAGACAGAGCTGCTGATGGGCCATGCCCTTGCGCTGCAGGGTGAGAACAACACCTTCATGGCACTTGACGCAATCCCCTGCACGGACGGCGGAACGAACGGTGCCGCGCTGCTCCGCCCGGGCCGCCGCAGGCTGTGAAAACTGCACGAGGATAAAACCGCATAAGCAGGAGATGATAAAGAGATTAGTAATATTTTTCAAATTCATCAGTTTTGATTGTTGACAAATAATTTTGGTGATGTCAAGTTATCAAAATAATATTTATGTCACAGTGTTATCGCGATTTTCTCGATACAGGACTTCAATGGCCTCACCAAATCATGAGGCCTGGCTTCCTGGCAAACCATCATGCTGCACTCTGCACAATTTCCAGCCTGTTAGGTGCGTCAATATGAAAAAAACAACATGCTCCCTGCTGGTTTTCACCCTGCTGCTGGCAGGGGGTTGCTCCTGGTTCCAGCCGAACAAGCAGCAAGGCGACAATGCCCCACCGGCAAAAAAGATTGCCGGCAGATGCACTGCCGGGGATTGCCAGAACGGCCAGGGCACCTGGCTCTATGACGACGGCAGCCGTTATGAAGGGTCCTTTGCCGCAGGTAAACCAAGCGGCACAGGGGCCCTTTTTCTCCCATCCGGTTCCAGATATGAAGGCAGCTTCAAATACGGCCAGTATGATGGGGGCGGCTACGTTCTCTTTGCCGATGGCACTGACGCGGAATGCGAACGGGGCAACTGCGTCACCGGCCGCGGCATCATGCTCTGGGCTGACGGCACCCGTTACAGCGGCGAATTCAACAATGAAACCCGCGAAGGTTTCGGCGGCCTGGAATACGATGACGGCACCACCTATTCAGGCAATTTCAAAGACAACGTCTACCAGGGAGAAGGCACCCTCACCCTGCCTGACGGAACCGAATATCGCGGCGAATTCAAAAACGGCATGTTCCACGGCGAGATGCGGGTCGACTTTCCCTCCAAACACCAGTATCTCGGCCAGTTTAAAAACGGCAGGGTGATTAACGGCCAGGGCCGGGTTACTTTCCCCAACAACACCAGAGGCACATGCGTCAAAGGCAACTGTATTGACGGCGAGGGGACGCTGGAGCTGGAAGACGGTTCTTTTTATACCGGCCATTTTCTCAACTGCAGCCGTCACGGTTACGGCATCTTCACCTTTGCCAGCGGTTCAAAATATGCGGGCGAGTACCGTTCCGGCAGACGCAACGGCCACGGCATTTTCACCTTTAGCAGCGGCCTCACCTATGAAGGAACCTTCAAGGACGGCAAACGTCACGGGGAAGGAGTCTTCACCTTCCCCGGCGGGGGCACCAAGAAGGTCCTCTTCATTGACGGTGAAATGGTCAAGTAAACGTTCCAGCACTTAAACGTTTAAACGTTGAAGCGTTTGATCGTTATTTATCGAGCAGGATCTCAACCCTGGCATCCTTCCTCAGTTCCATCATCCATTCTTGCCGCCTCTTTTCCTGGAAATAGGGGGAAAGGCGGTCTTCCAGCATGGTGCGCGCCTCCTCTTCCGTCATATCGCGGGCAGGGTCCTTCTGCAGCACCTGGAAGATATGGAAGGTGCCGCCATCTTCCACCACATCACTGAACTGGTCAACCTGCATACCCAGCATTTTTTCAAAGATCACCGGATACTTGTTCATGTCAACCCTGGCTTTACGAACAATAAAGGTGCCGTCCAGCAGCAGTTTGCTGAAATCATACCCGTTGTTCTTCAACTCGGCCAGCAGGCGTTCCGCCCTCTGCCGGGTGGACTGCTCATTTTCCCCGGCCATGACAAGTATCTCTTTCACGTAAAATTCATTCGCTTTTCGCAGTTTGCCCGCTTCCTTGTACTCCTGATAGAGTTTATTGACCGCATCCGGATCACTGCCCTGCTTCTGATACACTTCGCGGCCGGTAATGCCTTCCAGCAACTGGCTCCGCTCAATGCGAGCCCTGAGCTGCTCTTCGGTCATGGCTATGCCGGCAAGATACTTCTGAAAACCATCATCGCCATATGCGCTCTTAAGATTGTCAATAACCTCCCGGGTTTTCTCATCCCTGGGTTTGATCCCCTGCCTGATTGCCTCTTTCACCGCAAGTTCTTCAAAAATAAGCCGGTCAAGGGCCCGCTGTTTGATTTCCCGGGTCATCTCTTCATCGGGCTCATTGACATCTTTATAAAAAGCGTTTGCAACCCGGTTAATCATGCCCAGCAGATCATACATATTGATCTCGGCATCATTGACCCGGGCAACGATCTTTTTTCGTGCTTCTGCGGCCTTCTTTGCCGCTTCAGCCTCCTCATTTTCCATGATGACATCCTGCTGAGCCTGCGACTCGCCCTGCACCCCGGCCTGCGGAGAAGTCTCGGCATGGGGAACGGCCAAAACAGGGGTGGCAAGAAAAGCGGACAGGAGAAGGGCGGATACGGTGTATTTAATTCGTCTCATGTGTTCACCAGATAGGGAATGTAAAAGTTGATTGTGTGTTCGTCCATTCAGCGGAAATGCTCATGTTACCTGACAGAGGAAGAGAAACGAACTGAATTGATGTTTTATTTTAGACAAATGATTACATCTATTTGTTCAGTATATCCTATGGAAAACGTAATAATTTGTCTAACGCAAAACCCAAATAAAATGAGCAGGCAGGTTACCCTGCCTGCTCGTGTTGTATCAGAGAATCAACTGCTCTGATTGTTTAGGGAATGGTTACGGTCAGATCAGCATCCTCGACAAAGGTGATGTCGGTCTTATTGTGACCAGAGTCGATAAGCTGGATCCGGATGTTGTAGTCACGTCCACCGCGGGCGAAGGTATGGTTGATACCTGCAGCCAGAGTGGCGACGTTGGTGACAACGGTACGTGTCCGGTCTCCCCAGTATATGTAAGCACGAACCACCGAGGCATCCAACGTGGGCGCCGTCAGCGTAACCGTGTTGCCGGCAACTGCTGTAGCAAAATCAAATGCAGCGGCCGGAGCCTCAACGATCATAGCCGTGGCGGTTACCGTATCAGAATCACAGACACCTGACTCATCGGCAATGGTGGCCGGGTTGTCATTCATACAGACGGTGACGCTCACATCAACGGCACCCTCTGCAGGATACACGACAACCACATTGTCCGCACTCGAACCACCGACAACTGTTCCACCGTTGGTGTCAAAGGAATAGTTGCATCCAGGGGCATAAGGCTCATAGACACCATCCACCAGTGCTGCACAGGTTGACCTGCTGGCGTCAAGCGTTACCGTCAGATCTGTATCACTGCTGGACAGGGCACTGAGGTTGGCGGTTGCTTTCAGCGCGGCCTGGGACTGTGCCGTACCGGGATTCATCAACAGGGCCAGAGCCTGCGTGGTGTAACCAAGATACTGGTTGGCGCTCTGGGCGGTGGCGATGTGACGCTTGCCGTCCATGGCTGTAGCAGCAGCGGAGTTACAGGGAACAACCGCCGGGGTCATGGGGTTTGGTCCGCCCATGTAATCATAGCAGTACTGCGCCTGATCCCATGCGTTCACATGGTTCGGATTGCTCGGGTTCTTATCGCCGCCCACAGCCCATTTCACTTTCGGTGAACCGTCAACATTATAGGACTGCTGCAGGTCGATCTTGAAGTGAGAGACTGCCTCGGCGCGGCTCAGCATCAGGCCCATCGGATTATGTCCGATCTCTGCCATATCGGTCATGGCGCCTTCACAGTCAGCGTCCGCCATACAGGCGCCGTTGTTGCGGAACCCGCCGGAACAGGCGCCGGGAGTACCGGCAACCGGATCGGCGCCAACACAGGTACCGTTGATCATGCCGGCATATTGAGCCGCAGCACCGGCACCCATCATACCATCAATGGCAGCGGCGACTGTCGCGTCTGCGTAGTTCGGCATACAGTTGTTCACCGTCTGATCAGGTTTGCCGTCCATGTTCATGTCCGGAGCCGGGCTGAAGCTGACCGGGCCGGCAAACGGGTTGCATCCCAGGGTGCCTGAGGTCTGCAGCTCTTTTAACGCAAAGCCCTGGATACCGGCAACACCGTCATACATACCCATCTGCATGGCTGATCCGGCCGGGAAACCCATGGCCTGATCAAAGGTCATGGTCATCATGCCGACAACATGCTGCAGTGTGGCGTTGCCGCCTTCCGTTCCAAACATCGGGTTATTGGAGAACCAGGACCAGGAAGCACATTCAGCTGCCATGTTGGGCTGGCCGGTCATGGGATTGAAGTAGAAGTTGTGATGGTCGGTATTGGGGTTGGCCATACCGCCCATGCCGTCGTCGGCCATTTTGGTCGGATCGCCGGCGCCGCACATTGCAGCAGCATCGAAATCGGCAAACATGGCCATCCAGTTCTTGACGATCTCATAGCCGCCGACACCAAAGCCAGGCATACCGGCATTGGCAACAGGCTGGACATAACCCTCAAAGAAACCAATTGAGTACGGTGAGTAGTTGGGGCTTGAGGCATTCATGCTGGAGTGACAGCTTACGCAGCCGCCACGGGCGGAACCGCCCAGGGCCCATTCTTTCGGAACAACGCCGTGGGTGACGTCAAAGTCGGCCTGAATAACATTGAGGAACTTGACGAAACGGGCATCGGAACCATTGACCAGGCCGTTGAAGCCGGCCAGCATGGCATCAATCTCAGCCTCGGTGTCGATCTCCCAGGAATCAACGATCTGGAAGCCGTCAAACAGAGGAACGGTGTTGCCGCCGTTGAGGCGCATGTCAAACTGAGGATTGTTGTCACGAACATACTCGGCAACCTTCTGCAGATCACGGTTTTTCACCGGTGACGCGAAGGCGGCGGCAAGATCATCCATGATATTGTCCGTGGGCTCTCCAGCAGCAACCATCCCGGCATCGTCCTGCACCAGCACGCCGCTGTTCGGCACCATCTCATACCAGGTGGGCAGCAGCGAGGGCAGAACCGGATAAATCTTGGTTTCGCCGTTCTTGGTGGCCCATTTGCGTAATGAGGGAACGGTGTTGTGGTTGCCGGTCACCAGGTTGAAATTCCAGTCCAGCGTGTTCCTGAAGGTGCCGCGGGCAAAACCTGCGGTCCAGTCGCGATATTTCAGACGGCCGGGTGCGGAGTAGGTCTCGGGCACGTGACAGGTCACACAGCCGATGCGGTCAAGATGGAGCTGCGGCAGACCGTTATGCAGCGGCATCGGCGCAACGAGGCTACCACCGTTATCGGTGATTTTTGGATTGTCACGCACGGTATGGCAGCTGTCACAGCGGATCTTGGAATCCAGGTTGTTCTTGCCTTTGGTGTCCGGGAAGGAGTCGGCCTGGGCAAACTGATGATCCATGGCAAAGATACGCTCGGCCGGATAGACAAAACCGTGGGCTTCCTTGGAGGGAATATCCTCGTAACCCGTGCCGGTGGTGGAACCGACTGCATAGTGACAGGAGGCGCATTCCATGCCGTTTCTGTCATGGACATCGATGTCCGGCATCTTGCCGGGGATCGGATCGCCGGCGTTCGGTACGGTGGCGGGATCCATATCCAGGGTGGAAGGCATAAACATGGACATGCCCCAGCGGGCGTTGACACCGTAATCATCGTTTTCCGCGGTGATCTTATGGGCGCGTTTACCCATACCGGTCTTGCAGCCGAAATCAAACCAGTAGTCGTTGTTCACGGCACCTGGGCCATTGTCGGTATCCAGATCAGAGCTTGCGCCCATATTGCCGGACGGCATGGGGTTGGACGGATCATGAATCAGACCGTAGTTGCCGTAACCGGTCCGCATGGCTATCATGCCGGGCAGTCCCATGGTATTGTCGTCGCGGGCGTGGCAGACGGAGCAGTTCTCACTTTTGGGAGTGGCGGCGATTTTGGCGCTGTCTATTTTAACACAGTCAACAGAGGGTCCATCAACAAAATACGGTGTCGCAGGCTGTCCCTCACATTCCATACCCGCGCGGTTCGCATAGTGATAAACGCCACAACCGTCTACATTATAAATAACGTCGCCGCTTACACAGGTACCAACACCGGTTGTATCTCCACCAGGCGATACTGCGCCTGCGCCCCAGTCAACACCGGTCAGATCATCAACGTTGCCATCGCTGTCCGCGTCGGTGAAGACACCTTTGGCCCCGGCGCCCATGGAGGCGATAAGGTCCATACGGCGCTGTTTGAGGCCGAAATTACGGTTGAACATGTCATAATTCTGCACACCGGCACCGGTATCAACGGTCCGCATTCCAGGGATCATGGTGCTGCCGGAACAAGTCGGATCATTCATGGGGCCGATCGGGTTGGCAGGACCGCAATCAAGGGTCTTCAACCAGGCGGAACCGGGGTTGGAGCCGTCGAGATGACACATGAGACAGTCCATCTCGGCCTTGTTGGTTGCGCTCATGTTGCCAATGGTGACATTTTCCCAGCTGGTTTCATCCGCCGCGGTATTCGTATCATCAGGACGGGCATATTTCAGGACAAATGCGTCACCAGGTCCGGAAGCTTCGCTGTAGGCGTTGAGATCACGGTCATATTCCATCTGACCGCCACCAACATGGCAGACGCCACAGGTGTTGACCCAGGCCTGGGCACCCATCTCAACTGACAGGGGATTGCTTACAGGATCTGCGTTTTTAGCCGCCAACTGGCGGTTTGAGGGGGGTCAGTACTTGCCGAACATGCCCGGGCTTGAGGCCCAGAACTTGCCGCCCACCGCGTGGCGCAGATGGTTGCCGTAATCTTCGTTTCTACCCTGCTGGGAATGGCGACCGGTAACATAGCCGTGTTTATAGGCTTCTACGGTATAGGTCACCCACTCGACCTCGCCGGTGGTCTCATTCTGGATACCCTGGGTCTTGACAACGGATTTTGTATTTCCACCACCGTCATAACTGCCGCGGGCACCGGAGGTTGATGTCGTACCTTCAGGGTCGACGCTGTAATCAACGATTTTATTATGGCAGGCGCCGCAGGTTGTTTTCGGGCTATAGGCGGTGCTGCTGTCAGCAATTATGGCACCACCGGCATCCCGCAAGGGCACAGTCGGATGGGCAAAGATATTGCCGCCAACCATCAGGGCCGCTGTGGTAAGGGCTGACACCAGTAAGCCGTTTTTATACCTTTTTCTCATTTTTCACTCCTTGTTTAACTTCTTCTTTTTAGGAGCCGTTACGAAATAACATGGCCATTTTTTCAATTTCGTTACGGCTCCTTATGCCGTTCCGCTCATTTCTCTGGTCATGTTTTTTTCTACATCGGCTTAGGTTCGATCTTTACCGGCAGACAGACGGTTTGGGGAAACCGTTACGACTCTTGACCGCCGGCAAACAATCTCATGCTTGTAACAGCGCTACCTGAAAATCTGAGAAACATGACCCGGCATACAGCAACCTGCGTGCCCACCAGGGAAAATAACTTTATTTTTTGTTTAACCACCTGACATTCATCATATTTTTTATAAAGACAAACCCTATGATCATCCACCTTCCCCCCTCGCAAAACAGCGTTCCTTCACCCGGAGAAGGGGTATTTCCCCCTTTTACTTGATTTTTGCATTTTTCTTGGGATATCAAACCCATAGCAGACAAAATCCATTGGGCTCATTTACCCAATGCCACCCATTTATCCTGGGATGAAATGTCCATTTTTTATCTTTTTGCCACAGGACGGGGAAACGCTTTGCCCCAGGCAAAGAATGCATTTTTCTTGATAAATGCTATCACTTATCGCTTAACATTTTGAGATGTTGTTATAAAATTCAAGAGTCCCAAAATTTAAAAAAGAAAGGAGTGGTGCGGCATTTGCCCCACCACTCCTTCTATCACGAACCCCGGGGCGGGCAATTTCACCCACCCCTTTGCGGCATCACTTGCTCACGGGATGAACACGGCGAGATCCGGATCCTCGCTGAAGGTATAGTTGATGGTGTTGTAGGCGGAATCAATGGTCATCACCCTGATACTGTAGTCGCGGCTGCCCCGGGCATAGGTATGGGTCATGACGTCCGTGGCCGGACTGGTGTAGACCGTGCGCAGCCGATCGCCCCAA
>Ga0068711_1001648_pt1 | contig 12337 bp, 7 predicted proteins | sample MTBAKMMethaMetaG_FD_62224 | JGI IMG/M metagenome (GOLD analysis project Ga0068711, IMG submission 62224) | Enrichment culture microbial communities from Arthur Kill intertidal strait, New Jersey, USA, that are MTBE-degrading - MTBE-AKM (Arthur... | ecosystem: Environmental > Aquatic > Marine >...
AGCAGCTCGAAGAGCAGGTGAATAAACTCAAAAAAATTGTCGATCTGGTCCAGGTGTCTTCCAAAGACGCCAACTCCGAGGATGGGTTCGACGCTGCTTCAATCAGGTCACGAAAAGCATACGAATTTTACCAGAAGAAATACGGCAACTGAGAAACCTTAATAGACAAATTTATATTCAAAGACAATAAACAAAATTCGTGGTTGGTGAATGCGGAGAACCGGCATGGCGGATAATAATCAGGGTCGGAAAGCGTCATTTGTTAAAGTGATTATGCTTTCGTTGATCTGGGCAGCGGTATGCCGCGGCGGGCCGTCTGTTACCATTTTAGTCAATACCGGCCCCTTCTCCCAGGTGCAGGAAGCGGCACAAGGCGAGGAGCAGGTAAACTGGTGGGATGAGAATCTTACCGATGACCGGGCCTGCACGGAATGCTTTGCGGCGGTGGAGCTGGCGAAATTTCTGCCGCGGTGCAACGGTTTGTCAGAAAATGACATTAAATTACAGGCGGCTGAAAAACTGCCCGAAGCCGGCGATGTGATTCTGATTGGCAGCCGTAACTCCAACCCAATAATTGCAGCCCAGCCGGCCAGTGAAGGAGAAAAACTGGAAAATTGCGAGGCCTTTAATATTCGCACTATCCAGGCCGACGGCCGAACTATTACGATTATCGAGGGCGGCGACCGGGAAGGTACGCTATATGGGGTGTATGGCTATCTGGAGCAACTGGGAATGCGTTTCATCGGCCTGGGCGAGCAGGGAACGGTTTACCCCGATAAGCCGGCGGAGCTACCACGAAAACTAAATATAACGGAAAGCCCTTCTTTTATTAGTCGCGGTTTCTGGGCCTGGGAAGATCGCGGCAATGATGATTTTTTCCTGTGGATGGCCCGGAACCGAATGAATTTCTGGACGGTTAATGAAAAAGAAGTCCACCTGCTAAAAAAACTGGGGATAAAACTCACCGAAGGCGGCCATAGGATTCAGGAATATTTTCTAGGGCCGAAAAGCGAATATCCCTACAACCACCCGAAGTTTCAGGGCGACGAAGATAAGCCGGCTGATCCTTATAAGTCTTCCGATGAATACGTCGGCGATACCAGCGGCGACGGCAAATTGACCTATTTCGAAGCCCATCCGGAATGGTACGGGCTAATCAAAGGCAAACGCAGCGATTATATCAAGGGTGATGCCGGCCATAATTATTGTACGAGCAACGCGGATGCCACCCGCGAATTGGCCAGGAACCTGGTACAGAGCTTAATCGACGGTAATTGGCGCTACGTGGACGTCGTCACCTTCTGGATGCTGGACGTGGGCAAGTGGTGCGAGTGCGAAAACTGTAAGCGGCAGGGCACCTATACCGACCGTTTATTTGAAGTTGTCCATACCGTGATGACGCAGATGCGGCAGGGGCGCCGGGAGGGTAGATTAAAACGCAATGTGGAATTGGCGGCGATTGCTTATATGGAAACCCTGGCCCCGCCGAGTAAGCCGCTGCCGGACGGTTTCAGCTATGAGAATTTATCCATGACCTTTTTCCCCATCCTGCGCTGTTTCGCCCACCCGCTGGCGGACCCGGCTTGCACCGAAATAAATCGCAGTATTTTGGAGGATTATCAGGGCTGGACGACGGGACAGGGGCGATTCTATACCGGGCCGGTCTTTATCGGCGAGTATTACAACGTCAGCAGCATAAAGTCACTGCCCGCCCTGTACACCCGGATCATGGCGGCGGATATTCCCTGGTACTATCGCACAGGGGCGAGGCATTTTCATTATATGCACACGCCGACGCGACTGTGGGGGACCTGGACGCTGAACCAGTATCTGCTGGCTCGGCTGCTGTGGAATCACCAGGCTAACGCGGATGAAATACTCACCGATTATTTCAGCAAATACTATCCCACTACGTGTAAAACCACCCGCAAGTTTTATGAGATACTGGAAAAGGCCCAGGCTAATATCAAGGCCTACAAGCATGTGGTGCAAACCGCAAACGGCAGTTATGCCCTGCGAACCCGGCTGACTCCCAATAAACAAAGCAGCCAGGAGATATTTGCTCTGGACCACTTCCATTACGAGCCGTATCATCCGTTGCTCAATGACGGGCCTGACCTGGTGGAGATGGTGGATTACATGAGCCAGGCACGGCAGGCACTGGATGAGTCGCTAAAAAAGTGTGGTGACGAAACCGAAGAGGCTAGACTGCGGGAAGATGAACGCCGCTTCGCTTACGGCCAGGACATGATACAGTTTATTTATCACCTGGTGCGAACGGATATCTCCCTGCGCAAGGAAGATACCGGCCAGGCCGGGATCGATTTCGCGGAAGTGGAAAAATACGCCCAAAAGCTCCAGGCGATAACAGACCTGTCAATGGTAGCATCCAGCCATGCCAACGCGGAAAATGGGCTGATAGCTACCGGCATGGTGAATGTTTATGAGCATTTTAAGAAGAAATTAACGCAAACTAACCCATAATTTGCGGTTTATCTTCAGTTTGTATATATAGTCCCTTCGCCAGAAGCACCATATTGCTTATAATTTTATCAATTGACATAAGATGGTATTGTCATAAAGTAATGGTATTTAAGTGCCTTATAGAAATGGAGCCCAAATAAATGATCGTAACACGGTTCGCACCATCGCCGACCGGATATCTGCACATTGGCGGGGCCAGGACGGCGCTATTTTGCTGGTTGATGGCTCGGCATCACCAGGGACGGTTTATCCTGCGGATCGAAGATACCGATCAAAAACGCAACACACCTACCGCTACCCGGCAGGTGATGAATGATCTGCGCTGGCTGGGTATCGACTGGGATGAAGGGCCGGACGTCGGCGGGCCGCACGGACCTTATCTGCAATCGCAGCGGCTGGAGATTTATAATAAATATATCGCCCAATTACTTGCGTCCGGCCATGCCTACTATTGTTTTGATACCCAGGAAGAGTTGCAGACCCTGCGAGAGGATGCAGCCGAGCAAAAGAAGACCTTTACCTACCCGCGGCCAAAAGTTTTCCCCGATGAGCGGGAGATGGAAAAGGCCCGCTCGGCGGGCCAGCCGGTCGTGGTTCGCTTTGCCGTGCCCGAAGGTAATATTGTGGTAAAGGATGTTGTCCGGGGAGAGGTGACTTTTGCCGCGGGCGAGATAGGCGATTTTATTATTCAGAAATCCGACGGCTATCCTACCTACCATTTCGCCTGCGTGGTGGACGACGAGCTAATGGAAGTCACCCACGTGATTCGCGGCCAGGAGCACCTTATGAATACGCCCAGCCACCTGGCCCTGCAGCGGGCCTTGGGATTTCGCGAACCGACCTATGCCCATATGTCCGTCACTATCAGCGAAGGCGGGGGCAAGCTCTCCAAACGGGACCGGGCTAAAACGCTGCTGAAGGCGATTAAGACCCGAGTAGATATCGATCGAGCGAAACTTGCCCAAGCGGGTGATTTGGATATGGAGCAGTTGGAGTCTTTCCTGGCGGGTGAAAGCACGCCGGACGCCCCGCAAGTCTCGGCGATGGCGGCGTATCTGGGGGTGCATCTTCCGGAAATCAACGTGGTGGATTTTATCAAGAGTGGATATCTGCCGGAGGCGATGGTTAATTTTGTGGCGCTATTGGGCTGGAATCCGGGCGATAACCGGGAGATAATGTCCGTCAGCGAGCTTATCCCAGCCTTTGATCTGAACCGCCTGACCAAGACGAACAGTCTTTTCGACCGGCAGAAGCTGGTCGCTTTCAACACCGAACATATACGAATGGTCGAGCCGAAGAAATTACTGGGGTATTTTAAGAACTACCTGGAAATCAATGATTCGCCGCTCAGCCGGGCGAGTGACGCCACTTTGGCAAGGCTGATAAAGATTAACGAGGGCGCCCGCACCATGGCCCAGATCGAGGAAAAATGCCTGTTCCTCTTTAAGGAAACCATTGAGTACGATCCGCAGGCAGTGGGCAAGGTTCTCAACAAGCCGGGGGTCGGCGAGCTGCTGCAACAGGCCAGGGAGGCGCTGGCGGGACTGGCCGACTGGCAGGCGGAGGAAATCCATCGGTTAATCGAAGAACTCTGCCGGAAGAACGACGTGGGGATGGGTAAGATTGCCCAGCCGATTCGCGTGGCTATTACCGGCAGCACCATCAGCCCGCCCATCCATGAGAGCCTGGAATTATTGGGCAAAGAGCGGACTATCCAGCGGATAGATGATGCCTTGAAGTTTCTCCAACAGCAAAAGGGTGCGTGAAATGTCGTTACTGGTGACCGGTTCCATCGCGGTAGATTCCATCAAAACCCCTTTCGGACAGCGCGCCGACTGTCTGGGCGGCTCGTCGATCTACTTTTCCATGGCGGCGAGCTTCTTCACCCCGGTTCGGCTGGTGGGAGTAGTAGGTAAGGATTGGCCGTTCGATCTCCGACAGGTGTTCGCCGGCAGGAATGTGGATCTGCAGGGACTGGAGGTCCGCGAAGGCTCCAAGACCTTCCGCTGGCAGGGTAGTTATGCTGGAGATATGAACGAGGCCAAGACTGACAAAGTAGAACTGAATGTACTGGCGGAAGCAGCACCGGTCATCCCCGACGCCTTTAAGGACAGCAGCTTAGTATTCCTGGCCAATACCGCACCAGCTCTGCAATTACAACTATTAAATCAGTTGAATAGCCCCAAATTGGCAGTGGCGGATACCATGAACCTCTGGATCGATACCGCTCGGGGGGATCTGCTGGAATTGCTCAAGCGGGTCGATGGCCTGGTCCTCAACGAGGGCGAAGCCAAGATGCTGACCGGGATAAATAGCCTGGCGGCTGCTGCTAAAGAAATCGTCAAGCTGGGTCCGCAGTTTGTGGTTGTTAAGAAAGGCGAGCATGGCACCTTGCTTTTGACGAATCGGCAGGAATATTTCATGCTACCGGCTTATCCCACGGACAGGGTTATGGACCCCACAGGGGCGGGCGACAGCTTTGCCGGCGGAATGATGGGATATCTGGCTCGTGAAGACAACTACGAACCAGCTACGCTAAAAAAGGCTATCGCCTATGGCACCGCTGTGGCCTCCCTGGTAATCGAGGATTTTTCCCTGGATCGCTGGAAAAGTGCCGCCCCGAAAGATATCGAGCAAAGATTTCAAAGATTGAAGGAAATGGTGCAATTTTAATATCTTTTTGCAGTGCAATAAGTTATATCAAATTATACGCCGTTTTTAAATGAGGCATCCGCCTCCATCTTGTGCAGGAAAGGTGAAAAAATTGTCTATCCGCTGTTTTGTCGCTGTCGAGTTGGAAGAGGGGATAACTCGGAAATTAGGCAAAATAATCGAGGAAATCCGCCATAAACTGGGTACGGACAATAAGTCGATTAGATGGGTCAATCCTGAAAACATCCATCTAACTTTAAAATTTTTGGGCGAAGTCGATGATAACCTCATCTGCGATATCTGTCAGGCAACCGACCGGTGCGCCGGTGAGTTTGAACCTTTTGAATTTACCGTAGCCGGCCTGGGTTGCTTTCCGCCCGGTGGAGGAGCGGCTCGGGTTTTATGGGTGGGTTTGGAAGAAGGCCGGGAAAACCTGCAGGCCCTGCAGGAAGGGCTGGAGGACGCTTTGAAAGAGCTGGATTTTCCCCCGGAGCCGCGTAAATTCAGTCCCCATCTTACCCTGGCTCGCATTAAAAATGCCGCTGTGGGCAAGGCTGGTCAACAATTGATAAAAACGATAAGCCAGCCGGCACTGGGCAGTCAATATGTATCCGAGCTGGTGGTTTTTCAAAGCGAATTAACCAAAACCGGCCCCATTTATACACCCCTGCACCATGCGCTCCTGGGAAAATAAATTTTTGATGAGAAAGGCGGTATTATTCGGTAAAATCAGCAGGTAATCGATAATAGCAATAATTCATTAAGGAGAGTTAAATGGCAAAAGAGGCGAAATCAACCAAAACCACCGAAAAGGTATCTGAGGCCCTTGACCGAACTATCACCCAGATAGAAAAGCAGTTCGGTAAAGGTACTATTATGCATCTGGACGAATCGCAGATTGCGCAGGTGGACGGTATCAGCACGGGGGCATTGTCATTGGATCTGGCGTTGGGCGGACGGGGCATACCCCGCGGCCGAGTTTGCGAGCTTTTTGGGCCGGAGTCCAGCGGCAAGACCACCCTGGCCCTGCACACGATCGCCCAGTCGCAAAAGGCGGGCGGTGTCGCCGCTTTCATCGACGCGGAACATGCCCTGGACCCGACGTGGGCCAAAAAAATCGGCGTGGATCTGGAGGGCCTGTTGGTATCCCAGCCGGACAGCGGCGAACAAGCCTTGAATATCGTGGAGATGCTGGTCCGCTCCAACGCGGTGGATATCATTGTCGTTGATTCGGTAGCCGCTTTAATCCCCCAGGCGGAGATCAAGGGCGAGATGGGCGATTCCCATGTGGGGTTACAGGCCCGCTTGATGAGCCAGGCGATGCGCAAGCTCACCGGGGCGATCAGTCGCAGTAAAACCTGCCTGATTTTTATCAATCAGATTCGGGAAAAAATCGGGGTCATGTTCGGAAATCCGGAAACCACGCCGGGAGGGCGGGCCTTGAAATTTTACAGCTCCGTCCGGATTGATATCCGCCGAGTAACGACTATAAAAGACAGTAAAGGAGCCATCGGCAATCATGTAAGGGCCCGGGTAGTGAAAAACAAGATTGCCCCTCCCTTCCGCGAGACCGAGTTCGATATCATGTTCGATAACGGGATCAGTACCGATGGTGACCTGATCGATCTGGCAATGAAAGAGGAGCTGATAACCAAAACCGGGGCGTGGCTCAGTTATAATAATATGCAAATCGGTCAGGGCCGAGAAAAGGCCAAGGAATTCCTGAAAGACAACCCCGACCTTTGCCAGGAACTGCGGCAAAAAATACTGATTAAGCTGGGCGTCGTCGCGGCAGCCGAGGAAAAATCATCCGGCAAGATGGAAAACCAAAAACGTAATCGAAAAGGTTAGGTAAATGCCATGAAAGCCCAAAAAATCATACGAACTATAGTTATTGTTGTTTTTGTTTTAATCGTTGTTTTGGCGGCGGGTTTTTACTTCTACGGTAACCAGGCCATAAAAATTGGCGTCGAAAAAGGGGCGTCGCATGCCCTTAAGGTCGCCGTGGCGGTGGACGATGTCAATGTCTCGCTCCTGGCGGGTGAAGTAGGGCTGGAAAATCTGGCCGTTGACAATCCGGAGGGTTATCAGCTCAAAAAATTACTCCAATTGGGAAATGGCCAGGTTAAGTTAAATCTGGGGTCACTGTTGTCCCCGGAGATAAAAATCGAAGACATTCTGCTGGAAAATGTCAATGTCACCCTGGAGCAAAAAGGCCTTTCGAACAACATTCAGGATGTGATAAACAATATTACCCCTCCGGCTGAGGAAAAACCGCAAGGGGAAAAACCAGCTCCCGGCAAGAAGCTGCGGATAAAAAAACTGCAAATCAACAATGTCAACGTCCAGGTCAAGCTGCTGCCTGTGCCCGGCCAAACCGACGCCCTTACCTTGAAATTAGCCCCCATAACGATGGAAGACCTGGGAACGGATGACAAGCTCGATATTGCTATGTTAAGCAGTAAGATTCTGATTGCTATCGCTGACGGCATCGTCCAGCAAGGCTCAGCCGTGCTGCCCAAAGAGATTACCGGCCCGCTGGGAGACAATCTAAAGCGGCTTGGGTCTCTTTCGAAAGACGTCCTTGAGCAAACCACTAAGATCGTCGAGACCGGCGCTAAAGGCGGCAAAGAAGCTACGGAGAAAATCATTAAGGATACGCAAAATGTTGGTGAAGGCATAAAAAAGGGCCTGGACGATATCTTAAAACCCAAGGATAAAGAGGAAAAAAAGGATTGACCTGGCGGTTTAAGAGCTTCGATCATTTGCCGGATACTAAAACTTTCCCTATTGCCTGCCGTCTGCTAATATACCCATATTTAATTGGTTCTGGTAATCTGAAATTTTGCTTTATGGACATTGACGAAAGGCAGAGAAAATTGTGAAAACCTCCCGGCAAATACGGCAGGAATTTATTGACTTTTTCCTCCGGCAGGGCCATACCTTTGTACCCAGCAGCTCGGTGGTGCCCCATGATGATCCGACCCTGCTGTTTACCAACGCGGGCATGAATCAATTCAAAGACATCTTCCTGGGCGGCGGCGGCCATCAAAACCATAAGCGGGTGGTCAACTCGCAGAAATGCATACGCGTCAGCGGCAAACACAACGACCTGGAGGAAGTGGGCAAGGATTTTACGCATCACACCTTTTTCGAGATGATGGGCAACTGGTCTTTTGGTGACTATTTCAAGGCAGAGGCGATTCGCTGGGCCTGGCAGCTTTTGACGGAGGTCTGGGGGCTGGATAAGACGAGACTGTGGGCCACCGTCTTTGGCGGAGACAGCAGCGACAAAACCCCGGCGGATAACGAAGCGGAAGAACTCTGGCTGAAAAATACCGATATTCCCGCGGAACGGGTGCTCCGTTTCGGTAAAAAGGATAATTTCTGGGAGATGGGCGAGACCGGACCCTGCGGGCCTTGCAGCGAGATTCATCTCGATCTGGGGGCGGAACGATGTGATATGCAGGATGCAGCCGGGCATATCTGCCGGATCAACGGCGACTGCAGTCGGTTTGTGGAACTATGGAATCTGGTTTTCATTCAGTATAACCGCGATGATAAAGGCCAATTGCACCACCTGCCGGCCAAACACGTCGATACCGGGGCGGGTCTGGAACGGCTGGTGGCGGTTTTGCAGCATAAGACCGGCAATTATGCCACCGACCTTTTTACCCCGATAATTGAACATATTTCCGCAATCACCGGATTTACCTATACCGACCAACTGGGCAAACAAAGCGATAACGCCTTTCGCGTTATCTCAGACCACGTTCGGATGCTGACCTTTGCCATAGCCGATGGGGCACTGCCCAGCAATGAAGGCCGGGGATATGTTCTGCGGCGGATTTTACGCCGGGCTACCCGGTTCGGATTGCTGCTGGATATGCATGAACCTTTTATTCACCTTTTGGTGCCGACCGTCGTGCAAATTATGGGCGATGTTTACCCCGAAATAGCCGGCCGAGCCATACACATTGCCAACGTTATCGAAGCGGAGGAATCGTCATTCGGCAAAACCCTGGAAAGAGGCATGGAGATATTCGAAGCTGATATCGCCCAGATGCGTCAGGATAATATAACCCAGTTGCCGGGTGAAAAAGCCTTTCGCCTGTACGACACCTATGGATTTCCTTTGGATTTGACCGGGCTAATGGCCCAGGAGCGTAATTTTACCGTCGATACCGCCGGCTTTGAAGAATTAATGCAGGAGCAGCGACAGCGGGCTAGGGCGGCGCAAAAAACCACCGCCTATGAATTAGACGCGTTAAGCCAGTTGCTGCCTGCGACCAGTGACGTCGCCAAGTATCATCAAATGGCGCTAAAGGCCCGTATTTTGGGATATATCTTCGAGGATAGATATATTACCGAGGGCTTGATACCCGCTAATACCAGGGTAGGGCTGGTTCTTGATCAAACCTGTGCTTATCACGAAGCGGGCGGGCAAATCGGCGATAAAGGCATGATAACCGGCAGCGAAAAAGGTGGTGTGGAACCATTTTACTTCGACGATACCCGGCGGATCGGCTCAGCGGTGGTTCACTTCGGCACTACTCCATCGTCGGCGATGAGTGTGGGTATGGAAGTAATTATTACTATTGATTTATCCCGCAAGGATACCCAGCGGAATCATACCGCTACCCACCTGTTGCAATGGGCGCTGCGGGAGGTGCTCGGCACGCATGTGCATCAGGAAGGCTCGCTGGTGGCTGCGGAATATTTACGATTTGATTTTACTTATCCCAGGAGCCTGACCGGTCAGCAGCTACAGGAGGTGGAGGCGCTCGTCCGCGGCAAGATCGATGCGGATCTGCCGGTCACCTTCAAGGTAATGCCCATTAATGCCGCCCGCAAGCTGGGGGCGATGGCCCTCTTTTCCGAAAAGTATGGCGACCAGGTGCGGGTGCTGGCGATAGGAACGGATAACCCCGATCAACTGGAACAAGCCTTCAGCCGGGAGTTCTGCGGCGGTACGCATGTAAGTAATACCGGCGAGATCGGCTCATTTAAGATTATCCGGGAAGAAAGCATCGCTACCGGGGTCAGGCGAATCACGGCGATGACCGGCAGGGGGCTAAATGACATGCTTTACCAGCGTAGTGACCTGGTGGACCAGATTACCGGATTACTGAAAAGCACCCCGGATCAGATCGTGAATCGTATTGAATCGCTAATCGAAGAAAATAAAAAGTTGAAAAAACAGCTTAAAAAAGGCTCCGCCGGCGAATCGAAAATACAAGGCAATCAATTGCTTGAGCAGGCCCAGACTATCGGTGGCGCCCAGGTTATCGTAGCCGGCATACCGCCGGCTTCCGAGGAAGCGATTCGCGGGCAGATTGACTGGCTCCGCCAGAAATCTCCCAGTTCGGTTATTGTTCTGGGATCGGCGACGGAGGAGGGCAAGGCTGTTTTGTTCGCGGCGGTAACCGATAATCTGATAAAGCAGGGACTCAAGGCGGGCAGCATTGTCAAGGAAATCGCCCCTGTCGTCGGCGGGGGCGGCGGCGGACGGGATCAACTGGCCCGGGCCGGCGGGAAAAATCCCGAAAAAATCGACCAGGCTCTGCAAAAGGCCCTCAGTTTCATCAAGGCCATATTGCTTGAAAAAAAATAATCCTGGTGGGCATATCTAAATCAAGCAGTTTTATCCCCATGGACAAAACCGCCCCATTGGGTTGGATTTACTGAATTTGCCTCTGCTACGGCGTGGCTTTTGTACCATTGCCGAGGGTGCCGTAATGTAGTTCCTCTTCTTCTTCCCGAAGGATAATTCTGGGCTTAAGCAGGATAAGCAGCACGCTTTCGTCTTTAATCATAGAGCGGTTGGCAAAGAGACGATTAATTAAAGGCAATTTACTCAGGCCGGGCACTCCTGCTTCTTTCTCCGCTTCCCCTACAATTTTCTGGCCGCCCAGAAGCAGTGTTCCGCCGTCAGGCACACCGACTCGGGTAACAATGGAGTTTATATCCTGTAACGGCTGCTGCACGGTGGCCGTGGGCACACCGGCAATGGGTACCACTCCTCCTTCCGCTGGCGCTCCGGATTGGAAGGTAAAGTCCTGGAAACTGCGGGTAATCGTCTGGTTAAAATAGACATTAAGCAGAACATATCTTTTATCGGCGCTGATTACCGGAGTGACCGTCCAGGTTATACCCGAATCGTCGGGCTGTACGTCAGGATTGTATAAGCCTCCGCCATAGCCCGGCTGCGCCTCCACACTTGCCACATAATATCTCCGGGTAGTAAATTGGATCATGGCATCCTCACCGTTAAATACGGTGATGTGCGGTGCGACCAGAGACTTGGAGCGTTGATTGGCCTGGGTAGCTCGCATTAGGAAGTCCACCTGAACGTTATCCAGAAAAGAGCCGGAAAGCTGAAAGGCATTCGGCACTGCTCCGCCGCCCAGCGAACCGGGCACGGAAGTAGCCGAAGGAGCAGACCAACCATACGAGTCCTGCTTAACAGGAATGGGAGTGGTCCGATTCCAGGGACCAGGGTTGGTCCGCGGTGTTAATATCTCTTGACCGGTGATGGGATCAACCGTTCCGGAACGATCAAAGCCGGCGTTACCAACGTTGAGGAAGAAGTCCATATCCAGGCCGATATCTTCCAGGAAATTATTGTTAATCTGCAGCAAGCGGGCTTCTATAGAGACCTGGTCGCCGCGGGTTTTACGCAGTTTCTTAATCAATTCCGCAATTTTGATATGAACCGCGGGCGTTTGAAACACCGCCAGCATATCCGGCCCGTAAGGAAACATCTGCCCCCTGCCCAAAGCAGCGGTGGGAGTAGGCTGGCCTGTTAAACCAATCCCTGCCCCGCCTCCCATCGCCCCCTGCCCGCCATAACCATATAGCCAGGAATCAGGTTCAATGGTGGTTTGAATAAGCATCGTAAGCTGCATTTGATAGTAAGGTCTATAACTGCTCGATCCTCCGCCCATGCCGCCGCCCATGCCGCCGCTCATGCCGCCGCCCATGCCACCCATCATGCCGCCGCCCATGCCGCCCATCATACCGCCGCCCATACCCATGCCGTAACCAGTCTCAACATAATTTGACTGATTGGCAGTATCGAAGGCATTGGTCATTTGGCCATTCATCGCTGGGCCATAAGGTCTGTTGTTATAGCTGATGTTGTTGAGAAGATGATTTTGATTGCCGGGATTAGCAGCACCACTGGTACGGCCAAAAGCAC
>Ga0068711_1001651_pt1 | contig 12331 bp, 12 predicted proteins | sample MTBAKMMethaMetaG_FD_62224 | JGI IMG/M metagenome (GOLD analysis project Ga0068711, IMG submission 62224) | Enrichment culture microbial communities from Arthur Kill intertidal strait, New Jersey, USA, that are MTBE-degrading - MTBE-AKM (Arthur... | ecosystem: Environmental > Aquatic > Marine >...
GGCCATGTCTTCGAATGGGCCGACATCAAAAGGGAGCCGGTAGCACTTGATGAGATCACCATTGAGGAGAATGGAAGGAAATTTTCCGTCAGGACCGAGTGCAGGTGTGTCTGCGGCAAGGTGTTCCAGGCCGTCAGGGTCGCCATTCCCCAGGTAATCCGGGAAGTGACGCCAGGATGCTCATCAGACTGTCAAAGAGCGAAATGCGGTGCCGAGAGAAAAATAACAGGCCATATAGTGCCGAAATTACGATTCTATTTATCGTCAACTGTTAAACTTCGGCCTGATGTTCGGAAAGAAAAAATTGATTGCGGGAAGAAAGAAGCAGCTCAAGCGTGTGACTCAAAAGCCTGCTTCTTTCAGTTGAACCGACAGTTAAATTGGCCGCTGCTGCAACACTCGGTTTTTCAAGGAGGAAAGCTGGAAGCCGGTGATTAAGGACAGACTCAAGCTTTGCGCCGTTTGCCGGGGCCTGCGCCTTTTTCCTTACTGCTCAGGTGCTTGCGCACGTTTTCCATTTTCCACAGGATGGCCGGATGTGCGAGGATACGAGCTGCCTCCTCCGGTTCGTCTGGAAAAAGAAGCTCCGGATGCAGTTTCCCCTTTTGTATGGCGTCTATGAACGCTTCCTCGTTGGGTTCCAGGGTCATCAATCCGTTCAAGGCATTCCAGGCGCGCGCGATGAGTTCCTCCCGGATGGGCGTTACGCCCGCCAGCAGGGGTGCAAGCCGTTCGTTGACGTCCCGGTCAGTAACCCCCGATTCGAGACGTTTGGGCACGTAAGTCGTCAACGGATGTTCCAGAATGGAGGAGAGCGCATGGAACCAGCGTCTGAACCGGCTGGTCTTGAGCACGTCTGATGCCGCTTGTGGCGGATAGGCCACGTCCCATGCATCCCTCACCGCTCCGCGATCGAGAAGGGCCAGGAACTTGCCGATGAGAATTTCCTCCATGCAGACCACCCGGATGAAGGGGCGATCCAGTTCGCCGGGCTGCCACAGATCGCGCATTTCGGTTCCGGCAATCGGCATCCTGAAGAGAAAGTTGAGATCTACTTCGATCCGCTCCTCCGGTCCCAGGACGGACCGATAGAACAGATAGAACTTGCGTCCTGCGAAGGCATCGGCCGATTGCTGCACGCGATATCCATGGCGCCGTGCGAGGTCGGCGACGGCTTGTTCCACCGCAGGCCGGGCTTCCAGCATGGCAGCCCGATCGAGGTGTCCAATGTAGTTGTAGTCGAGATCGATGGAGAGCCTTTTCGGGGGGCTGAAACAGAGGTTGAACGCCGTGCCCCCCTTCAACGCGAGCACGGACCCTAGAAATGGATGTTTCGCCAGGTCCGCCGCCATGCCGCCGAGTCGGACCACTTTTTCCAGCGGTTCAATTCGATACCCGTTCTGTTCCGAACAGCGCTGCAGGTATTCCAGACTAACGTTCATCCGGTTCGGCCAGGGATAAAAGATCTTTCGGGAGAATCAGATTCCATCGGTGGACAAGAATGCCGCCCCTCCGTCCTCTTTCGATGTATGATCTGGAACCCGGGCGGCGCTTTTCCATGCGTTTCAGAAGAGCATCGGGCACATGGAAACTTTTCTGAAACCTCTCGAGGAACCAACCGGTCGCTGCCCAGAGCTTTGACAAGTCGTACAGGCATAACACATTTTCCAACAGATCGAGGTCAAGGGTTGTGAACCCCGCGGCGGAATGCACCAGTTCCTCCAGGCCGCCGGCCAGGAACGGCCTGCTGAATCCCTCGACCAATGTGCGCTCAGGACCGGTAACCTCGAGCAATCTCCCCAGGCGTTCTATCCGCCGCGTTCCGAGCTGTTTGGGGGAGCCGATTTGCATGAGGCGGGGAAATTCCAGGAAACGAAGAATGGTCCCATCCAGAAGCAGCGGACGACGGCGCCGCGTTACATAAAGGGTGCATTGATTCCACATGGAATGCGCAGCCCCGAGAAGCTCCAGGGCACTGTGGTGCGAGAATACACCGGCGGGTTTCATCGTGTTTGCTACCAGAAAAGGATCGGGCCGGAAATCGTCCGGCGATACCGCCGGTGGTACGACTGCGTATATCTCCCGGGTTACGCGTTTCAATCTGCCGGTCTTGAGATGATACTTGAGCCGATCCACGATGCTTGCCCGTTTTTTATTCAGTTTCATGGATGCGACGGCCTCGTCGAGAGAAAATACCGGATGGCTGGCAAAGAAATCCGCGCTCTGTCGTTTTCGTTCAGTGCTCATATGGATAACAATCTTTCCCGTATCAAACCGAAACGTCAACTGAACGGTGGTCCAACCAGTTGACAAAATGATTCACTACAGGTAATTATTTTACCTGTTCGATCACAATATGCAAGCGATTATTCTCAATCCTGTTTTATTATTTCCTGGAGCGAGAATGGCATTTGTCTGTGTTTTCAGAAACCGGCATTGATTACGGAAACGGTGTGTCATGGAGTCGGCGGAAATCCATGAATCCGGTGATTCCGTTTCCATGGAAAAGGCCGTTTCACATCACTGCATGCGTTGACTTACTGCGGGAATGACGGTATTCCATATTCCAGGGGTGTGTCGTCCCGACGCGGACCCGGTACGAAGCTTTCGTCGGGTGTTCCGGCAGGGAAGATCTTCATAGGGAATGTCCCTGGCCGGATTGACATCGACGGTCATGCCGTCAACGTATTTTCTGTCCTGAATTCTATTGATGATCGGGACAGATCGGGGTCAAGCCGGGACGGGGTTACCGCCCTGGACGAGGCGGCTTTCGAACTGATTGAGGAGGCCCTTCATCATCTTAAGCGTTCGTCCGATTGAGAGAAAAGGAGGAACGGATGGATTATCGATCGTATTCCGAAGAGGTCTCCCGGTTGATCCGCCCCCAGTCCTTTCCCCTGGGCGTCACACTGTTCCGCGATCCCGGCGGGCTTCCGAAGGAGGCCGTAAGGCCCGCGAAATACGGGATCAGGATTTCCCTGTGCCAGTGGATCGCCCTGGCGAGGCGGTGGGGCCGGGTTGCCGGGGCGACGGCGGAAGACATCAACTGCACTCCCTGTCTCGCGGCCCTCGGCTTGAAAAGGCTTGGGGAAAGAACCCACCTCGCCCGGTATCTCATCGACATGGGTTATTTCGAAAACCTCGAACTTGCCGAACGGGCGACGGAGGCCCTGGGACTGATCCCGCCGGGGGAAATCGGGGCGGCGGCCTTTTTCCCTCTCGAGGCGGCCCCCGTAGATCCCCATCTCATCGTGATCTACGGAACGCCCGCCCAGATGGCCCGCCTGGCCGCCGGCTGGCTGTACCACACCGGGGAACCCGTCGAATCCGTGACGACGGGCTTCGGTCTTTCCTGTCTTTCGACGTTGAAACCCCTGTTTTCCGGCAGGCCCGCCCTCGTCCACCCCGGAAGGGGGGAGCGGATGCTGGCGGGAACCGACGACTGCGAGATGCTCTTCACGTTCCCGGCGAAGCACGCCGGGCCGATTCTGGACGGGCTCAGAAAAACCCACGAGAAAGGCACGAGATACCCCGTTCAGAGATACGTCCTCTATGAGCCGCCGTCGATTCCTCCCATGAAGGCCCTGGAGGAGAAATTGACCGATCCCTGAAACGGTCAGATGCGGGCGAGAAAGCTTTTTGTCCGCTGATGCTGCGGATTCGAGAACAGTTCCGCCGGGCTGTTTTCCTCGACGATCAGCCCCTCGTCCATGAAGATGACGCGGTCGGCCACGTCCCGGGCGAAATTCATTTCATGGGTCACCACGATCATGGTCATGCCTTCCCGGGCGAGGTCCTTCATGACGTCGAGGACCTCCCCGATCAGTTCGGGATCGAGGGCGCTCGTCGGTTCGTCGAAAAGGATGCACTTGGGTTTCAGGGCAAGGGAACGGGCGATGGCCACCCGCTGTTTCTGCCCGCCGCTGATGTTGTCCGGATACACATGGGCCTTGTCCTTGAGGCCGACCTTTTCGAGAAGCTCCATGCCGAGCTTTTCCGCCTTTTTCCTGTCCATCTTGCGGACCTTGATCGGGCCCAGCGTGACGTTGTGCAGCACCGTCATGTGGGGGAACAGGTTGAAAAGCTGAAAGACCATGCCCGTTTCCGCCCGGACATAGTTGACGTCGGTGTTCCTGTCGGTGACATCGAAGCCGTCGACGACGACCGTCCCCGAGGTGATCTCCTCAAGGACGTTGATGCATCGCAGCAGGGTGCTCTTCCCCGAGCCGCTGGGGCCGATGATGACGACGACTTCGCCGGGCTTCACATGGAGATTGACCCCTCTCAGGACTTCCAGGCTTCCGAAATTCTTTCTCAGGTTACTGATCCGGATCATTTGATGATCTTCATTTTCCTCTCAAAGTACTGAAGCATTTTTGCGATGCTCATGGTCAGGACGAAATACATGACCGCCACCGTGAGCCAGACCTCGAAGGCCCGGAAATTCGTGGCGATGATTTCCTGGCCCTGGCGGGTCAGTTCCCCCACGCCGATGACCACGAGGAGGGAGGTATCCTTCAGGCTGATGATGAACTGGTTGCCGAGCGGGGGGATCATCCGTCTGAATGCCTGGGGCCAGATGACATAGAGAAGCGTCTGGGAATGGGACAGTCCGATGGAGCGGCCGGCCTCCGTCTGTCCCTTGTCGATGGACTCGATGGCCCCCCGGACGATTTCGGCGATGTAGGCACCCGAATTCAACCCGATGGCCACGATGCCCGCCGCGAGGGGCGGGACCCGGACGCCGATGGCCAGGGGAAGCCCGAAATAGAGAAACAGGACCTGCACCATGAGCGGGGTCCCGCGGATGCTCTCGATGTAGGCACCCGCCAGGCGGTTCAGGAATTTGTTTTTCGAGGACTTCGCCAGACCCGCGAGGGTTCCCAGGGAGAACCCCAGAATGAGACCGAAGATGGTGATGAAGATCGTCAGCTTGATGCCGACGAGGAGAATGGGGACGGATTCCCAGATGACGCTGTACTTGAATTGAAAATGACCTCCCATGGGATCCTTCTGAACCGGGGAGGCAACCGGCTTCGACAACCGGTTGCCTCCCGAATTGTGTGCTGCGTGTCAAACGGGGGAAAACGCTATTTGGGGTCGGAACCGAACCATTTCCGATACAGGTTCTTGTAGACGTCGCCCTCCATGAATTTCAGGATGGTCACCGAGACCTTGTCCCGCAGGGGGCTTCCCTGGGGGAACGCGATGCCGTAAGGCTGGCCCTGGTAGAGGGGGCCCGCCGTCTTCACTTTTCCCTGACCTTCCGTCTTGATGTAGTAGAGAATGGCCGGCGAGTCGAAAATGACGGCATCGGCACCGCCCGCCTGAAGCTCCAGGTAGGCGCCGTCGATGTTGGGGTAGAGCTTCACTTCCTTTGTCTTCAGGCTTTTCGCGAAGTCGGCGCTCGTCGTTCCCAGCTTCGTCGCGACGATTTTGTTCCCCAGATCCTCGACCCCTTTGATGGAGGCGTCGCCGGCGGGGACCATGAGGAGAAGACCGGAATTGTAATAGGGGTAAGCGAAATCCACGACCTCTTCCCGTTTGGATTTAATGGTCATTCCCGCGATGGCGACATCGATGTTCCCCGTCTGCAGGGCCGGGATGAGGCCGTTGAAATCCATGGGCAGAAGCTTGTATTTCAGGCCCAGGTCTTTGGCGATGGCGTCCCACAGATCGATGTCGAATCCCACATACTTGTCCCCCTGCTTGAACTCGAAGGGCATGAAGTTGGTATCGCATCCCACGATGATCACTTTCGACTCCGCCATGGCCATGCCGGTCATGACGAAGGCCACCATGACAAGTGCTGCGAGCAGTTTCTTCATTCTTACCTCCCCGTTTCCTTTCTTCCGCCTTTGCAGAAGGTTTGAATTGTCCGCCCTCAGGAATTCGGAACCGTGTCTGAACCCCCCCGAATCTTTCCGGCCCGGCAGGAATCCTTCCTACTCCGGGATGTTCGGTATTTTTGTATACCGGCCTTCGTAATTTCTCAAGGTGTACTCGGTTTCGTTCTTTTCCATGATGTAATAATCGGGCATGAGGGGAATCTTTCCGATGTTCGTCGCGATGACGTACATGGGCTGGGCCAGGCCGGTGGTGAATCCCCGGATGCCGTCACGGATCAGTTCGGCGCCCTTTTCGACGGGGGTCCGGAAGTGATCGATGCCCGGAGCGGGTTCGCAGTAGAAAACATAATAAGGCCTGACCCGGATGGACAGGAGCTTCTGGTGAAGCTTCCGGAAGGTCTCGACATCGTCGTTGATGCCCTTCAGGAGAACCGCCTGATTGCCCACGTTGACGCCGCATGTAAGCAATTCGTAGACGGCCCGGGCTGATTTTTCGGTGATTTCTTTCGGGTGGTTGAACTGGGTATTCACCCACAGGGGGATCCGGTGATAGCCTTTCAGGACGTTTTTCAGCCCCTCCGTGATGCGGTCGGGCAGAACCACGGGGGTCCTCGTTCCGAAGCGGATCATTTCGATGTGGGGGATCTCCCTGAGGCGGGTGATGATGTAGCCGATCCTCTCGTCGGGAAGGATGAAGGGGTCTCCGCCCGTGACGAGCACGTCCCGGATCTCCTCGTGTTCCCGGATCCATTCGAGGCCTTCCTCCCAGTCGAACCGGAGCTGGAGATCGCGGTCGACGACGAGTTCCTTCCGGAAACAATGCCTGCAGTAATTGGCGCACGTGTCGGTGACGGTGAAGGCGATCCGGTCGTGGTACTGCCGGGCGATGCAGTCGGGACGGACTTCCTCCGTTGCCCGGTTCTCCTTCCAGACGAGGTAGTTGGGAATCCCGTAGCGGTTTTCCTTTTCTTTCAGGGAGGGGATGACCTGTCTCCGGATCGGACAGTTCGGATCATCGGGATCCATGAGGGAGGCGAAATAGGGCGTGGTGCCCCACTTTGTCTTCAGCGTACTGATCGCCGCTTCCTCCTCCGGGGAGACCCGTATGAATTCCCTGAGCCTCTCAAGGGTGTTGACCATGTTCCGCAATTCCGACACCCAGGTTTCCATGATGGTTCTCCTTTGACGAATACATCGTTTGGATTCGCATCCGTATGAACGGAGGAAGTGCTCGATAGATAGCCCTTCAATTCCTTTTCTGTCAAGTCATTTATGACGGCTTCGTAAAAAGCCCATATGCTGTGTTGCCCTTCTTCCCTCCTCACTGCGGCGTACCATAAGTACGCCTCATTCGTCGGGATTCGGGCGCCTTGCCTATGGAGCTTTTTCCTTTGCCGTTCGAAAAAGTGTTGAATTGGCCTTTTTACGAGTTCGTCACTTATGACGGCTTCGTAAAAAGCCCATATGCTGTGTTGCCCTTCTTCCCTAGTCCCTGCGGCGTACCATCCGTACGCCTTGTCCTCGGGATTCGGGCGCCTTGCCTATGGAGCTTTTTCCTTTGCCGTTCGAAAAAGTATTGAATTGGCCTTTTTACGAGTTCGTCAAGTTTCATTGACTTCCCTCCCGAATGCTGGTACCCATGGTCCTGGGGGGCGTCCCGGTCCCGGTTCATGACGACGTTTGCTGCGGGTGTTTTCGTGAGGAAGCGATTTTCCCGATTCCTGTCTCTTGCATTCTGTCTTGCCGTCGGGATGATTTGCCCCGGCCCGGCAATCTCCGGCGAGGGAGGGGGGCCGCTGCGGATTGCCGTCCTTTACTTCGACAATTGTTCCATCACGGACCGGGAAGCCCTGGACCCCTTCCGGAAGGGATTGGCCGACACCCTGATTTCCTCCCTGGCCCGCTCGAAGGATCTTCAGGTCGTGGAGAGAACCCGGATGGAGGCCCTTCTTACGGAACTCGGCCTTCAGCAAAGCGGGGCGGTCACATCCGACACGGTGCGGAAAGCGGGAAAGATCCTGGGCGTCGAGGCCCTTCTCACGGGGAGCTACACGGCCGTGGGAACGATGCTGCGGATCGACGCGCGGCTCGTGGACGTGGAAACGTCCAAGGTGCTGGCCGCCGAGGAGACCTGCGGGCCCTCGGAGGAATTTTTTTCCATGGAAGAGGAGCTTGTGGAAAAGATCCTCGCCGGCCTGAATCGGAGGAACATCGCACGGTCCCGCAGCGAAATCGACGGGAAGGCTTTCGATGCCCTTCTGCTCTATTCGAGGGGCCTTGACGCCCTCGATCGGAAGGATGAAAAGACCGCGGGGAGAATCGCCGGGGAGCTTCACAGGAAATACCCGTCTTTCCCGGTGAAGGACGAACGGTTGCGGGAGGCGGGGAGGAAGGAATGAGAGATCGGAGGATGAAGCAGGGGGCGAAACTTTTCCTGATCGCGGCCGCTTTTGCGATGTTTCTCATGTTTGCCGGTGCCGGCGGGGCCGGGGGCGCAGAGCCTGCGAAGGCCTCTCCGTCCTTTCTCATTGCCGTCTTCCCCCTGGAGGATCTCCGGCCGTCGGCGGAAACGGAAGGCCTGGGAGAGGTTCTGGCGGAGGGGATCACCGACGGACTGAGCGGGGCTCCCGGAATCCACGTGGTGGAGCGGCAGCGGCTCAAGGCCGTCATGGACGAAATCGGTCTTGGCATGTCGGGGGCGGTGGACGAAAAGACGGCCGTCCGGGTGGGGAAGCTTCTGGGGGCGAACCATCTGCTCCTGGGGTCCTTCATGAAGTTCAGAAGCCAGGTGCGGGTGAACGCCCGCATCGTCCGGACGGAGACGGGCGAGATCACGGGAACGGCCAAGGTTACGGGAAAATTCGAGGACATTCTCGAACTGGAGGAAAAGGTTGTGGCAGGAATCCTTTCGTCCTGTAACCGCGGGGAATAAAATAAAGGAGGGGATCATGGGAAGAGGCATTATCCGAATCACCGCCATGGCGTGGGCGATTCTGTTTCTGGCGGGCTGCAACACGGCCATTTTTCAGAGCACAATGCTCCAGGTGAAGGCCCACACGGCGCTCCAGTCTCAGAAATATGAGGAAGCCGTCGCCCTTTACGAGGAGATCCTGAAGGGAAGCCCGGAAAATGCCGCCGCACTGAGAGGAATCGGGAGGGCCTTCGTGGAAACGGGAAGGGGCCCCGAGGCCGTGCAGGTCCTGGAAAAAGCGAAGAAGATCGATCCTCAGGATCGAAACACCGATCTGTACCTCGGCATGGCCTACTCCCTCACTGAAGAGTACGGGAAGGCGTTCGATGTCTGGAAGGCCTATACGCTCCAGGAACCGGACAGTCACGTCACCGCCCGGATCGTGAAGCAGATGACCGTTATGCTTCACAAGGAAGCGTCCCGGTGGGCGAAGGAGGCGGTGAAGGGAGAAAAAGCCCTGAAGGGAAAGCCCGGTGACCCGGACACCGTGGCGGTCACCACTTTCGGCGACAGGGGCATTCAGGAGAGGATCCGCCCCCTCCGCAAGGCCATGGCGGACATGATCATCACCGATCTTTCCGGCGTTCCTTCGATCCAGGTGGTGGAACGGGTGAGAATGCAGATGCTTCTCGACGAACTCAAGCTCGGGAAATCCGGTGTCGTGGATTCGAAGACGGCCCCCCGGGTGGGCCGCTTCCTGGCTGCGGGAAGGGTCGTCACGGGAAACATGGCCGGCCTGAGCGAGGCGGTCATGCGTGTGGACACCGTCGTCATGGATCTCGACAAGGCCGGGAACACCGGCCGGCGCGAGGCCCAGGGACCGGTGGACGAGTTTTTCAAGATCGAAAAGACCATCGTCTTCGGAATCCTGAACGAGATGGGCATCCCCCTGACGGAGAAGGAGAAGACCGCTCTCGGCCGGTATGCCACCACGTCCTTCACTGCCATCAAGTATTACGGTGAGGGACTGGACGCCCAGGACAGGGGGGACTGGGACCAGGCGATCCGCATGTTCCTCCGGTCCTCCGACGCGGACTCCATGGGACCGGGGGCCAAGGCGCTGCAATCCGCCCCCTCGAAAGCCGAGGCGGATGCGACCGCTTTGGACCTGATCAGGGACGTGACCGCCGCCTCCGTGACGGACGCCGCGGCGGATAAAGCGGCGAAGGGTGGCGGCGGCGGCTGCTGACATTAACAGGACTTCGTTGGCAGGTCTCGGAGAGGGGGGCCTTCGTGCCCCCCTCTTTTTCGGACGTGAAGCGGGGAACGGCGTGCCGTCTTCCTTCGAGGATGGAATAACCAGCCGGGATGACTGGTTGATGCTTGACAGGGAAAGGGTTTTTGTCTATGCTCCTTTCCCGTGACGGCCCGCGGGGGTGGCGCAGGAAGATCGAGCCCGGATTCCGGGGAGAAAGGAGAAAAAGGAGCATGGGGAAAAAAGGGGTTTTCGCGGTGCTTGTTGTTGCCATGGTTCTCGTGTTCATCGGCGCGAACGGTGCCCTGGCCGAAGAGAAGACGTACATCAACGGGATTGACGCCAATTTCCCGCCCTTCGCCTATGTGGACAAGAACGGCGTTCCCGATGGATTCGACGTGAAGTCGGTGGACTGGATCGCCAAGGAAATGGGATTCAAGGTCAAGCACCAGCCCATGGACTGGGACGGCATCATCCCGAGCCTGAAGGCGAAGAAGATCGACATGATCGCCTCGGGAATGAGCATCACGGACAAGCGGAGGGAACAGGTCAACTTCACCATGCCCTACTGGGTGATCGCCCAGGTGATGGTGTCCAAGAAGGACAACCCCCTCACGGTGGACGAGATCCTCTCCAAGGGCAACAAGGTGGGCGTTCAGCGGGGAACGACGGAAGCCAAGTGGATCGAGGAGAACCTGATCAAGAAGGGCGGAAAAAAGTTCGAGCTCGTGCAGTATGACTCCGCCCCCCTCGCGGTCGAGGACGTGGTCAACGGCCGGATCGTGGCCGCCGCGATGGACGACGCCCCGGCGCTCGACGCCGTGAAGAAGAAGCCCGTCAAGATCCTGGGAGGCTTCGGGATGAAGGACGAGGATTTCGGCTACGCCATCCGCAAGGAGGACACCGAGTTCCTCAAGAAGGTCAACGAAGGGCTCAAGAAGCTCATGAAGTCCCCCTACTGGGCCGAGCTGAAGAAGACCTACCTCGATAAGTAGGGTGAGGGCGGTTCGGACGGGCCGCGGAGAGGCGGTTTCGCCTTCGATGGCGGGCCGGCCGTTTGCCGGCGCGCAGTGATTTCTTTTTTCAGGCGGCGACGGGAAGGCCTCGGGGATGTTCCTGGGGCCTTCCCTGTTTGGAGGCGTTCCCGCGGAATTCCGGGAACGCATTTTTCGGGGTGATCGGATGCCGGAAGGACTCACCGCCATAGCGGACGCCCTGCCGTACCTCCTCCAGGGATCGGCGGTGACCCTGGTGGTCGTGGCCGGCGCGATGGCCCTGGGGCTCATTGTCGGGGTTCCGCTTGCGGCGGGGCAGGTCTACGGTCCTCCCGCGCTCCGCAGGATCATCGGCGTCTATGTCTGGTTCTTCCGGGGGATCCCGCTGCTGGTCTTCCTGTTCCTCTTCTACTTCGGCCTCTGCACGGCCCTGGACATCAACCTCTCCGCGTTCACGGTGGCGATCATCGTTTTGGGGCTGATCAGCTCCGCCTACCAGTCCCAGATCTTCCGCGGCGCGATCCTCTCGCTCCCGGAGGGGCAGCTCAAGGCGGCCCGCGCGCTTGGGATGAGCGATCTCAAGGCGATTGCCTTCATCATCCTCCCCCAGGCCCTCCGCCTCTCCATCCCCGGCTGGTCCAACGAGTACTCCATCATCCTCAAGGATTCGGCGGTGACCTACGCCCTGGGCGTGGCGGAGATCATGGCGCGCGCCCATTTCGTGGCGACGAGGACCTACCAGCAGCTTCCCCTCTATCTGACGGCGGGGGTCATCTTTCTCGTCCTGACCTGGATCGGGACGAAGTCGCTCCGGGCGCTGGAGGAGCGGGTCCGGATTCCCGGGTATTCCCCGCATGGGATGTAGTTGAAAACGCTGAAAATCACGACCCCTCCGCGCGCGGGATCCGATTTCAGAATAAAACTTAAGGACAGTATGGCTGAACCGATTTTAAGAATCGAAAACATCTCGAAGCGCTACGGGAGGAAAGACGTCCTCAAGGGGGCCTCCCTCGACGTGAACAGGGGGGATCTCAAGATCCTGATCGGCCCCTCCGGCGCGGGGAAGAGCACGCTCCTGCAGTGCATCAACTTCCTCGTCCGCCCCGACGAGGGGCGCATCTGGCTGGAGGGGAAGGAGGTCCACTACCACCACAAGCGGGACCTCTACGCCTACCGCCAGAAGGTCGGGATGATCTTCCAGGATTTCAATCTCTTCGATCACCTGAACGCCCTGGAGAACGTCCGGATCGGGATGGTCAAGGTGAAGGGGGTGGCGAGGGCCGAGGCCGACGAGCGGGCCGTGATGGAGCTGGAGCGGGTC
>Ga0068711_1001654_pt1 | contig 12318 bp, 11 predicted proteins | sample MTBAKMMethaMetaG_FD_62224 | JGI IMG/M metagenome (GOLD analysis project Ga0068711, IMG submission 62224) | Enrichment culture microbial communities from Arthur Kill intertidal strait, New Jersey, USA, that are MTBE-degrading - MTBE-AKM (Arthur... | ecosystem: Environmental > Aquatic > Marine >...
CGGAATACCATTCTTGGCTGCTTCTTCAATCAATGGTGTGTCAGCAGCCACATCCAGGCAGGAAACAAAGATGGCATCAGGATTCTTGGCTATCGCAGCTTCAATCCGCTGAGTGTGTTGCACTACATCCGCTTGAGCAGGCGCATCCCAGTCATATTTGACTTCAATACCTTGCTTTGCTAATTCAGCAATCGCAGTATCGGCGCCCTTCTTCACATCATCGTACCAGGGATGAACCAGTTTTGGTACATACACAAAGTAAAACGATTCTGTGGCAGCCGGAGCTTCAGGCTGACTTTCACTGGCAGCAGGTGCAGTTGTAGCAGCAGCTTGCTCTCCACCGCTTTGCGCAGCAGTTGGTTGGACGGCAGCTTCTCCGGCTTCGGAAGATTGTGCCTGTGGCGCACATGCAGCCAAGACCAGAGATAAAACCATCAAAACCAAAAACAAAGGTGATACTTTCGCTTTCTTTATCATTCGACCTTTCTCCTTCTGATTAATCGCCAGGATACAACAGACAACAATTCTTTCTCATCTAAAGTTCAATATTTCCTGACCACCTCCCAAAGATTAATTAAGACTCGAGATTTTTGAAATAATGCAACATTAAACCTATGGAACAAACCTAAGTTTTTCCAGTTTGAATAGGAAATTCAATTTTCAGTGACTTAATAAACCGGGCTGAAAATACTTGATCTTCAGCTTTGGCAACTTCATCATTGGTTGACAGTTTTTTTATCTAGCTATTCGAAACAAAACATCTTAGCAAAAACAACTTACTCCACCGCAAGCACCTGTTGAATTGCCTTTTTCCATCCGTCCTGTAACTTCAAGCTTTGATTCATATCCATCGATGGAGTATATTCAATGTGTCCAATTGGGAGCCTTTGAAGCTCATCCAATGAATTGAATAAGCCTAAACCCAGGCCACCTGCCAATACCGCGCCAAAGGCAGATAACTCTTGCAATTGCGAAACGCGCACGGTTATTCCGGAAAGATCCGCCACAAATTGCATTAGAAAACGATTACGAACCGCGCCCCCATCGGCACAAATGTACTGTAGTCCAACTTTTGACTCACTGGCCATTAATTGCAATGCGTCATTGACCACATACCCGATCGCCTCAAGCGCTGCACGTACAACTTCCGCTTTACCTGTTGAGGGAGTCATACCGACAATCGCAGCTCTCACATCTGGGCGCCAATAAGGCGCGCTCAACCCTACAAATGCCGGTACCAGGTAGACACCACCAGTATCAGGCACTGACATAGCCAGCGCTTCTGTTTCTTCTACACTTCGAATCAATTCAAGCTTATCGCGCAACCAGGCAATAGTAGCACCAGTGAAATTCGTTATTCCCTCAAATGCGTAGGTTGGTTGGCCATTAAGTACCCAAGCCAGAGCAGTAACTAGTCCTCTCATACCCGGTTTGGGTTGGTGACCAATATTTAGTAACAAAGAGGAACCGGTTCCAAAAGTAGCTTTTGCTTCACCAGGCGTAAAACATCGTTGGGCGAATAAAGCCGCTTGGGAATCGCCCATTACACCAGCGATGGGCAGGGGTCTCTCAAGTACCCCTTCAAATGTAGTCTCTCCAAACCGATCGCTGCTTTCGCGAATTTCGGGTGTCTTTGCAACTTGAATACCGAACAGTTTATATAACTTTGAATTCCAATTGAGGGTATGAATGTCGTAAAGCAATGTCCGAGAGGCGTTAGTATGGTCGGTAGCATAAACCTGGCCATGGGTTAATCGATAGATGATGTAGGTATCCATCGTACCGAAAAGGGCTTTACCACTTTGTAATCCTTCACGGATACGCACGTGGTTATCCATAATCCATCGTAATTTAGATGCCGGAAAATATGTATCAATTTTTAAGCCGGTTCTTTCACTGACAAAGTCTCCCTTGCTTTCATTTTCCAATTGCCTGCATAACGGTTCTCCTCGCCGGCAAAGCCAGACAATTGCGTTATGTAAGGGTTTGCCAGTTTCACGATCAAACACCACTACCGTCTCGCGTTGATTTGTCAGGCTGAATCCCACCAGATCTGAATGCCGATCCTCATGGCGAGCCAGCAGCCTCTGTACCACTATAATTAGGTTTTGATAGATTTCTTCCGCATCATGCTCAACCCAGCCCGGTTGTGGATAGATCTGCGCGTGGTCCATTGATTCCTTGTCAATCAACTCCCCTTGCGGAGTGAATAACATGGCTTTCGTTGCCGAAGTACTTTGGTCCACAACCAAAACGATCGGTTTCATGCCAACAATTCCTTTTCGCCCAAAATATTCATCGCAATATCCGCCAACCCGTCAGCCGTGATGCCATAGTGTTTGAATATTTCCTGCTGGCTTCCGTTTACCGTTGGCTCATCTGGTATTCCAACGATGCGAAATGGCTTATGATAACCTGATTGAAGCAGAAATGACGCGCACGCGGATCCCAAACCACCATGCACGCTGTGCTCTTCAACTGTGATCATTGCCCGGCATTGCGTGGCAATCTCTGCCAGTAAGTCGGTGTCCAAAGGTTTCAGGGTATGCATCGAAATTACGGTGCTCTCGATTCCTTGATCGGCAAGGATCCCTGCAGCCAAGAAGGCAGGTAATACTGTTTCACCTGAGGCAATAAAAGCAATGTCATCACCCTCTCGCAATACTCGACCTTTCCCAAACTGGAAATCGCCTTGCGTGAAAGGTAGATTCGGCATTGGTTTCTTTCCAAAACGAAGATAAAGGGGTTGGTTCAGTTCACAGGCTTTCTGGATTGCTGCGCGCGTTTCATTATTATCTGCCGGGGCAACAATTGAAATGTTGTTAATCGCTTGCAGCACCGCAAAATCGTGCAATGAGTGGTGGGTAGTGCCCAGAGCGCCGTAGCTTACCCCGGCACTGATTCCAACCAGGCGCACTGGTTGGTTTGAGTATGCCACGTCATTTTTTATCTGTTCTAATGCCCTGGCAGTGAGAAAACAGGCCGGAGATACTGCAAACGGTTTTTTACCGGCAGATGCCAGTCCAGCCGCCACGCCAACCAGGTTCTGCTCGGCTATGCCAATTTCCACCATCTGATCGGGCAATTGTTTTCCAAACCCGGTCAATTTTCCCGACCCGCGGGAATCGCTGGTAACTACAATAATATTTCGGTCATTCTTACCATATTCCAGCAATGAATCGGCGAACACCTCTAGATTTGCTTTTCCTAATGATAATTCCGTCATCATCTCATCCATGCTGGGCCTCCAAATCCGCATCCAATTCCTGTAAAGCGATCGTCATTTCTTCATCGGTTGGGACGTGGTGGTGCCAGTTAACCTGATGCTCTATAAAACTCACCCCTTTACCTTTGATCGTGTTGGCGATAATCAGACTGGGTTTCCCAGGGACAAAGGGAATTTGCGAAAAGACTTCCAGAAGTGAATCAATATCATTACCATTTGCTGATTTCACAGCATATCCAAATGATTCAAATTTTTGTTTTAATGGTTCAAGAGCCATGACATTTTCGGTGGATCCAGTGATCTGCAGACCATTCCGATCCACAATCACCACCAGATTATCCAGCTTATAATGCGCCGCGCTCATTGAAGCCTCCCAAATCGAACCTTCCGTCAATTCGCCATCTCCTAGTAATGTGAATACGCGATATGACTTGTGATCCATTTTGGCCGCCAAAGCCATTCCCACTGCAACCGATAATCCATGCCCCAGTGCCCCCGTGTTTTGCTCAATACCAGGCACTTTCCTGGTAGGATGGCCGATGAAGTCAGATTTATATTGGCAAATCGTATCAAGATCAGCATCAGGAAAGAAACCTTTATCAGCCAATACCACGTACAAGGCTTCCACTGAATGGCCTTTGCTTTGAATAAAACGGTCTCGATCAGAAGATAATGCATTTTCTGGCGAAATTTCCATCACGTGGTTATAAAGTACATTTAAAATATCCAGGCAAGACAGATCTCCACCGGTATGTCCCGCTTTTGCCTGCTTGATCGCGGTCAGTGTTCGCTTTCTGTACTGGATTGATTTTCTCTTCAGTGCTCTTACATCCATCTGCTTTGAACCCTCATATCAAATTGATATACTAAATGTATTTGTATATTTATTCACATGTGAATGTATATCAATAATAATTTGTTAATATTCAACTTTCAACATCATTTGTATAAATTTACATATATGAATATTTATTCAAAAATTAGATGAAATCAACGATCTAAGTTTACAGAGCTGCCATATTGATGTTGTTTGAGCCTGGAATCTAGTGAATGGTAGACACCTGACAATAAGAACTAGTTGAAGACGTATATATAATGTATTAATTTATTGTTCATAAGTCAAATACTGTTCATTTGATCATATTGGACCAATTTCATTGAGATTTCAGAAAAAACGAGAAACCGTCGCCCAAATGAGGGGGCAAACAGATTGCAAATTGCTCCGATAGTGACCGATATCAAGTACAGATTACAGATTTCCGGTAAATCTTTTCATAACGTGTTTGCGAAATATCGAGGCTCAAGAGATTCATAACGCTATGTTTCCGCTAGCATTGTTTATTCATGTTACTTTTTTATTCGAGTCTGCATATCACATCAGACAATTGAAATCGATCTATTTCACTCTCAAAAAAGAATTGACATTAGGTAGATTTGTGTATAATTATTCAAATATGAATTTATATCAATTATGAGTATGGAATATTTTTCCACCAAACCGTATTTAATTAAACCTGAAAATATTTAGGAAATCCTCTATGGCCAGAATTGATGAATTAAGGTTAATCAGCCGAATCGCACGCATGTATTTTGAGCTTGGAATCAAACAAGCCGAAATATCAAGGCAATTAGGTATTTCACAAGCCACTGTATCCCGGTTTTTGGAACGGGCTAAAGAAGAAGGGATCGTGAGAATATCTGTCACCATTCCGCCTGGCGTAAATTCTGAATTAGAAGAAGCCCTGATTTACCACTACAAATTGCGGGATGCCATCGTGGTTGATTGCTATAGCGATACGGATGAATCAATCATCAATCGTGATATCGGGGCAGCCGCTGCATATTATCTAGAGACTGCTATTAATCACAACGAAATTATTGGCATCTCTTCCTGGAGTTCCGCCCTGCTTGCCCTGGTTGACGCTTTTCATCCAGCGCAAAGACGAAATTTCATTCGCGTCATTCAAATTCTGGGGGGCGTGGGCAACCCTACTGCGGAGGCGCACGCCAACCGCTTGACCTCCCGGTTGGCTATGCTGGTGGATGGGGAGGCAGTATTTTTACCTGTTCCAGGAATATTAGGATCAGAAAAATCCTTAAAGGTACTGGAGCAAGATCCTTATGTTCAAAAAGCCATCCAAATGTTTGACGAAGTAACATTGGCTTTGGTAGGTATTGGCGCTTTGCAACCCTCCAACTTGCTCAAAGAAAGCGGAAATATTTTTACAGATCAGGAATTACGCTTGCTCTCCTCCAGGGGAGCTGTTGGGGATGCGCTGCTGCGTTTTTTTGATATTGAAGGGAATCCAGTTCATTCCGTATTGAACGAACGGGTTTTTTCCATGAAGCTTGAACAACTGCGTAAAGTAGATCGGGCTATCGGTGTAGCCGGAGGAGAACGGAAACGCATGGCCATTTTGGGCGCCTTGCGCGGAAAATATATCAACATCCTCGTTACCGACACCTGCACGGCTAAATGGCTGGTCGAGCGCACAAAAATGCCCAGTTAAAGAAATGAATAAATATGCAGTGATAACCATACGCGCACCCGAAAACTGGGAAATAGAATTTGCTGAAGGTGGTTTAAGTAGCCATTTGCAGTTAAATCCTTGCCGTACTCGGCTGTCATTTTCCAGTGATTAGGCTTTCAGCTTGAGGGTGAAGAACAGATTATTCATGGAACAAGTATCTTCCCCATGCAAAAAAGTCTAGTAGAATAATGCCAACGAACACACGCTGAATTACTTGTTAGAAGAAACCATGCTCCATTCAAAACCTTCCTTTTTACAAAGGATCGCGCGCATCTTCCGCTGGAACCGCACCAGCTATTTCATGATGAGCGCGTTCTTCGCGCTCATCTTTCTGATTGGCTATGTGTGGTGGCCGTTATTGGAAGCGTATATCGCCACTTACGACCCCAATATCTCTTTCTGGCGCCAATTTGATTGGCTGCTGCTCGGTGATTTTCTGGTGATGTCGCTGCTGATCATGGCGGATGCCAATTTGCGCAAAGACCTGCCAATTGCTTTTATCGGACTAATGGGCGGTCTGGTGATCGAAAGCTGGGGTACGCAAACCGAACTCTGGGTATATTACACCAATGAACGCCCGCCATTGTGGATCATTCCCGCCTGGCCAATTGCCAGTCTTTCAATTGACCGCCTTTACCGTCTCCTGCGCTCGAAAATGGAATCCATTCCGGAAGGGGTCTTCAAATTCTTACATTGGGTATTGCTGCCTGCCTTCTATGGTTATATGTTGTTTTTCGTTTGGCCCACTCTGGATAAATCGCTGACCATAATGGCCTTAATCCTGTGCGGATTTTTGATCCTCACCCCCACAGACCATCGCGCCATTGTGTTGACCTTCATCGCTGGTAGTGGGTTGGGTTATTTCCTGGAATTATGGGGCACTACTCGCTGGTGCTGGACTTATTACACCCTGCAAACCCCGCCCTTCTTCGCGGTACTGGCACACGGCATGGCGGCGGTCGCCTTTTGGCGGGTGTTCGAACTGTACCAGCTCTTTATTCCCAAATTGTTGGCGCGATTGAAGAAAAGTCCGTCGGAATTGATGGCAGCTGATTAGGCAAAAATTGATGACGATTAGAAATCAGCGATTTTCATCAAAAGATATTCATTGTCTTTTAGATCTACTCAACCAGGCGAATAAGGTCGACCAGGCGGGTTGGTTTTTTTCCGCTAAGGATATTCTTGAGGCTTTGGAAAAAGAAGACCCCATTCCAGCCCTTGATCGGATTTGGTTAATCTTTCAAGAAGATTTACTCGTTGGCTATTACCGCCTGGCGTCGGAATGGATTCAAGATGGGTTGAAAACAACCTGTTTTGGCTGTGTGCACCCGGCTTACCGCCAGCAGGGAATCGGCACGCATTTGCTTCAGCATGCACTTGCTACCGCGGCGCAATACAAACCAAAACAAAAGCTATTAAACTTCCAGGTGCCAGCCCGGCGCAGTGTGGCTGGAATTTATGAAGTGTGTGAGCAGAATGGTTTGAGTCTGTTGCGCCAATTCACCGTCTTAAAACGCCGAGCGGAACTCCCCACACCTGATTGCCAGACTACGTGGAAAGGTAAAATATGGCCTTTTGATCTGAACCGAGATGCAGCAAACTTACTCAAAGCTTTTCTGATTTGCTTTTCCAATCAATTGATGAGCATTGAATTATTGCAAGCGGAATGGAAAAATGCTTGCAATCAAGGCGGCCAATGGTGGGTCGCATACGACCAACACGACAGCTTTTGCGGATTTTGTCTGGTGACTGCGGAGAAAGAAGATCAGGAAGAAGTGGTTGGGCTGATTGATTACCTGGGTGTGCTGCCCACCGCGCGCAGACAGGGATTGGGGAGAATGCTGCTATTTGAGGCTGTTCGTCATTTTCAATACTGCGGGGTAAGCGAAATTAAACTGGCGACTGAAGTGGACAATTTGCGCGCCTTGAACCTTTATTTTGATGCTGGATTTGAAAGCTGGCGCGAAGCGCGTCTATACCAGATAAAAATATAGACGGGTGGCAATCAACCACCCGTCTACAATCTTCCTAATTGTTGGTGATAAGTTTACTTATCCCCGCTTGAGTATTGCTTCCACTATTCTCTGCGCGGCATGCCCATCGCCGAATGGATTCTGAGCCTGTGACATTGCTTTATAAGCTTCTTCACTTTCCAACAAGCGCTCTGTTTCACTTATAATCCGCTGCTTATCGGTACCCACCAGCCGTAAAACCCCCGCATCCACGCCCTCTGGACGCTCGGTGACCTCGCGCAACACCAGGGTTGGGATGCCCATTGAGGTGGCTTCTTCCTGTATGCCGCCCGAATCGGTCAGAACCAGTTTCGAATTCTTCATCAAATGCACCAACGGCAGGTAATCCAGGGGTGGCAACAAGGTAATATTTTTGATCGCATCCAGCTCAGAGTACACCACATTCTTGATATTTGGGTTGAGGTGCACCGGATAAACGAACTCAATCTGATCCTGGTAGCGGTTGGCCAGGGTTTTTAAAGCTTCGCAAATTTCATAGATCGGCTGGCCAAAATTCTCACGGCGATGGGCGGTGACCAATACCAGCTGTTTCTCACCCGAAGCAATGCCTTTCTCTTTCAGCAAGTTGGCAATTTGATCAGGCGCCGGGCGGCGGGTGATCTCTTGCAGCGCATCGATCACCGTGTTGCCGGTTACAACGATGGCATCACCGGGAACCCCCTCCCTCAGTAAATTCTGGCGGCTGTGCCCGGTTGGGGCGAAATGCAGGTCCGCCACCGCGCCGGCAATTTTGCGATTGACCTCTTCAGGAAATGGCTGCCATTTATCTCCAGTGCGCAGACCCGCCTCTACATGGCCAACCTTAATCCGATTGTAATAGCAAAGCAAAGCAGTGGTCATCACAGTGGTGGTATCGCCCTGCACCAGCACCCAATCAGGTTGCTCCTGTTTTAAAACCGGTTCAAGATGAACCAGAATTTCTGAAGTCAGCCCAGCGAGCGTTTGATTTTCGCGCATCAGATTTAAGTCAACATCAGGCTGGATGGCAAATAAATCTAAAACCTGATCCAGCATCTGGCGATGTTGAGCGGTGACGCATACCCGCGATTCAATCGCAGGATGGGCCTCAAGTTGTTTTACAACCGGCGCCATTTTTACCGCTTCAGGCCGGGTTCCAAAAATGGATAATACTTTAATCAAAGGAAATTCCCCTTCTGTGTTTTAAAATCCGCTTTCATTCTAATCGATTCACTGAATGAGAACAATGTTTATATTTGTGGATTTGGCTAAAATTTCAAGTGCGACGAAGCCAATAATCGGTTAAAATCCTATCAGGATAAATAATTGGATCATTAACCTATGCGCAATCCATCAACTTCTACCCCATCTATCGCGATCGTGATTCCCGGTTATCGCTGTGAATCCACCATCAAAGAAGTCATTCACAACATCCCGGAATGGGTCTCTTCCATTGTCTATGTGGATGATTGCTCCCCCGACCAGGCACTTGAAATGGTTCGTGGTTTACAAAGAACAGACCACCGAATTGTGGTCGTTGAGCATCAAACCAATCAGGGTGTGGGCGGAGCCATGCTGAGTGGATACCAAAAAGCAGTTGAGTTAGGCGCGGAAATTCTGATCAAGATGGACAGCGATGGGCAAATGGAAGCCCAATATTTGTCCAAGCTGGTGCAACCCATCTTGTCTGGTCAGGCAGATTACACCAAAGGCAATCGCTTTTTGCATTTCTCAAAAATTACCTCGATGCCTTTCTTGCGCCGCATTGGAAATATTGGTCTTTCCTTCCTCGTTAAGGTAGCCTCAGGCTATTGGAATGTATTTGACCCCACCAATGGATATACTGCCATGCATGCGTCGGCCTTCCCATTGTTGGATACTGACCGGATTGATCGGCGCTTTTTCTTCGAATCCAGCCTTTTGGCTGAGTTGGGCGTGATCCGCGCGGTGGTGCGGGACGTGCCCATCCCTGCCCGCTACGGCACCGAAAAAAGCTCTTTATCCGAATTGGACGCGTTGATTAATTTTCCTTCTCGCCTGGCAAAGAAATTCTTCCGGCGAATCTTAATTCAGTATTTTATCCGAGACTTTTCAGCCTTCTCCCTGTTTTCAATCTTAGGCTTGATTCTGATCCTGTTTGGCACCATCTGGGGCGCTTATTACTGGCTGCAATCCATCCGCATGGGGGTGCCTGCTACCACTGGAACCGTGATGATCGCCGTGCTTCCCTTGATGGTTGGTGTTCAATTCCTTATTCAATCCATCGCGTTAGATATTCAAAACGTGCCCCAAGAACCAATTCACCACGAGAACAATCTCCATCTAGACTAACCATTCTTAAGGTTAGCCGTTCTTCTCGTCCCACCACTTGGAAAGCCGCCCACCGGACCGTTTAGGCTGGTCGATGTAATGTGACACATCGTTAAACAGCATCAGGCGCGCCCGTACCGGATCGCGGAAGTCCAAGACATTCAAGCAGGCTGGCGATTGATCCAGCCGGTCGCGGTAACCGCGGGCGTCAAAACCCAACAAACTACTGATCAACAGGCGAATTGTGGCTTTATGAGACACAACCAGCACGTTTTGACCTTTGTGCTGTAAGACGATTTCACGAATAACCGGTAGCGCGCGGGCGATCACATTTACCCCAGCTTCACCGCCCTGTGGTGCAAATGTGAAAGGATCCTCTTCCCAGGCGGCATATTCTTCTGGAAATTGGGCTTCCACATCGCCGCGCAGCAAGCTTTCCCAGTGGCCGTGATTGATCTCTTTTAACCCTTCACGCAGAATCAAAGGCAAATTATGCGGTTTAGCAATAATCCGCGCGGTGTGCATCGTGCGCGCCATTGGGCTGCAATACACCGCCGATATTTCATCATCAGCTAACCTCTCGGCTAACTGTTCAGCCTGAAACTTCCCTTCCTCGGAAAGTTCAACATCAACGGCACCGGCAAAACGATCCTCAGCGCTGAGTTGAGTTGCGCCGTGTCGAACCAGATATATGCGTGTGATTTTTGGATTTGCCATGCTTTCCTCCAGATTAGTGAAAAATATTGAATTATGACAGTATCTTATTCCTGAATAAAGGGCTCAACACAGACCTGGGGTACCAGTTTTTCAATTAATTCCTTCGTTCCCACCTCTGTACCACTCAAGCTGGCAGTTGCCGCTCCACTGGCTGCAGCCCAACAAATTGCATCATGGATAGAAAAACCTTGAGACAACGCCCAAACCAATCCGCCAACAGTTGAGTCTCCAGCGCCAATCGGATTTTTTTCATCTACCTTGGGACTCTTGATTATTAAAGTCTCTTCAGCATTATTCCACAAAGCGCCCAATTTACCCATTGAGATGAATACATTACGCGCACCCAGGTGGCAGATTTCATTTGCGGCTAATGCAATTTCCCGGGTAGATTGCATTGGCATCCCGGTTAACTGTCGGGCTTCTTCAATATTGGGTTTGACCAGGTATGGCTTTTCAGCACAACCCATTGCTAATGCTTTACCGGTGGTATCTAAAATCACCCGGGATTGTTGGGCATTCAATAACCTGATCACGCGGGCGTAATAATCTTCATCAACTCCAGGCGGTAAACTGCCTGCCAAAACCCACCAATCACCCGGTTGAGCCAGAGTGTCAATCTTTCTGAGTAATTGATCTTGAAATTCTTCTTTCACATAAGGTCCCTGAGCGTTCACTTTAAAATGGTGACCATCCTGCTGGCTGATTATGCTGACATTGGTTCGCGTTTCTCCGGGCAACCAGACGAAGTCAGTTTCTATTCCCAATGAGTGCAAACCATCTTCCAGTTGTTCTCCCGCCTTGCCACCCACAAAACCAAGCGCTGTGCTGGTGACTCCCAGACTCTTAAGCAAACGGGAGACATTGAAACCTTTTCCACCGAAATCTACTCTTTCATAACTGGCACGCATAACAGTATCGAGGTCGAGAGAAGGGACAACATATTCACGATCAATCGCCGGATTCAAAGTTAATGTATATATCATAAAGAATTCTATTTTCTATATTGATATTACCATTTTATAAACACATAGTAATGATGCTTAAAATGTCATTTAAATCTGATGAAATTTTTGAGTAACATGGTACCTATTTAGTTTACTTAGGTTCTCTAAAATCTATTCAATTCGTAGTGCATGTCGAGTGTAATAGATGCGTTCTTCGCATTTACTAATCAAACCAAAACCCAAATCCGCTATGATCTCAAATATCTTGCTATTGGTGGAACAGAAGGTTTCTTATATCTCCACTTATTGCGCTTCTCCTTCACGGCAGGGATGTTTGACAGGAGATTATTCAATTGAAAGAATTATACAAGAAGTTAAATATACGGGGTAAGCTAATGTAATAATGGTTTACTGACCTTCAAAATATACTTAAAGGCCGAACAGTGAGCTACCCCAAACTTCCTGAGAAAGCCTTACGATTTCTGGTGAAGCAAGAAGAATGATTTTTCATTAGTCTCAAGTCTCAGTCCATTAATTTACAGAAACGGCCTTTCTCAGGCCGTTTCTGGGTTCTTCGCCCATATCGATTGGATTAACTT
>Ga0068711_1001697_pt1 | contig 12110 bp, 10 predicted proteins | sample MTBAKMMethaMetaG_FD_62224 | JGI IMG/M metagenome (GOLD analysis project Ga0068711, IMG submission 62224) | Enrichment culture microbial communities from Arthur Kill intertidal strait, New Jersey, USA, that are MTBE-degrading - MTBE-AKM (Arthur... | ecosystem: Environmental > Aquatic > Marine >...
CCGATTTTGGTCTTGTCCGCCCCGGTAAAGGCCCCCTTTTCATAGCCAAAGAGTTCGCTTTCCAGCAGGGTCGGCACAACAGCCGAACAGTTTATGGCCACAAAAGGCATGCCGGGAGAGGATGAGGTGTGGAGAATTTTTGCCACCAGCTCTTTGCCTGTGCCGCTTTCTCCCTGGATCAGCACCGTGACCCTGCTGCGGGACAGAAGACCGATCTGCTTGAGTAGTTCAATCATAGCTGGATGGGCGCCAACCAAGTCGTCCAGGGAAGGGCGTGCCGCGGCGGGTTGATCCCGCTGGGGCGATTGTCCCTTTTGTTTGCGGATTTCCACCTTTTCCACCATGGCAAACAGCTCATCAAGATCCAGTGGCTTGCGCAGATAATCAAAGGCGCCTTTGCGCATGGAATCAATAACCGCCTTGTTATCGGGGTTGCCGGTCATAATCACCACGCAGAGGTCATGGCCTTGTTCCAGCAGGGCCGGCAGACCAAACAATCCGCTCTGGTCCGGCAGATTGAGATCCAGCAGGATGAGCTCCGGTCCGACAAGTGCAGCCGTGTCTATTCCCTCCTGCATGGTGTGGGCGAGATACGTTGTATGCCCGATAGCCTCCAGCTGAATCTGCAGACTGCGGCAGAGGAGTTTGTCATCATCAATAATCAGTATTACGCTCATCCGCGTGACCTTCCGTTAAAAATCATTGAAAACCGTGCACCGCCATCCGGATTGTTGTCGGCAAAAACCGACCCGCCATGAAATTCTACGATCTTTTTCACGTTGGCCAGCCCTAAACCGGTCCCCTTTTCCCTGGTGGTGTAAAAAGGCTGAAAAAGATTGTTCATCTGCTCTTCCCGGATACCCGGCCCCTGATCCTTGATAACAATAGTAAAACCGCCGGCCGGGGCCTGTTCGCCGATGATCTGCACCGTACCGTTGTCTGGTGACCATTGGATGGCATTGTCCACCAGATTGATTAACGCCTGGGCAACCTGCTTTTTGTCGACGGTTATGGGGGTGTTGCCCAGGTTGTCGATGATCTCCAGGGCAATAATCTTATCGGCGGCCTTCTGGGTAAGGATTTCCTGGACCTCTTCGGCGATCTCCAGGAAGGACACCTCCTCGAGATGTAACTGAATCGGCTTGCTGAAGTGGAGCAGATCGGAAAACATCGATTCCAGCCGTTTCACCTGGGTGATGGCTATGCCGGCCATTTCCGCGTAGGAGGGATCATCTTTTACCTTGCGGGCCAAGGCCTGCAGGTTGATTTTGACGGAAGAAAGAGGGTTGCGCATTTCATGGACAATACTGGAACTCAGTTTCCCCACGGCGCTGAGCGATATGGTCTGGATCATTAACCTCTTGTTGGCGTCCAGGGTATCAAGCATGGCATTGAATGCCTCGCCAACATCATTGAGATAGCGGTCTTTGAAAACAGGAAGTCTTTCCTGATGGTTGCCTTCGGAGATATGCCCGGCGACCCGTGCCAGTTCATCAAGCGGATCGGCCACGTTGCTTGCCGTCCGCCAGGAGCCGATAAGGATGAGAATGAGGATGGCCAGGGCAGTGCTGCTGCCTATGCCTATGTATCTTTCAATCGTTATCATGGCATGCATTTTGTCTATTTCAACGATGAGTATCCAGTCCATCTCCGGAATGGGCGCGGCAACGGAAAAAACAGAAACACCCTTGCAGTCCCTTCTTTTCTGCAACTGCCAGTAGGGTCCTTGCAGAAGACTGTCAGGAAAAACTATGGTGCCGGAACAGCTATCTTCATAGGCAGCAGGAGATGTCAGATAAAGCAGGCTCCCATCGCTGGCAGCGAGATAGATTTTGCCGCTTTCGTCAAGATCCGAGGTGTCGGATAAAATACGTTTCAGGGACTTTGTCGTATTCATTTCCGCGATAATATACAGGGCCGGATGACCGCTCTGGTCAAGGACGGTTTGCCCCAAGGGCAGGATTGTGTCTTTATCCGGTGTCAGATACTGTCTGTCCACCGCAAGAAGATCGGCACTGCCGAATTTTTTTTTGAAATCGCTGGAGGGCAGGGGGATGGCCAGCTTGGGATTTTCGTTGTACTGGCGGATAACTGACCAGTTGTGATCATAAACAGTGAGGGATTTGTATTTTGAATGGCCCTTGAAGAGGCCCTGCACCGCAATATCGAGGGCCGCGAGATCTTTCTGGGAGGTCAGGGGGTTCCTGGAGGAGAGCTGGGTGCCTATTCTGTAAAACTCTTTCTTGGTGTGCCGTGTCCATTCACGTAACCAGAGCATTCTCGATTTCAGGGAATAATTGAGGTGCTCAATTTCCAGTTTCTCTATGGCCTTTTTGCCGAAATAATGATTCTGGAAAGCAAGAACGAGCAAAGGGACGAGGCCGGCCAAGGCCATGTAAATAAAGATTTTTCTTTTAAGATTGGAAGAAAAAGGCATGGTTTTTCAGATCAACGGCGATATCAGAAATGCTTGTTTACGGACAAGTTCGTAATCTTTTCATGGTCATGACCAGGGGGAAAAATAAATTGTTCTTTAACAAAAAGATGGAATTTATACAATCCGGAAGAATAATCATTTAAAAAGTAACAGAATTTTACTGCCGATGCTCTTAAAAAAAAGGATAAAAAAAAGCCCCGGGAGAAACCGGGGCTTTTTTGCTGCATCCGCAGATTTTTGTTTATTTGTTAATCGGCGGGTTATGGGCGTTGATATGGCAGTCCAGACAACGCGGGAATTTTTCGAGCATTTTTGCATCGTGAGGCTGGTCATGGCAATTGGTGCACTGTGGAATCTGGCCATGTTTTGCATGGCAGTCTGCGCAGGCAACGCCGGAATGTTTACTCGGCGAAGCTGCCCAGACTTCATAAACCTGATCATGGCAGGCGCCGCACGTTGCCTCGGTTCCTGCCTCATAGGTAATCTCGAGCGGCCGGTGCACGGGATGACATGACTTGCATGCCTCTACGGGTTGATCGGGAATATGAGGCTCGTGGCATTCCATGCAGGATGGGATGTTGCCGTGTTTGGTATGGTGACAGGTGGCGCAGCCCTGCTGGGTGTGGAGGCTGGGGAACTGCGTCAGTTCACCGGAGGGGCCGGTATGGCAGTTGGCGCATTGGCCGCCCAGTAAATCGTTCATGGGGACATTCAGCGGGGTATGGGGGATGATATGACAGCTCATGCAATCGAGAAAATTTACCCCGTGCGGCGGCTGGGTGTGACATTGATTGCATTTCGGCATTATTTCATTCCAGTTGTTTTTGAGCGGGTTGTATGAATGAAATTGCTGATGGCAATCCTGGCAGTTTATGCGATGACGGCCGCCATCGTCCTTTATCTTGTTGAATACCCCGATATGACACTGGCCGCATTGGGTTACGGTAAGAGGTTCAGGGGATTGGGCATACAGGTCTGCGCCTTCCGGGGGAGCCGCCTCGGCTGCGGCCGCAGCGGCCGCCTGCTCTGCGCTGGCCATGAGCATGGGCGATTCAGCCTTGCCGGTCTTTACCTCTTCCCCCCGTTCTGTAGCATTGATCGGCATGCAGGAAATGGCCGATGAAATGATAAAAACAGAGAGGACATTGTAAAGAATTTTTCTTTTCTTTTGCATAACATATTCCTTTCTTTATTGAGTAAGCAAAATACAGGATATTCTGTACGATAGGAGTGAGGGGGAAAAAAAGAGTGGGCAGTAAAACTGCCCACTCTTATAAGTATTGTCTTATTTGGTCACGCTATGGGCAATGCCGTGGCAATCGCCGCATACCGGGAATTTTTTCATCATGTCTTCAGGATGCGGAACGCCATGGCAATCCTGGCACTGCGGAATCATCTTGTGCTGTGACTTGTGGCAATCCGCACAGGAGCGTTCCCTGTGTTTGGTGTCGTTGGCCATCAGCAGGTCGTAAGCGGTCTGATGACAGGACGCGCACAGTTTGGACTGGGTATCATCAGGGTAGGTAACCTGCAGAGGCATATGGGGTTTATGGCAGCTCAGGCAGTCACTCTGGACCATGTCTTCGGAATGGGGTGTATGGCAGTTTGTACAGTTCGGTAACTCGCCATGGGCGGTATGACAGGTGGTGCAGAACTGTTCGGTATGTTTGCTTGGACTTTGTTTCAGCTGATCAATCTGATCGGTATGGCAGGTGAGGCAAGGATCGGTGAGACCGTCGGCAAGGGTGATGTTAAGCGGCGTGTGCGGGTTCTTGTGACAGTTCAGGCAACCTTCGAGTTCAAAATGCTTCTCGCCGGTGTGACACATGCTGCATTGGGGAATTATGTCGGTGTTATTGGGAGGATGACCTTGGTGACAGTCAATACAGGATACTTCGGTCTTGTGCTTGCCGCCTGCACTTTCAATGGCCTGCGGTGCGGCATCATGGCATTTAACGCAATCGTCGACACTCAAAACAGGACGCTCAGCATCCTGTGCCGAGGCAAAGGGAGCTGTTACCCCTGCTGTCAGGAAGATTGCAAAAGCGGCCACCATGTATTTCATCGATATCATCTTTTTATATTTTTTACTGTTTTTCACTTAAGCTATCCTCCTGGTGTTAAAATTAAGCGCCAAACTATTGAGAATACGAGACAAATTCAAGTATTACCTAAAGCAGAAAGTTAATGTTAATGGGAAATCGCAGAATATAATAATTATCTGCGAGACGTTAAATATCAGTGTCTAACACGCAAATACGGCAAATAGTTGCCATAGTCTGACAAAAAATGCAATATTTTAGTCAGAAGGATTGTTAAAAAAATGCAGGAGATTGTGAATACTCATGTTTTGAAACGGTTCAGATTTTCTTTCAGCATGGCGAACGCATCATTTGTTTCAGATGATTGCTGGAGAGTTTTCTCAAGTTGCGCCTGATTTTCCTGGACCATCTTCATTTTTTTCTGCAGGGTGCCGGTGCAGTCATTAAGAGATGCGGCCATATCCTGCAGGATGTCGTTTCTGCGCAGTCTGATTTCTGAGCGCAGATCGCCTTCTTTCAAATCTTCCAGCCGTTTTTCGATGCGGTAGAGAGGCCCGGCTATTCTCTGCGGGAGAAAAATTACCACGATTAAGGCACTCAGGAAGCTCACTGCTGATCCGGCGGCAACCACCGGCAGTAAAAGATCACTGACCCGGCGGATGGTCACATGGGCGGTATAGAAGCTGTCGGTAATTTCACTTCTGGCGTAAAAATAAAGAATCAGGGCGGCAACGAGCGAGCTGAGCAGAACTTGCGCCGTCATCCGCAGGAGAAGCCATTTCTGAAATTCCCGCTTCACGTTCAGATTAAGTTTTTTTCTCTTGTATTTGTAAGATTTCATGGCAGTCGATTTTTTTTGCTGGCGGAACAGTTCTGTTAAAATTTGTCCGGATGACATCCTAAACAGAGTTCCTTTCGCGATGATTTAATAAGTCTGTATTCTATGTCGGCCGCATGGTTCATGTGGCAGGACATGCAGGAGATACGGCCGTCCGGCAGGGTTGGATATTCTGGGGGGAGTTTTGTTTTCCCCCGGGGCAGAATATTGACCGGGTGCGATTTCCGCTGATTGTAGCCTTGGTGGCAGGTGGAGCAGATAATCATGCTGGTGAATTTTTTATTTGTCAATGGGATATGTTCCTCTGCCAACTCGGCAGACTGGCCTGATTTTTTCAGGAGGATCCGTCGTTCTACCGGCTCTTCAGCTGAAGTGCCGATTGCCATCGTTACCGGTTGATTGGCGGTCAGCTCCAGCAAGACATTGTCATTATCAATGCTGAAAAGGCGGCTTTTTATGGCAATTTTTTCACTGATCACCCCTTGGTTTTCAGGCAATGGTTCAGGCAATGGGGAAATTTCCGCGGTGGAAAAGGTGAAAATGGGAGAGGTGGTGCTGTTCTCGAAAATGTCCCGGCATGTGATGGCAACCTGATAGGTGGATCCGCTTTGCAAACCAGGCAGGGTTATTTGGTGGTCAGTGACAAAACGGTTCTTGTCCTCGATTGCCTGCCCGGCACCTGCAATGCCGTATTGCAAGGAGGCGTTTGTTTTTTCATCGGTCCGCCAGGTGATGGCGGCATTGATCAGGATACCCTGCCGCACATCGGCCCTGATGTCGGTTATCAGGGGCGGGGTCTGGTCATTTTCCGCCTTTTCCAGAGTGCTTGCCGGGGGGACAAACAATGATTGCCGCAGGAGGGATTTGCTGCCGGGGGCCTCTGCCTCAATCAATATTTTACCGGGGACGGAATTTGCCGGCAGCAGAAATGCGTGTTCCGCAGAAGCCGATGGCGCCGTGCTGAACCAGCGGATTTTCCCCTTGGTTCGTTGCTGGTCAGAGGATGTCTGGGGGGCAGCAGGTGGGGAATCTTTGGCGTCGGCATGGCATGTCAGACATTTTTTATGGGCAAAAGGCTGGTGAATAAATTTTTTCAGCAGTGCCTTTTCAATGACCTGATCATGACATGTCAGGCATGCTGCCTGGAACGAATCCGTTGCATTCGATGCAGCGAAGGATTCGTTGTTAGGCAGAAGGAAGACAGAAAGCAGGGAAAAGACCGGCAGCCATAAACGCATAAGGATTCTGTCGCTTAAAAGGTTCTGCGGATCAGAGAAGGGTCGTCGTTATCGACCACATGAGTTCCATGGGCATGACAGCCTTCGCAGGGGATGGGAAACCCCCCGCCGCCATGGCATGTGCTGCATTTAAACGGGTCAAAGATAGCGTCATCTGCTTCATGGTGAACCCACTGCCAGTCATTATTGTGACATTTTGCACACATCAATTTTATGTTTGAGCTGGCCCCCGTTTCCGTCGTGCGAATGGCGGCTGATATCAGTGAGCCGTTCACCTCTCTTCTGATGAGAAACGAGCTTGGCGAGCCATGGGGTTCGTGGCAGTCGAGGCAGGAGAGGATCCAGCCGTTGGCGGCGCCGTATGGGTTTATTCTTTCAGAGCTGCCGGTAGCGCTGTTTTTGCCGTGCTTGTCCCCGGCCGCTATCGTGTCCCCGCCTTCCGTATACCAGCTGATTTTGGTGAGATTTCTGCCCAGCGTGGTGCTGAAGATGGTGTTGGTGGTGTTATGGCACTCCGTGCAGAATGCATTGTAGTCCGGCGTCAGAGAGCCGTCATCCAGGTTGGTGCCGTCCGGTTCATAGGTCGTTGTTGAATTGTTATAGTAGGGCGCCATGTAATTGTTGCTGCTGGCGGCATTCATTCTTTCGCTGGCGTCATTGCCCCAGAGATTGGCATGATCGGTCGGCTTGGAAATGGCTGTATACGATGGGTCCTTTGGATTTTCCTTGTTACGTCGTGCTGTGTGCGGGTTATGGCAGGCGGAGCATGGATTTGAGGTTGAGGTAAAAAAACTGCTGAAATTGGTTGTGCTGAAATCCTGGATATCTGAGAGGTTGTGATAGGAGTGCTGATTGAACGCCTCAAAGATTCCCAGGGGGGAATTGGTGGTATAACCGCCGAAGGTTGCCGCGTAGTCCCTGTTGAGGAGCCCGGCGCTTTGCAGGGAAGCGACGTTGGTGTGGCAGTAAAAACAGAAATTGTCGCTCTGCAGATAGGTGTTGGTGGTGGCGCTCGTGTTGAAGTTGTCGGCAAAAAGGGCAAAAGGTGAGGCTGTACCGTCTCCGGAATACGGGTCCGGTTCATCCCCGTCGATGCTGGCGTGTTGCTCGTGACAATGGGCACAGTTGCCCTGGGAATAATTGTCAAGGACAGCTCCGCTTCGCTTTACCCCGGATGAAGCGTTGCCATGGGCGGAATCAGTGTAAGGACCGGCCTGGGCCGGGAGATAAAGAAAAGGTGCCAGTAAAATTATACAGAGAGGTGACAAAAAAGAACTTCTGTAAACTCGCTGTTGCTTTTTCATGACGTAACCCTTGTCAAGTTCTGGATAGATTGATAGTCGTGAAGCCAGTGCCTTTAGTTTCAACTTAACAGGATGCTTGTTTTTTATCAAACAATGATTCCGCAGGGCAAAACAATATACAAAACAAAAAAAAAGCACGTGCAGGGCGTGCTCTTTTTTCGTCAATTTATTACAGGAAGAAATGGTATATGCTTGTTTGGATTACATATAATATTTATCTGTGGAATTTTCGTCAGTTAATTGTGAATCATAGGCCAACTGGGGTATCCGGGCATTGTCAAGAATGAAGCGTTCCAGCTGCTGAATCTGTCCGGCTGTCAGATCCCCAAAAATCACTCGTCTCTGCTTGATGACGGGTTTGCTTGTCGGCGATTTTGAGATCACGGTATCAGATACTGTCTCGAAAGGGATTTCATCCATGTAATGGTCATTGTAACCGAAGAGGATACCTCTTTCCGGTGGACTTCCCTGTAAATACTCTTTGTCAACATAATTGAAAAGTATGCCTCCCATGCTGATGTCAATAACTTTACCGAAGTTGTGGTGAAGCACATACATGTCTTTCTTTGGCATAAACCGGGGGAATTTTCGACGGTTCATTGTGTTGAAATTTGTAGTCATTTTCAGCCCCTCGTCCTAAAGTTTCATTATGTCTCTAAAATCGAGCATTCTCTGAATTATCAATAACAAAAAATATATGGGGTGGGAATGGGGCAAATTGTCGCATTTATTGCTGTAAATTAAGCGGTTGCATCCATTTTATGCCATTAAGAGCATGATTTTTCCGGGTGTTAAAGGAACGTTGTGAAAACATGCTGTTAGGAATTGTTTGCCGAGGCTTTCCGGCGCAAAAAGCTTGCATTTTAACAAATGTATTGTTTTTTATTTGTTTCTCATAAAGCAGCAATGTTGACAACGGAAAATGAAAATGGTAGGTGAAGTTGACGATTTATGAATAGAGATTCATTTATACTGACAGAGTTGTGCCGACAAATTATGTGCGTTTATCATTAATATAGAAATATAGCAAATATATAGAAATATAGAAAATTCGGATAAATATAATTTATGAAAATGGGGTTCATCGCTCAGATGCGGAAACAATCCGCTGTTTCTCTTTTCTATCTCCTGGGTGTTTTCAGTCTCACTGCTGCCAGTCCGGGGGTGGCAGAAGGAGTTACTCTTCTCACGCCGGAGAGTGCCTGCATCGTTTTTGCACGCACTCCCTCTTACCATTTTGTCGTCGAAGTTGATGGGAAAGAGGAACTCAAAGAGCTGCGGCTTCAGGCAAAGTCGGAAAACATCGTGCCGTTGGCCACCCGAAAGAAAAACGATATTTATTATGTACATTATCGTGTTCCTCTTATCCCCGGTGAGAATAAATTTCTCCTTTCACCCGGCTCAAAACAAATTGTTATTGATTATAAACCCCTCCGGACCCTGTTGAACGCCAATTTGAATGCTGCGGGTGTGTATCTTTATCACCGGACGGAAACGATGCATCAAGAATGCCGGCAATGCCATGAGGTCGAGTCCGTGCCGGATGATTTTTTCGTTAAACCAACACCGTATGGTCAGAATTCTCCTCTTTGCTATACCTGTCATAAAGCCATTTTTGAGGAAACAAAATGGCAGCACAGTCCTGCGGCAAATTTGCTCTGTGAGACTTGCCATCAGCAGGAGAAGGATGTGGGGCGGATTTCCGTGTCCATAGGAAAAGATGCTTCCCTGTGTTACCATTGCCATCTTGTCAAGGGCAAGGCTTGGGGTGACATGGCCCATATCCATCAGCCGGTTGGCTTCGGCGTCTGTTCAATCTGCCATAATCCCCATGGCGATGCTTACCGGTTTCAGCTGTGGGCGGATGGCAGGGCCGAATTATGCGTCAGTTGCCACGTTGACAAGGAAGATCTGCTGAAAAAGGACACGAAAGGCGTTAACGTCCACGGCATCATCAGGGGGGGAGGCTGTGTAGCTTGCCATGATCCCCATGCCTCTGAAAATAACTATATGCTTTATAAACCGGTCAACGAACTCTGTACCGGTTGCCATAATGATCTGGCAGGTGTGACAAAAGGCCATCCGGTCGGCGGTCATCCACTGCAGGGCCCCAAAAATCCCTTGGATCCGAAAAAGGAATTTAATTGTGCAAGCTGTCACAATCCCCATGGGTCAAAATTTCAGTATTTGCTGGTCGGGGACCTTTTGGGCGGGCTGGTCTGCAGTAAATGCCACCATTAAGGCTTTACGGGCAAGACGAGTTCTGCAGTACACTTCAGCTTACAGGTGGTATTTTCTGTAAAGCTGGATTTTTGAAAAATGGTTCTATTTCATGTCGGTGCTAAGTGGATTATGCAGAGATTAAAAGGAAAAATTTCTCGATCATTCATTTTTGACGCAAGTGCGGTCAGGCGAATCGCTTTACTTCTTGTGTGCCTTTGTATGCCGTCCTTTGCGGCCACTCTTTGGGCGCAACAGGAAGAAAATACCCCGTGGCCCGTACCCGTTAAGACGGTGGCAATTATCAATGAAGACGACGAGGGTCTCCCGCTTAAGTTCCCCTCGGCTGTCTTTTTTGATAAGACCATGAATGAGATTTATGTGGTGAACGGCGGCAAAGGACGCATTAATCTCTATGGCACTGATTATTTCCCCAGGATTTCCCTGGGCTCGGGTCGAGGGGTCGACTCGCCGAACGGTATTTTTGTTGCCGGCGACGGGCGTCTTTTTATCTGCCAGGGCCGCACGGCAAAAAATCCTCCCCGTCTCACCATTCTCAATGCGGCTTTTTTCCCGTTGAAGGAAATTCTGGTCCAGCAGTTCCCGGAGGCGGAATCGTTTGTCCCCCATCGTGTTTATGTGGGGCGTAATGAAAAGATTTATATCACCGGTATTGATTTCCGAGGCCTTATGGTGCTTGACGGCGAGGGTAACTTTTTACACTGGCTCAAACCTAAGGATAAGATATGGGCGGAGCAGCCGCAGGATTATTCGAAGCTGCCGCCGGAAATCACCGGAAGCGGACAGCTTGACGAGGAAATGCAACCTCCAGCCAATGAAAGTGCAGAAGCTGCTGAAGAAGAGCTGCATGAGACGGAGATGGCCAATCTTCCTGATTTTCTCAGGCCAAAGGGCAAAGAGGTGATTGAAGAAGAGGAGTCAAAAAAGTTCGGGCCGGTGCAGGTTACCGACGTGGTATGTGGGTCTGAAGGGTATATTTATGTCCTCAGCGAGGAAACAAGCAAGGTCTATGTTTATAATGCCTCGGAGGAGTTTCTTTTTGCTTTCGGCAAAAAAGGCGGGTCGTCCGGAAAAATGAGCAGACCCAGGGCCCTTGCTGTTGATGAAAAGAGAAAATGTGTCTACGTGGTCGATTATATGCGGCACACGATTCTTATCTATAATTTCGCCGGCCGTTTTCTTTTCGAGATCGGCGGCAAGGGCAGTTCCCCGCGTTGGTTCAATTTCCCGACCGCCTTGGCCTTGGACGGAGAAGGCAACCTGATAGTGGCCGATCTTTTTAATCAGAGAGTGCAGGTTCTGGATGTAAAGTTTCAGGCTGGTGTTGCTCTATTTGGTTCAAGCGATCCATCTGGTAAGACTAATAGAGATAAACTGGATAGACCGCCTCAAGAAGATTAAAAGCTGTTATTTGTCCGGCGGATACTTGTAAAGCTTCCGTTGCAGGGTTCTGCGATGGATTCCAAGCCTTTTGGCGGTTTCCGAGATGTTGCCGCCGCAGTCAGCCAGAACCCTGTTAATATGTTCCCATTCCGTTCGGGCAAGGGATGGTGCCATGAAGTCGTCCGGTTGATTGTCGATTTCGACTTCCGGGCTTCTGTTGAAGGCATTGAGGATATCCCCGACATCCGCTGGTTTGGGCAGGTAAAAGATTGCCCCGAGTTTTACGGCATCGGCAGCTGTTGCAATACTGCCGTAACCCGTCAAGACAACCATTTTCAGTTCCGGGTCAATGAGCAGCGCATCCCTGATCAATTCGAGACCGGATTTGCCCGGCATCTTCATGTCAACAACAGCAAGTTTCGGCTTGTCTTCTCTAATAATCCTGATCGCCTCATCGTAATTTGCCGCTGAATAAACCGTGAAACCACGGCTCTCAAAAGCTCGCTGCAATCTGTTTCTGAAAAGGTCTTCGTCATCGACTATCAGAATTGTGTCCATGTTTACATCTCTCCATTGTTTTACGATGAGATTACTGATAAGGACTGTGTAATGAGCCATTTGCAAAAT